>Ga0209382_10007782_pt1 | contig 13567 bp, 11 predicted proteins | sample SoiMetdeltSBSDD5_FD_187599 | JGI IMG/M metagenome (GOLD analysis project Ga0209382, IMG submission 187599) | Bulk soil microbial communities from a Populus tree surrounding site in Tennessee, USA - Soil MetaG P. deltoides SBSDD5 (SPAdes) (version 2) | ecosystem: Environmental > Terrestrial >... | reverse complement strand
CGGCGCCAGCGATCTGTCGAAGGCGCTCGCGGCGGTGCTCGAGCAGGGGAAGAAGGCGCCCCGCCAGCGGGTGGTGCTGGTGAGCGACGGGGTCTTCACCGCGGGAGAGATCGAGGGAGATCGGCTGCTCGCGGCGGTGGCGGGGCTGAAGGACGCGAAGGTGGCGCGGCTGGACGCGATCGCGGTGGGGGGCATCCGCGAGGAGGCGCTGCTCAGGCGGCTGGTGACCGCGAAGCTGCCGAGGACCGGCGCGGTGCTCGACGGCGACGCGGGGGCGGAGACGATCGCGCGGCGGCTCGCGGAGGCGACGGTGGCCAGGGTGCCGGTGGTGGCGGAGGGGGCGAAGCTGGTCTGGCCGCCGGCGCTGGAGGGCGTGCAGGCCGGAGACGAGGCGGTGGTGTACGTCGAGCTGGCGAAGCCCGACGCGCCGCTGAAGCTCTCGGTGGGAGGCGTCCCGGTGGAGGTGAAGGGCATCGCGTCCATCGAACGGCCGCTGCTCGCGCGCGCGTGGGCGCAGGCGAGGATCGCCGCGCTCCTCGATCGCCAGGACCGCGCCGCCGCGCCGAAGGACAAGCAGGGGATCCGCAATGAGATCGTCGCGCTGTCGGTGAAGCACCGGGTGCTGTCGCCCTACACGGCGCTGCTCGTGCTGGAGACGGAGGCCGACTACGAGCGCTTCCAGATCGACCGCAAGGCGCTCGCCGACATCCTCACCGTGCGCGATGGGCGCATCGGCATGATGAAGGGCCGCGAGCCGCCGGCGGCGCGGCCGCAGGTCAAGACCAAGCCGGACCCCGCGCAGGAAGTCGAGAAGGCCAAGGGCGAGTCGACGGTCACGCTGAAAGCGCCGGAGAAGGACCTGGACGCCAAGGAGGAGCCGAAGAAGGCCGAGGCGTCGCCGGCCGACAGGCCGCCGGAGGTGGAGGACAGCGAGGCGTTCGCTCCCAGGGAAGAGGAGCGGGGACGGGCGTTGCGCCAGCCCGCGCCGGCGACCGCTGCGCCTCCTCCTCCGGGTCGCCCGGCGCGCGACATGGCGGAGGGGTTCGCGAGCCCAGCTGACTCGGCGTCGCGCCGGCGCTCATCGCTGGAGCAGTCCCGTTCGGACGAGGGCTCGCTCCCGGTGTCCCGCGACCCCTACGAGGGCCGGTTCAAGGAGGTGATGGGCGCGCTCGCGGCGAAGAACACGCAGAGGGGGTTCGAGCTCGCCGCCGGCTGGCGGGAGGAGCAACCGGGCGACGTGCTGGCGCTGGTGGCGCTGGGCGAGGCCTGCGAGAGAAAGGGCGACCTCGAGCGCGCCGCGCGCGCATACGGCTCGATCATCGACCTCTTCCCGGCGCGGGCCGACCTGCGCCGGTTCGCGGGTGGCCGCCTGGAGCGCCTGGACGGCCGGGCCTACCAGGAGCTCGCGGCGGACTCCTTCGCCAGGGCCGCGGAGCAGCGGGCGGATCATCCCGCCAGCCACCGCATGCTCGCCTTCGCGCTGCTGCGCGCGGGCAAGCCGGCGCAGGCGTTCGACGCGATCGAGAAGGGCTGCCTGACCCGGTACCCCGAGGGCCGGTTCCGGGAGGTCGAGCGGATCCTCCGGGAGGACGCCGGGCTGATCGCGGCGGCGTGGATGAAGGCCGAGCCCAACGCCGCGCAGGCCATCCGCGCGCGGCTGTCGAAGCTGGGCGGCGTCACCGAGGACAAGCCTTCGCTGCGCTTCGTGCTCACCTGGGAGACGGACGCGAACGACGTGGACTTCCACATCCTGGACGCCAGGGGCGGCCACGCCTGGTACTCCTCGACGCACTTGCCGTCGGGCGGCGACCTCTACGCCGACGTCACCACCGGCTACGGGCCGGAGTGCTTCACCATCCGGCTCCCGCCCGGGCAGCGCGCCTACCCGTACAAGCTGCTCGCGCACTACTACTCGCGCGGGCCCATGGGCTACGGCATGGGCAAGCTCGAGATCATCGAGCACGACGGATCGGGAGGGCTGCGCTTCCAGGAGCGGCCCTACGTGGTGATGGTGGACGGCGCCTACGTCGATCTCGGCCAGGTGGCGCGCTGACGGGACGCGGCGCCGGGGCTACGCCGCGGACAGCCCGCGGCCGCCGTCGCCCAGCCCGACCTGGGCCTCGCACAGGGAGCACAGCCGCGCGATGGCCTGCGCGTCGCCGTCGAAGCGCGGCGGCAGGCGCTGGCGATCCTTGAAGTCGCCGCCGGTGACGCCGGCCAGGTCGGGGGAGGCGGCCATCCACACCGCGGTGTCGGCGCCCTCGGCCGGCGTGCGCGCGCCGATCCTCCCCGCCAGGTTCATCACCAGGCGCTGGAGGGGGTTCGCGTGGCGGTGCGCGTTCGTCCGGACCCACTCCGGCTCCGCCACGTTGAGGGTGACGCCGCGGGCCCACAGGCGGCGGGCCTCGTGGTGCGACAGCATCAGCAGCGCCTGCTTGCTCTGCGGGTACGCCCCGGAGAAGCCCTCGTACTTGCGGCGGGCGTACTCCACGTCGTCCAGGTCCAGCCCGCTAGCCAAGTGCGAGCCGACGTTGATCACCCGCCCGTGGGCGCGCGCCAGCGGCTCTTCCAGGAGGCGGGCGAGCAGGAACGGCCCCAGCACGTTGGTGGCCCACGTCAGCTCCACCCCGTCCGGGCTGGGGCGGCGGTCCGGGAACCAGGCGCCGGCGTTGTTCACCAGGCCGTCCAGGCGCGGGTACCTCCGGGTCACCTCCGCGGCGAAGCTCCGGATCGATCGCCGGTCCGCCACGTCCACCACCATCACCACCAGCCGGTGGTTGCCCGTCTGGGCGCCCAGGTCGGCGCGCACCGCCTCGCCGCGCTCCGCCGACCGGCAGGCCAGCACCACCTCCGCCTTCATCGCCGCCAGCCGGCGCGCGATCTCCAGGCCGATCCCCGACGTCGGCCCGGTCACCACGTACACCTTGCCGGAGAGATCGGCGTTCACTGGGGGAAGGACGGGCGAGCGAGGCATCTGGGCGGCTCCTTGTGGACGGCGGTTCGCCCGACCCCAGGAGCACGTTCCGCGCCAGCCGCGGCGCGAGCGATCTCCGCGGGTTGGCGGCGCGACCCGGAGCCGGGCTCGGTCATAATGATAGAATCATCAATCATTTTGATTGACTGAGGCCGAGGGCGGAATGAAGGCGGACGACCTGGTCCTGGGCGGGATGCTGCAGTTCGAGCCGGGGGGCGGCGTGCTCCGGCTGGGGAGCGCGCGTGCGCTGGTGCTGGACGTGGTGGCGCTGGGGCTGCTGCGGAAGGAGCTGTTCGACACGCTGGGCGAGACGGCGGCGCGCGGGGTGCTGTCGCGGCTGGGCTACGCGCACGGGGTGCGGACCGCGGAGAGCGCCCGCGCGGGGTTCCCGTGGGACGACGAGCGGCAGTGGCGGATGGCGGGGACGCGCTTCGCGATGCTGCAGGGTTTCGCGGAGATCGAGCCGGTGGGGCAGTCGGCGGCGTCGCCGGAGGCGATCCTGCGGGCGTCGTATGAGGCGGAGCAGCACCTGCTGCACTTCGGCCGCTCCGAGGTGCCGGTGTGCTGGACGCTGGCCGGGTTCGCCAGCGGGTACTTCAGCCACGCGCGCGGGCAGGAGACCTACTTCCTGGAGGAGCAGTGCGTGGCGCGGGGCGATCCGGTGTGCCGGGTGGTGGGGAGATCGCGGGCGGAGTGGGGCGACCGGGAGGAGATCCGGTTCTTCGACCGGCACACGCTGGACGCCAGGGTGGCGGAGATCGCGGCCGCGCTGCGGGAGACGGAGCGGAAGCTGCGCGCGCGGAGGCGGACGCTGGACGCGCGCGACCGGGAGGTGGAGGTGGCGGGCGGACTGGTGGCGCGGAGCGAGGCCATGCGGCGGGTGGTGGACACCACTCGGCGGGTGGCGGCGGTGGACGCCACGGTGCTGATCACCGGCGAGACCGGGGTGGGGAAGGAGCGGGTGGCGCGGCTGATCCACGAGGCGTCGGCGCGCGCGGGCGGGCCGTTCGTGGCGGTGAACTGCGGCGCGGTCCCCGAGGCCCTGCTGGAGAGCGAGCTGTTCGGGCACGCGCGGGGCGCGTTCACCGGCGCCACGCACGACCGGCCCGGCCTGTTCGAGGCCGCGCACCAGGGCACGCTGTTCCTGGACGAGATCGGCGAGATGCCGCTGTCGATGCAGGTGAAGCTGCTGCGCGCGCTCCAGTCGCGGGAGGTGCGGCGGGTGGGGGAGAACCAGGTGCGGCCGTTCGACGCGCGGCTGGTGGCGGCGACGAACCGGGAGCTGGGAGCGGAGATCCGCGCCGGACGGTTCCGGGAGGACCTGTACTACCGGCTGCGGGTGGTGGAGGTGCAGGTGCCGCCGCTGCGGGAGCGGCCGGAGGACATCCTGCCCCTGGCGCGGGTGCTGCTCTCCGGGGCGGCGGAGCGGATGAAGCGCAGGGTGACCGGCCTGAGCGCCCGGGCGGCCGATCGGCTCCTCCAGCACCAGTGGCCCGGCAATGTGCGCGAGCTGGAGAACTCCATCGAGCGCGCGGTGGCGCTCGCGGCCGGGTCATCGGTGGAGGTGGGGGACCTCCCGCAGGAGGTCCGGAGCGCCGCGCCCGGGCCGGTGGCGCGGACCGGGCGCGTGCGCACGCTGGAGGACGTGGAGCGCGCCCACGTCCTCGCCGCGCTGGAGCAGCTGGGCGGCAACCAGCGGCGCACCGCCGCCGCCCTGGGCATCGGCGAGGCGACGCTCTACCGGAAGCTCAGGCGGTGGCGGCACCGCGCCCGGCCCAGGCGTTGACGGCTACTCGATCCGCCGGTAGCGGATGATCCCCATGTTGTTTTCGATCTCCAGCGTCACCGGGTAGCCGGCTGCATCCACGGAGAGGGACCCGTTGTACGAGCCGTTCTTGTGCTGGATCTTGAGTCGATAGCGGCGCACGTCCACGGATCTGCCCGCCACCGTCTCGCGATCGTCCGCCTGGCGCTCGACCGTCAACGTCTCCGGGGCGAGCTCGACGTCGGGATCGAGCGTCAGCTTGCGGCCCTTCAAGGTCACGCTCTTGCCGGCGCCGAGCGGCCGCAGGCGCTCCGCCACCACCACGTAGGGCGCGATCATGGAGACGCCGAGCAGCGCGTCCGGGGCCTCCTCCTGGTCGAGGGCGACCTGCGCCCCGGCGGGAGCCTGGCCGGAGACGTGGAGCCCCTTCTCCCGCCGGGAGACCTCGAGAGCGCCGGTCCCGAGGCCGCTGTGGATGTCGTAGCGGAGCGTTTCAGGCGTCCCCGTGGCATCGAGCTCGATCCGGAGCGCATTGTTCGCTTCCTGGGCGTCCAGTGACTCCTGGGAGTGGATGACGCGCCGTCCGCCGGGGAGCCGCTGTATCGCCAGGCGCTCCTCTCCCGCCGAGACATCGCCGTAGAAGAGCTCGTAGCGCCCGGAGAAGAGCTGCTCCCCGGAGCCCGGGAGGGCGGCGGCGTCCTGGAAACGCCGCTTCGGGGCGCTCCACCGCGCGACCATCTCCTCCAGCCGGCGCTCCAGCTCCGCCTGGGGGAGCCAGCGGCCGCGGACCATCACCCCGCTCCGCCGGGCGGCGTTCGCCACGTCCAGCAGTGGATCGGCCTCCAGCAGGAGAAGGTCGGCCCGCATCCCGGGAGCGACCGTGCCGAGCTCCTTCGACTGTCCCACGAACTCGGCGGCGTCCCGCGTCCCGGCCCGGAGCGCCTCGTAGGGGCTGAGCCCGGCCTTCACCAGGCTCGCCAGCTCGTCGTGGATGGAGAAGCCCGGGGCGACGAACGGGTTGGGCGTGTCGGTGCCCAGCAGGAGACGGGCGCCCGCGTCGTGCAACGCCTTCGTCAACCGGAGCCGGACCTGATCGCCTTTGCGGAGCTGGGCGAAGTTCGCCGCGGTGAGCGACTTGAGCCGGAAGTCCTTGTCCGGGTCCCAGAGCGCCTTGGTGGAGGGAGGGACGAACCGCATCTCGGGGCGGCGCAGGAGGGCCTCGGCCTCGGCCTTGGGGACGAAGCGCTGGAGGACGACCAGGGTGACGCAGTTCCACGCCCCTGCCCGCCGGGTCAGCTCCGCCGCCTGGGGGATCTTGCGGTCATCCAGCTCGTCGACCATCCGGAGGCGGGAAGGGAGGTCGGCCCTGCCGCGGAGGGATGAGCCCTCCGCCAGCAGGTATTCGAAGTACCCATCCAGGTGCTCCACCGACCGCTGGCCCGCCGCGAGCGCGTGCGGCAGGTCCACGGCGGCCGGCACGTGGCCCCCGAAGGTCATTCCCTCCCGCTTCGCCTCCGCGGCGATGGCGTCGTACGCCTCGCGCGAGAGCTTCTTGTAGACCTTGATGAAGTCGTAGCCGGCCTTCTTCTGGGCGGCGACGACGCGCGCGGCGTCCGCCGCCGATTCGACCACGGCCGAGCCGTTCCAGATCGGGGGCGCTCCGTCGAGCAGCGGGCCCGCGGTGTAGACGGTCGGCCCGAGGAGCTCTCCCCGCTCGATGCGGGCGCGCCACACCAGGTCCTGCGGCGAGCCCCACATGTTGCGCACGAACGTGACGCCGTTGGCGAGGAAGAGGAGGAGATCGTCCCGGGTCCACAGGTGGACGTGCATGTCCGCCAGGCCGGGCATGAGGAACCTGCCCCGGCCGTCGATCCGCAGCGCGCCGGCGGGGACCTGGACCGTCGAGGAGGGGCCCACCTCGGCGATCCGCCCCTGGCGGATGAGCACGGTCTGGTCCGGGAGGCGCCGCTCGGCGTCCATGGGCACCACGGTGACGCCGACGAAGGCGACCGCCCCGGAGTCCTCCGCGGGCGGGGGAGGGCCGGGAGCGTGGGTGCAGGCGAGCAGACCCAGCACCAGCAGGAGCGAGTGACGGCGGCGCGACATGGTTCCTCCAGGCTAGCCGAGCATCTCGGCGAGGTCGGCGGGCAGGGCTCGATAATCCGGGAGGACCCAGCGCGCGCCCGCCTGGCGAAGGGCCTCGGCTGAAGTCATGGTGGTGAGCGCGGCCACCCGCATCCCTGCCCGGACCGCGCTGGTGACTCCGTTCACCGCGTCCTCGAAGGCGATGCAGGCCGCGGGCGGGAGCTCCAGCGCCCGGGCCGCCGCCAGGAAGATGTCCGGGAACGGCTTGCCCCGCCGCACCGATTCGGGACCGACGACGCGGTCGAACGACCCCGCGAGGCCGAGGCGCTCCAGCAGCCAGACGCGATTCCGCGCCGGCGCCGACGTGGCGACCGCGGCCCGGATCCCCCTGCGCTTCAACGCGTCCAGGAAGGGAATCAACCCGTCGACCGGGGCCACGTGGGGGGCGTAGAGGTCTCGATAGACGGCCTCCTTCTCCTCGGCCATGCGGTCGAGATCGGCGGCCGACAGGGAGGCGCCGAACAGCTGCCCGAAGATCTCCTCATTGCGCTTGCCGGCGAAATCGCGCTCCACCATCTCGCGGGTGATCGAAAACCCGAGAGAAGCGCCGTAGCTCACCCATGCGTCGATGTGGAAACGCATGTTGTCGACCAGCGTCCCATCGAGATCGAACACCGCGCCCTGCGCACTCTCGCTCGTCGTCATCGGGGCGGCGCGACCGTATCACCTGCGCCTTTCAGCTCAACGGGCGTTCCACATGAAGCCGTACTTCATTCGAGGTGAGGGATCCCAGACCAGGCCGACCTGCACCACCGAGAGCGGCGGACCCACGAAGAGCACGTTCATGTAGTCCTGCCCGTGGATGTAGCGGGCCACGAAGCCGATGCCGCCCAGCCCGTCGAACACGTACGACAGCTCCACCGTCTCCCGGTCATACGGGATGCTGGTGGCCACTCCGCCGAACATCGCCTCGCAGGTCGCGTTGAGCCGGAAGATGCCGGTCCAGGGATTCGCGCGCGCTCCTGAGAACCGCCATGGATGGAAGCTGGCGCCGGCGGTGACCAGCAGGCGGTGGGCGCCGTAGAGCGGGAACTGGGAGGCGTCCAGCCCGCCAGGCCCGAAGTCGAGCGGGTTCCCCTCGTAGAGCGCGCCCAGGGTCCCCCTCGCCATCTCCATGTAATTCCCGTCCACGAAGATGCGGGCGAAGTGCGCCCCGCCGATGACGTGGTTCGTGGAGAAGTCCCCGGCGCGGTAGTTGAGCTGGTCCAGCGGCGGGTTCACCGGATCGATCGCCGGGCACGGCGCGCCCGGGACGTCGTCCGGCACGCCGGCGGCGAACTCGCAGTACTGCTGGCCGTTGGAGTGGTGCCCCAGCGACGCGCGGAGCTCCAGCAGGTCGAAAGCGCTCCGGCCGAACGGCCACTGTTTCCTCCCGGAGCCGGTCACGCGAAACAGCTGGCCGTCCAGCCGCGGCATCAGCGAGGCGGGCCGGACCGGGAGGGAGTTGTCCGCCACCATCCGGAGCCGGACCTGCATGGTGAAGGCGGCGGTCCACAGCCAGCCCTCGCCGCGGAAGCACTGGCGTTCGAGGTTGGTGAGCGCGTTGTAGAAGTAGAGGTGCGTGGCGACGTTCGCTTCGAACAGCAGCGCCGCCGGCTCCACCGGCCCGGTGTTCGGCAGGCTGTTGAAGATGGAGCTGCGCTCCAGGAACTCCACGGGCTGGAGCTCCTGGCGCTGCTCCACGTCGACCGTCTGGCAGGGGCCGGCGGCGAGGTCGAATTCGCCGGCGAAGGACGCCGCGGGGAAGGCGAGGGTGACCAGGAGCGCTCGGGCGGCGATCACGCGGCTTGCCTGGCCTCGACGTAGACGTCCGGCGAGCCATGGACCCACGCGAGCACGACGAAGAAGAAGTCAGGGCGCCTGGCCTTGATGGCGCTCAGCGCGCTCGAGAAGTCCTTGGCGTCGCTCTCGTCCCGGCACTCCAGCAGCCAGAGCCGGCTGAGCACCCGCTGCTTCCGGCGGTTCCCCACGGCCTCCAGGACCGGCGAAGGGAGCTCCTGACCGGGAGGAGCTCCGTTGATGTCGAAGCTGAAGAGGAGCCGGGTGGCCATCGCGTGTCCAGGTGAAGGTCCACTCTGAAGACGCACCGGGCCGGGGGAATTACCGCGGGCGGGGCCCGGGGCCTGTAGGTCCCGGTGCTACGCTCCCGGCGTGCCATTCACGATTCGCGTGCGGGTGGAGGCGACCGACCTCGACGAGCTGGAGCACGCCAATAACCAGGTCTACCTGCGCTGGGTGCAGGAGGCGGCGGTGGCGCACTCGGAGGCGGTGGGGCTGGGGCTGGCCGGGTACCGGCAGCGGGGCGCGGTGTTCGTGGTGAAGCGCCACGAGGTCGATTACATCCGGCCGGCGCTCGCGGGGGACGAGCTCGACGTGGGCACCCAGGTGTGCACCACCGGCCCCGCCAGCGCCGAGCGCTACACCACCATCCAGCGCGTCGCCGGTGCCGAGCTGCTGGCCCGCGCGGTCACCCGGTGGGCCTTCGTCGACCTGCGCAGCGGCCGCCCGGTGCGCATCCCCGAAGAGGTCCGCTCTCGCTTCGAGATCGAGCCGGTGGAGGCCGGGATCGCTGCTCGTCGGCGCGGAAGAGGATCCTGACGCCGTCGACCACCATCCTGCCGTGGGCGGCGCCGCGATTCTCCTTCGCCCCGGTGGCGGGCGCCTCCTATGCTAGGGCCCCGCGCCGCGCCGCTTGGAGCGGCCAGCGTACCCGGGAGGGGTTTCATGAGAACGTTGATCCTGGTTGTGAGCGCCATCCTTGCGTCATGGGCGGGCACGGCACATGCCGCCGACCTGCTCGGCACACCGCTGCAGACGGAGCTGAAGCTGAGCTCTCCATTCGCGGACACTCCTCGCTTCACGCCGCAGCTGCTGGAGCCCGGCGATCTGCAGACCCTGGGGATGCCGGGCAGCGCGCCCTTCAAGCTCATGGCGGAGGGCGGCGGCGGCGCCTCGATGGACTCGGGGACCCGCTCCATCATCGCCCTGCTGCTGACGATCTTCATCGGCTTCGGCACCGGCCACTTCGTGCTGGGCGACGGCGGAGCGGTGCTGTTCCTCGGGCTCGAGGTAGGGCTCATCGCGGCGGTCATCGTGATCTACGCGGCCGCCTTCGCGGTCGCCACCGGCGGAGTGCTACCGGTCTTCATCTTCCTCGCGCCCCTGGCCCTCCTCGGGTACGCCGGCGTGCGCATCTGGGAGCTGGTGGACTGCATCTTCAAGTCCGGCCTCGTCGGAGGCGGATCGAGATCCGCGGCCATCCTGCCCACCGGTCCGGAGCTGACGAGGGGATTCACATTCCAGCCCATGGCCGCGAACGGGCCCGTCTGGCGCTTCTGAGCCCCGGTTGGCAACCAGGGCGCGGTCGGGTATGAGCCGCGCCTTCTGATGGCCACGGAGCCCAGAGCGGACCGACCCCTGGTGACGGTGGTCTGTCCCGTCTTCAACGAGGAGCAGGCGGTCCCGTTGTTCTACCAGCGGCTCACCGCCGCGCTGGCTCCCTGCGAGGATCGCGTCCGGTTCGAGCTGCTGTTCGTCAACAACAGGAGCACGGACCGGACGCTGGAGATCCTGCGGGACCTGAGGCGCCGCGACGCGCGCGTGCGCTACCTCACCATGAGCCGCAACTACGGCTACCAGGCGTCGATCACCGCCGGGATGCGGCACGCGCGCGGGGACGCGGTCGCCAACATCGACGTCGACTGCGAGGACCCGCCGGAGCTGCTCCCCCGGCTCATCGACCGCTGGCTGGCCGGCGCCGACGTGGCCTACGGCATCCGCCAGAAGCGCTCCGAGTTCGTGGGGATGCACCTGGCCCGGAAGCTCTTCTACCGGGTGACGCGGAAGCTGGCAGACCACGAGATCGTCCTCGACATGGCGGAGTTCTTCCTGGTCGACCGGCGCGTGCGCGACCACGTGCTGGCCACCCGGTCCACCTTCCCGTTCGTGCGCGGGCAGGTGGGCTACGTCGGCTTCCGCCGCGAGGGCATCCCCTACAAGCGCGAGCGCCGCATCGTGGGGAAGACCCACTACAACCTGGCGGGCGCGATCCGCTTCGGCATCGCCGGCATCCTCTCCTCGTCCACGCTCCCGCTCCGCCTGCTGGCGTACACCGGCGTGATCGGCCTGCTGGTGGACGTGGCCGCGGCGGTGGCCGTGCTCGCCGCCGGCGAACGCCCGGGCATGGACGCGCTCCTGCGCTGGGCGATCGCGCTGGCCGCGCTCAACGCGGGCTGGATCGTCTTCGGCCTGGGGATGCTGGGCATCTACCTGGCGCGCGCGTACAAGGACGGGCTGGCGCTCCCGCTGTACATCGTGGACGAGCGCCTGTCGGACCTGGACTGAAGGTCACGCCCCCGCGCCGAGGTACGTGCGGATCTGCCCCAGCGTGAGCGCCGCGACGCCGGCCCGGTCCAGCGCGGCGGCCTCCCGGTACCAGCTCACGGTGGCCTGGATGGCCTGGTCCAGAGACCACCGCGGGCCCCACTCCAGGACCTGCCGCGCCTTCTCGATGGAGAGCGAGAGCCACCTGGCCTCGTGCGGCGCGGCCGGGTCGCTCCGGTCCTCCCACGTCCCGGCGCCCCAGTGGTGGATGGCGCGCTCCACCAGCTCGCTCACGGAGACGGTGGCGTCCGGCCGGGGGCCGAAGTTCCAGGCCTCGCAGAAGCGCTCCGGCTGCCGGGTGTCGATCCCGCCGAGGCGCGCGCCGAGCTGCAGGTACCCGGAGAGCGGCTCCAGCACGTGCTGCCAGGGCCGGACGGAGCGGGGGTTCCGCACCGGCACCGGCCTCCCCTCGCCCAGCGCGCGGACGACGTCGGGCACCAGGCGGTCCACCGCCCAGTCGCCTCCGCCGAGGACGTTCCCGGCGCGCGCGCTGGCCAGCCCGACTCCGTGCCTGCGCAGCTCCGTGGGCGGGAAGAAGCTGCGGCGGTAGGAGGCGACCACCAGCTCCGCGGCGCCCTTGCTCATCGAGTACGGGTCGTGGCCGCCCATGGGGTCCTCCTCGAGATGACCCGAGGCTGACTCGCGGGGCTCGTAGCACTTGTCGCTGGTGACCACGACCACGGCGCACCGGAGCCCCTCCTGCCGGACGGCCTCCAGCAGGTTGGCGGTCCCCAGCACGTTGGTCTGGATGGTCTCCAGCGGCAGCTGGTAGCTCCGCCGCACCAGCGACTGCGCCGCCAGGTGGAAGACGTGGTCGGGGCGGGCCTGGCGCAGCGCCCGCTGGAGCGCGCCCGCGTCGCGCACGTCGGCCTCCAGGTGGCGGCAGCGCGCCTCGACGCCTGCCACGGCGAAGAAGCTGGGCCGGGTATCCGGCGCCAGCGCGTAGCCGGTCACCTCCGCGCCCAGCTCCGAGAGCCAGAGCGCCAGCCAGCCGCCCTTGAAGCCGGTGTGCCCGGTGAGGAAGACGCGCTTGCCCCGGTACGCGGCGCGGAGCTGCTCGTCCGTCATCACGCTTGGCGCCCCCATGCGTTCCAGGGGCGCCTTTATATTCGACTCGCTCACACAGTTCGACGAGCTCCGGTGACGCCCGGAGCGGTACGCGCTCCTGATCGGCCGGCCGATACAGGCGCTGGCGTGCCCCAGGGCGCTGAGCTGTATTGACCTCGGACAGGTGGAGTGCGGGCGCGCCTTCCAGCGGGCCCATCCGGCCGTCACCCGGTCGCGCCAACCACAGATTCTCAGAGACTGAGCGCACATCGGCTCACCTTGGAACAGAGATTGCTGCACCGCAGGGTCTCCCGGGGACCTGGAGCCCTCGAGCGATACACCACGATCGGAGTTTCGACATGGCGTCTGGAGCGCCTTCTGTCTCGCAGTCTGCCCCGAAGCCAGCCCCTGCACCGGCGGCGCAACCCAAGCCTGCATCCCAACCCAAGCCGGCGTCCGACCCCAAGGCTTCAGCTCAGCCCAAGGCGACGACGACGCCGAAGGACTCCTTCCAGGCCAAGGGGCCTGGCCAGGCGACGACGCCCAAGGCCGACGCGAAGCCATCCACGCAGTCCCAGCCGGCGACGCAGCAGAAGGCGCAGGAGCAGAAGCAGGAGAAGCCGGCTCAGCAGGACGCGTTCGACGCGGTGAACAAGCCCGTCTCCCAGGTCGCCAAGACCGTGAAGACGGGGTCCACCCTCACCAACCTGGCGGCGAAGGCCGTCGGCGGCTCCAACACGCCGGTGACGCGCACCGCCGGCTCCGTCGGCGCGGTGGCCAACGCGGTGCAGCTGCCGGGCAAGGTGAACACGGCGCAAAAGGACATCCGCGCCGCGGTCAGCGATCCCACCAAGCAGAACATCGACAAGGCGATCGGCTCGGGGGCGTCGGCGACGAGCGGAGTCATCGGCACCGCCAAGGACGGGCTCACCGCGGCCGGCAACATCCAGAACTACCGGAACGTCCGCAACGCGGCGGAGGTTGCCGCCAAGGCGGTGCCGGGGACGACCGAGGCGGCACCCTCGTCGCGGTAGGCCCAGCATTGGTCGGGCGGCAGGGTGAGGGGAAGCTCGCCGTCGTTGTGGCGCGCGGCCGTGCCCAGTTCGAGTGCCTCGAGGCGTTGGCCGCCCAGCTCGACGTCGTAGACGGTCTGCATGCCCTGATAGCGGCGTTCGATCACGCGGCCGGAGAAGGCGTTGGCCGGACCCTTTTCGCCCAGGCGCGCGTTCTCGGCGCGGAGCGCCACGCGCGCG
>Ga0209382_10007780_pt1 | contig 13568 bp, 16 predicted proteins | sample SoiMetdeltSBSDD5_FD_187599 | JGI IMG/M metagenome (GOLD analysis project Ga0209382, IMG submission 187599) | Bulk soil microbial communities from a Populus tree surrounding site in Tennessee, USA - Soil MetaG P. deltoides SBSDD5 (SPAdes) (version 2) | ecosystem: Environmental > Terrestrial >... | reverse complement strand
GGTCCCTCAGCCCACCCGGCCCCACCAGGCGTTCACCCCGGCTACCCACCATCCTCAGAAACCGACCACGCCGCCGACTGCCCCCAAAGCCCACCCCAGGAAACAGCGATATTCAGCGGCCTCCTAGGCGGCTCGTCCGGTGCCGCTGCTGGCAGACCGGCTGGCTGCCCAAGAGGTCTTTCAGGTCTTTCGCGGGACCTGGGAGCCGGGGACACCCGGCGCGGACCCGGTGGTCAACGACCCCTGACCGCCGGGTCTGCAAACCAAGCACCACAAGCAAATGGCCCCGCTGGACCGGGGCCAAGGGACCACGACAACCACAACGAAGGAGTAAGCGTGGACCAGGAACGAACCTACCGGCTGATCGAACACGATTTCTACGGCGCTGCGATCAACACGATCGAGGGCCTTGACCAGGCAACGGCGACCACGGTTATCCAGACGCTGCGCAAGGGCGACGCCTACACATGCTCCGACAACCCACGTACCTGCGAGCTAGTCGCCGAGTTGACCGAGGCCGAGATGCGCCAACAGGCCGTCCAAGAGTGGCTGGCAGGCAATGCGGAAGCTGACGAGCTGGTCCGTCACTCACCGCATGCGATGGCCGAGGCGCTGGAGTTGGTGGCCGCGCGCCTGCGCACCGTCCCTCTGGAAACACATGTCGCCACGACGTGGCTGAAGGTGGATTTCCACGTGTTCACCCTGGATCGCCACGTCACCGATGAGCAGCGTCGGGCAGCAGTCGACCTGTTCGCCAGCGCGTTCGGCGGCCAGGCAACGGAAGTTGATCACGGGCATTACCAATGGGGAGACAACAACGTCCGCGTCTTCGCGTCGATCCTGCGGCCGGCCACGCCGCCTGCGGATCTGTCCACCGTGGTCGATGAGTCGCCCGACGTGTTCGCCGAGGATCTCGTTGAGCACCGTCAGGTCAGCGGCTGGAAAGACAAGCCCGGACAGTGCGGAGTCGAATGTGCCTGCGGCACCGCATTCGACGGCTGCGCCTCGCTGGCCGAGGCCATCGAGCTGCTCGACCGGCACATCGCAGACGAGGCCGCCAAGGCTGGTTGTGAAGAGCCGCCACCTGATCGGATCGCCGCGCAGCGGGTCGACGAGATCCTTGTGGAGCTGAACATGCTGACCCTACGCCCGGACGAGGCCTTCGGCGTCGACTGGTGGGAATGGGTCGCCGACCAGCCCGAGTTCGACCGTGAGGCCACCTCAAACGCCACCGGCACCAGCACGCTGCACCTGCTCGATGGCACAGTGTTGGCGTGGCAGGGCGAACCGGCCACATGGAAGCGTCGGGCGGCGGTGACAGCATGACGACCGCGTTTTCGACCCCGACCCGAGCGGTCATCATCAGACGGACCGGCCACCACCGCATCGAGGCCCGCGACGCCGACACCGGGCACCTGCTCGGCACGGCGAACCGCCAGTCCGGCGAGGATTGTGATTGGCCGGGCTGGCATGTCGAGTGCGGCGGGCACCGGGAGCAGATGACGAGCGTGGCGGCCGCGACCGAGACCCTCGCCCGGCTCGCATCCGCTGTGGATGGTGCCTAATGCCACAGATGCCGACGTACGAGGACCTGAAGGCCGATTGGGTCGACGACGACAACGGCGGCGACCTGATCACGATCAGGGACCAGGGCACCGGAGCCGTGGTGCTCGAGCTGCCGCCGATGCAGATGCTCGCCCTGATATGGCAAACCCTCGGCCCGATCCAGGACGCCCTGCGCGCCCAGGTTTCCGCGCTTTCGGGTGCGGTGCCGATCCGCAGCGTCGAGGAGATCGGCCCGGTGCTGCGCCAGCTGCGAATGGAGCACGGGTACAGCGTGGACGGTGCGGCCAAACGCAGCGGCATCTCCGCGGGCATGATCGCGGGTGCCGAGACCGGACGACGGGTCCTTCACTCACCAAACATGATCAAATATTTGCGTGCGTTGGGCGCCTACCTGGCGGTGATCCGCCGATGACCATCGAGTTCGACCCGCTCGACAACTGCCCAGGCCCCATCCGTGGCTGCCCCTGCGAGGACTGTACGGAAGAGGCCGAGGCCCAGGACGCCGACTTTGAGGCGTGGCAACAGGAACTGGCGTCATGACCGTCCAATACGGACAACCGCTGACGCCCACCGACCGGCAATTCGTCTCGCTCGTGGCCGGAGGCCTTCTACCGGCAACCGGTTCGGCACCATCGTCAAGACCTCGCGCTGGGCCGTCGGCAGCCGGGTGCATCGCACCATGACCACACTCGGCGCCCAGTTACGCCCCACGCCACAACGCGCGGCTTCACCAAAGGCAGCCTCGCGCTCAAACCCAAGCCCTCAAATCCAAGCCCAAGCCGAAGGAGCGGGCAGGCGCGTGAGGCCCTATTCGATCTGGCCGCCACGCTCGGCGCCGCGCGGGCCGCCGGTGTCGCTGCCGGCCCGATCCCGGCGGAGGTCACGCTGTCGCACCAAAAACCTGTGCCGGATCCTCGCAGGCCTCGGCGCGAGATGAGCAAAGCGCTGTGGTGCAACGGGCTCATCCTCGGGCCGGTTCCTGCGGCTGAGCCTGCACGGCGTTGGGGTCGCGGTGGGAGTGCCTGCCACGCGGGTGGCCCGCGGCCGGGACGCCGCACGGTTCATTTGTCCATCCACTGTTTGGGCGATCCCGGTCGTAGTCGGGGCCGGCGTACCGCGCCCACCGCCTCGCCCGGGCAGCAGTGCAAGGCGGCGCCGGACACCCGACTACGCCCGGTGGCGTTCGCCGACCCAGAGCGCTCGCGGCTATCGCCGCGTCCTGCCGGCACCGACTCGGCCGCCACACCTGTGGCACTGAACGGCCGCCTCCCGGCGATCCGCCGCCTGGACGGATCGCCGATGGGCATGGCCCATTACCGGGGCTGTCCTGCGCCGTCACCGGCGTGGCCTGCCGTCGCCCCCTCGCCGGGCGGGCCTACCCCACCCGCCCTGAATGACTGCACAGGAGGAACACGTGGGAGCCGCGCTCGTCGCCAAGGTGATCCACACCTGGGCGGCGCACCTGGGCGACAGCGAGTTCCGCGTGCTCACCCACATGGCACTCACCGCCAAAGACACACCCACACGAGAGGTCCCGGCGGCAATGTATTTCGGCAGCCACGACACCCTCGTCATCGCCCTGCCCAACCCGCACAACGCCAAACACCAATCGCGGCTCAAGACCGTATCCCGTGCGATCGAAGGCCTTATCGCACGCAAAGCAATGGTTCGTATAAAGCCAGCCGTCTCAGGCGCCCACGCCGTCTATCGCCTCACCCTAAACAACAGCCCCGCCATCTACCGACGTGAGAACAAGGGATTGAAGAAGCTCAAGAAGCAGCAGGACACCCCGTGTCCATCTGAGCAGGACACCCCGTGTCCGCCTGAGCAGGACACCCCGTGTCCGCCTGAGCAGGACACCCCGTGTCCGCCTGAGCAGGACACCCCGTGTCCGCCTGAGCAGGACACCCCGTGTCCACCTCCATATAAGGAAGAGGAGACACAGGAGGAGACACATGAGGAGCGAGTGGAGGAAGAAGTGGCTTGGGTTCGTACGGAGGTTGCGGTACCGCGCACGAGACCCGAGCACGACAACCCAGAAGACGTTTCCCGCGATCAGCCGCCCGAACTCGGACCCGCCAAATGCCCTGACCATGGGCTCAAAGGCGGACGACGCCACGACGGTAAACCCCACTGCCCCATCTGCCGACGCCTCGAACCCAAGGAGCCCCAGCCGTGATCCCTGCCCTGACTGGGTGGGCAAACCCATGCGCCCACACATATTCCGCCTCGACCTCGGCCCACACGTCGTCAAATGCCGGTGCCTGTTCGCTCAGCTCCAACCCGCACCGCGTGCGCCCTCGGCGTCTCCGGCCGCCGCACCCACGGTCGAGGCTGGACCGCCACCGTCGCATCGATCTCAAGGCATTCAGATGGCGGGGCAGATCCTCGCTGTGCTCGCCGGCCAACGTCGGCAAACGTTACGAATCCGAGTCGGCGATGGCGGCGCAACGCGCAGGGCCGAAGCCATCGATGATCTCTTATGGCGATCGTTCACCGCTACCGAGACATCCCGTTGATTGTCCTGGTCGGAGCATCCACATGGGTATTGGATCACACCGAAACGCTCTCGAGCGTTGTCGCACTGATGTTCTAGCGTCACATAATCGGGCAGGTCTTGCCCGGACGGGGGCAGTAATGAGAAGAGTCATTAACCACCGCCGCAAGCGAGACAAGCTTCACGCAACGCATTGCGCACTGCAGCGCGCAATCAGGATCAGGGTGGTCGTCGCCCGCCTTCAAGGGCGGTGACAAATGTCTAGTGCGGACAATCAAGCCCTGGTTTCCGAACTGGTGGGGCACATCCGGCGCATCGGCTGGTTCGACATCGGGCACCCCGGCGCTACCGACTTGACCTACCCGGAGCTCGGAGAACTGCTCACCACCACCAGGTTGATCAATATCGGGGATCCCTGGGAAAACGGCACCGTTCGGCACCACACCAAGGTCATTGAGCAGCAGGTCGTGGAGATCATCGGTAGCCTGCTCGGCGCTCCGCCGCAACGGTGGGGGTATGTGACCACCGGTGCGACAGAAGGCACCGAATACGCCCTGTGTGAGGCGGTCCGCTCGTTTCCAGACGTTGTGGCCTACTACAGCGCCGCGGCGCACTACTCAGTGCCCAAGCTGGTGCGCAAGCTGGGCATTCGGCCGTTACAGATCCGGGCCACCAAGACCGGGCACATCGACCTCAACGACCTGGCCGGAGAGCTGCGGCGACGCCGTCACCGAGCGGCGATCATCATCGCGAACGCCGGGACGGTGTGGTCCGAGGCGGTCGATGACGTTGCCGCGATCAGCCGCACATGTCAGGACCTTGCCATCAGCCGGCTGCGCATTCACGTCGATGCCGCTCTCGCCGGAATCCCGCTGGCGCTCCTGCCGCACGCCCAGCAGCCGGCCTATGGGTCCGCGGCCGGCGCCACATCGATGGTGATCTCAGGGCACAAATTCCTGTCGACGCTCGCCCCATGCGGAGTGCTCGTGTTCGCTGAGCCACCCACAGGTGTCGCCCGGCACCGGATCCCGTACACCGCAACGGTCGACACCACGATCGCGGGTTCCCGCTCGGGCCATATGCCGGTGGTGCTGTGGCACCAGCTAACCCGCAAGGATGTCGGGCTCGACGGTCACCGTGAACGGGCCGCCCGGTCGCGGACGCTGGCCGCCTACCTGTTCGACCGGCTGCGCCAGCGCGGCTGGGATGCCCTGTACAACCCACACGCATTCACGGTCGTGCTGCGCAAACCTCCGCCCGCAGTGTGCGAGCGCTGGCTGTTGGCCTATCAGGAACAGTGGGCCCATATCGTATGCATGCCAGGCGTCCTCCAAGACCAAATTGATCACTTTCTATCAGATTTGGACGATGCTGTGATCCAGCCGGCCGAACCGCCATGGCCGTTCCCCTTTCGGGCCCACCTTTGAACGCCCGTAGCGCGCGCAACGGCCGAGCACCCACCGTACCGATCGCAGGCCACCGAAAGCTCGGTGGTGCCAGGACCTCACCCCACTGGCACCACCGCTCACCAGAAGAGAAGGAGCACACGGACTCATGACACGGGGAACGTCGGGTGACCACGACGACCGCAACCGATGAGCAGCCGGGGGCAACCAGGCCGGCGCGGTCCAGCGAGCTGCAGAACCTGATGGTGCAGTGGCGCAAACGCCTGCGCCGCGAAGAGATCCACGGCCTGCGACGGCGCCGCGGGGTGATCACGCAAGAAGAAATGGCTTGGGCGACCGGCGTCTCGACCTCCTGGTATGGCGCGCTCGAACGCGGGCATCTTGGCCGCGTCTTCTCCGACACATTCCTGGACAACGTCGCCACGACGCTCAGGCTCAGCATCAGCGAGAGACGGGCGTTGTATCTGCTGGTCACCGGTCGGGAACCGAAACAGCGACCACACCCGCCAGCCAACATCAGCCCTGCGGTGCGCGCGGTCCTCGACGCGCTGCCCTGGCCCGCGTTCATCTGCGACCAAGTGTGGGACCTTTGGGCAGCCAACGAAGCCGCCGTCGCCTGGCTGCCGGGCCTCGGTGAGGTACCAAACCTGATGCGGGTCGTGATCTGCCAGCCGCAGTGGCGCGAACAGTTCGTCGACTGGGAGACCGTGCACCTCCCCCGCATGCTCGCGCTGCTTCGTGCCCAACTGGCCAAGACACCCGGCGACAAGCAGGTGCAGCGGCTCAAGGCCGATGTGCTCGCCGTCGATGCCGCAGCACATCTTTGGAATGACCACGATCGGGCGCTGGTATGGATGCACGAGGACGGAGACCGGCGCACCTTCCGACCGCCGGGTATCCGCGACAGCGTCACCGTCGAGGTCGTCTCGCTTACGCTGCAACGGAATCCAAACCTTCGACTGACGCTGCTCGTCCCGTGCGAAATGACCACGTTCCGGGCAGGCTAGCCCGGACCCGTAGCTCAGCACCGCACTATAGGCTTGCCTTTGGACCGTTTCCGGCGGCGGCGAATAGCACTGACCTGGCAAACTGGCTAGTCGATCTGATCGCCGCAGCCGACATCGAGGGCGGGGGCGGCCCGTCTTGCGGATCGGCGTGACCGTGCGGATGCCGTTACAGTGGCAAAGTCACGGTGGGCCTCGGCACCAGTATCGGCCCTGTCCGTGGGCGCGGGGAGGTGCCAGGCATGATCGGGATTCGGGTCACCCATCTCGGCGGAGTGGGTCGGCTAAACCATGTGTATGTATGCGGAGCAGTCAACGCCTGGCTCCCGCAGCATGAACCGCCGATTCCCATCCCGGTCGGCGAACGAACAATGGTCGACATTGCATTCACGCCTACGCTGACTCATCCACAGCTGACTGTCATTTTCCAGGTCATCCTGATGGATGCCGATGGTGTCTCTGTCCAGGATCGCACCGTAGAAACCTTCCTCGGCCCGTTCACGGCTGGGGAGCGGTACAGCCACTCAGAGTTTCTCGACCCTGATCCACAGGAACGTGACGTCAGCGGCCTGCTGCGCTTCACGATCGAACCCGAGGTGTCGCTAGAGTTCCCTTTCTCCTTCGTCTGAGTCACCGTTTGGGCGCGCCAGCGGTCAACGCCCGGCAAAAGGCTTCGTGCGTAAGGTCCTGGGCCTCCTGCTTGTTACCGCAGAACGCGGCAGGCGAGAGCGCCATCGAGCTCCTGGAGACCGTGTGGCGCGAAGGTCACCGGCGAGGAAGCCAGCGACCGGGTGATCGAGCTGGCCGATGCCGAAGGATTATCAGAATCCGACGTCGAAGCGGTCGCCTGCCTCGTGCTGACCGGCGACCGCTCGTGCTCGACGACGAGGGCGCTGTTCGCGATGTTTAGGCCCTGTAGGTGCCGCAGCGCCATCCGGTGTTGTCACTGGGATAGACCGGATGCGCGATGGTCCCTGCGGTTTGGGGTCCGTAGATGCCGTCCGCTGTGATCCTGTAGGCGCGCTGGACGCGGATCAGTGCCTCGCGAGTGCGGGGCCCGAACCGCCCGTCGACCGACAAGAAAACACCGGTCGTGCCGCGATGACAGTCATTAAGCGTTTGCTGCAGGCGTTTCACGCCGTAGCCGGTGTTGCCGTACCGCATCGTGCAGCGCCACTCGACCACCCCTCCGCCGTAAAACTTGACAGGCATGTCGTAGATCGCGGAAATGCGCCATCCGGTTATGCCCTCGGCAGAGCCTTTGATCCATGCGGAGCTGTCGCAGGCTGGGACGGCGGCGTTGGCTGGGGTGGCCGCCCCGAGTAGCAGGCCGCCGGCGATGAGGACCATGGCTGCGGCGCTGCCGATCGTTGCGCGCCAGCGCCGCAGCGTGCAGGGCTTGGGTGGGTCCGGTTGCCGAAGCTCATCCGGTCCGCGTGCTTTGTGATCTTTGACAATCATGATGTTGATCCCCCGTGGGATGTCGGCTCGGCCGCCGGTCAGCACGGACCGGCGGCTTTGCCGCGGCGTGAAGTGTCAGCTGACCCCGGCCTGCGCCGTGGTGGCGCAGACGTCATAGATGCCGTATGGCGTCGTCATGCGTCCTTTGTGGAGGATGGTGCGTGCCGTCTGGGGCCCGTAGATGCCGTCGGCGGAGATGTGGTGGTGTTGCTGCACCTTGACCAGCGCTGCCCTGGTTGCTGGTCCGAACTGACCGTCAAGGCGCAGGCTGATGCCGAGATTGGTGCCGGTGTTGGTGCCGTAACAGACGTTCAGGCCCTCTTGCAGGGTCCGGACATCCTCTCCGGTGTTGGTGTAGCGCATCGTGCAGCGCCATTCGCCGTAGGCGACTCCGAGGTCGGTGTCGACAGGCAATTTCAGGGTGATGCCGCTTGTGTTGCCGGGCCAAAACCAGCCGTAGGTGTCGCATGCTGGCGTGGCCGCGTGCGCGGGTGCGGCGGCCAAGGTCACCCCGGCGATGGCGATCAGCATGGCCGTCGCCAGGCGCAGCAAGGTCGCCGGCCGCCGTGGTACCCGAGGCCTGGCGCTCTGCGCCACCAGCGGCGTGCGGGGCTCGGGTGCGCCCGGCTGCTCAAGGCCGGCTGGTACGCGCGCTTTCTGATCTTTGTCATTCATAGTGATCCCCCCGTGGGATGTCGGCTCGGCCGCAGTCAGCGCTGACAGGGCCGGGCTTGTGGTCGATTGGTCGATGCAGATCAAGAAACTTGCCGCTTGGCTGTGGTCGTGGCAGCTCGCCGAGGTCCGGCAGACCACCGACCGGCCTGCGAAGGAGGACGGTCCCGGCCTGCGCCATGACGGCTACCCCCAGCCCCTCGAAGTGGTGAGCCGAGCTGAGCTGCGCGGTACAAGGCATCCCAAGCCGGTCACACCGCCGAGCACCGCGCCGATCGTCCACAGCAGGCGGCTGTCGCCCAGAGCCAGCACCGCGGAGGCGGCCAGAGGGGCGAGGACGGCCGAGAAGCCTTGTGCCAGGCCCCACACTCCGAAGTAGACGGCCCGTAGATTCTCGGGTGCGAGTCGCGCGACCACGCCGGGCGCAACTGCCAGGAAGCAGATCTCTCCTGCCACCCAAAGCGGCGTGGTCGCGGCGAACCACGCCGCGGAGGTACCTGCCGCGGTCACGGCCAGGCCCACCCCGACTGCCGTCACCCCGGCGGCGCAGGTCACCAGCGGCGGGCAGCGCATCAATTGGCGCTGGAACAACAACTGAGTCACCGTGACGACCAGGGGGTCCACACCAAGGATCAGTCCGAACACCACCGGGGATACTCCCGATTGGTCGATCACCACGGGAAGCGACACGATCGATTGCATGTGGATCACAAAGAACGACAGTGTGAGAACCGTGAACCACACAAGCTGGGGGTCGCGCAGCGCCATGGTCAGCTTCGGTGCCGGCCCGCTCGCGGCCGCTTGCCGGTTGGCTGGGACGGTGCGCCACACGAGCACCCCGAACGCGACGTTGAGGCCGGCGTTGACTGTGAACAGCAGCCAGAAGTTCTGCGCGGCGAGCAGGCCGCCGAGCACGCAGGCGACGCCCCGGCTGACATTCATGATCAGATAGAGGAGGCTGAGGGCGTCGGGGCGGCGGTCGGCGTACACGCTGTCGCTGATCAGCGCGGACAACGCGGGACGGTACAGATCGAAGGTCAACCCGACCGTGGCGGCCGAGACCGCCAGCCAGGCGAACTCGGTCGCCGTGCCGAAGAACACATAGGCGCCGGCTGACCCGAAGGCGCTGGCCACAAGCACGATCCGCCGTCCGAACCGGTCGGCGAACCATCCGCCCACCGGTTGTGACACCGCCCAGCCCACCCCGAACGCCACCATGATCAGGCTGACTTGTTCGGGATCCAGGTGGCGGTGATGGGCAAGGTAGAAGGTGCGGAAAGGGATGACGACCCAGCCAAGCCGGGCGATGCCGATTCCCCAAAACAGCTGCCAGAACGCCGGTGACAGTCCACCAAAACGCCGGTCGGTCCAGGTGGCCGTCCGCATCCTGACCGACGAGCCGAGCCGGTCAAGCTCGGTCACGCGATCCGCCTGCTGCGTCATGCCGGTCACCGGCCGGCCACGATGGTTGGCTGCTCGACTCGCACCGCGAACCGTTCGGTGGCGCCGGGCATCATCGCCAGTACCCCGTCCGGCGTTCGGCCGCGTAGGTAGACCAGCCCGGCCAGGCCGCCCCAGATGCCCGAGCCGGTGCGCCCGCCGCTCTGCCCCGGCTTGGCGGCCACGGTGGCGTCGATGACCCCAGCTTGTTCGCGTATGTCGTCGGCGGACCCGATCGCTGCAATGCGGCCGGGTGGGACAGGCGGACCGGCCCAGCCGACAAACCCCGGTGTGCGGCGCAGGGTCACCTCCGGTGCTTCCCCGGCGGCGAGCGCCGCCTGCACGGCCGCTACATCCACGCCGTAGGCGTGCTTGATCGCCGTCTGGATACCGCCGCCGCCGGGCCTGGCGGCGATCTCCCCAAGCAGCCAGCGCCCGTCAGGTGTGCGCAGCACTTCGGCGTGGGTGAAACCGTCGCGCATGCCGAGCGCGGCAGCGGCTCGTGCGGACAGGCCGGCGACGCGCCGTCCCTCGTCGGAGTCCGGATCGAGCAGGACCGCGCCAAGCATGCCGCCCATCGCCTTCAGCGGCGGCGTGTGGTAACGGCCGGGCAGGTTGTAGACGGGTTGCCCGTCGATCCACAGCCCGTCACAGTGGTACTCGGCCGCGATGTCGATGTACTGCTCGACCAGCATCCCCGCTGGCTGGCGGGCCAGCGGCTCGAACGCCGGGTCGCCGGCGTAGAACGGTGAGGCGTCAACCGGCTGGTCGAAGACTCCTTCTGCGGACATCTCCAGCAGTTGGCGAGTGTCGGAGACCACGTGGGTGTTGGTGCTGGCGAATCCGCGGCGCGGTTTGACAACGACCGGGAACCCGCCCAACTCACGCGCGGCGGGGGCGATTTCGTCTACCGCTTTGACGACCCGGTTTTTGGCGACAGCGACACCGGCCCCATGGAGGCGTAGCTTCATGATTGCCTTGTCGGTGAAGCCGACCGATGCGCTCATCGTCAGTCCGGGCAGCCCTAGCAGGTCGCGCAGGAAGCCAGCGGCGATCATGGCGCCTTCCCATCGGGTGGCAATCCGGGTCACCGTGCCCTGCAACCGGTAGGCGAGCTGGGTGAGCTCGTCGAAGGCGTCCCAGCTGCCAATCGTGATGACCTGGTACTGCGCCATGGCGCGCGGATTGGCCGCATTGCGCAGTGCGGCGTGCTGGGTGGTCATGCATACGATCACGGGGTGCCCCGCGGCGTGCAGTGCGTCCTCAACGGTGGCCATGTGGTTGGACAGAACGAGGCTGGTCATGGTGAAAGGTCCTTCCATCGACTCGTCGCCCCGGCGGTGACCACTCGGCCGGCGCCGACCACCCGGCTGTTCGGTGCTTCGCCGTCTTCCGGGCGCGAAATGAGCGTGCCGCCGCGGCGCCGGAGCCAAAGGCCTTGAGCGACGAGTGCGTGCTAAACCGGTGGCGCAGGCCGGAATGCAGGTCAGTGCGTGACCGGCATGCCGGCGCGGCTACGGTGTGCGGGTATGGCAGATAGGCAGCCGCCACGAGCCGTCCGTGGGAAGTGCTTTGAACCTCATGGCAGCAGCGGTTTTCGGGCCGTAGATGCCATCTGCCGAAAGCTGTTCCCAGCTCTGCACCGTGCGCAACACCGCCCAGGTGCGGGATCCAAACACCCCATCGACGGCGAGCCTGTCTAAGGCGAGGTCGATCGCCCCGGGAACGTTGCGGTTATTGGGATTGCCGTAGCAGTCGTTGAGGGCTCGCTGCAGCGCCTTGACGCCTTCACCACGCGACCCGTAGCGCAGCACGCAGTTCCAGGTCGCCGATCCGTTGCCGCTGCGCGCGGCTGGCGTCCACACCTGGTAGTGGAACGGGCCAGCCTGTCCCCGCTGGCGCAGGTTGAGATCGTAGTCGTAGTCATAGAAGGACCACCGGGCCTGATAGGTGCAGCCCGGTTGCGTGGCTTGTGCCGGAGCCGCCGCGGTGATGGTGCCAACCGTCGCGCCCAGCAGCGCCACCAAGGCAAGCCGGGCACCGGTGACGATCCAGGACCGCGTGTGCGTAGGTGCAATCATCGAAGCTCCCCCATGTCATGATGGTGCTACTGCACGCATGCAGGCACCGGAAGCGCGCCGGCGCCAGCGAATCGCCAGTTGTCGGACCGCCTAAGGTTGGCTTCCTGGCCGACCTGCGGCTTCGGATCGGCTTGCTCGCCGACCGGTCGCTGGTCCCCCGTCTGGTGGCGCTGCAACGCATTCGCCGCCTGCCAGCGACCGGACGTTGGCGAGTCCCCGGTCGTGATCATGGGTTATCTTGACTGCCCAGCAGGACGGAAGCCAGACGCTGCAAGTCTCTAGACTGCCAGTGGCTATCCAATGTAGACATTCTCGATTGCACGCGCAGGGGTTGATGAACGTGGCTCCAGCTGCTACTTCGCGCTAGCCGATGCCCCATTGGATGCTTCCTGGATGCTCCTGGGGACAGGGAAGTCGCCGGTCCGGATCCATTGCAGTGTGAGCGAAACCACCTCGCTGGGAGTTCTCCTGGCAGTCCGCAACGCCCGTCCACCACAAATCATTGCGCAAGCCGTCGCCCCATCAGGTCGCACCCCAGCCGCGCAGCGTCCTCGATGCCCTGCACCGCCGAGGTGGTCGGGTACCGAGCCGACGACTGTGTTGTCGGCTACGCGCCCGGATGCGTCACTGATCGCAAAATTCCCTAACAAACGCCCTCAACGGTCTGGCTGGCGGCCGTCGTTCCAACGTTGGAAGTTTCGTGACGCCGTGGGAGCAACATCACCAACCGGTCATGCGTTCCTGGCGACTGGAGGCGCACTGCCCGTACGCTGCGGAAATGGTAGATCGAGTGGTGCCGGGGTTCATCAGCCCGATGCTGCTTTCCCGGGGCGACCAGGTCCCATCAGGACCACAATGGCTGACGCAGATCAAAGTTGACGGCGCCCGAGGGCAGCTGCGCGTCATCGCCGGCGAGGTGAGCCTGCGCACACGCCACGGCCGCCGCTGCGACGCCGAGTTCCCCGAGATCATCGCGGACGCATCGGGACTTCCTGACTTGATTTGTGATGGCGAAATCGCCGTGACCGGACCAGATGGCGCCCCCGACTTCAATGCACTTCGAACCAGACTCGGCCGCTCGGCGACAGCCGCCCGCCGCACCGCAGCAACAACCCCGGCAACCTTCTATGCCTTTGACATCCTGTGGCACAACGGTTCAGACCTGCGCGGATACCCATTGTCCAAGCGTCTACGGGTGCTAGAAACACTTCATCTCAGCGGCCAGCTCGTACGGGTGGACACCTTCCCCGGCAAAGCAGCCGAGGTCCTGGAATTCGCCCGCCAGCACGAGCTTGAAGGAGCCGCCGTAAAAAGGGTGCTCCAGGCATAAGTGTGGGTCATCCGGAGCGAATGTTGACGCGTTCGTGTGGTAGTTGGAGGGTGATGGGTCCGCAGGTGAGCATGACCAGGGCGAGGGCTGCGTCGGCGGAGTGGAAGCCTC
>Ga0209382_10007779_pt1 | contig 13569 bp, 17 predicted proteins | sample SoiMetdeltSBSDD5_FD_187599 | JGI IMG/M metagenome (GOLD analysis project Ga0209382, IMG submission 187599) | Bulk soil microbial communities from a Populus tree surrounding site in Tennessee, USA - Soil MetaG P. deltoides SBSDD5 (SPAdes) (version 2) | ecosystem: Environmental > Terrestrial >... | reverse complement strand
CATCCTCGCTGCCATCATCTATGCCCTCACCAACCTGCACCTGATGCCCGGCGGTGGAACGGCAACGGGCTTGCCGCTGCCGCTGATGGTGATTGCGATCGCCGCGAACTTCCTGTTCGGCATCCTGCTGAACTTCGGAATCGGCAACTACGCGCCGACGCTGGTCATGCTCAGTTTGATGGGGATGGACCCGCGCCTGAGCTTCCCGATCATGGCCGCAGGTTCGGCGCTGACGGCGACCGGCACGAGCTTGCGCTACATCTCGATCGGCGAGATCGATCTGCGAATTGCGACCGGAATCGCGTTGGGTGGAATCCCGGCTGTGCTCGTCGCCGCATTCATTGTGAAAAGCATGTCGCTGGAGCTGCTTCGTTGGCTCGTGGTGTGCGTGGTGCTGTATGCCGCGCTGGTGATGTTGAAGGCAGCGGTGACCGGCCGTCGAGGCAAGACCCCCGAGGCTTAGGCTTGCTCCCTGAGACGCTTCAGCACCCTCATCGTTAGACAGCCGAAAGTCATATTGCGAGCGCGGCAGACGGCGGCGCATAGTTCCGGCGCGTTCCAAGCTGTGCCGGTTACCAGATGCGAACGTCCACTGCCATCTTGTGCGCTTTGCTGGCCTCGTTCTCCATGCCAGCTGCGGCGGAACGCGACCGTCCGAATTTCGAAGGCACCTGGGTCAACACCAGCGCCACTCCCCTGATCCGCCCGCCCGGTTACACGCAGCTGCTCATATCCGAGGCGGAGGCGCGTGAGATCGATTCGCGACGGATCGAACGCTCCGAAGATCGGACGACGCCAACCGAACCCACCGAGTGGACCAACGAGCGCCACATCGAGCGCGTCAGCGGCACATTGCGCAGCTCGGTAATCATCGATCCGGCGGACGGTCAGATCCCCGGCAACGAGGCGTTTCGCAAGCGCGTTGCGGCCGTGCCGGCGGCCATCCTGAATGCCATGGATGGCCCCGAAGATCGCCCCAGCTCGGAACGCTGCCTGGGGTCGCAGGGGGTACAACCGCCGATCATCTCGATGGCGATGGGCAATCTCTATCTCATCGTTCAGACGGCAGACACTGTCGTCTTCTTCTCGGAGTGGCTGCACGAAGCGCGTGTCATTCGTATGAATGCCAAGCATGCGCACCCCGCTATCACTTCGTGGCTCGGTGATTCCATCGGCTGGTGGGAAGGCGACACGCTCGTCGTGGAGACGCGGTACTTCACACCGAGCGACAAGGCGCGCACTTCGCCTTCTGGAATCTTTCTCGTATCCCCGGCGACGACAGTTACCGAGCGCTTCACGCGGATCTCGCACGAAGAGATGAATTACCGCTTCACCGTCGAAGACCCGAATTGGTATGAGCGCCCCTGGACGGGCGAAACGCACTTCACGCTCAGCGACGAGCGCCTGCTGGAGGCTGCTTGTCACGAAGGCAACTACAACATGCGTTTCAATCTCGAAGCGGCGCGGACGCTGGAGGCACAGCGCTGAGACTTGCGACTCTCCCGGCCTTAGCTAACCAAACTCCTGTCGCTGCGTCTAAGCCTCAAAACCAGAGGTAGTCGCATGCAGTTCAGCTGTCGTCGGTTCTCGATCAGAAATGTGCTCGCGTGTTGCATCGTCGCTTTGCCGATGCCAGAGCTTCCGGCCCCGACTTTCCAGAACGGGCCAACCCTTTCGCAGGCCGATCTCGTCGCCGACTTCGATGGTTGGATTGCGGGCATGCGCGCGCTCAATCCAGATCTCTCCATCCGAGTCGACATGCAGGTGTTCGAGCGGGAATCTGCACGCATTCGCGCCGCGCTGACTGGCTCGATGAGCCGCCGTGAGGCCTGGCTGCACTTCGCGCAGCTCAATCCGCATCTGCGCGACGCTCATGCCGGAATTCAGATACCCAATTATCGCGGGGCACTGGATGAGCATCTCAAGACCGGCGGCCATGTGGTGCCCATCGAGGTGCGCTTTGCCTCGGATGGTTCCTTGCGTGTCTTCACTGTCGCGCCCGGAGTGGAAGGCGTGAATCCTGGAGATCGGCTCGTGTCGATCAACGGACACGGCACGGATCAGATGCTCGCCGCGATGCTGTCCCGAGCCGTCGGTGATACGTCGGCTTTTCAGCGCGCGTTCGTCGCGCGTCGGTTCGCGATGTTCTATTGGTACCTCTACGGCGACACGGGCCAGTACGATCTCGTAGTGGAGCCCGCGCGCGGCAGTTCCCCACGACAGGTTCGCGCGACGGGCGCGACGACATTGCCCGCAGCACTGCAACCGCAGCGCTCGGCCGAGGACATGTTCAGCTGGCGCATCCTGCCCGGCGATATCGGCTATCTGCGAGTCGATGGCTTCGATGGAGATAAGAAGGACGCTCTCGCCAAGGTCACTCAAACGGCCTTCGCGGCGTTCAAGGCGCGAAACGCTCGCGCTCTGATCATTGATGTCCGAGAGAACAGCGGCGGAGACGATCCTCTCTGGCAGCAGGACCTCGTGAATCACTTCACCACCAAGCCCTACGCGCAGCTCTCGCACTACGTGATCCGCATCACCAAGGACAATGCGGACCCGGGTGACGTGATCGGCGCGGTGCAGAGCTCCGACTACGACAAGCGGTTCACACCGCCGTCCGTCGACCCCGTTCGCTACTCCGGTCCTGTCTATATCCTCGCTGGGCCCTACAGCTATTCAGCGACTATCCAGTTCCTGGTCGCTGCGCAGGACTTTCATCTCGCCAAGATCGCGGGTGAAGAAACGGCTGCGTTCTCCTGTCAAACGGGCCAGGTGAAGCGCATCGATCTGCCGAAGAGCGGCCTCTCAGCCGCGACACCGATCATCGCCTACACTCGCCCGTCCGGCGAGGGCTGCAAGCGCGGTGTGCTGCCGGATGTGCCGATCGCCATCAACGAAGTGACACCGAGCGAGACGCTCGACGCGCTGGATCATTGGATTCGCGAGCAGAGCTGACACGCGAAGCTTGTAAGATTTCTCCAGTGGTCTCCTTGTAGGAACCCACCGCGCGCAACCTGCGTTACTTCACCAGGTTCACTGAGGGCTTAGCTATGCATCTCAAGGCACTGTGGGCGCTTGCGGCCGCAGCATTCGTCCTGACCGCTTGCAACAAATCCGAGACGCCAGCCGAAGTAGCGCGCGATGTGGAGAAGGCCCAGGCAGAAGGTCAGCGTGACGTAGCCGATGCACGTGCGGACGTGCAGGAAGCCAATGCGGACGCCGACAAGCAGGTGGCCGATGCTATTGCCGACCACGATGACGATGACGTGGCCAGGCAGGCACATGATGCCAATGAGACGTTCGACCAGGGTAAGTCGAAGATCGTGATCGCGCAGGCGGAAGCCGACCACAAAGTCGCTGTCGAGAAGTGCGAAGCCCTCACCGGTCCAGCGCAGAAAGACTGCAAGGACACCGCAGACAGAACTCTCGACCAGGCCAAGCAAGCAGCGAAAGTGAACCGATAGGAGACTGCACCGTGACGCAAATTCTCACCAGAGCACTGCTCATAGCAGCGGCATTGGGGTCCACCGTGATGGCAGGGTGTGCAGCGGATAGTGAGAAAGCCACCCCAACCCGGCAGCCAGCGGCAGCACATCCGGCGCCGGCGCCGGCGGGCCAGCCTGCCGCGGCTGGTCAACAGACAGCCGGAGAAGCAGTCGACGACTCCGTCGTGACCGCGAAGGTGAAAGCCAGGTTGGTCGATGACGAGGTCACCAAGGCCTACCAGATCAACGTGGAAACCTTCAAAGGGACCGTGCAGTTGAGCGGCTCCGTCGATTCGGAAGAGGCTCGGCTGCGTGCCGGCGAATTGGCCAAGAACGTGGGCGGCGTGAAGGACGTGAAGAACTCGCTGCAGGTACGCAAGTCTGACGGTTGATCTTTGATCAGCCCTCGAGCTTCCCCCAACTCTGGATCAGAGTGAAGCTCGTGCCCCATCTGCCTGGCTCCGCCACCTCGATCTCGGCATCGCGGCGTAGCGACGCAAGTTCGTCCTTGCTGACCATTTCGAGCAGCCGCGATTCGAGCGCCACACTGAATTGAATCGGCAGACGCAGGTACGGGTGGCGTGGTTTGAGCGCAATCACATGTGCGGCGATCTCCGGTTCTGCAATTCCGACGCCGCGGAGCAATTCGGGAAGTCGACGCCCGGCTTCGCCGCCAACGGCGGCAAAGACCTTGGCAATCAACTGAATCAGTTTCTCGGCCGCGGGGCCTGCGGGATTGAAGTGCCAGCTGCCCAGGTCCCATTCCTCCAAAACGAGTGAGCCCCCTGGCCTGACCAGCTCACGATACGAGGCCACCTGCTCTTCGCCGCGTCCCAACGGAGCGATCACGTAGCGGGCATGCACCAGATCGAAAGATCGCGATTCGAGCTTGCTGTCGAACAGATCATCGACTACGAGCTCGACGTTGGAGATTTGTTCCGACGCGAGAAATGTGCGTGCTGCGTTGAGAAGGCGTTCGTCGATGTCGCTGCCCACGACAGTGCCACTGGGGCCAACCCACTCGCTGAGGATCCGCAGCCATCCCATCGCCCCGCACCCGACGTCCAGAGCGCGTCCGCCGGTTCCGTCGGCGAGCTTCGATAGCAACTCTCCGCCACTCGGCTCCCATACGCGCGACTGCAACTGCAGACGCTCCAACTCGGAGGGCTGGTTGGCCAGCAAGTAGGGTTCATTCGACATCGTCGCAGTCTCCATCCAGGGCTTGGGGTGAGATTACTGGCGGCCATACGCAAGGTCATTAGCCGAGAAGGACATGTGTCTAGCCGAAAGCGGACATGATTCCGAGACTGCAGGTGGCAGTCGCGGCGGCAATGATCACGGCTGCGCAGATTGGACGAAATCCGACCTGATGCAGCTGGGTCAGCGAAACGGTCAGGCCCACGGCCGTCATACCGCAAGTCATGAGGAGGTCGGACATGACCTGTGCGGCGCTCACGGCTTGCAGCCACGTCTGCTGAGCCTGCGTATTGGTCGTGACGAGCTCATCGCCGAGGGTGCGAACGAGCACGAAGACCACGAACCAGATGACGAATTGCGGCACCAACGCCTGCCGGCAGGCCACAGGCTCGCTGCTTGCTGACTGCATGCGCGGCCGCGTGGACCAGGACATCAGCGGCACGAGAATGATGATGGACAGGTTGCGAAACAGCTTGGTCGCGCTGGCGTAGCCGACCACTTCAGGCGAGCCGAACTGCTGGGCGTAAATCAGCGAGGCGCCTACGACTTGCGACGTATCGTGTATAGCGGAACCGAGAAAGATACCGACGGCCAGCGTGCGCTCGTGCAACACCGCGGCTGCGAGCCATGGATAGGTGAGCATGCCGAGGCTTCCGATCAGCACGACGCATGTCACTGCCGCGCCGGTCTCGACTGGCCGTGCCCTGATCGCCGGCGATGTCGCGACGATCGCCGTGCAACCGCAGACGGCGGAGCCGACAGCAAGCAACGCCTGCATGACGCTCGACAAACCCAGCAAACGGCCGATGACTTTGCTTACGACCAGCGCTGTCGTGATGCATGCAACGACGACTGCGAACGCTGCTGGACCGACGCTGGCCAGTCCGCTGAGAGTCAACCGCAGCCCCACCAGTGCGATGCCGATGCGCAGGATCGTGGTGAGTGTCCACTGCACGCCTTGCCCCGCGTTCGACCCGAGCCCTATGAAGTGTCGCCACAAGATCCCGAAGACGATGCCGAGCAGCACTGGACTGACGGGCGATGCCTTGCCGTCCATCAGGATCGACGTGATCTCACTCGAGCCAAAGCGCGCGGCCAGCGCGAGCGCGAACGTCAGTGCCACGCCCGGCAGCAGTGCTGACACTGAGAACCGCTGCGTCGTCATCCACCGACCTCCCTTCGCTTTGCGACGCCGGCAGTGTGCAACTGCGCTGTCACTCGGAGCAGCGCGTCGAGTCAGTAGTGAGACCTTACTTTCGGCCACTGCAGCCAATCGCCGCCCCGGTGCAGTGAGCGGTCTGGGTCCGTGCGGTCGTCCGCACCTACACTGACCTCCGAGATTTCGGCAACGGGGCTACTGCTATGAAAAATCAATTTGCGCTTTGGTTGATCGCTGCAGGGTTGTTGTCGTCGTTGATCGCCGACGGCGGTGCACGTGCGACCGATCCACCTCTCGACCTGACTACCGCACTCCAGGCGACGAGCCCAAATCCCGCGCTGGGCGATCAAGCGCAGGTTCTTGGCCGCATCGTCGGCACCTGGGATGTCGAATACACCGATTTTGCGAAGGACGGCACGGCCATTCACCGCACGGGTGAATTCATCGTAGGATGGATCATGGACGGGCAGGCCGTGCAGGACCTCTGGATCGTCAACCCTTCCGGGAAGCGGAAAGATCGGGAGGTTTACACCACCCTGCACTACTTCGATCAGAAGTCACGAACGTGGCGCGCCACCTTTGTCGACCCGGAGCACGGTTCAATCGCCCGATTCACGGGCGGGCCGGTGGGCAACGATCGGTTCGTGCTCGAAACGCCGGACCTCGGCAAGCAGACGAACCGATGGTCGTTCAACGATATCCGCTCGGACTCCTTCGTCTACCGCGATGAAGCATCCAGCGATGGCGGCAAGACCTGGAAGTTGCAGTCGGAATATCAGATGAAGCGGCGGCGTGCGAACTGATGGACGCAGATCCCATGAACGCGGGTGGACACCGCCGCTGGGTGAGGATCTGCCATTGGCTCGTTGCCGCGAGCTTCCTGACTCTCGCGGTCAGCGGATTCTTCATTCTCATGGCGCATCCGCGGCTCTATCTGGGCCACGTCGGCAACGACTTGACGCCGGCACTCCTGACGCTACCGATCAGCAACAATTATCGGCCTGGCGAGTTGCAGCGAAGCGTGGTTTTCACCGAGATCCCCGGTACGCCGATCAGCGCCGAACGCAACTTCGCCATCTTCAATCAGAACGGCTGGGGGCGCAGTCTGCATTTTCTGGCTGCATGGATCCTGGTGCTCGTCGGTGCACTCTATGCTGCGATCGGACTCGTAGGCGGCCACATACGGCGTGACTTGATGCCACGCGAGCTGACTCGACGAGCTTTGCTGCAGGACTTGAAGGACCACCTGCTGCCGCGTGTCGGCTCGGCGAGCCCCGGATTGCCCTATGGCTTACTGCAGAAGCTCGCCTACGTGACCGTGATGTTCATCGCGCTGCCGCTGATGGTGTTGACGGGCTTGACGATGTCGCCGGCGGTGACGGCCGCATATCCAATCCTGCTGGATCTGTTCGGCGGCTATCAGACCGCTCGCACCATTCACTTCTTCGGCTTCGCGGCCCTCGTTCTCTTTTTGCTCGTTCACCTGGCAATGGTCGTCGCGACAGGTTTTGGCCGACAGCTGCGCACGATGACATGGGGAAATTAGCGATGAAGCAGCAAAGCCCGATGCCACGCCGAGCCTTCATCAAGGGGTTGGCTTCCTCAGCTGGCGTGCTGCTCGCCGGTTGTTCACAAACCGAGCCACCGACATACGGCCACGTGCTGCGCATGGGCGACCTGTTGACGTACAAGGCCCATCGCCTGCTGCTGCCTGCGCACTCGCTCGCGCGGGAATACGATTACGCTGACATTTCCTCAGTGCCTGCCATCGGCACGACCAATCCCGCCGACCCGGCGAAGTCCAGTTTCAGTCAGGAGCATGGACCGGTGTATGAGCGTCTGCTCGCCACTCGGTTTGAAGATTGGCGACTCGTGGTCGAAGGCAGCGTGACGCGGCCGCGTGCGTTCTCGCTCGATGAGCTGAAGCGCATGGCTTCGCGTACTCAGATCACGCGACACACCTGCGAGGAAGGTTGGTCGGCGATAGCGCAGTGGACCGGAGTGCCCTTGCGAACAGTTCTCGAGGCCGTTGGTGTTCGCACGAGCGCTCGGTTCGTTCAGTACTACGCCTACGATGGATGGCGTGACGGCATAGACATGCTGGATGCACTGCATCCGCAGACCATCCTGGCGTACGGCATGAACGGCCGCGATCTGCCGATCAGTCACGGCGCTCCGTTGCGGCTGAGAGTCGAGAAGCAGCTCGGCTACAAGAGTATGAAATTCCTGAGGCGGATTGTGGTCACGGATCACTTCGACGACCACGGCCGCGCAGGCCTCATCCAGAATGGCTGGTCCTGGTATGCGGGTATCTAGCGTTCGGGAAGGAACACGTCCTCGATCCGACGAGAGAACAGACGCGCAATCGAAAACGCCAGCGGCAGACTGGGGTCGTACTTACCCTTCTCGATTGCGATGATGGTTTGCCGCGAAACCTTGAGCCGGTCCCCAAGTTCCTGCTGAGACCATCCCTTCGCTTCGCGCAGGTCGCGCAGCTTGTTGTTCATCTGTAGCGGCGAGTGAGGATACCCGCCGCTATGCCCCAGGCAAACACGAGCACTTGGCCCGCCCACATGGAATTGACGTGCGGTACGACGTCGAACTCCTCCAACACACCCAGGGTGAGACTGACCACGATCACGATCACCGCAGCGTAGGCAACCGCCTCGAATTGGATGCGCTTGTAGAGCTCGTCCTGGTGCCGAATCATGCGAACCAGGCCGCGGCCCATTACAAGTAATGGAATCAGCGGCAGCAGCCCGATCACCAGGCGCGAGTGCGGTTCCAGCTCCATGGTCGTCAATGCTCTGCCGGCCAGCAAAGCAGTCACGACGTAAGCGCCCATGCCAATCCAGAACTCGGCTGGATAACCCGCCCACTTTCTCGCTGGATAGCCATCCCATGCCATGGCGCTGACCTCGTGTAAAGGTTGCTTTACTCTACGGATACGCCTTTCGCGTGTCAACTTTCCTTTACATCATCGAGACACGCTCGTTCTCTGCACAGGCATGAAGCCATTGCACGGAACCAGCCCATGTAGGCCGTGCGTTCTCTTCTCATGAACAAATCATCAATTCTGGTCGCAGCACTGTTGTGCGCGACGGGTAGCGTTGCGATGGCGCAGGACGCCGCCACCAAGGCGCAGGCGAATGCTTCCGTGAAGGAGTTCGTCGAGCAGGCGGGAACGAGCGGTCTGGCTGAAGTCGAAATGGGCCAGATCGGCGCTCAGAAGGCGAAGAACGGCGAGGTCAAAGCGTTTGCCAAGCAAATGGTCGCAGACCACACGAAGGCGAATCAGGACCTTCTGACCGCCATCAAGGGCAAGGGCGTGCAAGTACCGTCTTCGCGGACGACCATGCACAAGGCCACGCTGGAGAGGTTCCAGCAGCAGGAGGCGGGCAAGGATTTCGACCGCGACTACATGGAGCAGATGATCGAGGACCATAAGGCAGCTGTCGCACTGTTCGAGAACGCAGCCGACGATGAGAAATTCGATCTCGACCTGCGTAGTTATGCAAAGAGGACTCTGCCTTCGTTGCGAGATCATCTGAAACAGGCGCAGACAATCCAAAGCAAGCTCGCCAACTGAGTCAGTGTTCTGCGTCACTGCCACGCATCGTCGCCGACTCGTCCAGATCTCGCACCATATAGTCGATCGCACGGTTCCAACTAGTGTCGTTGTCGCCCCTGAAACCGAATGACTTCCGCGCCGTGATCCGACCCGTTGCGACGTCGTGAATTTCGTAGGTCAGCGACAAGATGAGAGCGCTCACGCGGTTGACCCACGCCACCAATACCTGATCTGCCCCGAGTTGCCGCCCGAGGTCGAGGTCGCAACCGTTGCAATCGTGCAAATAAAGGTACCGGGACTTCAGCTCGTCGATAGTGCTCTGCGCCGAGCTGCTGTCGACCAGCTGATACAGACCGGTGCGGGAAAGGCTCTCGCGTAGTTTGGTGCTCGCCAGCTTCAACCGAGCGTCATGCTCAGGTGCAAGCTCTGGGCCTCCGCGGTCGCCGGAGAGCTCAACGTCCAGAACGACGAGCTTCGGCGGGGACGCAGGACGTTGCGCGTTCACCTCTGGCGAGATGGTGATGGTCGCACAGGCGATCAGAGCCAAGCCCAAGACTAACGGTCGCTTCATGCCTATTTCGGCAGCGCGTAGTTCATCCGGATCTCTGCCCGCTGAGCGACCTTCTTACCCTCGCGTTCGACGGGCTCGAACTTCCATTGTCGAAGCGCCTCCACTGCGGAGACGTCAAAGACTCCCGCAGGACTGGATTTCTGGACTTCGACGTCGGCAACCGTGCCATTCGGCAGTACGGTAAACCTCAGCAGCACCCAACCCTCGACTCCCTCTGCCGATTGGGGCCACGTCGGAGTGACGGTGTGGGTGCGTGTCAGTGTTGAGGCCGATACGACGTCCTCCGAAGGGGCCGCACTCACAGTCATCGCGAGCACAAGAGTCAGCAAGAGAACCTGGACACGAACCATAGGAACCTCCCTGCCGTATGCGGCTGCAAGCTGCGGCGCAGTATATGGCGGGAAACGATCGCGGACTCCGTTTTAGCCATCATGACCACCATCAGTCCATCCTTCCGTGAAGCTGGAACTGGCCCTGGCGTTGTCTGCTTGCACGCCAACGCGAGTTCCTCGAGTCAGTGGCGCGGCCTCATGGAGATGCTTGCGGCGGACTACCGCGTGCTGGCAGCCGATGCCTACGGCGCCGGCAAAGGTCCTGCATGGCCGGTCGACAGGGTTGTCCGGCTCGGCGACGAAGTAGCGTTGCTCGAACCGGTCTTCGCGCGGGCCGGTCAGCCGTTTTCACTGGTGGGTCATTCCTACGGAGCCGCAGTCGCGCTGATCGCGGCGCTGCGACAACCACGCAGTGTCAAGGCGCTCGCGCTCTATGAGCCAACTTTGTTCTCGGTGGTCGACGCCGAATCGCCCTCGCCGAATGATGTCGACGGTATCCGCAACGCCGTGGCGCTCGCAGCAGCTGCGCTGGAAGCCAATGACCTGAACAGCGCTGCACAGCACTTCATCGACTTCTGGATGGGCGCTGGTGCGTGGGCTCAGACTCCCGAGCAGCGCAGAGGTCCGATAGCAGCTTCGATAGCGAATGTGAGCGGTTGGGCCGACGCGTTGTTCAACGAACCGGTGCCGTTGGAAGCATTCGCAACACTGGACGTTCCAGTCCTGTATATGGTCGGCGGGCGCTCTCCGCCCTCCTCTCGAAGCGTGGCCCGACTCCTGACTCAAGTTCTCCCGCACGTCGAGGTGATGGAGTTCGAGGCGCTGGGACACATGGGCCCAGTAACGCATCCACAGATCGTGAACGCAGCGATCTGCCAATTCCTCTCGCGGAACTGAGGAGTCACCACTCGAATGTTTCACCGTTGTAGTTCTGAAACCGCTGCTGGTTTTCTTTGGAAAGGTTTGCGATCAGGGCTACCAGCCCGGCAGCGCTCTCCTCAGGTGAAATCAGCTTTCTGATGGCCGGAACGCCGTTGCGAAGGTCATTGTTCAGCTCGGTGTCGACGATACCTGGCGCAAAGATGCCGATCAGCACGCGCTTTTCCGCCACATCGCTCTGAAGCTTGCGCATTCCCAGATTCAGCGCGCTCTTGCTCATGTCGTAGAAGTAGGCGCGCCGCTCCAGGAACGGCTTGCTCACGGATCCCCTGCCGCTCGAGATCGCGATGATCTTCTTCTGTTCGCTGGCACTCACGTTGTCGAGGAAGGCCGTGGATATCCGCAACGGTGCATACGCATTCACCCGCATGATCTCCACAAAGGTTGCTTCGTCGAACTGTCCTGGAACCTGCCCTGCATAGTTCCCGGAGGTTCCTGCATTGTTGACGAGCACGTCGATGGGCTTGCCGCGATACCTCTCGACGAGCGCCGTGATCGAAGGTTCACTCGTAACATCCAACGTTTCGACGACTACGTTGGGATGACCTGCGGCCAGTCCCTTCAGCTCGCTTGCGCGACTCGGATCGCGACACGTGGCAATGACACGCCAACCCGCCGTTGCATAGGCCTTGGTAAGTGCCAGCCCGATGCCCCGATTTGCGCCCGTGATCAGAACGACCGGCGATGCCTTTGCGACGCCGGCTGGGTCCGGTTGCGCAGCGCTCGAGCCGGTGACCACGATGAAGAGTGAGCAGGCCAGGAACAGTCGAAGAGCGATCTTCATGCGAGTGCCTCGGGTATTGGCAGGCTGGATCTTTCCGCTACGGGCGGAACTGTGCGCCGTCACGACTCTCCTGAGCCACCTTCGCAGTCAGCTCCTGGACGAAAGCACCGAAGTCAGCCTCACTGACCTCGGTCAGGGCGCGGAATCTTGCGCCTATGGCTTCCAGATGCACTGCTCGAGGCAGATCAGCGGTCAACACGCCCGTTTCGAGAGCGTGCTCGACTTGTTCAGTCACCTGCGAGATCAGCTCTATGAGCAAGTCGAGATACTGATGGTCCTTCAGCACCGGCCCATGTCCAGGCACGATCGCGATTACGTCCATCGCGCGGATCGATCGCAGACTCTCGAGCCACCGCGAGATCAGGTAGCTATTAGGCGTGTATGGCAACGGATAGATGATCACGTCGCCAGCCAGAAGCACCTTCTCGCGAGGCAGATACGCAACCGCGACGGAACTGGCATCGCCGAATAGCGTCATCAACTCGAACGTCCGTGGCGCGTCCTGCACGACCATGCGCCCGTCGAACGTGACGTTTGGAAATACGGGCTGCAAATGCTCGAACTCCGCGACGAATTCCTCTTCGACGCGCAACGCTGCGCGCGCCTCCGACCTGCTGTCGCCGGTCGCGGCAGATTGTCGATGGGCGTTTGCGCCTTTACGCAGCACATACCGCATCGACTGAACCGTGCGCTTCATGTAGTCGCGCGTAGCTGTCGTGGCTATGACCCCCACACCCGGGAAGGCTCGCGCGTAGATCTCGTTGCCGGACCAGTGATCAGGATGCCAGTGCGAGTTGACGATGCTGCTGACCGGCTTGTTCGTGAGGCGACGGATCTGATTCAGTACCGCACGAGCGCTGGAGAGGCGCGCGCCCGTATCGAAGACAACGACGCTTTTGTCATTGATCACTGCGACAGAGTTGCTGTCGACGTACAGATTTCCGATGTCTGGCGCGCGAAACAGGTAGATGTCTTTGGCCACCTCGACCATTGCAAGATCGCCGGCTGGCTCTGCGCCGTACGAATGCGCAGCCAGCAGGATCTGGATTGCGCAAGTCGCCACGGCAATGCAAATCCGGGGGGCGTTCATAGCTCGAGGGTGGCGCGGAATGGCCGGCAAGACAATAGATGTGACCCAAAGCGGATCGCGCGAAGCAATGGTTGCTGACGCGCTTCACCGTGTCATGCCAGTGCCTGCCGGCGCCGCACTGGAAATCTGGCGAGACAGAAACAGCAGCCAAAGCCCTGCGAGCGTGCGATGAGCAGTCATGAGCGGCGGATAAGTCCACGTCACGATCGGCCCCGACCAGCGTTCAAGACCGGCGAGGCTTCCTATGAGCATGATCGCCGTGATCGCCACGGTGGCCATGCCGGACCAATAGAGCCAACGCTCCAGAGGACGGCCTCGATCGAGCGCAGAACAGAACAGCGCTGTCGACAACATGAACATCGGCCACAGGAGGTGAAACGTCCCCCCGAGGAGCTCATTGAAAATCTCGATTCGCTCGCGAAAGACAGCTGCCGCTGGAGT
>Ga0209382_10007776_pt1 | contig 13572 bp, 11 predicted proteins | sample SoiMetdeltSBSDD5_FD_187599 | JGI IMG/M metagenome (GOLD analysis project Ga0209382, IMG submission 187599) | Bulk soil microbial communities from a Populus tree surrounding site in Tennessee, USA - Soil MetaG P. deltoides SBSDD5 (SPAdes) (version 2) | ecosystem: Environmental > Terrestrial >... | reverse complement strand
GCGGCCTCGAGCCTGAAGGATGCCGCGACCGGTGCGGACGCCGTTTTCACGATCCTGCCGACTCCCGACGCGGTCGAGGCGGCGATCACCGGCCCCGGCGGATTGCTCGGGACCATGGCGCGCTCGGCTGCCCTGATCCAGATGAGCACGATCTCGCCCACCCTCACCCGCCGCCTGGCCGAGGCCGCGACGGGCGCCGGCATCGCGTTCCTCGACGCGCCCATGAGCGGCACCAGCGCGATGGTCGAACGCGGCGACTGCACGATCTTCGCCGGCGGTGACCGGGCGCTGGTCGACGCCTGCCAGCCGATCTTCGGGGCGATCGCGAAGCGAACGACGCACATCGGCCCGGTCGGCAGCGCCTCGCTCGCCAAGCTGGCGGCGAACCTGCTCGTCGCGCTCAACACCGCCGCCCTCGCGGAAGCGCTCGTGCTCGGCACGAAGGGCGGGCTTCCGCCTCAGGTCCTTCTCGACATCCTCAAGGACAGCGCGGGCGCCTCGCGGATGGTCGATGTACGCGGGCCGCTGATGGTCGAGCACCGCTTCGAGCCGCAGATGAAGCTCGAGCTTTTCCTGAAGGACTTCCGGCTGATGCTCGAGGAGGCTCAGCGCCTGGGCGTGGCGCTGCCGCTGACGAGCCTGACCCAGCAGCTCTGCACGGCCGCCGTCGCCGCCGGACGTGGCGGCGACGACCTGGCCGTGGTGATCACGACCCTGGAGCAGATGGCCGGCCTCGGCCCGGCCTAGACTAGGCCTCACTCGAACGGGTAGATCTTCTTCCAGTCGCGCTTCATGTCGACGACGGTCCAGTTCTTCGCGGTCGCCTCGTCCAACGCCTTGTCGAGCCGCCCGATGGAGGATTGGCGGTCGTAGGCCCACTCGCGCTGCGCGTCGGTGTGGCGGACAAGGCCCATGAACCGCGCGCCGTCAGCGGCCGCGGTCCACTGGAGCATCTGCAGATCGCCGTCCGAGTTACCAAACGCCAAAATCGGGCGCCGCCCGATGAAGCGCTGGATGCCGACCGGCTTGCCTGCTTTGTCGTCGACCAGGTTGATCTTCGGCAGCTTCACGAGCACCGGCTTGCCGTTCCGCATCTCGAACCGGGTCTCGCCCACGCTACCGACCACCTGCTCCGGGGGGATGCCGTACACCTGCTCGGTGAAGACGCGCATGAAATCGATGCCGCCGCCCGAGACGATGTACGTCTTGAACCCGTTGGCGCGCAGGTAGGCCAGCAACTCCAGCATGGGTTGAAAGATTAGCTCGCTGAAGCCACGCTTGAAGCGAGGGTGCTTGGCCTGCCCCAACCAGTCCTTCACGATCTGGGAGAACTCGTCCGTGGTCATGCCCGAGTGCGTTACGGCGACGACCTCGGCCAGGCCCTTCTCCCCCGCCGCGGCAACCGCCTTCATGTCGTTCTCGAGGATGCCCTTGAACGGCTGCTTCGTCTTCCACTCCGGATGCTTGGGCGCGAGCGCCTTCACGCGATCGAAGGCGAAAAACCCCTGGAAGTACATCGGCTGCTCGCTCCAGAGCGTGCCGTCGTTGTCGAACGTCGCGATTCTCGCCTCGGGCGCGATGTACTGGGCGCTGCTGCGATCGGTGACCGACTGGACGAACTTGACGATGGCCTGCTTCACCTCGCCGTCGTTCCAGGACGGCAAGGGATCGGTCTGGGCTAGCGCTGGCGACACGAGCATGGTCGACAGCAATACGAGAGATGCGAGCAGCATCCCGTCTCCTTTCAGACCTGCGCGATCTTGGCCGGATTGCCCGCAACGATCGCAGGTGGCCTAGTTGGCCTTCACGAAGGGCGGCGGCGACCATGAGCCATCGGCCACTTCGGGCCTGGGCGAGTAGATGCGCATGGTCGGCTGGAAGGGCGCGTCCTTCGGCGCCGGCAGCCAGTTCGAGTCCTTGTCCGCGCCCGGCGATTCCGTCTGCACGTAGATGTCCAGCGACCCGTCTGGGTTGAACGTGAGCTTGTCGCGGCCGCCGATCGCGAAGCGGTTGATTGGGTTCCCAACCTGAAACCCATCCTTGTCGTACATCGTGATCGACCAGAACGCGTCGGCGGGGGGCAGCTTGCCCTTGTCGAAGTGCAGCACGTACTTGTTCGCTCCGGTGAGCGGCTCCCCGGCACCGTCGACGAACGCGGTCGGGTAGATGGCGTCCTCGGGAAGGTTGGCGCCCAGCCCGCCGAGAGCGATGACCGCGCGCTGCTTGTACGACGTGCCGTACGTGCCGACGTTGTCGGTCAGGATGTTCCAACCGTTCACGTGCCTGCCGATCGTCTTCATGGACCGCGCGAGGTCCTCGAGCGCGTCCTTCGCCGCGGCGTTGATGGTCGCGACCGTTGCCGCGTCGAGCTTCTTGGGGTCGAACGGTTTCTCGGGGTCCAGGCCGAACGCGCGCAGGCGGAGCAGGAGCGGATAGTCGTTGGCGTGAGGCGGATACCGGCCAATCAGCGCCCTCAGACGCGTGAGCATCCCGACGCCGTCCACGCGGTTCACCTGCACCATCGGCGGAGTCTTGTTGTCGACTCCGGGGTCAGTCGGGACATCCTTCGGTGGCGTGAAGGTCTTGCCCCATGCGCTGAGCGGCGCCAGCTTGTAGCCGTCCTGCACCTTGTGGACATTCGCGTAGTCTGCGGGCCCATTGGTTTGCGTGCGGCCGAGGATCCAGAACCGCAAGGTCGGCGCCTCGATCTTGGTGACTCCCGGCGGCAATGCGCCTCGCCATCCTCGCGCCACGAGCGCGAAGTGCCCGGCCTTCGTCCCCGTGGTTCGCTGGCCGACGACCGCGAACACGTCGGTCCACATATCGAGCATCTGGAGCAAGTAGTAGCGTCCGCCGGTGTCCGGGACCGAGAGCACCATCGGCTCGCGGGCCACGTCGATCCAGGCCAGCGAGTACAGCGTGTCGAAGTTGAAGCGCACGATGTCTCGGTCCTCTGCACTCGGATACGTCCGCGCGTGCGCGAACTGATTGATCGGCGCGCGCATGGGCACCGTGGTCGCATTTGGGACGTTCGTGACCTGGCGCATCGTGGTGTCCATGCTGATGATCGGGTACGCGTAGAAGTAGGCGTCGCGGGCGAGCTGATAGGCGGCCTGGTCCCGGGTGCTCGGCGCCGGCGCCTGAGCCCGGACGCTGCTCGAGAGCGCGAGAAGAGTGGCCATCGTGACAGCGGTCGCGATAGCACGAGCGATCATCGCGTGATCGTCGCCTGGATCGAGAGGGCGTGCAACTGGACCTTGAGCCTCGGCGCCGCTGGCACCGCGGCCCGAATGGCGGGTGCTCAGACCCCGGGATCGCCCCCCAGGGCTCGCGAGACCGCTGCGGCAGACTCGCGCACGGCCGAGGTCAGTCGCGGCAGGCGATCGTTCGAGAGCCGCACGGCGGGGCCGGCGATGCCGATCGAGGCGATCACCCGCCGTGAATGGTCGAACAGCGGCGCCGCGACGCACTTGAGACCCAGCGCGAACTCCTCACCGTCGAGCGCATAGCGGGCGGCGCGGATCTTCGTCATCTCGCGGCGAAAATCGCCGGGCTCGGTCACGGTCGACGGGGTATAGGCCCGCAGGCGCTGGTGAAGGAAGCGCTCGAGCCAATCAGGCGTTTCCCAGGCTACCAGAGCCTTCCCGAGCGCCGTACAGTGGAGAGGTGCCCGACGACCGATTCGCGAGTACATCTGCAGCGGCTGGTCGCTCTCCATCTTGTCGATGTACACCACTTCCCACTCGTCGAGGACGCCGAGGTGGACGGTCTCCTTGGTCGCGAGCATGAGGCTTCGAAGGAACGGCGCCGCGACATCACGGATGGCCCCGCGGTTGGCGATGAGCGAGCCGACCTCGAAGGCTTTGAACCCCAGGCAATACCGGTCGGTATCGGGATTCTTGCGGACGTAGCCGCGCGAGGCCAGCGACGTGAGCAGCCGGTGGACCGTGCTCTTACCTAGGCCGAGGGTTTGGCTCAGCTCGGTGACCCCGATTTCCGGGCGTTCGATGCTGAACGACTCGAGGACCGCGAGGGCGTTGTTGACCGACCGGAGCACACGTGCCATGTCGCCTACCTCGCTACTGTTCCGCGTTGGAGAACAGCATTCCGCGGAGCGCTTGCTTCATAGCAGCCGTATCGCTCCCCTGTCAAACCGAAATCGAGAGAGACCAACTCCGGATCCCGGAGGATCACCACGATGATCCGCACGACGTGCTTCGCTTTGATCGCGGTGCTGCTGACGGCGTCTGCCGCGGCCGCGGCGCCGACTGAGGATTCGTTCATCGCCGGCTACGCCGCGGCCGTCCTCGAGCGACAGTTCTCGCTGACCGCGCCGACCTTGCGCGTGCAGGACGGAGTGATCACGCTCGCGGCCTCGGACCTCGCTGCCGCCGACCGGGCGCGCGTCGTCGCCGAGCTCGAAAAGATCCGCGGCGTCACGCGCGTGGTGGTGCTCGAGCCGGGCACGGCACCGCCGCCCGGCGTGGGGGTCCCTCCCGCCGCCACGCCGCCGGGCGGCGCAACGCCGACCGGCACGGAGACCGAGCCCCCGCGGATCCTCTCCGACTGGCAGGTCGGCGCGCTCCCGGGCGGCGTGCTGTTCAAGCCGCTGACCGCGGACCCACGCTGGCCCCATTTCTCCGCGGCCTGGCAGTACTACATCGACGACAAGCAGCTCAGCGACGTGGCATCCGTGAGCTTTGGCGAGAGCTTCTCGCTCTATCGCGGGCGGATCGGCGGTGCCTGGTGGGAGGTCGGGATCCAGGCCGGCGTGTTCTCGGTCTTCGACATGGATGCGGATTCGTTCGACCTGGTCAACGCCGACTATCTCGTCGGGCTCCCGCTATCGCTCCGGTACGAGGACTTCTCCGCGATGTTGCGCGTCTTCCACCAGAGCAGCCACCTGGGCGACGAGTTCCTGCTGCGGACGAAGACGAACCGGATCAACCTGAGCTACGAGAGCGTCGACCTCAAATTCTCGTACGAGTTCGGCGATCTGCTGCGACTCTACGCGGGCGGCGGCTACCTGTTCCACCAGACGCCTTCGAACCTCGATCCGTTCTCGGTGCAGTACGGGATCGAGTTTCGGAGCCCGTGGCCGCAGCACTCCAAGGGGTGGCGCCCGCTCGCCGCCGTCGACGTCCAGCAGCGCGAGGAGAACGAGTGGTCGGCCGACATCTCGGCCCGCGCCGGCATCGAGATCGACGGCGTGCTGCTCACGCGCAAGCTCCAGATCCTGTTCGAGTACTTCAACGGCCACTCGCCGAACGGCCAGTTCTACAAGGACAAGATCCAGTACTTCGGCCTGGGCACGCACTTCCACTTCTGAGCCCGCCGCAGCGCGGTCTCGGGTAGGATCGTCAGCCATGGCCGACCAGGATCTGCGGAGCTTCGTCGCCGCCTACGAGCGCGCCCACCCGGGCGAGGTGATCCGGATCGCCGAGCCCATCTCGCTCGAGGAAGACGTGATGGCGCTGGTCCTCGAGTACGAGCGGCGGCGCCGCTATCCGATCCTGCTCTTCGAGCGCGTCGCGGGCCACGACATCCCGATCGTCTGCAACGTGGTCGCGAGCCGTCGCGCGCTGGCCTTCTCGCTCGGTGTCGACGAGCGCGGCCTCGCCGCCGAGTACGGGCGACGCATCAAGGACTACGTGAAGCCGGTGGTCGTCACCGACGCTCCGTTCCGTCATCGAACCGTGATCGGCCCGGCGCTCGACCTGGCGAGCCTGCCGATCCCGCACTACTTCCCCGGCGACGCCGGCCGCTATCTGACGGCCGGGATGCTGGTCGCCCGCGATCCCGACACGGGCGTGGAGACCGAGGGCTACCATCGGTTCCAGGTCAAGGGACGCGACCGGATGGGTGTGAGCCTCCATTCGCGGCGGCGCATGTTCGAGTACCAGCGGCGCGCCGAAGCGAAGGGCAAACCGCTGCCGTGCGCGATCGTGCTCGGACTGCACCCGCTGGTGTCGATGGGCTCGCTCGCCTACCCGCCGGCCGACGTCGGCAAGTTCGAGGTCGTGGGCGGGCTCCTCGGCGAGCCGCTGCAGGTAGCACCCTGCGCCACCATCGACCTCTCCGTGCCGGCCTCGGCCGAGATCGTCATCGAGGGCGAGATCCTTCCCGGAGTGCGCGAGCCCGAGGGCCCGTTCGGCGAGTTCACGGGCTACGTCTCGCGCCGCTCGACCGAGCACGTGTTCGTCGCCAGGGCGATCGCGATGCGCGAGCGGCCGTGGTTCCAGTCGATCGGTTCCGGGCGCGCGGGTGACCACATCACGACGCTCGGGCTGATTCGCGAGGCGGAGATCGCCAACGCGCTGACGCGGGTCATCCCGAACGTGCGCGGCGTCCACGTGCCGCTGTCGGGGACGTCGTCGTTCACCGCGTACGTGTCGATCGCGCAGAGCCGACCGGGCGAGGCCAAGCACGTGATCCCGATCGTGCTCGGCGTCGATCACTATCTCAAGCTGGTGATCGTGGTCGACGACGACATCGACGTCTTCGACGAATCCGAGGTGCTGTGGGCTGTCGCGACGCGGATGCAGGCCGACCGCGACCTGGTCGTCATCTCCGGCAGCCTCGGCGCGATGCTCGACCCGAGCGCCGACGACCGCGGCGTCACCGCGAAGCTCGGCATCGACGCGACGCGGCCGTTCGGCGAGCCCTTCGCCGAGAAGCTGGTGATGTCGCCCGACAAGATGGCCTGGGCCCGCGCGCTGGTCGACCGGCTCGGCACTGCATAAGGAGGCGCTCTCGTGAAGCGCTACATCGATCTCTCCGTGACCGTGGACGATGCGACCCTCTCCCCGCCGTCGACCAATATGCGGCTCGAGATCACGCCGCACCGGCGGGGGCCGGGCTTCTGGCAGGTCTCGAGCGTGCACCAGAGCCTGCACACCGGCGCCCACATCGACTCGCCGCTGCACGTCTTCAAGGACGGGATCACCACGGCCGAGATCTCGCTGGACCAGGTGATGGGCGAGGCGGTGGTGGTCGATCTGTCGTTCGCCGGGGCCAACCACGCGATCACGATCGACGACCTTAAGCGGGGCGGCGCCGACGACGTCAAGCCGGGCGACATCGTACTGCTGCGGACCGACTGGACCGACAAGATGTACGGCCGCTGGCCGGACTACTTCACGCAGTCGCCCTACTTTCCGCCCGAGTCGGCCGAGTGGCTCGTGGCCCGGGGCCCGAAGAACATCGGGTTCGACTTCTTCGAGGAGTACTGCGCCCGGCTGCCCGATTTCTCGTCCGAGGACTTCCCGATGCACCGCGTGATCCTCGGCGCCGGCGTCGTCATCATGGAGGGGCTCACGAACCTGGCGGCGCTCCCCCACCGCCGGGTGGACTTTGCCGCCCCGTTCTACAAGATCGCCGGGACCGAGGGCGCGCCCGCCCGCTTCTTCGCGGTCGTCTGAGCTCGGGCGTCCCGGCTTTACTGAGGCCACGTTCAGGTCATTCCCGGATTGGTCGGCGTCTCCCACCATCGCATGCTCGACTGGGTTCGCGGGCACCGTGCTCGTGTGAGCCCGAACGGCGGTTCCGCGGCATCTGAATGAGTCAGGGGGGAGCGATGACGGTCAGGACTGGCGCCGTGGCGGTCGAGTCGTTGCCGGAGCGGAAGCTGCGGGCTCAGCTCGCCACCCGCACCGCCCCGGCGGCGAGCACCTGGGCGGTCGTGCTTGCCGGCGGCGAAGGGTCGCGGCTCAAACCGCTAGTGAGGCGGTTGTTCGGCGACGAGCGGCCGAAGCAGTACGCGCCGCTGCTCGGCACCTGCTCGCTCCTACGCCAGACCCTGGACCGGGTGGGACGGCTGGTGCCCGCCGAGCGCACGGTGGTCGTCAGCCAGTACGACCACGCGCAGTACGTCGATCGCGAGCTGAGCGACGGCGCCGCGCCGCACGTGCTGTTGCAGCCCGAGAATCGGGGCACTGGCACGGCGATCATCTACGCGGCGCACATGATCCGCCGCGTCGATCGCGAAGCCACCGTGGCGGTGTTTCCTTCCGATCACTACATCCGCGAAGAGGACACCTTCCTGGCGCACGTGGCCGAGGTGATTCGCTTCGTCGAGCGTAACGCGGAGCGGCTGGTCCTGCTCGGCGCGCGGCCGACCTCGCCGGAGCCGGAATACGGCTGGGTGCGCCCAGGCGCGCCGATCGGCGAGACGAGCGATGGGCCGATCCGGCGCGTGCAGGGCTTCCTCGAAAAGCCGGAGCTCGAGAACGCGCAGCGCTGCATGACCGCGGGCTGGCTCTGGAACACGTTCGCGTTCGTGACGAGCCTGCCGACCTTGCTCGCCGCGGGCCACGAGTTCCTCCCCGACGTCGACGATCGCCTCAACCTGATCGGCGCCTTCTCGGGAAGTCGCCACGAGAGCTGGGCGGTGCGCCAGGCGTACTCCTTGTTGCCCGTCGCCGATTTTTCGCGCCGTGTGCTCGAGCGTTGTCCGGGCTGGCTCGGCGTATCGCGGCTGCCCTCGCTCACCTGGTCGGATCTGGGCACGCCGCGCCGGGTCGTCGGCGTCGCGAACACCCTGCCGGTACGACCGATGTGGATGACCTCCGGGCGCCGGACGTCGGACATCCTGGCCTCGGTCCTGGCGGGCCGTGTGCCCATGACGGGGAAACGGTCGTGAGCCGGATCGAGGCCGCTCGGCGCCCGGCCTTCACGATCGAGCTTCGCGCGGCCGCGCTCTGTCTCGAGCTCGACTGCAACACGGTGTTCGACGGCTCGATGGGAGCGCCGTGCCCGCGCTGCGGGAGCGTGATGTCACATCCGCTCGCGGCGTGGCTCGATCGCGACAGACCCAGCGCCCAGCCCGGCTCGTCTCGACCGGTCCGGGCGCTGGTAGCTGTCGCCTGAGGTCGGGTCTCTAGGCCTTCAGGCTCTTCGCGAAGAAGTCGGTGCAGCGCTTCCAGGCGTCCTGTGCCGCGGCCGCGTTGTAGGACGGGCGGTAGTCGGCGTGGAAGCCGTGCCCGGCGCCCGGGTAGACCACGACCTCGACGTTCTTGTTGTGGTGCTTCAGGAGCTCTTCCAGCTTTTTGGCGTCCTCGGGCTTCGGATTCTGGTCGGTCTCGCCGTAGAGCCCGAGGAACGGCGCCTTGATGTCCTTCGCAATGTCGAAGCCGGTCACCGGGCCCGAGGCGCCCTGGTAGGGCCTGGCCGGCGGGCCGTACCACGCGACCGCCCCCTTGATGTCTGGGTTCGTTCCCGCGACCTGGTAGACCGTCGAGCCGCCCCAGCACCAGCCGGTCACGCCTACCGCTGAGGCCTTCACGTTCGGCCGGGTCTTGGCCCAGTCCGCCGCGGCCTTGATATCCCCCAGGGTCTGCTCGCGCTTCTGGGCCAGGACGATCTTCAGGATGTCCTGGACATTCGCGATGTGCCCCACGCCCCCCTCGCGCTTGAACAGCTCCGGCGCGACCGCGTAGTAGCCCGCCTTGGCGAACCGCCGCGCGCAGTCCCGGATGTACTCGTGGACTCCCCAGATCTCGGAGATGACCAGCACGATCGGGGTGTCCTTGCCCGAGGCGGGCCGTGCCTCGTAGACGGGCATCTCGTAAGTACCGATCTTAACTACCTGATCGCCCGCGACGATGCCGTCCGTGTCGGTCTTGATCGCCTGGGCGAGCACCTTGTCGACCCCCACGGCGTACCCGGCGAAGGTGGAGGTGGTGGCGATCATCTGGCGGCGAGTGAGCATTGACTACCTCCTTGATTTTTAGGGCTTCGGGGATTTTAGGGCTTCGGGGGGAAACCCCGGCGGATGATACTATCTAACTGCGCCACTTCGGCGCAGGTTTCAGCCCGTCCCCCGCTTCGGGGAGGATCATGGATCTGCTCGAGGTCAAAAGCCGTATAGCTGAGGCCCTGGTCGAGTCTATCTTCCGGCGTGCCCGCTATCAGATAAAGCCCTTCCGCAACAACACGTCGCCCCTCCGGTTCGGCCGTGAGGACTTCAGCCCCGACTTCAGGGTCACCTCCGACGCGGAGGGGGACAACGTCGGTGGCGAGTTCCTGGTCGAGGTGAAGTACCGCCCGTCGGCCTACCAGTTCGTGTCGGTCGAGAACCAGCGGGGCGAGCGCTCGATCTTCTACATGGCGCGCCGCCAGTGGCCGAACCTCTACTTCGTCCTGGTGACCGATCGGCCGGAAGCCGGCCGCTCGTGCTTCCAGGCCATCGCGTTCGGGTCCATGAAGCCCGGCGAGGCCTTCCGCACGGTCGACCTGGTCGAGCTGAAGGAGCTGCGGATCTTCCAGCACAACATCGAGGACCACGAGGAGCTGATTCGCCGCATCTTCTCGCTGCTGACCGGCGCCCAGCCGTAACCTCCCGTTCGCGCCTCCCCGTGGGCGTCCCGCTTGCCGGTCGTCCACATTTCCACAGATATCCACAAAACGATTTCTGCACGGAGTGACGCGGTCTCGCGGAGGCCACGTCACAAACCGGCCAGTCTGGTTCGCGGATGTGCCCGCCCCGATCGATTACGTTCTGTTTACGCCGCCGTCCGGCCCCAGGGCGCTCGTAAGCCGCCAATGACGCAGCGAAACGAACTATTGACAGCGTTCGCCGCCCCGGAGATTGTCGGCAGTTGTATCGAATCGCGCGGCTCGTGCGCGCCGAGGACACCGCATGGCGGCTTCATGAGCACGTTCTTCAGCGCTCTCCAGCAGGCGGAGCAGGACCGGTTACGGCGCATGACGACGCCGCCGCTGCCGCTGGAGTCGATCGGCGATCGGATCCCGAGCCCGGTCGTCCAGATGGCCAACCGCCGCGGCTTCGACCAGCTGAAGCTTCTCTTCGACTACTCCAAATTCCAGATCGGGCTCTATACGACGTTTGCGATCGTGCTCTCCGGGGCGATGGCGTTCCAGCCCGTGGTGTTCCGATTCCATCGCGGATTCATGATCGTCGCCGTGGTGTTCATCGGCCTCGCCGGCATGGCGGCGGGAATCATCGCGAGCCGCTGCGCCCACTTCGCGTCCTGGAGCGAGCTCTGGGCGGCCAAGATCGGCCCGTTCCGGTGGAATTGCCTGCAAGGCGAGTACTGGACGTACCTGCAGCACGTCTGCTTCGGGCTGGCGCTCGCCGCCGCCGCGCTCTCGCTGCTGCTCGCCCGCTAGAGCGCCTTCGCGACCAGCGATGCGCCGAGCACCGCCAGGAACAGCAGCACCGCGCGATTGAACGAGCGCTGATCGAGCCGATCCTGAACTCTCACCCCCAGGGCGAAGCCCGCCAGGCCCACCGCGGCCAGTCCGAGCGACGCGAAAGCCAGCTGCCAGCCAAGGAGCCCGTACCACACCAAGGTCACGAGCTGGACCGTCTTCACCACCAGGAACGTGAACGCGATCGAGCGAACGAACTCCTTCTTCTCCATCCCGAGCGCGACGAAATAGAGCGCGAGCGCCGTGCCCGGCGCGTTGGTGATGCCGCCCATGATGCCGGCGACGAGCCCGACCGGCGCCGCGAGCCAAAGCTCCCAGTGCGGGGGCACCCGGGGAGAAAACCGGGCCAGATCGAGCAGCACGTAACCCAGCACGAAGCCTCCCAGGGTCAGTGTCACCGTGCGAGCTGAGAGCATCACCAGAAGCTTGGTTCCGATGACCGTGCCGACCATCGTGAACAGGAGCAAGGGCGCCAGGCGGCGCGGCGCGGCGCCGATCGGGCCTCCGCGGCGCACCTGCAGGCTGTCCATCGCGAGGTTCGGGATCACGAGGAGCGCGACCGCGGTCTTGACGTCGACCACGAGGGCCAGGAGCGGCGTGCCGAGCGTGGGGAAGCCGAAGCCGATCGCGCCCTTGACGAAGGCGGCCAGCAGAACGGCGACGATCGATCCGAAAACTAGCGCGAGAGCGACTCGTGCAGGATTTCGGCCGGATGCTTGGCGCGGCGGCCCGCGAGATGCTGGATCTGCTGCCGGCAGGAGATGCCCGGGGCGACGATCTCCGTCTCCTTCGCGGCCGCCTTGACCGCCGGCGCCAGGCGACGGTTGCCGAGCGATACTGAGATGTCGTAGTGCTCGCGCTCGAAGCCGAACGAGCCGGCCATGCCGCAGCAGCCCGAATCGATCTCCTCGACCTCGAACCCGGCCCAGCGGAGCGCGGCCACCGTGGGCGCCGTGCCGACCAGCGCCTTCTGATGGCAGTGGCCGTGGAGCAGGGCCTTCTTGCCCTTGGCGCCGAAGGAGAGCGAGAGCCCTCGGCCGCGCTCGCGCACCAGCAGCTCCTCGAACAGGAACGACTGCTTCGCGACCGCGCGGGCATCGTCCGTGCGCAGCAGGTCCACCGTCTCGTCGCGCAGGGTCAGGAGACACGACGGCTCGAGGCCCACGATCGGGACGCCGCGGCGCGCGTACGGCGCGAGCCGCTCCACGTTCCAGGCCGCGTGCTCGCGCGCCTCGGCCAGCATGCCCTTGGAGATCAGCGGCCGACCGCAGCACTTCTTGTCCACGAGCACCACGCGATAGCCCGCGGCCTCCAGCACGCCGACCGCGGCCCGAGCGATCTCCGGCACGTTGTAGGTCGTGAACGTGTCGTTGAACAGCACGACCTCGCCGCGCGGTGCTGCCGCCGGCGGTGTGCGGTGCCGGAACCAGTCGGTGAACGTCTCGGACGCCAGGGCCGGCAACGGCCGGCGCCGATCGATGCCGGCGATGCGCTCGAGCGCCCAGCGGCTGGGTGGCAGGCTCGACAGCCAGTTGAACAGCGCCGGCAGCCGTGAGCCGAGGTGATTCATCCGCGCGATCCGGCCGAAGAGCCGGTTACGCAGCGGCAGCCCGTTGGCCTGGTAGTAGTGGTGGAGAAACTCGTACTTGAGCTTCGCCATGTCGACGTTCGACGGGCACTCGGCCTTGCAGCCCTTGCACTCGAGGCACAGATCCATCACCTCGTAGAGCCGCTTGCCCGTGAACTCTTGCCTCGGCATCCGCCCGGAGAGCACCGCGCGCAGCGCGTTGGCGCGGCCGCGGGTCGAGTGCTCCTCGTCTTTCGTCGCCATGTACGAGGGGCACATCGTGCCCTCGAGCGTCTTGCGGCAGGCCCCGACCCCGTTGCACATCTCGATCGACGCCGCGAAGCCCCCCTGCTCCGAGAAATCGAGCAGGGTCTTCGGCTCCCACGTCGTGTACTGCGTGCCGTAGCGCAGGTGCTCGGTGACGCCAGCCGGCGCCACGATGTTGCCCGGGTTCATCCGGTTGTCGGGATCGAACGCGCGCTTGAGCTCGCGGAAGGCCTGCATGATGCGCGGCCCGTACATGCGCTCGAGGAACGGGCTCCGCGCCCGGCCGTCGCCGTGCTCGCTCGAGATCGTACCGTTGAAGCTGACGACGAGATCCGTGATCTCGTCCGCGATCGCCTTCACCTGCTCGAGGCCCCGCGGCGTCTTGAGATCGATGACCGGGCGGATGTGCAGGCAGCCGACCGAGCAGTGGCCGTAGTAGGCGCCCTCGGTGTCGTGCTTGGCGAAAATCTCGCGGAAGCGGCTCACGAACTCGGCCAGGTGCTGCGGCGCGACCGCGGTGTCCTCGACGAACGCGATTGGCTTCTTGTCGCCCTTCATCCCGAGCA
>Ga0209382_10007774_pt1 | contig 13573 bp, 12 predicted proteins | sample SoiMetdeltSBSDD5_FD_187599 | JGI IMG/M metagenome (GOLD analysis project Ga0209382, IMG submission 187599) | Bulk soil microbial communities from a Populus tree surrounding site in Tennessee, USA - Soil MetaG P. deltoides SBSDD5 (SPAdes) (version 2) | ecosystem: Environmental > Terrestrial >... | reverse complement strand
GCGATCCGCGGGTTCGCCACCCGGAGGAGGGCGCCGGCCGCTACCGAGTGACCTCGTCGCAAACGGCTTCCAGCTCGGCGGCGGCCAGCCTCACCGCCGCCGCGTGGTGCCGCAGCCACGCCCGCAACCCATCGGGTGTACCGGTGGCGAACGCGCCGGACGCGCCCACGTACTCCGGTTCCCGCGCCAGGTGGCCGACCTCGACCGCGAGCAGCCCGCGCGGATCGAGCCCGCCGGCCATCAGGACCAGCCGGGCGGCGGCCCGCGCCACGACGCCGTTCGGACCGGCGAACGGCCGCACCGCGAGCAATTCACCGTGTACGACGGCAGCGCGCAACAGCGCCGGGACATCGGACGGGACGGCAGTCTCCAGGAGCGTGTCGAGCCGGGCCACCCCGGCGACCGGCCGGCCCAGCGAAGCCTCGTCGACCACGTCCCGGGCGGCCAGCACGTGCAGCCGGGCCAGCGCCTGGCGGGGCGCGGCGGACCACACGTCGACCAGTCCGGCGAGCGCGGCGGCGGTTCGCAGCGCACCCTGTACCACCGGGTCCGTGACGAACCCCGCGCGCACGTCCTCCCGGTCGTACCCGTGCCCCTCGAGCGCGGCACTGGCCACGGCGGAGCGCAAGTTGACCTCGGCCGCGACCGCGCCACCCGACCGGCGCAGCGCGCGGTGCCGCAACGCGCTGTCGACGGCCTCGCGCGCCTGGTCGAGGTCGGTGGCGACACCGGCGAGCTCCAGGAGCGGTCCGAGCATACGCGGAGCGTAGTCGTGGCCCCGACGGTCGCCGGAACGGCGGTCCACTACTAATCTCCATCGCATGAGCGAGACTCTGGAGAACCTGCTGCAGGAGACGCGGCAGTTCCCGCCGCCGCCGGAGCTGGCGGCGAGCGCGAACGTGACCGCGGAGGCGTACGCCGCGGCCGAGGCCGACCGTCTGGCCTTCTGGGCGGAGCAGGCGCGTCGCCTGCACTGGACGAAGGAGTGGGACCAGATCCTCGACTGGTCGAACCCGCCGTTCGCGAAGTGGTTCGTGGGCGGGCAGCTCAACATCGCGTACAACTGCCTCGACCGGCACATCGAGGCCGGGCGCGGCGACAAGGTCGCGTACCACTGGGAGGGCGAGCCGGGTGACACCCGGACGATCACGTACGCCGACCTGCACAGCGAGGTGTGCAAGGCGGCGAACGCCCTGATCGGGTTGGGCATCCGGCCCGGTGACCGGGTCGCCATCTACCTGCCGATGATTCCGGAGTTGCCGATCTCGTTGCTCGCGTGTGCGCGCATCGGCGCCACGCACAGCGTGGTGTTCGGCGGCTTCTCGGCCGACGCGCTGCGCGGGCGGATCCAGGACGCGGACGCGAAGCTCGTCATCACCGCCGACGGCGGCTACCGTCGGGGCAACCCGTCGGCGCTGAAGCCCACTGTGGACGATGCGGTGAAGGACTGCCCGAGCGTGGAGCATGTGCTGGTCGTCCGGCGTACCGGCCAGGAGGTCGGCTGGGACGACGCACGCGACCTGTGGTGGCAGGACACGGTGACCCCGGCCAGCGCCGAGCACGTCGCGGAGTCATTCGACGCGGAGCACCCGCTGTACATCCTGTACACGTCGGGCACGACCGCGAAGCCCAAGGGGATCCTGCACACCACCGGCGGCTACCTGACCCAGGTGGCGTACACCCACCACGCCGTGTTCGATCTCAAGCCGGATACCGACGTCTACTGGTGTACGGCCGACATCGGCTGGGTCACCGGCCATTCGTACATTGTGTACGGTCCACTGACGAACGGCGCCACCTCAGTCATGTACGAGGGCACGCCGGACACCCCGCACCGTGGGCGGTTCTGGGAGCTGGTCGAGAAGTACCGGATAACGATCCTGTACACCGCGCCGACCGCGATCCGCACGTTCGCCAAGTGGGGCGACGACATCCCGGCCCAGTTCGACATGTCGTCGCTGCGGCTGCTCGGCTCCGTGGGTGAGCCGATCAACCCCGAGGCGTGGATGTGGTACCGCGAGCACATCGGCGGCGACCGTTGCCCCATTGTGGACACCTGGTGGCAGACCGAGACCGGAGCCATCATGATCTCGCCGCTGCCCGGGGTCACCGCGACCAAGCCCGGTTCGGCGATGGCGCCGCTGCCCGGCATCGTGGCCGACGTCGTGGACGACACCGGCAAGTCGGTACCCAACGGCGGCGGCGGTTTCCTCGTCGTACGCGAGCCGTGGCCCAGCATGCTCCGCACGATCTGGGGCGACGACCAGCGGTACATCGACACGTACTGGTCCCGCTTCGAAGGGCTGTACTTCCCCGGCGACGGCGCGAAGAAGGACTCCGACGGGCACCTGTGGCTGCTCGGCCGCGTCGACGACGTGATGCTGGTGTCCGGGCACAACATCTCCACCACCGAGGTGGAGTCGGCGCTGGTGTCCCACCCGTCTGTGGCCGAGGCCGCGGTCGTCGGTGCCACCGACCCGACCACGGGTCAGGCGATCGTCGCGTTCACGATCCCGCGCGGGCACGTGAACACCGAAGGCGAGGCCGGCGAGGAGCTCATCAAGGTACTGCGGGACCACGTCGCGAAGACGCTCGGCCCGATCGCCAAGCCCCGCCAGATCATGCTCGTACCGGAGCTGCCGAAGACGCGATCCGGCAAGATCATGCGCCGCCTGCTGCGTGACGTGGCCGAGAACCGGTCCCTCGGGGACGTCACCACCCTGCAGGACTCGTCGGTCATGGACCTGATCCGCACCGGCATGCAGACCGGCAAGTCCGAGGAGGACTAGCTCCCCTCCTCCGTCGAGGCTAGCCCAGGAGCGCGTCGACCACGGTCGTGGCGCGCCCCTCGTGCTTGGCGTACGCGTCGGGGTAGGCCGAGACCTGAACGGCCTGGGCCGCTTCGGTCAGTGCCATGTCGGGCCACCCCGATACGTTCGCCAGCGCGTTGTAGAACTGCTCCGCGGCGTACGCCGGCCGCATCAGATCCGCCACCGCTCCCCAGCCGGAGCTCGGCCGCTGCTGGAAGAGACCCACCGAGTCGTGGTCCGAGCCGACGCCCTCGTGCGGGTAGTCCAGCGATTCGGGCAGTACGTCGCTCGCGAGGTTGTACAGGTCGCTCTCCTGCATCGCGGTGGCCACGGCGATGATCATCCCCCAGCGGGAGAACTCCAGCGTCTTGCCGACCTTGACGATCGCGGCCGCGTTGTTCATCTGCGCCTGGGTCAGGTCGGCGACCGGCACCGGCAGCGCCGGCGCGGCCGGCTTGGTCGGCGTGGGCTTCGCGGTCGCCTTCGGCGTGGTCGTGGTCTTCACGGGCGCCGGGGACTTCGACGGCGTCGGTGACGGCTTCGCGACGGCCTTGGTCGGCGACGGCGACACCCGTGCCCGTGACCGGGAAGCGGCCTCGTCGCGCAGCCGGGTCGCGTCGTCGACCAGGCTGGCGGCGACGGCGGGCCGCTCGGTTGGCGGATCGATGGCGTTGCGGCTCTCGATGGTCGCGACGAGCCCGAGGCAGCACAGCACGCCGCAGGCCAGGGCGAGCCGGGCCGGGCCGGCGGGCGCCGTCCGAGTCGGGTCTCGATGACGGCCGGAAGGTAAACCTCCCCGCGGGTCCCGCAGCGCGCGCCTTTGAGCACTGCGGGACTCGCCGCGGGGAGCGGCATGGGTCGGACGGTACTGGTATCGCTGAATCCAGTGCGTCTGGCTGGGGGTGGCGGCAGAGCGCATTCGGTGAGGCTAAGCGGCGTCGCCTTTGAGGAGAACACGCTGATGTATGGCCTGCGCCACATTTTGTCCTAACTGATCGGTCAGCCAGATACGTCCCTATCCACAGGTGGACAAGCTCGGTAAGCCGGGCATGTCCGGAAGTCCACACCGGACCGTCGCTTAGCCGGCGTCGCTGCAACCTTGCGACTACTGACCGTGACTACGACGTGGGGGTACCGGCACCGCGCAGTATCACGTCAACTCCGGCCGGCAACCGGCTCACGACGAGCCGCTGTCCGCTGATGGTGTTCAGCTGAACGATCTCGGTAGCGTCCGGCACGACGTGCAGGAGCAGGATCCCTTCGTCCGGCAGGGCCACCTTCGGGTGCCAGGACCCGTCGTCCCGAGGCAGGTCGAGCCGGGTGATCACGTGTCCGTCGGCCAGGTCGACCTCGACGATGGCGACCACCGGCCCATGGACGAAGTACGGATCCACGGTCCCGGACGGGAAGAGCGGGACCATCGCGGTACACGAGCACGGGGTGAGCACCGGAGGTAGCGCGTACTCGCCGGCTCGGCCGACCGACGGCGTCACCCTGTGGTGCTCGGTCCGGCCGGTCCGGGGATCGAGCACGTCGTAGCCACCCTCGAACGGGGTGTCCCACACGATCCAGTTGCCCTCGTTGGTCACGACGGTAGGCCAACCCGGCACACGGTCCAGGAACGTACCCTTGCCGGTGTTCATGTCGATGATCGTGAACTCGCCCATGTTGTTCCACGAGAGCACGAGCCACCGGCCGTCCGGGGACCACCGGGCACCGGTCCAGCCGCTCTTGCCGCGAAACAGGCGTTCCCGCTGACCGTGCAGATCCCGCAGGTAGAACTCGATACCGTTCGACCAGCCGAGCCACCGACCGTTGGGCGAGAGCGTGACCAGGATCGTGCCGAAACCCGGCGCCTCGGGCAAGGCGTACTGCTTGCCGTCCGGCAGCACGAGGAATGGTTCGCAGGCGGATCTGGTCGGGGTGCAGCGACCGTACACAAAGGACGCCGTCCCGACCGCGCGGTTGGCCGGCAGGGGTGGTGCCGTCTCGAACGCGACGGCCGCGGGATAACGGTGGTCCACCTCCGCCGGTCCGTCGGCCGGCAGCCACGGCAGCCCGCTCAGCACGAGCCCCGACAGAACCAGACCGGCAACCCCGAGGGGTACCGCGGTCGACGTGACCCGACGACGACGAGCCCGGGCTACCGCGGCGTCGGGATCGGCGTACGACCGGGCGCCGTCGGCCAGTTCGTGCATCCGTTCGCGAAGACTCATGCTGTGGCCTCCTCGCTCAACATGTCGGGGGCCAGCGCCCGGAGGCGGGCCAACGCGTCGTGCGCCTGGGACTTGACCGTGCCGACTGAACAGCCGAGCACTTCGGCCGTCTGCGCCTCGGTCAGGTCCTCGAAGAACCGCAGTACCAGGACCGCGCGTTGCCGGACCGGCAGCTGCGCCAGGGCTCGGGCGAGCGCGATCCGCCGTACCACCGAATCCGCGGCATCGGCGACGGCGGCCGCACCCGGCGCGGCGAGCGCCCCCGCACCCACCTCGGTATAGCGCCGGCGGCGCCACCAGGAGGTGCGCTCGTTGACCATCGCGCGGCGGACGTATCCCTCCGGATTCCCGCCCGCGAACACCCGTGGCCAGTGCACGGCCGTCCTGGTCAGCGCCTGCTGCAGCAGATCTTCCGCCAGCTGGTGGTCGCCGGTGAGGAGGTACGCGGTCCGCGACAGTGCCGGCCCGCGGGCCAGCACGAACTCGCGGAAACCCTCGTACCGATCCACGCGAACCAAAACGCCGGGCCGGCCCTAAAGGTTGGGGGACCGTTCGGTCAAGGGCGTTCATCCGTACGGGGGATGCCAGAGCATGTATATGGCCATAGAGTCGTCCCAGATCGGGATTCCCAGAAAGGTACTTTCTATTCGGGAGGAGCCTAGTGAGGTTCGAACCTGTGCCGGGGCCGACCGGATCGGTTGTGTCGGTGACACCCCTCGATGTACCCGCCGATGTGGTACAGCCTGATCGGATCTCCCCGCTCATCGGGGTGCTCGCTGTGCTCGTCCTTGCCTCTGCCGCGTACGCCATCGGCCGGCTCCACGCCGGTGGCAACTACCGCAGCGGCTATCGCGAGGGGCACCACGACGGAGTGAGCCGGGTGCTCAGACAACAACTGGAGCAGATCCGCCTTGTGATGGCAGGGGCAGTCGTCACAGGGGTGGGGGCCGCCAGACCGCGACCCGTACCGCAAGGGAGCGTGTACGAGAGCGTGAGCGCGGTGACCGAGACGCGGGAGCTGATGCCCGTGGGGGCGGCGGAGCCCCGAACTAACGGGGGTCGGCATCACAAAGAGCGCGTCCGGAAGTAGATACGCGGTCCTCCAAAAGGGGAACCGGTCGTGGCGACGCAGGGGGCTCGCCGCGGCCGGTTCCTCCTTTTGCCTCTGCTGACCTTCGCTGACGTTCGCTTCACTGCGCGCCCTATGCGCCGCCTTCCCTCGTCGCTACGCTCCTCGGTCCAGACGCCGCGGCGCTCCGTTCCGCTCTTGCGCCAACCTGGCGCAACCCGTTGTCAGTCAGTTCAGGTACCCGGCCAGCGGGATCGGGTCCGGATCGTGTCGCCGTCCATTCTCGGGACCGTGACCGCCGTGAATGTGCTCGTAGCTCACGTACAGCGCCCCCTGCCGCCACTCGCGAGTGCGCAGCAATAGCGTCCGGCACTCCCGGCACAGATGGCTGACGGACGGCGGCTCGAGCGAGGTTCCGATCATCCCTGCGGTGTTGCCGGTCGCCAATTTGGTGATGCGAAGGCGGCCGGAGTCGGCGACGTCATTGGCGCGCCGCTTCGATGAAGATATAGCCATCTCGTCAGGCCAGACCGCGCCTGCGCAGCTATGCGTCGAGGAGGGCCGGCCATCGGCCGACCGCTACAACAACCACCTTCGTGATGCGAATAACAAGACCAACAAACATAGTTTCACCCCTCACCGAGCGATATCCGCCACGGCGCTCGGCCCACCCTGACCACGATGGCGTTGCGGTATGTCGAGTCCTTGTTCACGACTCAGCGGAATGTCCCCCGGTGCGCGCCCAGTACGACGCGCACCACCCCATACGAAGTGGCGTCCGGCAGCTGGCGGCGCAGGAAATGCGCCAGCCACCGATCTATTGCCGGCCATTCGGTCCCCCCGCCTGGCTCGTACTCCGTCAGGAGACGCCGCACCCGGGGACAGGGGGTGCGGTTCCCATTGCAATTCACCCGGTGAGGAGACGGCACGCGAGGGGTTCGCCGCCGGCCGAGCCCGCCAATCCCGGTAGGCGATGCTCGTTGGCGCCGAACGTCCGATCCTCACCTGGTACGAATATCTTGAAACATCCAATCTGGGATGCCCATGTTTGTCACCCGGCTTCGCCTCATAGGCAGTGTGATCTGCATCACATGAGTAGCGTAATCGCTACCTTGCTGAGACATGAACATGGGGTGTCTCGTCGGATTTTCGACTACACTGTGTTAGCCCTTCGGTTACGCCACGCCGGGCTACAAGTGCAAGTTTCTATCCGGGAGTTGCCTTCGTAGGTGGCGGGTCTTGGGAGACCCGTTGTGGGGTGGCACACTCTGGGGCATGGCGAGGAGTCCCGTCGGGCCGAGACGCCGGCTTGCCAGGGCGCTACAACGCCTGCGGACCGAGGCCGGCCAGACGATCGACGATGTCGCCCGGAACACGGAAATCAGTAAATCATCCCTGTCCAGGATTGAAAACGCCCAGATTAGCCCGAAAGTTTCCGATGTAAAGGTTCTACTGCGCTACTTCGACGTGCCGGCGGACGACACCGAGAAGTTCCTGGAAGAGGCTCGTGCCGCGCGTCAGCGCGGCTGGTGGATTACCTATACCGACGCCGTACCGGACTGGTTCTCGATGTACCTCGGATTCGAGACCGAGGCATCGGGGATTCGCACCGTCGACTGTCAGCTCGTGCCCGGTCTGTTGCAGACCGCGGGCTATGCCAAGGCCATCATCGAATGCGAATCCAACCATCCGCGTGATCCCGACCTGATCGACCGTCGGGTTCAGCTGCGAATGGAGCGCCAGACAATTCTCTACGGTACCGACCCGATGTCATTGCATGTGATCATCGACGAGAGCGTCATCCGCCGTCAGGTCGGCGGACGCGAGGTGATGCGAGAACAGATCGCTCGCCTTATCGAGGCCGCCCACCTGCCGAATGTCAAGCTCCAGGTCATCCCCTTCAGCGCGGGGGAATATCCGGCGTCGGGTACCGCATTTTCCATCGTCTCGTTTCCCGACGACGAGCCCGACGTGGTCTATGTCGAAAATTTCGGGAACGGTTCCTACGTAGAGCAGCCGCCGCAGGTCGCCCGGTTTACAATGGTCTTCGAGCAGTTGACAGAGCTGGCCCTGGATTCTGGTCAGACAATTTCACTGCTCGTTGACGCAACATCCTAAGGGGCGAGAGGCAATGAAGAGGAGCAGTGTCTCCTGGCGTAGGTCGACGCTCAGTAACGGGGAGGGGAACTGCGTCGAGGTGGCGTGGATCGGCGATCGCGTTGCGACCCGCGATAGCAAGGATCCCGCTGGGCCGGTTATCGTCATCGACGGTCGGGCGTGGTACGAATTCCTCGCCGCGGTGAAGTCTGACGAATTCAACTGAATATAAGCGCACCACGAAAATGGCTGGCCCCGGGTGGGGCCAGCCATTTTGCTCCGCGGCCGGGATGGGCAGGTCACCCGCGCGGGAGTAGACCCAAGTGGCGGGCGCGATCGACCGCCGCCCGGCGGGTCCGGACATCCAGTTTCCGGTACAGGCTCTTGAGTTGCGTCTTCACCGTGTTCCGGGACACGCACAACTCACCGGCGATCTCGTGCGCCGTCAACAGCGTCGGCAGGTAGCGCAGGACCACGGCTTCGCGCTCGGTGATGGTCTCGGGCAGGACGCGTCCCGGACGTACCAGCTCTACCGAAGCGTTCGCGTCCAGCCCGTCGACGAACCGGTGGTACGGCTCGACGACATCCCGGTACCGGACGAGCAGATCGCTCAACGAGTCACCGCCGAGCCGGAACGGGCGCCGGAAGCCTTCGGGCTCGGCGGCCGCCAGCGCGTGACCGAGCGCGATGCAGACCGCGCCGCGGAGGCCCAGCTGCGCGGCGGCGAGCGCGTCGACCAACCACGCCTCGATCCAGGCGCCGATACCGACCGACGCACCGGGAGCGTGCAGCGGTGCGAGCAGGCTGCGGGCCCGGGCCGGAGCCCCACGAGTCAGGTGGGCACGGGCCGCGGTGATCCGACCTGGCGCGCTGACCGGGTCGAGGTGCCGCAGATGCAGTACGCCGTCCACAGTGGCCAGTGCGACATCCGGCCGATCCTCCAGCAGATGCTGCTCGGCCGCTGCCACGCTGAGCCATGCTCGCAGCATGGGCGGCGGGCCGGACTTCCGGAACTGCTGGCCGGCCAGCGCCAGCGCGGCTCGCGCCCGGGCCAGCTCACCGGACGACTGCCACATCCGGGCGCGCAGGATCTCGGTGGCCACGGTGGTGGTGGCGCCACCCCGATCGTCGGCGGCCGCCCGGGCGAGGTGGCGTTCGGCGCCCTCGGCGTCCGTCCGCTCGAGACAGACGATCGCGAGCGCGATGCGGGCCGCCGTCGCGGGCGAACCACCGACCTCCGCCGCGCGCAGTGCCGCGGTCGCGCGATCGGACGCGTCGCGCAGCTTTCCGCGTACCGCCGAATGCAACGCGTGGTGCCCGAGCGCGTCACCGACCACGGAGTCCAGGCCATGCCGGGTGGCGATCTCCACGCTCTGGTCGAGTGAACGGGCCGACGCGTCGAGTAGGCCGCACCACAGCTGGCCGACACCGGCATGCAGGTGGGCCACGGCCCGGATCTGCTCGACGGTCGCGGGTGCGCCGGTGCCGGTGGCGGTAGCGGTAGCTAGCCTGCCGAGCAGGTCGCCGGCCCGGCGTACCAGGTCGGCATGCTCGTCCCGCAGGCGCATCGTGCCGATGTCCGCGAGCCGGGTCACCGTCTCGACGAATGGCGTCGGCAGCGCGGCCGGTGAACCGATGGGTTCCGGTGCCAGGCGGCTGGCGTACCGCCACCGGTCGGCGGCGACCGCATGGCGCACCGCCAACGTCGGCTCGCCGTGCTCCGACCACCAGCGCGCCGCTCGTACATGTAGCGCGGGCAGCTGGTCGGAGAGCTGGTCGAGCGCTTCGCGGCGCAGGAAGTCCCGGACCATGCGATGGCTGCGTACCCAGCGTCGTTCCCCGTCGTCGTCGACGAACAGACCCTGCCGGATCAGCTCGCGCAGCCGTCGCGGGGCATCCGCGGACCCGGTCAGCGCCTGGGCCAAGCTGCCGCAGAGCCGGTCGACGATGCTCGTACCGAGCAGGAACTCCTTCAGCTCCGGTGGTTGGCCGGCCAGCACCTCGCGGCGGAGGTACTCGTCGGTCGACTGCAGGCACAGGCCGGCCGCCCACCCCTCGGTCCACTCGACCCGTTCGCGCACCTCTGTGGTCGGCGTACCGCTGTCGAACAGCGCGGCCGCTTCCCCGGCGGTGAACGCGAGGTCGGCCGCTCCGATCTCGGTGAGCTCGGCCGTGCGGCGCAGCTGGGCCAATGGCAACTGCGGCTCCACCCGGCTGCACAGGACGATCCGCAGTAGCGGCGGGCGTTCGCGGATCAGCGAGGCGAGGACCCGCATCGCCGCCTCCGCCACGATGACCTCGGCCCGGTCGAGCACCAGTACCGCCGGCACCGGAGCGGTGACCAGCCTGCGCAACCGGATCGGATCGTTGTCGGCCTCGTCGAGTGTCACCCACCGCACCTGGGCCGGATCGCGCAGCGCCGCCCACGCCGCGACCGCCGATGTCTTGCCCCAGCCCGCCGGCGCGCATACCAGCGTGACCAGACCGTCCATGCCCTTGTCGAGAATCGCGTTGATTCTGGGCCGGTCGACGAAGCTCGGCGTTACGCCGGGCGCGTGCAGCTCGTGTGGCATGCGAAGTTTTCTTTCCCCCGTGTTGTTGATCGCGAGGCTACCTAGTGCTACACAACCCATTTGCGGCTTCGCATCCACCAAGTTATAAATCGAACCATTTGAGTGACCCCTATATCCGACAAAAGGATGATTAACCAAGACGACGGGTGGCCGCATCGCCGATCAGGAGCAGATCCTCCGGATGCACCCACGCATCCGCGACGGTGACGCCGCCGGCCCGCACGATCGCGTCCCGCAACGGGATCGCCCACCGGTGCTCCACGAGCGTGATGGCGGCCGAGGTACCGGGTGGGATGGCCTCGGTGGCGTACCAGACCTCGTCCGGGTCGTCGTTGGTACGCAATGCCTCGTCGCCCGCGATACCGAGGCCGAGCAACGAAACCACGGCGGTACCGCTGTCCGCTGGCGCACTGTCCACTGTGGCGACGTTGCCGTCCTCGTCCTTGGCCACGAGCAGTACGTCCACGAGCCCGAGGATCTCCTTGTCCCGCAGGCGTTTCAGCTCGGTCAGGATCTCGCCCGCGAACTCGCCGTGGGGGAAGCCGATAACCATGAGCTGGACTGGACCGTTTTGCATGCGTACAGCCAACCGGCCGAACGAAAGGTGCTCATCACCCTAACTAGGTGATAAGGGGCGTACTACCCGCGGTCCGTCTATCTCGATGACAGCCGCCAGCTCGCGTCGGCTCGTCACGCCGAGCTTGAGGTACGCCCTGGCCAGGTAGTTGTTCACGGTGTTGAGGGCCAGGCCGAGCCGGTTGGCGATCTCGCGGCTGCTGTGTTGGCGGGCGAGCATCGCTACCTCCCGTTCCCGCGAGGTGAGTGTCGAGATTCGCCGACCGGACAGCAGTGGAGTAGCGGTGACCTCGCACTCGCCGAGGTACGCCGTCATGCGCTCGGCGAGCTGCGCGGCTCGGTTCGGTCGACCCAGACGCGCCTGCTCGCGAGCCGCGGTCGCGCAGGCTTCGGCCGCGTGGAGGGCGAAGCCGAGATCGTGGAACGCCGTGGCGGCCCGCTCCAGCGCCGTCGAGTCCCCGGTCATCAGAGCGCCGGCGGCCCGGGCGTAGAGGGGTACGACCGGGCCGCTCGTCGACGCCGCCAGCTCGGCCAGGCGGGCGTGGACGGCACGGGCCGCGCCCAGCCGGGCGGCGTCGTAGAGCGCCCGGGCCTCGAATGCCGGCTGGCGAGTGGCCGCGGCCTGCTCAGCGGCTGACAGGGCGCGGTCCCGGGCGCGGGTGAGGTCGCCGATCGCGGCGAGCACCCAGGCCCGGTCCAGTTCCTCCCAGGCGCTGAGCAGCCGACCGGCCGGCGGGGCCGCCTCGGCGCGCGCGAGCCAGGCGATCGCCTCGTCGGCGTCACCGGTCAGGGCCATGGCTCCGGCCAGCGCGGACATCGTCGGGCGGACCAGGCGATACGCGTTCTGATCCGCCATCAGGGCCACCGCTTCGGTCAGGCAGCGGACCGCGCCGACTGCCCGGCCGCGGGCGAGGGCACACAGGCCGCGCAGAGCCGCCCAGCCGCCGACGACCGGCGCGGGGCGCTCCGCGGAGACGGCTGACCGGTACCCGTCCTCGGCCAGCGGGCCCGCTTCGTCGGGTCCGGCCACGGCAAGCAACCCCAGGCAGGCGCCGTACCCGGCCCGGCCGCGCCGCAACTCCTCCGGCCGACCGAGCAGGCCGGCGGCGACCGCGGCCACATCGGAAGCCACATCGAACCGTGAGCTAGCCAAGGCGCCTGGACCTTCGGTCGGCGCAGATCCAACCCAAGAAACTCCTAAGGCCAGGGCCAACGCCTCGTCGCAACGGCCGTCGAACAGGCGCACGGCCGCACGGCAGGCTTCGGCCATCGGGTGGTTGGCCGCCAGGTCCAGCGCCTGCTCGGCGTGTCCCACCTGACCCTGACCCCAGTACGCGATCGTCGCCCTCGTCACCGCCCAGTCGGCGAGTTCGGGATCGCCGTCGTCCGGTTGCGGCGGCAGGGCCTCGGCGGCCGCGGTACCGTTCCCGCGCCGCTCGAGGACCTTGGCGAGCAGGAGGTCCGACCGTCCACTGTCGACGGACCGCGCGAGCCGCTCCGCGAGGTCCAGCTCGCACCGCCGGTACGCCAGCCGCGCGCCCGGCAACAGCACGTCGGGTCGGTCGATTCGGCCGGCCGCGAGCTGCCATCGCGCCGCCAGCAACGGATCCACACTGTCCACATCGGACAGTTCGGCAAGGAGCCGCTGGTAGATCTCGCTCGCCCGGCTCGCCGGCAGCGTCGTGCGCACCACCGCGGCGCACAGTGGCTGGGCGGTACGCAGTACCGCGCCGTCGACGCGGACGAGGCCGGCGGACTCCGCGGTCGCCACCGCCACGCCGCCGAACAGGCGGGCGACCAGCCACAGCGGTACCGGTTCGGCACAGGCGACCAGTTCCAGCACGGCGTACGCGGCCGGATCGAGCCCGGCCAGCCGATCGGCCATCAACTGGGCCAGCCGTGGCGTGCCGAGCGGAGTACCGTGCTGCCGCCATACGCCGTACTGCCGGCGCAGCGTCCCGGTCTCCACGCCGGCCTGGATGAGCTCGAGGAGCACCATCGGGTTCCCGGCCGCCGCGGTGTGCAGCCACCGCCGCGTCAGCCCGTCGAGCGGACCGCCCAGCGCGCGGTCCACCAGCTCGTCGACGGCGGCCGGCGACAGTGGCCGAAGCGGTACCTGCCGCGCCACCCCGTCCTTCCACAACGCGACGAGGGCATCCGCCACGGGTGCGGTGTCGTCGATCGTCAGCACGATGTACGCCGCACCCTGCACGGCCAGATGGCTGACCGCGG
>Ga0209382_10007773_pt1 | contig 13573 bp, 5 predicted proteins | sample SoiMetdeltSBSDD5_FD_187599 | JGI IMG/M metagenome (GOLD analysis project Ga0209382, IMG submission 187599) | Bulk soil microbial communities from a Populus tree surrounding site in Tennessee, USA - Soil MetaG P. deltoides SBSDD5 (SPAdes) (version 2) | ecosystem: Environmental > Terrestrial >... | reverse complement strand
TCGAAGTCGAGCGCGGCCGCCAGCTCCTGGCGGTAGACGTCGCGCCGAGTGCGTTCCTCAACGACCGTCATCGAACTGTCCTTTCTGGAGTCAGATCCCCACACTGGTAGAGCCGCCGGGCCTCGGCTCGGCGCAGCTTGCCCGACGAGGTCCTGGGCAGGCGGCCGGCAGGCAACGTGACGATGGCGTACGGGGACAGGCCAACCTCGCTGAGCACCGCGGCGGCGACCTCCCGTCGGATCGTCTCGGGGTCGACGCCCCTGGCCTCGACCGCGACGACAAGTCGCTCGCCGCTGTGCCCGGGTACGCCGAAGGCCGCGACCCGGCCGGCGCGCACTCCCGGCACCTCGGCCGCGGCCGCCTCGATGTCTTGCGGAAAGATGTTGCGCCCGGCTGCGAAGAGCACATCCTTGGCCCGACCGCAGACGACCAGCTCCCCGTCGGCCAGGTAGCCGAGATCGCCGGTCCGGACCCAGCTGCCACGCGGAGGCACGGGCTCGCCCCAGTAGTGGCCCACGACCGACGGCCCCCGTACCTCGATGTGCCCGACCCGGCGCGGCCCGACAGGCTCCCCGCTGCGGGTGCCCACAACACGCAGGTCGGTGCCGGGCACCGGACGGCCCAGCATGACGAACGGCCGGCCGCCCGGTGCGGGTGCGGCCCGGCCGGCGTACTCGAGTGCGTCCGGGTCGACCCGGTCCACCCGCACGCCCGCGCCGGGCGGTGCAAACGTGACGGCGAGGGTGGACTCGGCCAGGCCGTACGCCGGGACGATCGCGCGCGGGTCGAGTCCGTGCCGCGCGCCCGCCGCAGTGAAGCTGGCCATCGTTGCGGCGTCCACCGGCTCTCCGCCGGTCAGCAGGAACCGCACCGAGTCCAGCGCGACGTCCAAGCCCGCGACCAGCAAGCGGGTCAGCAGGGCGTACGCGAAGTTCGGACCGCCCGACGCGGTGGCCCGGTACCGCGACAACGCCTCCAGCCAGCCGGCGGGCCGCCGGGCGAACGCCGTCGGCGACTGGAGCACGAGCGGGCAACCACACGCCATGGGCACCGTGAGAAAACCGATCAGGCCCATGTCGTGATGCAGCGGCAGCCAGCTGACGGCCGGGCCGGGATGCAGCGCCTCGTGGTCGGTCGCGGCCCGGATCGCGGCGATGTTCGCGGCGAGATGGGCATGCGTCACCGGGATGCCGCGTGGGCTGCGGGTGGAGCCGCTCGAGTACTGCAGGATCGCGAGGTCCCCGGGTTCCGGCCCATCGGGCCCATCGGGCCCGGGTGGTGACGGACCCGCCGCAGCTGCGGCGGCCAGCTCCGACAGGGTCATCGTCGGCGCTCCCATGACCCCTGGGTGGGTCGTCACGATCAGGTCCGGACGCGCGTCGGCGATGATGGCCTGCAGATTCCCGCCTCCGCGCGCCGGCGGCGGCAGCACCGTCACGGCCGCGCCGGCCAGCCAGACGGCCTGAATGGCAGTGACCAGCTCGAGGCTGGTGTCGGCGAGCAGTCCGACCCGACTGCCGCGCCGGATCCTCGACGCGGCGAACACCGACGCCATCCGACCGGCCTGCCCGTTCACCGCCGACCACGGCAGCGAGGCCGCGACCTCACCGTCGTGTCCGAGCACGGTCAGCCGGCCGTCGTCGCCCGCGCCGGCCCGGATCGCATCGACTATCGTGCGCATAGGTGGAGCCTCGCCGGCTCGCTTCATTCGAAATGCATCGATCTACCATCGACCCGACCCGGGACAACGTACGGGCTGGTCGAAAGGGGGTCGCGGTGAGGTTTCGCATCTTGGGCCCGCTGCAGGTGATCGGATTGGACGGTCGGCCGTGCCGGTTGGAGCCCCGCCAGGCGCGCGTCCTCGCCATCCTCCTGCTAACTCCGAACCGGATCGTGGTGCGCGGCCGACTCATCGACGCGGTCTGGGACGCCACTCCGCCCGCCACCGCCGCTCGGCAGATCCAGAACTGTGTCTCGACGCTTCGCCAGCGGGTCGGGTCGGTGCTCGACAGTGAGGGTCCGGGCTACCGGTTGCGGGTGGGCTCGGGCGAGCTGGACAGCATGGTCTTCGGCGAGCTGCTGGGTGAGGCCCGGGAGCTGGCTGGTCGGGGCGAGACCGCCGACGCGGCGCACCGCCTACGGCGGGCGCTGTCTCTGTGGCGGGGGCCGGCCCTGGCCGGCCTCACCGGCCACATTCTCACCACCGCCGCCGCCCGGATGGAAGAGGAGCGCCTCACCACGGTCGAGCAGTGCGTCGACCTCGAACTGTCCGTGGGGCGCCATCACGAGCTGGTCGGCGAACTGACCGAGCTGGTCGCCCTGCACCCGCTGCGGGAGGCACTCGTCGGCCGGCTGATGCTCGCGCTGCACCGGTCCGGACGGCGGGCCGACGCGCTGGCCGTCTACCAGGAGCTGCGGAACCGGCTGGCGGAAGATCTTGGCATCGACCCCGGCGAGCTGCTGCGCGACCTGCACATGGCGATCCTTCGCGACGAGGCCGGCCCTGGACCGGGTGTGGCGGGCGAGACAACGTTGGTGCCCAGACAGCTGCCCGCGCCGGTGCGGCACTTCGTCGGACGAGCGGCCGAGCTGAAGGAGCTGTCGGCGCTGATGGACGACACCGGGGTCGGCACCGTCATCATCTCGGCGATCGACGGGTCCGGCGGGATCGGCAAGACCGCCCTGGCGTTGCACTGGGCGCACCGCGTGGCCGCCCGATTCCCGGATGGGCAGCTCTACGTCAACCTCCGCGGGTACGACGCCAGCGGCTCACCGACCCGACCCAGCGAGGCGATCCGCGGCTTTCTCGACGCGTTCGGCGTTCCTGCCGATCGGATCCCGGCCGACATCGACGCCCGGGCGGCGTTGTTCCGCAGCATGATCGCTGATCGGCGGGTGCTCGTGGTGCTCGACAACGCCCGAGACGTCGAGCAGGTACGGCCGCTCCTGCCGGCTGGCGCCGGCTGCCTGGCCGTTGTCACCAGCCGGGTCCGGCTCACCGGTCTGGTCGCGGTCGAGGGCGCCCACCCGATCGCCTTGGACCTGCTCACGTACTCGGAGGCGCACGAACTGCTTGCCCGCCATCTTGGCCCGGAACGGCTCGACACCGATCCGATTGCCGTGGACGCGCTCATCACCGGCTGTGCCCGGCTTCCGCTCGCGTTGGCGATCATGGCCGCCCGCGCCGCCACGCAACGGGCCACACCGCTCGCCGATTTCGTGGCGGAGCTGGCCGACGCCCGACGTCGCCTTGACGCGCTCGACGCGGGCGACGCCGCGACTGCGGTGCGGGCCGTGTTCTCGTGGTCGTATGAGCGCCTCGGCGCCGCCGCGGCACGCCTCTTCCGGTTCCTGGGCCTGCACGCCGGACCGGACGTCTCGGCTCCGGCCGCGGCCGGTCTCGCCGGGGAACCCGTGCCCTACACCCGGACCCTGCTATCCGAGCTCACCCGCGCTCAGCTGCTCACCGAGACTAGCCCGGGCCGGTTCGCCTGCCACGACCTGCTCCACACCTACGCCGCCGAGCAGGCGCAGCGGATCGATCCAGCCGCCGAGCGGCGTGCCGTTCGGCGCCGAGTCCTCGATCATTATTTGCACACGGCCTTCGCCGCGGCGCTGCTGCTCAACCCACACCGGCCCGAACCGGTCGCGCTGAACCCGGCCGAGCCCGGCGTGACGCCCGAGGCCCTGGCCGACCGCGAGGCTGCGCTGGCCTGGCTCACCGCCGAGCGCCCCGTTCTGCTGCGCGCGTTGCGCCTAGCCGCCGACGCGGGCTTCGACGACCACGTCTGGAAGCTGGCCTGGACGCTCACGAACTTCCTTGAGATGCGGGGTCACTGGGACGAGTGGGTGCAGGCGCAGCGCGACGCGCTCGCCGCAACCATCCGACTCGCGGACGAGCCCGCCCAGGCCCGCGTCCACAACGGCCTTGGCATCGCGTACGCCCAGTTGGATCTCGTCGACGAGGCTCACACTCACTACACCCGTGCGCGGGATCTCTTCGGCCGGTTCGGCAACACCCTCGGACAAGCCCGGGTCAGCATGAACATCTGTTGGGTACTGGAGCGGCGCGGCGACCGCGCGGCGGCCCTGAACCATGCCTGGCGGGCGTACGAACTCTACGAGATCGCGGGCCGGAAGAACGGGCAGGCCGATGCGCTCAACGGCATTGGTTGGCTGCACTCGCTGAGCGGCGACCACGGGCAGGCGCTGGTGCACTGCGAGCGGGCACTGAGCCTGCAGCAGGAGGTCGGAGATCAGTTTGGCGAGGCGGCCACCTGGGACAGTCTGGGTTACGCCCACCACCACCTCGGGCGGCATCCGCGCGCGATCGCATGCTACGAGCAGTCCGTGGCGCTCTACCGGCAGCACGGCGACCGGTACGGGGAGGCCGAGGTGCTGCACCACCTCGGAGACACGTACGCGGCGGCGAACGACAGCGCGGCGGCCGCAACCGCCTGGCGGGCGGCGTTGGACCTACTCGAACAGCTGGGCCACGCCGACGCCGAACGGGTACGCGCGAAGCTGGTCACGGCTCAACCGAGGTCGGCGAACGAGCCGCCACGGCCGGCACCCCGGGCAAACCGGGTGGCGCCCTCGTAGGCGTCCGCGGTCAGCGAGGCCTGCCCGTGGATCCACTCGCTCGAGAACGCGGCCGCCTCCGACACGCCCTCCTGCTCAAGCACGGAGAGCCGGTCGTGGCGCATGCAGGTCGCCGGGAAGCGGGCGATCTCGCCGGCCAGCTCCTCGGCGGCCGCGCGCTCGGTCCCCGTGGGTACCACTCGGTTCACAAGGCCCATCTGGTGGGCTTCGGACGCGCTCACGGCGCGCCCGGTGAGGATCAGGTCCATCGCCCGGCTCGTGCCGATCAGCCTCGGCAAGCGCACCGTACCGCCGTCGATCAGCGGCACGCCCCACCGGCGACAGAAGACCCCGAACGTCGCATCCTCGGCGGCGACCCGCAGGTCGCACCACAGCGCGAGTTCGAGCCCGCCGGCGACGGCGTACCCGGCGACCGCGGCGATGACGGGCTTGCTCAGCCTCAGCCGCGTCGGTCCCATCGGGCCTCGGCCGCTGGCATCCAACCGGTTGCCCCGCTCGGAGCCGATGGCCTTGAGGTCGGCGCCGGCGCAGAACGTGCCACCCTCGCCCCACAACACCGCGACCGAAGCGGTCTCGTCGGCCTCGAAGTTCTCGAACGCGTCAGCGAGAGCGTCCGCCGTCGGTCCATCCACGGCGTTGCGTGCTTGCGGCCGTGACAGGACGACGGTGTAGATCCCGGCGGTGTGCTCGACTCGTACCGCACTCATGGTTGTCGAGACTACGAGGCGAGTGCCTCCCAGTTCCGCTGGGCTGGGACTTCTACCGGAACCGGCCGCAGCGTGCCGTCGGCGGCGAGGGCGGTCAGCGCGTCGATGAGGTGGTCGACCTGCTCGTCGGTGTGGGCCGCGGTCACCTGGATCCGGAACCCCACCTTGTCCTTGGGCACGCCCGGATAGGGTGCCAGGGTCACGAACAGCCGGCGGCGCCACAGCTCCTTCGAGACCTCGACCAGGTCACGGTCGGGCGCGATGGGCAGCTCGATGATGGGCGTGTCGTCGGTGTTGAGGGTGACCACTCCGAGCCCGCGCACGTGATCGAGGATGCGCTTGGTCATCCGGTAGAGGTCGGCCCGCAACACCTCGCCCCGGCGCTCGTTCACCTCGAGGCCGGCCAGGACGCTCGCGAGTGAGGCGACCGGCGACGGGCCGGAGTAGAGGTACGTCGGCGAGGCCACCTTGAGGTGGTTCTTCACCGCGGTCGGCAGCGCGAGAAAGGCGAGCAGCGACGAGTACGCCTTGGAGAAGCCGCCCACGAGCACCACGTTGTCGTAGGTCTCGCCGGCGTGACGCACGATCGCGTTGCCCCGAGCCCCATAGGGAGACGTCTCGTCGGGGCGTCGCTCGCCGATGACGCCGAAGCCGTGTGCGTCGTCGACGTAGAGAATCGCGTCGTATTCGCGGCAGAGTCGGGCGTAGGCCCGAAGGTCGGGCAGGTTGCCCGTCATGCTGTTCACGCCGTCAATGCACACCAGGCGGGGTCCGGGGCCAGCCTGCCGGAGCAGGTTCTCCAGCTGCTCCAGGTCACCGGAGGAGAACCTGTGTTGGGTCGCGCCCAGACCGCGGGCATGCGCGCACCCGTCGTAGATCGTCTTGTGGGCGAGGCTCTCCATCAGAACGGTCCCCTGGCCCACGAGGGCGGGAATCACCCCGAGGTGAATCTGGCTGATCGTCGGCAGGACGAGCGTGTCCGGCGCGCCGAGCAGCTCCGTGAGCCGCTCCTCGATCTCGGGGTAGAGCCGAGGACTGCCCAGCATCCGGGACCAGCCCGGGTGGGTGCCCCAGCGGGCGACCTGCTCGGTGACGGCGGCGATCACATCGGGATCGAGGTCGAGGCCCAGGTAGTTGCACGACGCCCAGTCGACGAGCCAGTCGTCCTCGATGAGGACCTCCCGCCCGCGAACGTCATCGATGACGGCGTCCCACATCTTGGTCTGGGTCCTCATCTCCTCGAGCTGACGGAACCTGGGATTGAGATGAACGAGGTGTTTGGCCTCGACCGGCACCGTGTTTCCTCCGAACGTGTGGTCGACGGTGGGAGGGGGCAACGGCCGTCAGGACGGGCTGCCCCGGCCGGTCACCGCCAGCGCCGGCACCTGCTCTCGGAGCCAACGCACCGCGCCACGGTAGCTCAGCGGACGGGACAACAAGTAACCCTGACCGAAGCCACAACCCACCGCCGTTACCACGTCAAGCTCCTCAAGGGTCTCGATCCCCTCGGCCACGACGTCGAGGTTGAGCGCCCGCGCAAGCTGATTGATGGCCGTGATAATGGCGTGCTGTTCTTTAGACGACGTAACGGCGTCGACAAAGGACTTGTCCAGTTTGATCAAATCTACCGGCAGTCGGCGGAGGTAGCTCAACGAGGAGAATCCGGTGCCGAAGTCATCGATGGCTATGCGTACGCCGTCGCCGCGCAGTGTGCTTAAGATCTCATCGACGCCACCGTCGCTCACGAGCAGGCTCTCCGTGATCTCGAGCACAAGGCTCGATGGTGGTACGCCGGACCGAGCCAGTTCCTGGCGCACCTGCTCGACGAAGCCGGGTGCGCGGAACTGCCGGACGGACACGTTCACGCTCACGTACGGGTGCGCGTTCGACGGCGACCGCTGCCAACCGGCGGCCGCCGCGATGGCGTGGCGCAGAACCCAGGCGCCGAGCGGGACGATGAGGCCGCTCTCCTCCGCGAGGTCGATGAACAACCCCGGCGAGAGGAGGCCGCGCACCGGATGCCTCCACCGGACGAGCGCCTCGAAGCCGGCGGTGCGACCTGTGCCGAGCGCCACGATCGGCTGAAAGTCGAGGACGAAGTCGCCATTGGCCACCGCCTGCTCGAGGTCGGCCCGCAGTCGCAGCCGGTCGACGACGACGGTGTGCAGTGAACTCTCGTACCGCATCGACCTGCCCTTGCCGGCGTCTTTAGCGACATAGACCGCCAGGTCCGCCTGACGCAGGAGCTCCTGCGCGTCGGCCGGCTCGTTGACGGTGGACACGCCGATGCTGCTGGTCACGCTGATCGCCCCCCGGCTGAGCGTGAAGGGCTCGGTGAAACCGCCCATGATGGCGCCGACGACCCGGTCGACCTCGGCATCGTCGGCCGCGTCCACATAGACCGCGAACTCGTCACCGCCGAGCCGGGCCACGCCCCATCCCGGGACATCTCGGGGGTCGTGACCGTCATGATCACGTGCACCGTGCGTCTGGCGGACCGCGTCGTGCAGGCGTCGGCCCGCGGCGATCAGCAACTCGTCGCCGGCGCCGTGGCCCATGGTGTTGTTGACTCGCTTGAAGTCGTCCAGTTCGGTGACGATCACAGCGGCGAGTCGGCCTTGTCGGGTGGCCCGAGTGATGGCGTTCTGCGCGACGTTCACGAAGACCTCCCGGTTGGGCAGACCGGTCAGCGCATCGAGGGTCGCCTGCCTGTAGAGCTCTTCCTGCATCCGCCGGCTCTCGGTCACGTCCCGCATGGTGACCACGAGGCCGGCCACGGTCGGCTCCGCGCGCAGATCGCTACAGGAGGCTTCCACCACCGCAGGCTCACCGGGCCCGGCCCGCCGCACGTACCAGTCCGGCCCGGCGTGGTCGGGCTGGCCGCCCCGCACGCGGTCCAGCCGCCGGCGCGCCTCCGCGGCGGTGTTCCGCTCGACCAGGTCGGGCAGAGCCATGCCGGTCGGGTCGGCCGCGAGGAACAGTGTCGCCGCCGACGGGCTCGCGTAGCGGATGCGGTCGCCGTCGTCGAGGATCAGGATCACGTCGGCGGTGTTGACGACGAGGGTTCGAAAGTATGCCTCGCTGTTGCGCCGGTCGATCTCGGCGCTCAGCTTGATGCGGTCGAGCGCGAGGGCCGCCTGGGTGGCGAGCACCTGCGCGGCCTCCTGCAGCGCGACGAGAACGACCTCGTCGGCGGCGATGTAGAGAACGCCTAGGGCTCCATCGTGGGGCGCCCGTCCATCGACGGCGAGCGTGCAGCGCAGCGTCACTTCGAAGTCGCCGAGGCGCGACGACAGATCCGGATCCAGCGTGTTGGTGTAGAGCATGTCCATCGCCTGTGCACCGCCGGCGATCTTCTCGCACTCGGTCATCAGCACTCGGTGGGGTCGGCCGGGCGGCAGGAGCGGCTTGACGGCATCAGCAACCACAGTGGACACAGTCTCCACATCGGTCGCCACCAGAAGCGACGCGCCCGCGGCGCGGAGGGCGCGTTCGCGGATGACCGCCAGCCGGTGGATCCGCAGGGCGCGACCGAGGCGTATCAGCACGAGTATGGCGAGCACGGCGCTGAACACCGCGATCATCGCGCCGTCGCGCACGTCCCCGGTTCTGAACTCGATGAAGAGCACGGTCGGCGCGATCAGGCTGGCCAGGCCGAGCAGCACCAGCCGGCCGACCTGCACGTCGAAGTTCCTGACGACGGTCGGCTCGGTGAGCCTGCGCATCGATGGGTGCAGCGCCGCCGCGCCCCAGCACATGTAGAGCGTGATCCAGCCGAGGTCTGCCGCCGTGCCGACCCGCCATGTGCCGTGAAGCTGGATCAACCCGTACGCGATGTCCGACGCCAACAGGCCCAGCCCACCGATTGCGAGCAGCCATACCGCTGGGGTGGCGCGGACGGATGCGACCAAGCTGGCGCCAACCGCCAGAATCATGATGTCGCCGAGCGGATAGGCGATCGAGATGGTCTTCTGGAGCAGGGTCAGATCGGCATTCTCGACGTACGGGCCGATCAGGTAGACCCAGGAGAGCAGGGTGACGCCTGTGGTCAACATGAGTGCGTCGAGGAGCCCGGCGATGTCGCGGCGAACCATTCCGAGTCCGTATAACCCGATCATGCCGAGAGCGATCAACAAGTACATGGTCAGGTAGAAGACGTCGGCCACGGACGGGAACGGGTCGACCTGGTGGAGGACCCGCACCAGCAGGTCGGCCGCGATGTCGCCGGCGACCAGACAGAGCACGGCCGCCGCAAGGAGAAGCCAGGGCGCGCGCCGACGAGGCGAGTTGCGCCGGATGCCGATAACAATCGCGGCCACACTGGAGAAGCCGATAGCAGCCCAGAGATACAGGTGCTGTGAGGGGACCAGGAACACCGCAACCGTGAGGATGAGCATCCACACCGCGTAACGGATGAGTGGTCCGCGTGCCGTCATAGTCAACCCCAGAACGCTCCGGGCCACGGGTCGACGCCGGAGACCAAGTCGAGCCTAGCCGGTCGAACCGCCATGATCTCTCAATAGCGGCTACCACAAAATCGGTCACCACACTCGTGCGTCGACACGGATGGCCACAGTGGACATAGGAAGCCGGTTCCGTCTGTGCGATCGAGAGGACGATTCACCCAGCAGAGTTCATGCGGCGCGTTCGGCCGCATACCTCCTGATGTGGCACCAAGTGGCTGGCCCGACCGCCCGGTAGTGACGGCGCGGCGTGCACGCGGTTTCGGCCGGCCAGCTTAGCCCGGTAGAGCTGTGCGTCGGCCTGCTCCATGAGGCCTTCCAATCGTCCGTCGGGTGTCGGCACCGTGGCGGCCACGCCGATGCTGACGGTGACGATCCCGTTGGGAACCAGCAGGTGTGGTTCGGCGAGGGCGACGATGGCGGCTCTGAGGCGTTCGGCCACCCTGTGGGCCGTCGTGGCATCGGTGTTCGGCATGACGATGGCGAACTCCTCGCCGCCGTAGCGAGCCGACAGATCCTTGTCGCGGACGGTCCGGCTGAGCTCGGCGGCCACGCCCTGCAGGCAGCGGTCACCAGCCGTGTGTCCATAGTGGTCGTTGTACGCCTTGAAGAGGTCGATGTCCACCATGGCCAGTGCGAGCGGCTCACCCGACCGGGTGGCCCGGTGCCACTCAGCGGTCATCACCTCCTCGAGGCGGCGGCGGTTCGCCAGGCCGGTGACCGGATCGGTGGTGCTGAGCTGCTCGAGTCGCTCATTGGCCAGAGCGAGCTGGCGGGTGCGTTCGCCCACCTTGCGTTCGAGTGACGCGTAGACCAGCGCGTTGTCGAGGGAGACGGCCAGCTGTCCGGCGATGAGCATGACGCCGTCGAGACGTTCGCTGGCGAACGCGCTGCGGATCAGCCGGTTCTCCACCAGCAGGAGACCCAGTAGGACACCGCGATTGAGGATTGGCACGGCGAGCACCGAGCAGGAGTCCAGGCGGACGAAGTAAGTGTCGCGCATGAACCGGTCGTCGCGGGTCGCGTCGTTGACCACGAACGGTTCGCGGGTTCGTTCCGCATAGCGGATCATGGACAGCGGCACGAGACGTCGCCGGCCGGCCTCGTCGAGCGAGATGGTGCCGCCATCGCTCGCGGGCGTCGACAGCAGCCAGCCACGTTCGGCGTCGCGGAGCAAGAGGTGGACGCCTGTCGCGCCGGTCATCGCCGACAGCACCTCGACCACCCGGGCGCGTAGACCGTCGATGCTCGTTTCGGAACTGAGGGCCTGCGAGGCGGAAAGAATGCCGAGCAGGTCGATCGTTGCCGTCATGATGGTGGATCGGCGAGTGGTCAGCTCCGCCGTCGGATCGGCGTGGGCGTCGGGAACGGTCCTCAGCGTGGGGTAGGCCCAGTCGAGTTGGTCCACCTTCGCCGTCGCGCCCCAGGTGAGGTATGCCCGTCGCGCCGTCGCCAACGCGATGTGCCCCGCGTGCTCCAGGCCGTTGGCCAGGCAGAAGCGGGCAGCGCGTTCCGCCGCCAGCGCCCGGTGCCATGGACGCTGCCGCGTCGCGGACTCCCGGACGGCAGCGTCAAAGGCCCTGGCCGCCGCGCGGAAGTCACCGACCGCCCAGGCGCGCTCCGCCTCGACCAGCCGCAGCACGTGTCGGAAGTTGAACGGAGCGTCGGCGGCCCGCCTCGCCAGCCAGTCGATGACCGCGTCCAATTCGGACAGGAGCGGGCCGCGGGCCTCGGCCCCGGCGGCCCGGGCCTGACCGGCCAGGGACAGCGCGCGCAGCATGTGCGCAACGGACGTCAGGTAGGTCGACTCGACCCACGAAAGCAACTGCATCGCCATGGCCGTGTGCCGATCCAGCTCGGCCGTATCGTCGAACACGGCGGCGACGAGCGCCCGGGTGACGTGGACGTTGACGGCCGCGAGTGGGTTGTCCGCCAACCGGTCCCGGCCGCTCGCCTCGTCGGCCTGCGACCGGTCTAGCTCGCCACGCAGCACACCGATCAGCCACCGGTAGCTCTCGAACGCGCCGCCGACGTGGTCATTGCCCGTACGAGCGGCGAACGCCAGAGCCGAGGAGATCTCTTCGACGAAGCTGTCCAGCGAGGGCGAAGAGTCGAGCAGATGATAGGTCGAGGCGTAGTGGGTGTAGCACGCGTTCAGCAGGTCTCCGCCCAGGGTGAGACCCTCCCGCGCACGCAGATCCTGCGACACGGCGTCCTCGACCGGCTCGAACCAGTGACACACGCCGAGGGCGTACAGGAACCGGGCCTGCGAGGTCTCGGGCTCGTGTCCACGCGCCTCGCCCAGCGCCAGAACCCGTCGCATCAGCCGATAGCCGGTCAGGTGGTCCTGCCGGAGGGCGCTGAGCGCGTACGGGACGTGGCTGACCGGACCGATCAGTGTCCGAGCGAGGCCGTGCTGCGCCCACAGCCCCGTCGCCGCCACGGCCAGCCAGGCCATGACCGCCTGATCACAGAAGAAAGCGGGTGGCATCATCCGGTTGATCAATGCGCCTATGGCGAGCAGGGCCGGATCGGTGACCTCTGGGTGACGCAGGTCATCGGATTCGTCGGTCTCCTCCATCCACCGGTAGAGCGCGACCAGCCCGTTGTCGATCTCGGTGGAGAGCCGATCCTCGGCCGGCACCGGCAGGCCGAGCCGCCGCAGCTGCTCGAGCCCGAGGTCGACCGCCTCCCGCGGTCGGTTCCGGATGGTCAGGCTGCTCACCTGCACCAGCGTCGCGTCCGTGCGCTGCGCCGGGTCCGTGCAGAGCAGGTCGATCCGCCGATAGACGTCGTCGGCCTCGTCGAGCCGTCCGAGGCCATACAGCGCGGCGTGGCGCTCGATGTGCAACGCGATTGCCGCGGCGTCCTCGGATGGGTCGGCCAGCTGCAGCGCGGCCGACAGCAGCCTCTCCCGCAGCAGCTGGAAGCTCAACAGGTTCGCCTGCCGGGCGGCGCGACGAAAGACGTCGGACACCCGACGCCGCTCGTCCGGGTCGGCCACGCAGTCGACCACCGGCAGGTACTGTTGCGCCGCGACTTCGAACAGATCCGGCCGTTCGCAGAGTCGGCGGGCGAGGCTCAGGCGGACCGCACGCTCCCGTTCGGTCCCCAGGTGATGAAGGATCGCCTCCTGCACCCGGTCATGCCGGAACCGAACCGCCTGCGGGTCACCCGGCTCCAGCACCAGCAGTCCCTCGTCGAGTGCGGGCGCGAGTCGCTCCTCCACCACGGTCGGGTGCAGCCCGATCGCATCGTGCAGCACGGGCAGCTCGACCCGCCCGCCCAGGCACGCCGTCTGCTCCAGCAGTTCCCGGGTCGCCGACGGCATGGTGTCCGCGCGTTCGGCCAGCAGCTCGGCGACGTCGGTGCGGCCCAGTCCTCGCAGCGCCTCTGGTTCCCAATGCCAGCCGTCGTCGACCGGCACCAGCACACCGTCGTGGCGTAACGCGTTGAGCAGCTCCACCGTCTCGTAGGGATTGCCTCGGGTGTGCGGCGTGACCGCCGTGGCGAGGTTGGCGGCTCGCAGAGGGTCCAGGTGCAACATGTCCGACAACATCTCGGCGAGGCTCGCTGGCGGCAGATCGTCTAGTCGGATCTGCTGCGGCCCGGAGTTCTGCAGCTGCCATCGGGCCAACATGGTCGCTAGCGGGTGTGTGGCGTCGACGTGGTCCTCGCGGTAGGCGCCGATCAGCAGGAGCCCTTCGATCTCTTCGTGCCCGCCGAGCACCATGTCGATGAAGCCCAGCGGCGTCCGACCGGCCCACTGCAGGTCGTCAATGACGAACACGAGCGGCCGCT
>Ga0209382_10007772_pt1 | contig 13577 bp, 11 predicted proteins | sample SoiMetdeltSBSDD5_FD_187599 | JGI IMG/M metagenome (GOLD analysis project Ga0209382, IMG submission 187599) | Bulk soil microbial communities from a Populus tree surrounding site in Tennessee, USA - Soil MetaG P. deltoides SBSDD5 (SPAdes) (version 2) | ecosystem: Environmental > Terrestrial >... | reverse complement strand
GCAAGTTGTCGCATCCGAACATTCTGCGGATTCACGATCTGGTCGATGTGCCGGACGAGATGGTTTTCATCTCGATGGAATATGTCGATGGGCCAAACCTGCACGCCTTTCGGGCGAGCCAGCGGGAGAAGGTGCTTTCATGGAGTTTCCTTGAACCGCTGGTAACGCAGCTCTGCGCCGCGCTCGAGTATGCGCACGAGGAAAAAGTCATCCACCGCGACTTAAAACCGGCGAATCTGATGCTCGACAACAATGGGCGGCTTAAGCTTGCGGATTTCGGGCTCGCGCGCGTGATCACCGATACGGTCAGCCGGATTTCCGGCGTAGGGTTAACCAGCGGGACGTTGATGTACATGAGTCCGCAACAGGCGGACGGGAAAACTCCACGAGTAACGGACGATATCTACAGTGTGGGAGCAACCCTGTACGAATTGCTAACCAGCACGCCCCCTTTTTACTCAGGGGATGTGGGGTATCAAGCCCGCAATCATCAGCCGCAACGCATAAACGATCGACTGGCGGAGTTGGGGTTGAGCAATGACATCCCTGAACTTGTGTCGGTTCTTGTGATGTCCTGTTTGGCTAAAGACCCGGAGCATCGCCCTCAGAATGCGAGCGAAATCCTTGGCGTGGTCGAGTCACGCAGCCCGGTGGCGACTGCAAAGCCGCGCAGATCACTGTGGCTTGCGAAGGCCGCTGCGCTTGCCGCGCTCGCAATCGGCGTTACTGTGTGGGCCACGCTCCGCCCGTCCGCAAGCCCCGAGAGACAAGCTAGCGCGAGTCCCACTGAAGCTGGCTTTGAATCGCTCTTTAACGGCAAAGACCTGACTGGCTGGGATTGCGAACCGAATTTGTGGTCGGTTCAGGATGGAGCAATTACAGCATTCACGGCAGAAGAAGGCGTGACGCGAAGGGAGAACACCTGCCTGATCTGGAAGGGGACGGTGAGCGACTTTGTATTGCGATTATCGTTCCGGCTCCGCGATGTGATTACTGAAAAACCTGCCAACTCAGGCGTGCTTTATCGCAGCCGCCGGGTTCAGAATTGGCAGGTGCGGGGTTATCAATGCGACCTGCACGGCCCGCATACCGGCAGCCTCATTCTTCTGGAAGACGACAATGATCCGCGCTCGATGTGGGGCCATTCCGTAGTTATCAAGCCAACCAGTCGGCGCCCCATATTGGAGTCTAAAGGCGCTGTCACTAACCCGGACCGATTCAAAGACATCATCAAGATCGGCGATTGGAATGAACTGGAGATCAGCGCTCAGGGAAGTCGTATCGTCCACAAGATCAACGGAGTCGTGACCCTGGAAGCGAAGGACGAAACGGTGTTGGCAGGCGCCGTTCCTGGCCTGCTGGCGATCGAACTTAAACGCGCCACCAACCTTCAGTTCAAGAATATCCGCCTGAAGCGGTTGACAGAAGCCCAAGGGCCAATGTGAAGGTGGCGATGCCCCTCGCCGCGCTGGCGCAGTTTATTCGCCTTCGAGGAAGCCGGCGAGTTGGCGCATGCGCACCGGGTGGCGGAGCTTTTTGAGCGCCTTCGCCTCGATCTGGCGGATGCGTTCGCGGGTGAGGTTCAGAAGCTTGCCGATCTCTTCCAGTGTGCGGGCGTAACCGTCCTCGATGCCGAAGCGCATTTTGAGCACGCGGCGTTCGCGCTCGTTCAAGCCGTTGAAAGCCTGGAGCAGTTTCTCTTTTAGAAGATTGTAGCTGGCTGTGGCAAACGGATTCGTCGCGGAATTGTCCTCGATAAAATCGCTGAGGTTCGTTTCGCCATCGTCGCCGACCGGTGTTTCGAGCGACACGGGCTGCTGGGCCATCTTGAGGATGGCGCGGACACGCGAAACTGGCAGGTCCATTTCGTCGGCGATCTCTTCTTCGTTCGCTTCGCGGCCAAGGTCCTGCGTGAGCTGTTTTTGCATGCGAAGCACTTTATTGATCACCTCGATCATGTGCACCGGAATACGGATCGTCCGCCCCTGGTCCATGATGGCGCGGGTGATCGTTTGGCGGATCCACCAGGTGGCAAATGTGGAAAACTTATAGCCGCGCTCGTACTCGAAACGCTCGACAGCCTTGATCAGGCCGAGGTTGCCTTCCTGAATCAGGTCCAACAATCCGAGCCCGCGATTGCTGTAGTTCTTCGCAATCGACACGACCAGGCGCAGGTTGGCCTCGACCATCTGGGCGCGGGCGAAGTGAGCCAGATCCAGGGCCTGCTTGAGCTGCGTGCGCGCTTCGAGGAATTTCTCCAGAGGCATACGGACAAAGCGCTCGATAGTCTTTTCCTTTTCGCGAACCTCGGCGGGACCCGATGCGCCATTGCCATTCCGCTGGCCATTGGCGGCGCCATTCAGATGCAATTGTTTCTCGGGGCCGTCGATAGAGCTGAGCTCTTCAAAAATGTTCTGCGCCACTTGGGCCATGTCTTCGATCACCCGCTGGCGGAACGAGAAGCACTTGAGTTGCTTCACGAGGGTGCGCTGCAGATCGTTCATCGATCTTTCGATGCGCTTGCGATCACGCCGGTTGGCGCTTTGCAGCTTTAGGAAGAGCTCGTCCAACCGCTGGTCGATTGTTTGCACCTTGCGCACGAGCTTGGAAAGCATGTGCAGGTGCGTCTCGCGGCTTTCCATTTTCTTATCCATCACCACCCGGTCGAAACGTTCCCGCGGCGGGACAGCGAGGAGCTTTTCGGCAAGCGCGAGATGTTCTTTGGCGGCAAAGCCCAGCGAGAAAAAATGGGCGCGAATCTCGGCCTCGAAATTCTGGATGCGCTTGCTGATTTCGATCTCCTGCTCGCCGGTAAGCAACGGCACCAGGGCCATTTGCTTCAAGTAGAGCCGCAAAGGATCGTCCAGTTCTTCGAGCCGAGCGGGTTGGACCACGGTCGGCTCGGGTTGCGCGGCTGGGCGCTCCGGCGGCAAACCTTCGGTTTCGTCGACGATCTCGATCTCCAGGTCGCGCAACCGGCGGAAGACTTGCTCCTGATCCTCGGCGCTGGTGGACTGGCCGTTGACGCTTTGTTGAATATCTTCACGCGTGAGAAAGCCTTTTTCGCGCGCCAACTGCACCAGCGTTTTGACTTTCTGCTTGAGGTCGCTGGACAGTCGTGGCGAGGCCGGCGCCGGGCTGGCGGGCTTATCGCGTTGCGCGTTCGCTTTTTGAGTGCGCGATTTCAAATCGTCGTCGTTGTCCAGGTAAATGACCTGTTCTGAATCATTCATCGGCTGAAAAGAGCTTGAAATTAAAGGTGAAAACCGCCCGGCGGCGGAGCCATGAACCAGCGGGATTTCGCGCCGAAAACGGCGAACTCGACTGGCACAACAAACGCATGAACGACAAACGACTGCTCACTGCTCAAGGATTCGGGGCGTCGAAGAACCGTCCGTGTGCTCTGCGTTCAAGCCCAAGCTGTTACCCAAGACTAGCGTAACCAGTGGTGGCATGGTTCAATCGTATGAAGCGTGACTGAAAATGCAACCCCTTTGCGATGAAAATATTTTAAGGACCTCGAAAAGATACTTACGCGGGCGCATCATGTTTGGCTTGACTGTGACACTCGCGTTTGGATTGCACGCAGCCGAACCGCCGCCCATGCCGCAGCGCGCGATCGCGCCGGAGAAGGAACCACCGAAAGGGCGCAAGATTCTACTTGCGGATGGCGACATGAAGTTCACGTTGTTCGTTCCGGAGGCATGGAAATCATCGGAGCAATCGCTCACCGTGCATTTCCATACATCGGAATGGTTTGTCATTCAGGAGCATCTCCGCCGCGGCGCAACGCATCCCCTGGCCACATTCTATCTTGGCGAGGGGGCAACCGTTTACCGCCGTGCCTTTGAAGATCCAAGAAGGTTTGGTCGAGTCCTTGGTTTGATCGAACACGAAATATCTCTGGCGCCGCGGCGCCTCGAAATTTCCAGCTTCAGTGCGGGTTATGGCGCGGTGCGGGAAATCCTCAAGCAGCCCGGCTACTTCGAGCGAATCGCCACGCTTATCCTCGGCGATTCGATGTATGCGGCCCTTGAAACCAATTCACCGACGCGGCGACCACTGCGCGAGCACATCGAAGCTTGGGTGCCGCTTGCGCGCGCTGCGATAAAACGTGAAAAGACATTCGTCTTCACATACTCAGCCGTGCCGACCGGCACTTACGCCAGCTCCTCAGAATGTGCTCAGGCGCTGCTAAACGTGCTCGGCCTGAGCGACATCTCGGTGCCCGCCGGCTCCGTTCCCGCCACTTTGGACAAGGATTTCCCGCTGCTCAGGCGGGCTGACGCCGGCAATCTCCACATTTGGGGCTATGGTGGCACGAATGCCCAGGCCCATATGACCCATCCGCGCCACATCGCGGATGTTTGGAAAGCGCTGAGAAATTAGAGCAATGCTATTTGTAACGTATTTGTTGCAGGAAGGCCTTAGGGCTGACCCCGTACACGCGCTTGAAGTGCGCCGCCAGATGGCTTTGGTCGCAGAAACCCACTTCAATGGCCACTTCAGCGATCGATGCTTTCGCGCGCATCAGCAGTCCGCGCGCGCGTTCCACACGGCAGCGCAACAGGTATTGGTGTGGCGAAAGGCCGGTCGAACGTTTGAAAAGCCGGGCGAAATGGAACGGGCTCAATCCCACAGCACCCGCCAGCGACTCAAGTGAGATGTCTTCCGAGAGATGGGCGTGAATAAACTCGATTGCCCGGTTCAATTGATACCGCGCCAGGCCGCGCCCGGTGTCCCGCGACTTCACCGCGCGCGAGCCGAAATGCGAAACCAGATGAACCGCCACCGCATTTGCCAGTGTTTCGCCGTAGCATCTCCCACCGGGACAACCCGCCTCTGCGTCGCCTTTGAGACTCAGCACAACGTGCTTCAGCAATGGCTCATCAAAGGCCACGCGCACCAGAAGTTCCATCCGGTCCGGATCGATCAGTTCGTGTGCCGCCAATTGGAGGAACTGAGGCTCAAGGCCCAAGGCCAGAAACGCGCCGACATTGCGGCTTCGCACCGAAAAAGGGCTCATTGCGGGCAGGATTGCGACCTGGCCCGGCTGAATGTGCAGAGTCTGAAAGGCATTGCCGTTCTGCTTGAATTCAACCGTAGCCGGCTCATCCAATTGCACCACCACGAGATGTCTCGTATTGGCGACATCCAGATTTTCCACGGCCACGCCCGGATATTCCTCGAGCAAAACGCCTTTCCATGGGCTTTTGTTGCTGGATAACACCGGTGCTATGGACATAGCCGGACGGCTTTTCCCTGTTTTCAAATCAACTAATAAGTGTCTTTGCTCGGACATCAGACGGATTCCTACGGCTGATGACCGGCAGCGTCGACGCAGGTTACCACTGGACAACGCCGTGTCCCTCATCGCACCTTCTGAAGTATTCACACGGAAAGGTAGGGGCACTCTCTTGGGCACGCAAATGAAAGGTCTTCAATGTCATTGTGACGATACGGTAACAATCCGGTTACAAATTCGCCTCGCAATTACACTGGCGCTGCCACCCCCAGCATGTTGATGTTGCGACGTGGAAATTGCGATTTTTGCGATTTTTGCGCTATTTGCCGCGTTGATGGTGGCACTGGCCATCCTCGGCGCGCGCGCAGCCAGGAAACGGCGTGAAGCTTTCGCAATCCTTGCGCAACGCCTTGGCCTGGATTTCGCCTCTGAGCACGATTACCAGATGGCGCGGCATTTTGATTTTTTGGACAGGCTCGCTGTAGGCTCCAACCAGTATGCTTTTAACATCCTCTCCGGCAAGTTCCGTGACTACCCTGTGTATGCATTCGATTACCATTACGAAACGCATTCCACCGATTCGAAAGGGCACCGCCAGACCGATCATCATTATTTCTCCTGTTTCATTCTCATGCTCGAAAGGGCTTTCCCGGAATTAACGATCGCTCGGGAAGGCTTCTTTTCGAAAATCGCACAGGGCCTGGGTTACGACGACATTGATTTCGAGTCGCACGAGTTTTCGCGGACGTTTTGCGTGCGTTCGAAGGACAAGAAGTTCGCCTACGATTTTTGTCATGCGCGTCTGATGGAGTACCTGCTCCAGAACCGGGATCTGGCGATTGAAATTGAAGGGTCGGCCTTGGCAATCGCCTTCCCGGATTGCCTCGACCCAACGCAAATACAGCACAATCTGGATCGGCTTGTCCAACTGCGCTCGCTCATGCCGAAATATTTATTTAGCTGATATGGAAATACTGATCGTTCTCGGAATCGTGCTGCTGTTCCCGGCGATTTTCGTTATCGCCCAATTCAATGGCCTGGTCGCTTTGCGCAATCACATCCACGATGCCTGGGCAAATGTCGATACCGAATTAAAACGTCGTTATGACCTGATCCCAAACCTCGTCGCCACGGTCAAAGGTTATGCCGCCCATGAACGCGACGTGCTCGAGCGCGTGGTTGAACTGCGCAACCGATGCGCCGCTCACGCCGGCGCTGGCGCGCAAAGCCAGGCGAACGAACAGCAGTTCGTCGACAGCCTCAAACGCCTGTTTGCTATCGTGGAGAATTACCCGCAGCTCAAAGCCGACCAGCATTTCCTTAAGCTGCAGGACGAACTGGTTAACACCGAAGATCGGATCCAGGCCGCGCGCCGTTTCTACAACGGCAACGTCCGGGACTATCGCAACAAATGTGAACAATTTCCCAGCAACATCGTCGCCGGAATGTTCGACTTCAAACCTGCGGATTACTTCGACGTCGAGCCGGCCGTCCGCCAAACCGTACCGGAAGCACGCTTCTGAGCCAGGCTAATCCGACACCTTCTGTCCCTCCTCGCTCGCCAGGAGGGCGGCTTCCTCAGCTTTTTTTTGGCGTTCCCAGTAGGCTGAGATCAGGATCGAACCTTCGAGCAGAAGCGTCATCGGAATCACCATAAAAATCGTTGTCACCGGATCGGGGGTGATGAACGCGCAGAGCACGAGATTGATCACGAAAACGTATTTGCGGCTTCTTACGAGCGTGCGGTGTTCGATGACGCCGAGCTTCACCAGCGTCAGAATCACGACCGGCATTTCAAAGCTCAGCCCCATGCCGATGATAAACCAGCAGACGAACGAAAAATAATCCGTGGCCCGCCACACAGTGCTTGGCACCTGCATCCAGGCGCTATAGGCCACCAGCGCTTTGAGGGAAATTTTCAACATCACAAAATAGCACAGTGCTGCTCCTCCCAGGAACAACAGAGCCCCGACACTGATAGCGCGCAGAAAATATTTCTTCTCTTTTTTCTTAAGGGCCGGAAGCACGAATGAGCCAATAACATACAAGATGTAAGGCAGCGCGAGAACGATTCCGCCGAAGAGGCTGATCTTTAGCGAAATCCAAAACGCGTCCATCGGCCCCAGGAACACGAGTTCCATTCCCAACGGCAACGGTCGCTTGAGAAAAGCCACGATCTGAGGCGTGGCAACCATGCAAATGACCATGCCTAGTACCAACGCGGATAGACACTTGATCAGGACCCAGCGCAGGTCCTCGAGATGATCCAAGAAAGGTTTGACTGGTCCGCCTTCCTCTTCCTCGAAAGAAGACTCTTCCGGCTCTTGCGCCATAGGCTGAACGTGCGCCGGCTAAACCTTCGGCTCGGAGGAATGCGGCACCGTTTCGGCCGTTTGCGTCACGTCTTTCTCGTTCGCCACTGGAGGCAGCTTGCGAGGCGGCGGAGGCGGCTCTTCGTTGACCGCGGAGTTGAGTTCATCCGTCACGTCACGCGTTGCCTTCTTAAATTCCTTGATCCCGGAGCCGAGTCCTTTGGCCAGCTCGGGCAGCTTCTTGGCGCCAAAAAGAACTAACACGACGGCGAGGATCAGGACGATCTCCCAACCGTTCAACATTGCGAGCATGGTCATATTCATTTTGGCAAGCTACGTTATGGTTTTCGCACTGTAAAGCGTGCAGTTGCCCAAAGGAATAGACGCTGGCGAAGGCGGAGAATTCAATCCACGCCCTTGGCAATGATTGAAAAGTCGGCGAATTTCCCGACCGCGCCTTCCAACCCGCCCGCCGTCAACGCCACGCGGACATTCCGGTCCCACGGCGGCAGGTGCTTGCCATGGACGTCCTGCCCGATAGGCTCTGCCCCTACGAAGAACTGAAACTGGTGCCCATTTTTTCCGACGAAACTTAGTTGAACCGGCCCGGATTTGGGTGCCGGGCTTTCGGAAAGGACCTCGTGCCTGCCCTTCTGCCGGCGCCAAAGCACCACCTTGGCATCGCTGGCAGCAATACCAATTGCGTTGGCCGGATCACCAAAAGCCGCCAACCCCGCAAATACGCCGGGCTGTAGGTTGGGGATAGTGGTGCGCGCTGTGTAATCGCCAACGGTGGTTGACCTCGCGAGAACAGCGCCCAGCAGGTCGTTCGTTTTGCGAACTGGCGACAGTACGAGCGAACCGCCTTCGATTTTGTATTGGGGTTCATCGGCGACAGGCCATTGCCAGCCAGGCCGCAAGCCGGGCGCAGAAAAGTCGTCCGAGAAATTCAGTTCGGCTTTCCTTTGCGCAGCATCGAATGGCGAGGGCGCACTTGTGCTGGGACCTTTGCCATCGTTGATCGATGGCCAAGCGTCCGCGCCAAATTTCACTTCATCGAGCAAGGCCTGGCGACCCGTGAAGACTGAATCCTTCACGGCGTAGGCGTGATACATGAGGAAGTAGCGTCCTTGCGCATCGGTGACGATGCTGCCGTGTCCGGGGCATTTCCATGTGGCGTTTCCGGCGAGGATCGGATTGCGCGCGTATTTTTCATACGGCCCGTGCAGCGAACGGGAGCGCGCAACACCCATGGCATAATTGCAGCCTGCGCCACAACAGCCACTGCCGGAATAAAACAGATAGAACCAGCCGTCGCGTTTCACCACAAACGGTCCTTCAACCACCGCGCCTTCCCACGGGGCATCGTTGCGAATGAGTTCCTTGGGTTCGCCCACCAGCTTTGTTCCGTCCTCATTCAACCGCTGCATCCACAGAATCGTCGGCTGCTTGCGGCTGTTGCCATCCTCTTTCCAGATCAAGTGTCGCTCGCCCTTTTCGTCATCAAACGGAACGGCATCGATCGAACCTGCGGCTTGCGCCACGAGCACACCATGATCGGTGTAAGGTCCGGATGGTTGCTCAGCAGTTGCGACCGCCACCGCGAGCGGTCCGCCTTTTTTCCTGCCTACGTAGTACATGTAATAGCGCCCCTTATACTCCGCGATCTCCGGCGCCCAGTAATTGGCGACCGACCATTCCGGCCGCTTGTTGAACACAGTTCCCACGAGCTGCCAATTCACCAGGTCAGAGGACTTGAGGGTCGGAAACTGTGGCCCCCATTCCGAAGAGGTGGCAGTCGCCCAGTATTCACCGCCCACTCGAATCACCGAGGGATCCGGATAATCCCCGGCCATAACTGGATTGCTATATTGCGCCGCTGTCAGCCCAATCGCATACACCAACACACACGCGCACACGAAAGCCTTTATCATTTGCGCGCGAGACTAGCAGGAACTCCTAAATGTAATACATCTTTTCCTTCGCGGACGCTTCGTCCATCAGTTGCTGGAAATTTACAGAGTTGGCGGTTTGATCAACCGCCGCTTGCAGGCTTTTCCATGCGTTGCGGAGCTCGGGAGGGCAGGATTGATCGTTCAGGGCGGGCGTGTCGAAGACCTTGCCGTGGATGGCGCGGATGACGTCACCCAAAGTGACTTCGGCGGGCGGACGGGCGAGCATGTAGCCGCCTTCCTTCCCGCGGATGCTCTTGACGATGTGATGGCCCTTGAGTTCGATCAGGATTTGCACGAGGTAATTGGCCGGGACATCAAATTCCGAAGCCAAATCCTCGACTTTCAGCGCTTCGCCGGAATGGTAATGGCGCGCCAAACCGGTCACGGCGCGGGCGGCGTAGTCGCTTTTGACCGAAAGTTTCACAGGCGCAAGTTAGGCACGCGAGGCCGGCGGCGCAACCTGAAGATATAAGCTGGGCGGGCCCTGGGACACACAGTTTTACACCAGGGCCCGCCCTCCTTCACATCGGAAGGAATCCGTTAAGCCCACCCGCTTCCACACGCTGCGGCAGGAAACGTGCACGAGTCACGTGGCGTTCTGCCAACCAAGCTATGGTATCGGGATCGTGAAGACGTTATGCATTTTCGCGGTTCGTTGCAAGGAAATTTTTGGGTCATCAGGCGACAGCCCGATGCGGGAGGGAGATATAGAACGTGGCGCCATTGCCCAAGGAGCCTTCAGCCCAGGTGCGGCCACCGTGGCGGGTCACAATGCGCCGAACAATCGCGAGGCCGATGCCGGTGCCATCGAATTCTTTTGCAGCGTGAAGGCGCTGGAACACTCCAAACAGCTTGTGCGCGTATTGGGGATCGAAGCCAACGCCGTTATCGCGTACGTAAACAATCACTTCGTTCTCCGCCCGTTCGATGCCGATTTCGATTCGGGCCTTTTCGCGCGGGCGCGTGTACTTAAGGGCATTAGCGATCAGATTTGTGAACACCAAACGCAGCATTTCCGGATCGCCATTGACGGTTGGCAGGGATTGAATTTCCCAGCAGATTTCCCGCTTCTTGCAGTCGCATTCCAATTCAGCACGGACTTTATCGATCGCGGCGCGGAGGTTCACAGGCGTTGAATGCATCTCGGCGCGGCCCGTGCGTGAAAAGGCGAGCAGGTCTTCAATCAGCCGTCCCATTTTTCGGACGGCTTCGGAGATGGCCCGCAGCGCAATCTCGGCTTGATCGTTCAACTGATCTTCGGGAATGCTGCACCGCAAAATTTCCGCGAAACCATCCATGTGCCGCAAGGGCGCGCGCAGATCGTGCGACACCGAATAACTGAATGCCTCGAGTTCGCGGTTGGCCAATTCCAATTGCTCGGTGCGCTGCTTCACGCGCTGCTCGAGTTCCGCGTTGAACTGCTGCATTCGCTCTTCCGCGCGATGGCGCGCGATTGCGGTCGCCAGGATGTTCGCCACAGCCTGGACGCAGTGGAGGTCGTGGTCCTTGAAAGCGCGTGGCTGCGACGAGTAGATCCCGAGAATGGCGCAAGGTTCGTCCGCCCTGCGCAAAAGAATGTTCATTCCGCTAACGACACCATGCTCGTCCAGGAACGGCTGCTTGTGGAAACGGGTTTCGCGCCGGAGATCATTGAACAGCACAGGCTCGGCGGAATTGAGGGTGAAGTCTGAGAGTGAACCGGGTTCCGCGCGCAAAACTCCGTTGCCGATCCATTCGGGGTTCCAGCCCACGCCTGCGCGCATTTTCCAATCAGCGCCTGACTCCAACTCCAAAAGCTGGCAAAACTCGACGCCGAGCGTTTTGGCAAGCTGACTGACGGCTTCCTGGATCAAAACATCGATATCGCACGTGCCGAGCGCGCGTACCCCGAGCTTCGCGACCATTTCCTGTTGCCGGACACGGGCCTGGAGTTCGTCCTCGGCTTTGCGGCGGCGGCGGCGCTCTTCGGCGTGCATCAGGGCTCGATGGACTGCAGGCACCAGATCGGGCAAGTGATGCTTGAGAACGTAGTCGTCGGCGCCCTGCTTGAGCGTCTTGAGAATTGTTTCTTCGCCCAGCGAACCTGTGACGAAGATCACGGGAACGTCCGGCGCCTTTTCGCGCGCGAGCTTCAGGGCAGTGAAGCCGTCGAAGCTGGGCAGTCCATGATCCAACAGAATGAGGTCCGGCCGGTTTCGTCCCAGTTCGGAGAGAAATTCCTCTTTGGTTTCGATTCGCTTTGTCTCAAAGGCCAGTCCACCTTTGCGAAGTTCCCGGTCCATGAGAAAAGCATCTGCGGTGCTGTCCTCGACCATCAAAATCCGAATTTCCATTTTCATCGGCGCGAGTACGCGTTTAGCCGTTTCCAGCTAAATCCCTGTTTCCACGATTTGCACAGGTAACCCAGTTGCGAAGGCTGCACAACAGTTTTTTTCGAAAAAAAGAACATTTTGTTTGAACGCGCGAGCTCGTTGCTGCCGCTTGGCGCGTGGCACTGCGTGTGCTAGAACTCGCCCGGTTATGAGCACCGAAAAGCGGCGAAAATGGGAATGGGATACCGGCGAGCCAGGACAGGCGCGGCTGCGCCGCCCTCCCTACGTGCAATGGTTCGTGGCCGGCTTTTGGATTGTGATCCTCGTCCTCCTGCTCGTCACAACTTTTTACACAGTGCCCGCCGACTCGGTGGCGGTCGTGCAACGATTTGGAAAATACGTGCGCACCGATGATCCCGGGTTGCGCTTCAAGTGGCCTTTCGGTATCGACCGCGCGCAGCGCGTGCCGGTGCGGCGTCAATTGAAAATGGAATTTGGATTTTCCACTCCGAGCGCAACCAACCCCTATCAGGGCAGTGACGAGCCCGACATGGAAGAGGCGATGGTCACCGGCGACCTCAACGAAGCGCTGGTGGAGTGGATTGTGCAATATCGCATCAATGATCCGCGCCGTTACCTGTTCGACGTCCGCGGACCCGAGGAAACAATGCGCGCCGCGGCCGAAGCAGTGATGCGGGAGATCGTGGGCGATCGCACGGTGGATGAGGTGATCACGATTGGGCGGCAGGAAATCGAAGTCGAGTCGCGCGCGTTGTTGCAAAAGGTCGCGGAGCAATACGAGGTCGGCATGAGCATTGACCTGGTGCAGCTCAAAAATGTTAATCCGCCCCGGCAAGTGCAGGCTTCCTTCGACGAAGTGAATCAGGCGCAACAGGAAAAGCAGCGCGCGATCATATTGCCAACGGCGAATACAATCGGGTGGTTCCGCGGGCGAAAGGCGAGGCGGCGCGCACGATTGCCGAGGCGCAAGGTTACGCGCAGAAACGTGTCAACGAAGCCGAAGGCGACGCCGCCCTGTTCAGCGCTGTTTTCCAGCAGTACCAGAAAGCGCCGGACGTTACGCGCCAGCGCATCTTTCTGGAAACGCTTGGCAACGTGCTGCCGAGACTCGGGCGCAAAGTGATCATTGACGAAAAAGGCCAGCACGTCCTGCCGCTGCTGCAACTGCAAACGGAGAAAACGAAATGAAGTTCGGCGCTCTCTTGCGGTCATTGTGGGTTGTGGGCGACATTATCGTGCTCGCGGTGCTGGTTAACCTGTGCTTTTACACTGTTTCGGAAAACGAACAGGTGATCATTACGCAATTTGGCCGGCCTGTTGGCCAACCCATTCGGCAAGCTGGCTTTCATTTCAAAGTCCCATTCATCCAAACCGTCAATCGCATCGACAAGCGGGTGCTGGAATGGGACGGGCGCGCGAACGAAATGCCTACGCGCGATAAACTCTACATCGTCGTGGATTCATTCGGACGCTGGCAGATCAGCGATCCGCTTCAATACTTCACTCGGTTGCGCGACGAACGCAGCGCCCTCTCGCGCCTGGACGACATCATCGGCAGCGAAATGCGCAATGCCATCGCCAAACACGACCTGATTGAAATCGTCCGCACTGTGAAGGACCGCAAAGCCGCGATTGATGCCAGCCCGGAGGCACAAACCTTCAACCAATTGCTTCCGATTTCGATCGGCCGCACTGCGATCGAGCGCGAAGTTGTTGCGCGCCGCCGCGCCGA
>Ga0209382_10007764_pt1 | contig 13589 bp, 10 predicted proteins | sample SoiMetdeltSBSDD5_FD_187599 | JGI IMG/M metagenome (GOLD analysis project Ga0209382, IMG submission 187599) | Bulk soil microbial communities from a Populus tree surrounding site in Tennessee, USA - Soil MetaG P. deltoides SBSDD5 (SPAdes) (version 2) | ecosystem: Environmental > Terrestrial >... | reverse complement strand
CCCTCTCCCCAAGGAGAGGGAACAGCCGAAGCGGTGTTCGAGAAACCCAAGACGCTCGCCAGCAGAAGGCCGGGCGTGGTCGCTCCCTCTCCCCAAGCCGGAACGATTCAGTTGAACAGGAGACAACGGAGGGAACAGAGAACAAGGACGGGGTAAAATGGCTACTCTCAAGGCGACTTCGACGTTCACCGAACGGTGATTGCTCGTCGAACTGGCTCCAGAACAGCGAAGGGAAATCCGGCCCTCAGTTTTCTCCGTTTCCTCCTGTTCCTCACTGAATCAGTCGGGCCAAGGGAGAGGGCGGCGTGAAGGGGAAGGAAAGACTCTCGAATATCCGTACGGCTGCAAGATTTTGAGATGCGCCTTTCTCGCCATTGCTCAGTTCTGGTCACTTGAAATCCCCCCGGGGCGATCACGCTATCGCTGTGGTCTCTTTTCGCGTGTTTCGCGGGCTGAATTGTTCGTTACAACTAAGCGCGCAAAAACTCTTCGGCGGCCGCATCAGCAAATCGCAACCCGCTTTGGGTCAAACGAAATCGATCCGGCTCGATCTGCCCCCAGCCCCGGCCAGCCAATTGATTCATGTCGGCCGACCACTCGCGGCGCAGATCGAATCCCGTGGCTTCCTCGAACTCTGTGAACGGCCAGCCGGCGTTCATTCGCAGGCCGAAGGCGGCGGTTTCTCCGGCCCGCCTGAGCGGCGCCAGTTCTTCACGCCCCTCGATCGCCCGGCGCCCCTGTTCGAGTTGCTCGCAATACAGGGCCGTGTTGGACCAGTTCTTCATCCGCACTCCGTCCACGTAACCGGTCGCGCTGGGTCCCAATCCGTAAAACATCCCACCCCGCCAGTAGTTGACGTTGTGCTGGCAGGCGTGATCGGGCACGTCCGCACCAGCCGCGGAAAGATGGCGCGCAAAATTCGCAATCTCATACTGTTGAAACCCCTGCCGCTCCGCGGACGTCAGCAACTCATCGTACATGTCGCAGGCCAGGTCTTCGTCCACGTCGAACTCGCCGGCTTTCAATTGAGCGAACAGCGGCGTGTCCTCCTCGTAAATGACTTCGTAACAGGAGAGATGTTCGCTGCCGAACGCGAGCGCTTCGCGCAGTGTCTCGCGCCAGATCGCCATCGTCTGTCCCGGAATCGCGAACATCAGGTCGAGATTGATGTTGTCGAACCCGGCCTGCCGCAAAACATCGAATGACTTGAAGACCATCGCGCGGCTGTGAACCCGTCCCAGCCGGTCAAGCAATCCCTCGTTCAATGACTGGACGCCCATCGAAACGCGGTTTACGCCGTGGTCGCGAAGCAGCCTGGCTTTGTCGAGCGAGACCGTCGCCGGATTGCATTCGACGGTCCATTCCTCCGCGCCGACCAGATGGAGATCCTGCATCGTCTGGAGGATTTGCTCCCACTGCCGGAGGTTGAGCAGCGACGGCGTGCCGCCTCCAAAGAAGACCGTGCGAGGCTTCAGATCGCCGGCGACGAGTTCCATCTCGCGGATCAGCGCCGCGATGTAGCGGTTGACCAGGTGTCCAGTGGCGGCTTCCGAATAAAAGGCGCAGTACTCACACTTGTGCGCGCAGAAGGGCACGTGGACATACAGGCTCCTGACAGGTTGTCGGCGACTGCCGCTCATCGAGTGCATACATAAGCCCTCGCGGCCGGGGCCGTGAATGAAAATCTGCGAAAAGAAACGCGGGCTGGGCTTGAGCCGGAGTTTATTGTTGGGCGCGCTGGACGTTCTGGGCTTTCAATCCTTTGGCGCTTTCGACAATCTCGAAGTTGACGGTCTCCCCTTCATTCAAGGTTTTGAAACCTTGCCCCATGATGGCGGTGTGATGAACGAACACGTCCTGACCGGTGTCCTGGGCGATGAAGCCAAACCCCTTCTTGTTGTCGAACCACTTGACTTTACCACTGGCCATAACTTTCTCCTGATAGACTTAAGGCACAAAACAAAAAGGACACTTGCTGGCCCCCACCAACACGTGTCCTCTTCAGTGTGCGGAAATACGCATGCGCCTTAAGGTTACGGCTGCATTTAAGAAGGCGGGACGCCCAACGTCAAGGATTAGTTTTCCCCAAACTTTGTACGGTCGGCCGCGCGCCAGTTCGAGCCGCGACCGTCACATCACAAATGCAGATGCTGCCAGAGCGCCGCGGGTGTCAGGCGCAAATTGACGTAAAACGGACCGAACTCGCCGTAGCGCGCGCTCACTTCGTCGAAGCGCATCTCGTAAACGATCTCCTTCAGGGCGTCCACCTGATGCGCCATCAAAGTCACTCCCCACTCCCAATCGTCGATGCCGGTCGATCCGGTGATGAGCTGCGAAATGCGGCCGGCGAATTTCCGCCCCACGCGCGCGTGGCCGGCCATCAGCTTCTTGCGGGTGGCAAAATCCAGCATGTACCAGTTGTCCGCGGCGGAGCGGCGCTTGCTCATCGGATAAAACGCCATGACCTCCCAGTCCGGCAGTTCGGGATAAAGCCGGTAACGCTCGTATTCCGCCTGGCGCGCCTGAAGTTCCGTCAGGCGTTTGTTGAACGCCTCACTGCCGGGATCCAGTTTCTCCTGGTGGATAAGCGTCTGCCTCATGTCCTCCTCGTTCGTGACGTATTCAGGCAGTTCCGTGACGCTGAGATAGGTGTAAACCGGAACCAGCGTTCCGGGCGAAAAACAGCTCTCCAGGTCGCGGTGCATCCGGCCGAGCTGGCCCAACTCGGCGGCCGCGAGCATGAAGACCAGGTCCGCCTTGCCACCGACGTTGGTGTAAGTCGTCAGGCGCGGATGGGAAGCCGCCGAGTTGGCCGCGCACAGCGCTTCGAGCCTGGCGAGCGCCTGGGCCGCTTCGCCGCCCGGAAGTTGGGTCCATCGGACACGATCGACCCGATAGAACAGATGCAATACGTGAATACCCTTCGTTAGCTTGACCGCGGGGATTTCCATACGATAAGGGGCAGTGTGGAGACCCGCTACTCGACTCGAAGCGCCTGTTCCAGCAGCTCGGAGAGTTGATCGAGAATGGCGCCGCTGCCCGCCACAATGGTAGCCCCGGCGGTGGTTGCCGCCGTCGGAAGCTGTTCGTCCTTCATGTCGCTGAAGGCAAGGATGGGAATATGTTTGGTCTCCGGATTGCGTTTGAGTTCACGAATCACCGCGCACACGTCGGATTGCGCGGCCGCCAGGTCGGCGACGACAATGAGCGGTTTCTCCTGTACCGCCTGGAGCACGAGAGTCTTCGGGTCGTCGATGGTCTGCACGCGGTAACCGAGGTCCTGCAACCGGTTGACCAGTTGACTGCCGGGCAAGAGGTTCTCATAAAAGACCAGCGCCAGCGGTGTCGTCATGCGCCAAGATTCAGATAGCCGGGGGCAAATTGCAAAAAATTTTGCAGGTTTCTTTCCCGGCAAGCGCCGCGGCGAATTCCCTCCTGGCCAATCGCGGCGACCGGCGGCCCTGCCACTCCCTGAACCGGCCGGACAACCGGCTTTGGGCTTGACTGTTTCAAACAGCCTGCCTAGGCTTCGGCCACAAGTGGAATAGTTGCTGGTTCACCAGCGTGCCGAAGTCGGAGATCAGATTCTGCCGACTTTTTTGTTCCCTTGGTGGGAACGATGGATATGTGAAGTATGAACGCAGAGTTTTTAGCGATATTAGAATACTGGGAACGCGAGAAGGGCATCAATAAGGATGTCCTGGTGAAGGCCGTCGAAGAGGCCTTGCTCTCCGCTGCCAAGAAGGCCGTCGGCCCGGCCCGCGAGTTGCGCTGTACGATCGACCCCAAGACCGGCGACATCCGGGCGTTCGCCAAGCTCGTCGTGTCCGAGAAGGTCGTTTCCAAGCACGACCAGATTTCCGTCTTCGATGCGCGGCGAATCAAGCCGGACGCCCAGCCCGGCGACGAGGTCGAGGTGGAGGTGACCCCTGCCAACTTCGGACGGATCGCCTCACAGAACGCCAAACAGGCGTTGATGCAACATATCCGCAGGGCCGAGAAGGAACTCATTTACTCGGAGTTCAAGGACCGTACCGGCGACATCGTCAGCGGGACGGTGCGCCGTTTCGACCGGTCCGATGTGATCGTCGATCTCGGAAAATTTGAAGCGCTTCTGCCCAATCGTGAGCGCGTTCCCACCGAAGAATACCAGATCGGCGAGCGCATCCGATGTTACGTAAAGGCGGTCGAGAACAGTCTGCACGGTCCCGAGATCATCCTGTCGCGAGCCGATCCTCAGTTCGTCGTGAAACTGTTCCAACTCGAGGTTTCCGAGATCAACGACGGCACCATTGAAATCAAGGGCATCGCCCGCGAACCGGGGTTCCGGACCAAACTCGCCGTTTACTCCCGTGACGACAAGGTCGATCCCGTCGGCGCCTGCGTCGGATTGCGCGGCCAACGGGTGAAGAACATCGTTCGCGAGCTGAACAACGAGAAGGTGGATATCATCAAGTGGGACTCCAACGTGAGGAGCTTCCTCACCAACGCGCTGGCGCCCGCCAAGCTGAAGACGTTCGAAATCGACGAAACCCGGAAGCGGGCAAAGATCCTGGTGAGCGAAGACCAGCTTTCTCTCGCAATCGGCAAGCGCGGCCAGAACGCGCGCCTGACTTCAAAACTGACCGGGTGGCAGGTGGACATAGAACCCGAAGCCGTAATCGCAATGGGCTTCGAAGAGAAAGTCGCCCAGGCGGTCAAGGCCGTGGCCTCCATTCCCGGCATTTCTGCGGAGCAGGCCGATGTGCTAGTGCATAATGGTCTTTTGAGCCTGGAAGATTTGCTCCAGGCGGAAGCAACCGACCTGGAAGGGATCCCGGAAATCGGCCAGCAGGCCGGGGCCATCCTCGACGCCGTGCGGGCCGAGGCCGCCCGCCGGAACGCCAAAGTCGGCGAAACATCAGTTGCCTAATCGGTATGCGGTTGGTAAACCCAATGTCAGCATGTTAGACGCATGAAGACTTTGCGGAAAGGCCGGTTCGAAGAAAGATTTTATGCCCGTTCGTATCTACGACATTGCGAAGAAACTTGGAATCGAAAGCAAGGAGGTCCTTGTCAAGGCCAAGGAACTGGGCATTGCCGGCGCCAAAGTCCCGTCGAGCTCGCTCGACAAGATCACCGCTGAATATTTAGAGGAACAACTGGGCGGCAGACCAGTCGCCATCGCCGAACCTCCCCCTGCCGCCCCCGAACCGATTGTCATTGTCTCGGCGCCGCCCGAGCCGCCACCCACGACCGAGCCTTCGTCGGCTTCGCCAGCCGCGCCCTCCGAACTCGATTCGCCGCCACAGGAAGTGGTCGAGATCAAGGCGGCTCCAGTGGAACCCTTTCCCTCACCGCCGCAACCGGCAGTGCCTCCTCCCCCGCCTGCTCCGCGTGTGGGCGAAAAAGTGGGATTCATTCAGCTACCGCAAAAGCCCGCTCCAAAAACCGGCTCCAAAGTTGGGTCGGTTAAACTGCCGCCAAAACCCGCTGCTCCGCTAAGACCCGGCTGGCCCGGCGACCGCCCCGGCTTCGCTCAGCCACAACCGCAAAAGTTTGCGAGCAAGCCGGAAAGCAAAGCACCGGCTCCACCCGCCGGGCCGGCAATGCCCAAGTTTGTCGCCCCGGCCACCGGCGAAATCATCACGCTCAAACCGCCGATCGTCGTTCGCGATCTCGCCGAACGACTGAACCGCAAGCCATTCCAGTTGATCGCCGACCTCATGGAGTTGGGTGTCTTCGCCAACGTGAATCAGGCGATCGACGAGAATATCGCCCAACGCCTGTGTGGGAAGTACGGCTTCCGGTTTGAAGTGGAAAAACGGGAGCGCGGCGGAGGAATCGTTCATGCCCCGCCGAAACCGGTCGAGAAAGACGTCGAAGACAAGCCGGAAGAGCTGAAGCTTCGAGCGCCGGTTGTTACGATCATGGGTCACGTTGATCATGGTAAAACGACGTTGCTCGACGTCATTCGAAAATCAAACGTGGCCGCCAAGGAAGCCGGAGGCATCACGCAACACATTGGCGCCTACACGATCTCGATTCCCCACCCCGAGCGAAAAGGAGAGCTGCAACAGATCACCTTCCTCGACACGCCCGGTCATGCCGCGTTCAGCTCAATGCGCGCTCGCGGAGCCAATGTCACCGACATTGTCATCCTGGTCGTCGCCGCCAACGACGGTGTCATGCCGCAGACACTCGAAGCCCTGAGCCATGCCCAGGCGGCGAAGGTCCCGATCATCGTTGCCGTCAATAAGTGCGACCATCCGAACGCCAATGCCATGAAGGTCCGCCAGCAACTGCAGGACAAGGGACTGGTTTGTGAAGAGTGGGGCGGCAACACCATATTCGTCGATGTCTCCGCTTTGACCAAGCAAGGCATCGACAAACTGCTGGAGATGATCGTCCTTCAGGCGGATGTCCTGGAGTTAAAGGCCAACCCGACCCGCGCGGCCAAAGGCAACGTGATCGAGTCCGGTTTGGAACCGGGAGGTCCCACGGCCACCGTGCTCGTTCGCAAGGGAACCTTGCGCGTCGGCAACATCGTGATTTGCGGCCAGTACTGGGGCAAAGTCCGCGCCCTGATAAACGAGGAAGGCAGCCGCTTGAAGGAGGCCGGCCCGTCCGTCGCCGTCAAGGTGCTCGGCCTCAACGGCGTGCCCGAGGCAGGCATTGAATTCAGCGTGGTGGATAACGAAAAAGACGCTCGAGCCCTCGCCGAAGACCGCGTTGAAAAGGCGCGCGGCCTGGAACAGGAGCGCCGGCCCAAAGTCACGCTCGAAAATCTTTTCGACACCCTGGCAGCGGAATCCAGCAAGGCACTGAAGGTCGTTGTTAAGGCGGACACCCAGGGCTCCGTTGAAGCCATCGTCGAGGCGATCAAGAAGATCGAATCCGACAAGGTTTCGCTCGAAATCATCCACGCCGCCGTTGGCACCATCACCCAAGAGGATGTGATGCTCGCGTCCGCATCCAAAGCCATTGTGCTTGGCTTCCACACCCGCATTGATAGCGGAGTCTCGGACCTTGCAAAACGTGAAGGCGTGCAGATCAAACTTTACGCGATCATCTACGAATTGATCGACCAGGTGAAAGAAGCCATGTCCGGGCTGCTGGATCCGTTGATCAAGGAGGTTGTGATCGGCTCGGCCGAAGTCAGAAAAGTCTTCACGCTGTCCAAAGGCGGCAACGTGGCCGGCTGCATGGTGGCAAACGGTCGCATCGTCAAAGGCAAGATGCGCGTCCAGCGGCGCAAAGGACTCATTTACGAAGGCGTCAGCCTGTCGCTCCGGCGATTCCAGGATGAAGTCAACGAAGTGCGCGCCGGTATGGAGTGCGGCATCCGCCTCGACGGCTTCGACGATTTTCAGGTGGGTGACGTTGTCGAATGCTACACCCTGGAAAAGGTGTCGCAAAAACTGTAGTCCCTTCATCCCGTTGCCATGCAGTCCCTCCGACACCAACGGGTGCGCGAGCTTCTGAAGCGCGAGATTGGCGAAGTGATTCGCCGGGAAATCTCCGTTAATGAAGCCGGACTCATCACTGTGAACGACGTCGGCGTCGCCGGCGATCTGAAGTCGGCCACCGTTTACGTCGGCATTATCGGACATTCCGACCAGCAGCGCAAAGGCCTGGAGGTTCTCAAGAAAGAACGCTCACGCATCCAGGGCCTCGTCGCGCGCTCCGTCGTCCTCAAGTACACGCCCAAATTGCGCTTCGTGCTCGACGACTCGATCGAGCGCGGCAACCGCGTCCTCGGCATCATCGACGAAATCGAACGGTCCGGGCCGCCCTCATGAAATCCCATCCCAAGATTATCGACCGCATCCTCGAGGGAATTGGCGAGAGCGAAAGCATTTGCGTCGTCGGTCACGTCCGACCAGATGGTGACTGCATCGGCTCACAGCTCGGCCTGGCTCTGGCGTTGCTGGACCAGGGTAAAAAGGTGACCTGCTGGAACGAAGATCCGGTACCCCGAAAACTGGCCTTTCTCGACGGGCAGAAACTGTTTGATACCCCGTCACCGGGACGGACGTTCGACTGCGTCATCGCTACCGATTCGGCAAGCTATGAACGCCTCGGACGCGTCCGTGATTGCATCCGGAAGCGCAAGCTCCTGATTAACATCGACCATCACGCCAGCAATACACGGTACGGCGACATCAATTGGGTTTCCGCGCGGGAACCCTCGACCGGAGAACTCATTTACCGACTGGCGAAGGCTGCCGGCTGGACGATCACCCGTCCGATCGCCGATTGTCTTTTCACCGCGGTTTCCACCGACACGGGTTCGTTTCAATATCCCAGCACCCGACCGGCCACTTATCACGTCGCCGGCGAACTCGTCGCCCGGGGCGCAAACCTGGCGAAGATTTGCGACGAGGTTTATCAGTCGTTCCCGCTGTCGCGAGTCCGGCTGCTCCAACACGTTTATAACCACTTTCATCTCTCGCACCACAACCAGATCGCCTGGTTCTGGCTGAAGAAGGCCGATTTCGTGCGCGCCGGCGCCGACACGGCCGACAGCGAAGGGTTGATCGACCACATCCGCGCCATCGAACCTGTAATCGTCGCTTGCGTTTTCGAGGAAGTGGACTCTGAACTCACGCGCGTCAGCCTGCGTTCCAAGAGCAACCTGGTGGATGTCAGCAAAATCGCCAGTCGGTTCGGAGGAGGCGGCCACCCGGCTGCCGCCGGCGCGCGAATCGCCGGCAGGCCTCTCGCGGCGCAGCGCCAGGTGATTTCCGCGGTGAAGAAAGCCCTCAACTCGAGCCACTGATTCATGCACGCCTTCGGCGCCCTTGATGGCGCAATCCTGGTGGACAAGCCGGTCGGTCCCACATCGCATGACATCGTCGATGCCATCCGTCGAAGATTCCAGATCAAGAAGGTCGGACATTGCGGAACCCTTGATCCCAATGCCACCGGACTGCTCGTCATCGTGCTCGGGCGCGGCACCAAGCTTTCGGAAAAGCTGATGTCCGACGACAAGGTTTATGAGGGCGCAATCAAGTTCGGCGAGACCACCAACAGCTACGACTCCGACGGCGAACTCGTTGCCGCCCTGCCCGTCCCGCCTCTGACTCTCGACCAGTTGAACGAATCAGCGGCCGCGTTCGTCGGCGATCAGATGCAACTGCCGCCGATGGTTTCCGCGGTGAAGAAAGACGGCGTGCCGCTGTACAAACTCGCCCGGAAAGGCATCGAAGTGGAACGCAAGGAACGCATGATCCACGTCTATAGCTTTCGGTTCACCACCTACACCGAACCGGTGGGCCATTTCCGCGTGGCATGCACCAAAGGCACCTACGTCCGCACCCTGGCGCACGATCTAGGTCAGAAACTCGGCTGCGGCGCGCATCTCGCGAGCCTGCGCCGCATGGCCACCGGCAGGTTCGACGTGGCAAATGCGCTTCCCGTCGACCAAGTGCTCTCTCTTTCAACCAGCGAGCTGGAAGAGCGCATAATCCCGTTCCTCAAATTGACCGCCGCGACATAGACTGACCAGTCCTGTGCCCCTCGAGGTGTCTTGAAACGACAATCCTGCTCAAGGACCTACGGAAGCGCGACCACGCGGTAAAATCGTGTCGTCCCGGCAATGGCTTGAGAATCAATGGCCGATCCCTGCCCGCCATTGATCGTGACAGTGGCGGAAAGATCAGCCCATGCGTCGTCGAGGTCGCTTTTGTACTGCACACGATACGCTTTGCCGGATGTGGCGCTCCAGATCACCGTCGTCTCGCCCGCGCCGAGCGCCGCGATCGAGATGACGCGCAGCACGGAGGCATCATTGTTTGGATCGGTGCCGGCATGGTATTCCGCGAAATCAGTCAGGCCGTCATTATCGAAGTCTCCGGAGCCGTCGCGCGACAGATTGCTGAAATACGTGACTTCCCAATCATCGGCGAGGCCGTCACCGTCCGAATCTCCCACCCCCAGGCGGACCAGAAAGACATCCCGGTTGTTGTTGCGGTCGCCGTCAGCAAGGTCCGCTGCGAAGCTCTGAAAGAGCACCGTGCGACCGTTGGGCGCCATCATCGGCGCGGACGAAACCTGGTTGCCTCCTCCCTCGCCGAAGCGATTGACGCTCACCAGGTAGGTTGCTCCAACCACACGATCGCGCACGAAAATGTCACTCCACGTATTGGTGTCGTTGCCGACAAGATCATCGGCCCGGCTCTTGAATGCCACCCACCGGCCGTCCCCGCTCACGGCAGGAGACATGGAGGCAGCATTGCCCCCGCCCGTGCCGGTCCCGTTCACGCTGATGAGCTGTCGCGATCCGCTTTGCGTATCCATCAGCCACACCTGGGCGCTCGTTGCTGTGTTGGTCCCTTGCTGGAAGGCCAGCCACCGGCCGTCCGCACTGAGCGACGGCGAGGTCGCGTTGCTCCCGACGAACGTGTTGGTCGTGTTTGTGCCGGCCCGAAGGTCGCAAAGATACAGCGGAGAAGCGGCGCCGTTGGCGAAGGCGACCCAGTCGCCGTCCCGGCTCAACGCCACCGCGCCGGGCGTCGGACCGCTCACGACCAGGCTCGATCCGCGGCTGACCAAAAGCGTTGTTCCGGAGTCCAGATCGCGCATGTAGAATTGGTAGTTCGCCGTGGTGCCGGGTGATTGCTCCAGGTTGCTGGCGCGACTCTGGAACACGACACGCCTGCCATCCGCGGTGATGAGCGGCGCTTCCGAAGGTCCGTTCGCGCTTGCGCTGCCACCGCTGCCGATACTCATCAACTGGTTGGTCTGCGTGGCGGAATCAAAAACAAAGACGTCCGGTTGGCCGTTGGCGTCGCCGGGGACCAGATCAATCCCCCGGCTTTGAAATGCCACCCGCCGTCCGTCCGCGCTGATGGATGGCCTGGATGATGTCCCGCTGGCGCTTGCCGTGTGGTCGAAATTGATGCTCGCGAGTGTCGTGCTGCCGGTCTGCAGGTCGCGCAGAAAGATGTCGTCCAACGCGTTTGTGTCATTGTTAACGAGGTTGGACGCCGAACTGACGAACGCCACAAAACGCCCGTTGTCGCTCATCACCGGATCGCGCGACATGCCGTTACCGGTCCCGCTTCCTGCCGCGTTGATGCTGACCAGGATGTTCGATCCGGTCGTGAGATCGCGCACGAAAACGTCCGCCAGGCCATTGGTGTCGTTGGCAACCAGATTGGCCGCTTCGCTGACCAACACAACAAACCGGTCGTCGGTGCTGACGCCGTTCGCCGCGATCGAACTCGCGCCGAAGCCAGTGAGCGACGGCAGTGTTGACGCGCGCGCGGAGACGAGACTTGTCGCGTCTGAGTCAAGATCACGCGTGAACGCGTCGTAGGCGAGGTTGTCGTCGTTCGCGACCAGGTTTCCGTCACGGCTTTGGAAAGCCACTCGCCGACCATCGCCGCTGAGCGAAACCGATGGAAACTCCGCGTCGCCGGCCGGGTTTCCGTCGCGATCCACGCTGACCAGCGCGGATGAAACAGTCGCACGATCCCAGGCGAATACCTGCAAACGGCCGTTGTTCGGCGCAGAAGGGTTGTTCGTGAAATAGCTTTGGTACGCGACTTTGCTCCCGTCAGCGGAAATGACCGGAGCGTTACCCGCGGGAGAAATCAGGTCCAGCGTGCCGGTGTCCGCATTCCAGAGATACAGCAACGCCAGACTGCTGCTGTTCGTCCTCGCCTCAAACGCCACCCTTTGGCCGTCCGCGCTCATGGACGGCCCCTGCAAACTGGCTCGGCCGACCGTGCTGGCCGTGTTGAAATTCGTGGCCACACGCGCACTGGTCCCGTTGCCCAGGTCGCAGTAGTACACGCCGTCAGGAACCGCGTTCGTATTTGATGCGGCCGTCAACAGCGCGAGGAAGCGCCCGTCGGCGCTCAACGCCAGCGAGAGGGCGTCCACCCGGACGGCCACGGTCAGCGGAACGGATGCCGTTCGCGGGAGGTTCGCCATTTTTGTGACTCCGGAATTCAGGTCGCGAAAATACACGCCGTTCGTCGTGTTGCTGGTTCCTGGAGCCAGGTTAATCGCGAGGCTCTTGAAAACGACGACCTTGCCGTCATCGCTGATCGCGGGCTGCGTGGACGGACCGTTGGCGCTGAAAACGCCGTTCGATCTGACGCTGATCAGCGTCGTTGTTCCTGCCTGCAAATCGCGGAGGAACACATCGGAAACCAGGTTCGTGTCGTTGGGGACGAGATCGGACGCGGTGCTTTCAAAAGCAACGAACCGGCCATCGGGTGTCATCACCGGATTGGATGAGTTCCGATTGCCGCTGCCGGCCCCAAAGCGGTTCGCGCTGACCAGCGTCGTGGTCCCATTGATGACATCGCGCAGGAAGATGTCGTCCGCGTTGTTCACATCGTTTGACACGAGATTGCTGGCGCGGCTTTCGAAGACCACAAACTGATTGTTGCTTGAGATGCCGCCGCCCAACGAAATGCCGTTGCCACTGGCAGTTCCCTCCGGCGTCACGCTGACGAGCGTCGTCACGCCGTTGGTCAGATTTCGCAGGAAGACGTCGAGCAAAAGCCCGTTGTTATCGTTGATGACGAGGTTGTCGGCCGCGCTCGTAAAGACGACGAAGTCCCCATCAGCGCTCAGGATCGGCAAGGTGGAATCTGAGTTGGCGCTGGCCGAAGGCGTCGTCGCAAGCGGGAGAGTCGTGATCGGTTCCGCAGCAGCGGCCCGATCAACTGAGAGCAACAGGAGCAAGGCGCAAAGCGTCCGCCCACATGAGGCAACACGGGACGTATCCATGGATCGATTGTGGAGTATGGGAATAGCACCGTGCCGACGGAAGAGCAAGGTCAAAGGCGATGTCACGCCACACGAATCTGCAAAAGCACGTGCATCGGTGACAGCTTTCTGATATGAAAGCGCTCATCCAAAGAAGAAAGAAAGAAGAAAGGGATGAGATGCTGAGGGTCGCACCGCGCTGGCGAACCGGTCGGCGCGTTCACCCGCACGGACCTGCTCGCTGTAGTCGTGACGATCGGCATGCTGGCGACTTTCACCAGATCATCACAAGATGGCGGAAGACTCTATTAAGCGTTGCTCCCATCGTGGCTTCACGCGCACGGATCTGGCCACCGCATTGTCGGTGGTTTCGTTACTCATGCTGCTCCTCCTCGCCAGCGCGGGCGACACGGGTACTCAGGCGCGCGCTGCCGGTTGCCTTTCCAACCTGCGCCGGTTAACCCAGGCGTGGCTGATGTATGCGGCGGATCACCGCGATTATTTTCCACCGAATGTGGACGACGGCGGCCAATCAAATTGGGTCTATGGCAACGCAGGGGCACTTCCGGACGCAACAAACATCGTGTCTCTGGTGGACGGACGGTATTCGAAGTTAGGGCCGTACAGCCGCGATCCGACGATCTATCGCTGTCCCGCCGATGTAAGCACGATCAGGTCCGGTGGACAGACGTATGCACGCATCCGCAGTTGCGCGGCGAACCAGGCCGTGGGCACAAAGCGCGACGGCTTTTCCCCCGTCGATGGCCCCTGGCTGGATGGCAATCATTCTCACACCGCCAACCGCACCTGGCATACCTACGCCAAACTGTCGGATGTCGTGCGCCCCGCTCCTGCTCAACTCTGGGTCTTGACCGACGAGG
>Ga0209382_10007763_pt1 | contig 13590 bp, 12 predicted proteins | sample SoiMetdeltSBSDD5_FD_187599 | JGI IMG/M metagenome (GOLD analysis project Ga0209382, IMG submission 187599) | Bulk soil microbial communities from a Populus tree surrounding site in Tennessee, USA - Soil MetaG P. deltoides SBSDD5 (SPAdes) (version 2) | ecosystem: Environmental > Terrestrial >... | reverse complement strand
GTTCACCGGATCACGTCCGAGCCCGAGACGACCACCGTCGTGATCAGCGGAGCCGGCGCGTAGGGGTCCTGCGGTGGGGGCCACACCGACGCTGGCACCATCGGGCGGTAGACCACGCCGGTGACCACGCGGGAGGCGGCCCTCGACCGGGCCAGCATCGACGCGCACAGGTAGAGCACCGCGGCCGGCAGCACCAGGTTCGTTAGCAGGCCGACGAGGTTGACGGTGAAGTCGACCCACGGCAGCATCCCGGCACCAAGCTGCAGCCAGAAACCCACCAGCGTCATGCCCTGCAGGACGATCAGCGCCACCATCGCCCACCGCCGCCCCGAGACCACCTTCGCCGCGAAGACGAACAGCAGCACCATCTTCGCCACCGGCAGCACGAGGTAGAGCGGGTTGGCGCCCATGATGAGCATCTCGCCGAGCCCGCCGAGGAGCACAAAGGCCGCCTGCATCAGGCACACCACATAGACCACGTCGGCCGCGCTCCCGGGCCCCGTTCGCGGCCGGGCGGGTTGAAGCACCGTCATGGACGTGAGGTTGCCGCCTCCGCGTGAGCCGTCGATGAGGTCACTGTGAGAACTCGATGAGAACCCGCTCCCTCCTGCGGGCTGTGGTGATTTTCCGCCCCCTTGGGGGCAGTAACTCACCACAACACGAACGAGCCCGGCGCGGCCGAACGGGTCAGGCGCGGCGCAGCGCGGCCGGGGCGTGGGCCGGCACGACGGGGTGGTGGGGCGCGACGGGTTCGAGCCGCACGTACGCCGAGCCGAGCGCGGGCCGCGGGTCAGCCTCGCCGCGGTTGGGCCAGAACGCCATCGCGCGCTCAGCCTGGGCCGTGATCGTGAGCGACGGGTTGACGCCGAGGTTGGCGCAGATCGCGGCGCCGTCCACGACGTGCAGCCCGGAGTGGCCGAAGACGCGGTGATACGGGTCGATGACGCCGTGGCGGGGCGATGAGCCGATGACCGCACCGCCGAGGATGTGCGCTGTCACCGGGGTGTCGAAGACCTCCGTGATGGACCCGCCCGCGACCCCGTCGATCTCCTCGGCGAGCAGGCGCACGGCCTGGTTGCCCGCCGGGATCCAACTCGGGTTGGGCGCGCCGTGGCCCAGCGACGCCACGAGCCGACGCCGCCCGTACCACGACCGTCGATATCGGACGGTCAACGAGTTGTCCAGAGACTGCATGACCAGCGCGATCACCGTGCGCTCCGACCATCGGCGCACGGTCGCGACCCGGGCGGCGGCGACGGGGTGACGGCCGATGGTGGCCGCCCAGCGCAGCCCGCGCCGGGGTCCGCCGTCGGTCAGCACGGTCTGCAGCAGACCCATCGAGTTGGAGCCGCGACCGTAGCGCACCGGCTCCACGTGCGTGTGGTCATCCGGATGGAACGAGCTGGTGATGGCCACCCCGTCCGTCAGGTCAAGCCTGCGGCGACGAGCCTCACGCGCCGGCACCGAGGCGCCGAGAATCGACTCGGAGTTCGTACGCGTCAACGCTCCCACCCGGTCCGACAGCTCGGGCAACGCACCCGACGACCGCATTCGATGCAGCAGTCGCTGGGTGCCGAGCGCGCCGGCCGCGAAGATCACCTGGTCGGCCTCGAAGACGCGGCGCTGACGACGCAGCCAGGACCCCGTACGTACGGTTTCGACGAGGTAGCCACCCGCGGCGGCCGGACGGACCTCGGTGGCGGTGGTGAGCGCGAAGACCTTCGCCCCCGCCTTCTCGGCGAGGTAGAGGTAGTTCTTCACGAGAGTGTTCTTGGCATTGTGCCGGCACCCGGTCATGCACTGACCACAATGGAGGCAGCCGGCCCGCTCGGGCCCGACACCGCCGAAGTAGGGGTCGGGAACCGTGCGGCCGGGCTCTCCGATGTGGACGCCCACCGGTGTCGCGTGGAACGTGTGCCCGACCCCCATCCGCTCGGCCACCGCCCGCATCGCCCGGTCCGCGCCGGTCTCGCGCGGGTACGTCGTGACGCCCAGCATCCGCTTGGCCTGGTCGAAGTGGGGCGCCAGCTCCTTCCCCCAATCCGTGATGTCACGCCACTGTGGATCGGAGTAGAACGCCGGCATCGGCTCGTAGAGCGTGTTGGCGTAGACGAGGCTGCCGCCACCCACGCCGGCGCCCGAGAGCACCAGCACGCCGCCGGCCCGAACCTGATCGGAGGAGTCCCGGGCCGAGCCGAGCACGTCGATGCGTTGGATGCCGAAGCAGCCGAGCCCTGGTGCCCACAGGAAGCGGCGCAGCTTCCAGGAGGTCTCCGGGAACTCGTGGTCGGCGAAGCGGCGCCCCGCCTCCAGGACGGCCACCGAGTAGCCCTTCTCCACGAGTCGCAGCGCGGCCACGCTGCCGCCGAACCCCGAACCGATGATCACGACGTCGTAGCGCACGGCTCCATCCTGACCCGCCGGTAACTTCGGCGGTAGCCCCTGGCGGGACGGACCCTAGCGGGACGGACCCTAGCGGGACGGGCGCGGCGGGCGGGTCTCGCCGTAGAGCCAGGCGAGGAAGAGGGCGTCGAGCTGCTGGCCCGAGATCCTTTCGGCGAGCGCCACGAACTCGGGCGTGGTGGCGTTGGCGTTGCGCTTCTCGGCGGCCCAGGTCTTGATGATCTCGAAGAAGGCGGAGTCGCCGACGGTCATCCGCAGGGCGTGCAGAGTCATCGCGCCGCGGTCGTAGACCGAGTTGACGAACGGATCGTCCGCGCCCGGGTCGCCGGGCGGCGTCCGCCACATCGCGTTGCCCGCCTGCGCGTACAGGCGGTCGAAGGTCTGTTGCGGAGTCTGGCCACCCCAGTGCTGGCTCCACAGCCACTCGGCGTAGGTGGCGAAGCCCTCGTTGAGCCAGACCTCCTTCCAGTCGTTGACGGAGACGCTGTCGCCGAACCACTGATGGGCCAGCTCATGCGCGATCACCCAGCTCGCGTCCGCGCCGCCGAAGAACGTCGACGAGTAGATCGGCCGGCTCTGGTTCTCCAGCGCGTACCGGATGCGGGGATCGTCGATCGCGATGCCGCCCATCGCCGCGAACGGGTAGGGCCCGAACTGGGTCTCAAGGAAGTCGACGACCTCCGGTGTACGGGCGAGCTGCGAGTCGACCTGCTGCGGCAGGTCGGCGTCGACGGCGACGACGACCGCCTTGCCCTTGTGGGTGCTCTCGCGCACGCGGTAGTCGCCGATCACCATCGTCGCCAGGTAGCTCGCCATCGGGCTCGACTCCGACCACGCCCACGTCGTGTCGCCAGAGCCGGCCGGCTGCTTGCCCTCCAGCACCCCGTTGCTCAGCGCGGCGAGGTCGCCCGGCACCGTGATCCGGATCTGGTAGGTCGCCTTGTCGCGCGGATGGTCGTTCACGGGGAACCATGACGCCGCCACGAACGGCTCGCCGATCGCCACCGCGCCGTCGTCAGCCTGCTTCCCCTTACGGGCGGCGAAGACCCCTCCCGGCACGGCTCCGCCGTAGAGCTCCGGCACGCCGTGGTAGCGAACGTCCACAGTGAACTCTTTACCCTTCGGCAGACCGCTGCCCGTGGCGATGGTCAGCTCGTCGCCGTCCCGGGTGTACTTCACGACCCCGCCGTCCAGGGTCACGTCGTCGACCGTGAGGCCGTGGAGGTCGAGGTTGAAGCTGGCCAGGTTCGAGGTCGCGGTCGCGGTGATCACGGCGTGCCCGGTCAGCTGATCCGTGTCGGGGTCGTAGCGCACGTCGAGCGCATAGTGCCCCACGTCGTAGCCGCCGTTGCCGGCCTTGGGGTAGTACGGGTCGCCCAGGCCGGGTGCACCCGGCGCGAACTCGACGGCCGCCCCCGTCCCGCCCGGCGTCGGGCTCGTCGGCCCACCGGGCTTCGCCGCCGGACATCCGGCCAGCAGGATCACGGCCGCCGGCCCGAGAACCCAGCCCGCTGCCCACCGACGCCGCCCCACGCGCTCTCCCCGAAGATCTTGGATGATCCGTGCCGCCCTGGCTACCCAATCTATCCACGATCACGGAGGGGGCCGCTTAACGATCCAATACCAAGCCGACCTTCTGGAACTCCTTCAGGTCGCGATAGCCGCACTTGGCCATGGCCCGGCGCAGCCCGCCGAAGAGGTTCAGCGAGCCGTCCGGGTCGTCGCTCGGCCCGAAGAGGAGCTTCTCCATGGCGCCGAGCGGCTCGTCGGCCATCCCGAACGAGCCCCGCGGCAGCTTGGGGTGGCTCGCGGCCGAATGCCACCAGGCACCACCGGCCGGCGCCTCCTCGCAGCGCGAGAGGGGCTCGCCCAGCATGACGGCGTCGGCCCCGCAGCCCAGCGCCTTGGCGATGTCACCGCTCGTACGCAGGCCGCCGTCGGCGACGAGGTGCACGTACCGCCCGCCGGTCTCGTCGAGGTAGTCGCGCCGGGCGGCCGCCGCGTCGGCGATAGCGGTCGCCATCGGCACCCGGATGCCGAGCACGGTGTCCGTGGTAGACCAGCCGTCCGCCCCGACCCCGACGATCACACCGGCGGCGCCGGTGCGCATCAGGTGCAGTGCGGTCTTGTGGTCCGTGCAGCCGCCGGCGATGACCGGTAGGTCCAGGTCGGCGATGAACTCCTTGAGGTTGAGCGGTTCGTCGTTGGTCGAGACGTGCTCGGCCGAGACGATCGTGCCCTGGATGACGAGGATGTCGACGCCCGCGTCCAGGATGACCGGGGCCAGGGCGAGCGTGTGCTGGGGTGAGACCCGGACCGCCACGGTCACGCCGGCGTCGCGGACCGCCTTGACCCGGTCGGCGACCAGTTCCGGCTTGATCGGCTCGGCGTACACCTCCTGCAGCCGGCGCGTCGCCGCCATCCCCTCGTCATCGAGCTCGGCCAGCGACTCGAGAATCTTGGTCGGGTCCTCGTACCGGCACCACACGCCCTCGACGTTGAGCACGCCGAGCCCGCCGAGACGGCCCAGGGTGGCCGCGGTCGCCGGGCTCATCGTGGCGTCGCTGGGGTGCGCCACACACGGGATCTTGAACTGGTACGCGTCGAGCTGCCAGGTCGTGGACACGTCATCGACATCGCGCGTGCGCCGGCTCGGCACGATCGCGACGTCGTCCAGGTGGTAGCCGCGCAATGCGGTCTTGCCCATGCCGATCTCGACCACGTCACGCATGGCGTCTGCTCCTTCGCCCGGGTTGGGTTAGCGGGAGTGGTAGTTGGGCGCCTCGACGGTCATCTGAATGTCGTGGGGGTGGCTCTCCTTGAGGCCGGCCGCGGTGATCTGCACCAACCGCCCGCGCTCGTGCAGTTCGGCGACGGTCGCCGCGCCCACGTAACCCATCGCCGTCCGCAGCCCACCCACGAGCTGATGCGCGACGGCGCCCAACGGCCCCCGGTAAGGGACCTGACCCTCGATGCCCTGCGGAATAAGTCGGTCGTCGGAGAAGACGTCGTCCTGGAAGTAGCGGTCCTTCGAGTACGAGCGGCCGCCGCCGGCGCGCGACTGCATCGCGCCGAGCGAGCCCATGCCCCGGTAGGACTTGAACTGCTTGCCGTTGATGAAGATCAGCTCACCCGGGCTCTCCTCGCAGCCGGCGAGCAGGGAGCCGAGCATGACCGTGTCCGCGCCGGCGACGATGGCCTTGGCGATGTCGCCCGAGTACTGCATGCCGCCGTCGGCGATCACGGGCACTCCGGCCGGGCGGCACGCCCGCGCGGCCTCCATGATCGCGGTCACCTGCGGCACGCCGACCCCGGCGATGACCCGCGTGGTGCAGATCGAGCCCGGACCGACGCCGACCTTGACCGCGTCGGCGCCCGCCTCGACCAAGGCGAGCGCTCCCTCGTAGGTGGCGACGTTCCCACCGATCACGTCGACGCCGCGGGTGTCCTGTTTGAGCCGGACCACCATCTCGAGCACGTTGCGGCTGTGGCCGTGGGACGAGTCGACGACGAGCACGTCCACGCCGGCGTCGACCAGCGCCCGGGCGCGCTTGTAGGCGTCGTCGCCGACGCCCACGGCCCCGGCGACCCGGAGTCGGCCGGCCGCGTCCTTGGTCGCGTTGGGGTACTGCTCGCTCTTGGCGAAGTCCTTCACCGTGATCAGGCCGGCGAGGCGGCCGGCCGGGTCGACGATCGGCAGCTTCTCGACCTTGTGCTTGCGCAGAAGGGCCAGGGCGTCGGCGGACGTGACCCCGACCGGTGCGGTGACCAGCGGCATCGGCGTCATGATCTCGCGGACGGGCACCGACTGGTCGGTAACGAAGCGCATGTCCCGGTTGGTCACGATGCCCACCAGGGAGCCGTCGCGATCGACGACCGGCGCCCCGGAGATCCGGTACCGGGCGCACAGGGAGTCGACCTGGCGCAGCGTGTCGTCGGGCGCGCAGGTCACGGGGTTGGTCACCATGCCGGCCTCGGAGCGCTTCACCAGATCGACCTGCAGCGCCTGCTCCTCGATCGACAGGTTGCGATGGAGGACGCCGATTCCCCCCTGGCGCGCCATGGCGATCGCCATCCGCGCCTCGGTCACCGTGTCCATGGCACTGGATACCAGCGGTACGCCCAGCGTGACCGCCCGCGACAGCGGCGCCGCCGTGTCCACGTCCGCCGGCATCACGTCGGACGCGGCCGGGAGCAGCAGCACGTCATCGAACGTGAGGCCCAGCGGAGGGGTGCGGTTGAGCTCCATGCTGACAATCCCCGATCATGTCGTTTCGATCATGAAGAAAGGTTCCTGGCACGGGCTGACGGCTACGGTTTTGTGCGGTCCATCCTAGCCGCCTGTGTGATCTCGCCCCGGTTGCGCTTCGCCGTGGCGTCGACCGTCAGCCCGGCCAGCAGGGGGCTACGGTGGAAGCGTGCATGACGAGCCGCTGGACCCGTTCCGCGACGATCCCGTGGACCCGTCGACCGACCTGGACGACGCGGACGAGACGCTCGACCCGCTCACCGACGACGAGCGGCACGACGTCGAGGAGGATCTCGCGGATCTCGAGGCGTTCCAGGCGCTGCTGACGCCGGCCGGCATACGTGGGCTCGTGATCGACTGTGATGACTGCCGGGAGCCGCACTACTTCGACTGGGCTCTGCTCCGGGCCAACCTGCGGCACCTGCTCGACTCTGGCCGGCCCCGCGTGCACGAGCCCGCCTACGATCCCGATCCTGATCACTATGTGACGTGGGAGTACGCCCGGGGCTACCAGGACGGGGTGAACGACACCCTCCTCGACAACGAGGAAGAGTCCCCCTAACCCGACGTCAGCGCACGAGGCCGGCGCGGAAGGCGGCGGCCACGGCGTGCGCCCGATCCCGGGCGCTCAGCTTGCGGAACAGGCGCCGAGCGTGGGTCTTGACGGTGTCCTCGGAGACGAACAGCTCGCGTCCGATCTCGGCGTTGCTCTTCCCGTCGGCCATGCCGCGCAGCACCTGCAGCTCCCGCTCGGTCAGGGCCAGCTGCCGGGTCTCCTCTAGCACGACCTCGGCCCCGGCGTCCCGGCCGTCGGCCAGCGCGGTCTCGCCGATGATGGTCGCCTCGGCGGCACCCTCCTCCTCGGACTCGCCGGGCTCGGAGCGCTGCAACGGTACGGCCGCCCGGGCCGGCCGCAGCAGCAGCATCAGGGCCTTGGCGACCGAGGCCACCAGCTCCTCGTGCTCGCCACCGCGGATCACGCCGCGGGCCCCGGCGGCGACCGTGGCCTGTGCCGTCGCCGGGTCCTCCGGTCCAAAGAAGACGATCACGGCATCGGGCACGCGTTCCAGCACCCGGCGGGTGAACCCGATCGCGTCGGGGCGCACGGAGGAGGTGTCGGCGAGCACCACATCGGGGTTGATCTCGCTGAGCCGGGTGAGAGCGTCGGCCGCCGCGACCGCCGTGTGGATGACCTCGCCCAGGCCGAGCCGCGCGGCGCAGCTCGCCACCGCCTGGGCGGCAAGGGGTGTCCGGACGCATACGAGGATCGATCGCATGTGACCTCCCTGTCTTACCGAGAAGCAGACCATGCCGGGGGCGGTTCGTGGCGGACTTTGGCTGACTTGCCCTGGTCATCTATGGCGACGAACGGCAATTCGAAGAGCCCTCAGGTGCTTTTTGCCGACCTCGGTCTGTTCCGTCGCGGCGTTCCAGACGGTACGTTCAGCAGGTGTGCGCCGCTGCGTCCGCGCGGGAGGCGAGCCTATGTCGAACCTGAGCAGATTGCCCGGCCCGATCGCCGAGGTGTGGGACTGGCAGCGCAATGGCGCCTGCCGGGGACGGGACAGCGCGCAGTTCTTCCACCCTGACGGCGAGCGCGGAGCATCCCGGACCCGCCGCGAGATCGCCGCAAAGGCCGTGTGTCGGACATGCCCTGTGCGCGCGGAATGCGCGGCTCACGCCCTGGCGGCCCGCGAGCCCTACGGCGTGTGGGGTGGCTTCACCGAGGCCGAGCGACTACGTCTGCTCACGATGGGCTGGGCCGACCTCGCCGACGCCGACCAGGGCCGGGTCGATGTGCACCGGTTGGAGGCCCGACTCGGGATCGTGGCCCGCCGCCTTCCGCCGCAGCGACGCCCGCCCACCCGCTTGCCGATGCCCGTGCTGCGGCAGCCCCTGATCCCCCGCGAGCCGAGCCGCCCCGCGTTCTAGATCGCGCTGACCTCGATCGTGTGCCAGCCGGTCGCGCCATCCGGGTCCGGTGGAGCGAGTTCCTCCGTCTGGGTCACTCCGGTGTTGTCCGTCGCCCGCACCTGCAGTTGATGCTTGCCGGGCGTCGCCTGCCATCGCCACATCCACTGACACCAGGTGTCGATCGACACCGTGCCCGCGAGCGTCGCCTCCTGCCACGGTCCGTCGTCGACGCTTACCTCGACCTTGGCGATGCCGCGGTGCTGAGCCCACGCGACCCCGGCCACCGTCACCGTCCCGGAGGCGACGGTGGCGCGGTCGCGCGGCGTGTCGATGCGTGACTGAGTCTTGATCGGCGCCTTGGCGGCCCAGCCGCGCGGCACCCAGTACGCGTCGTAGTCGGCAAAGCTCGTCAGCTCCAGCTCGGCGAGCCACTTCGTCGCCGAGACGTACCCGTAGAGCCCGGGCACGACCATCCGGACCGGGAAGCCGTGCGCCACCGGCAACGGTTCGCCGTTCATGCCGATTGCGATCATGGCATCGCGCCCGTCCCGCAGCACCTCGGTCGGCGAGCCCGCGGTGAACCCGTCGACGGAGCGGCTCACGACCTGGTCGGCCCCGGGGAGCGGCCCGGCCTCGTCGAGCAGGTCCTTGACGGGTACGCCCAGCCAGCGCGCGTTTCCGATCAGGTGCCCGCCGACCTCGTTCGAGACGCAGGCCAGCGTGATGTAGCGCTCGATCATCGGCCGGCGCAGCAGGTCGTCGAAGGTGAGGATCATCGGCCGCGCCACCCGGCCGTGGATCCGCAGCGCCCAGCCGGCCGGATCGACCTGCGGGATCACCACCGCGGTGTCGATGCGGTAGAAGCCCGCGTTGCTCGTCGTGTAGGTGGCGAGGCCGGGCACGCTGAGCTCGGCGTCCGGCGGCGCCACGGCTGGTGGGCCCGAGGGCGTCGGCAACACCACGCCGGCGCGGGCGGCGCCGACATTGCGCCGCTGGGCGAGGCTGCGGCCGATCGCGCCGACGATCGCCGCGCTCACCACGGAGACGCCGGTGAGCTGCAGGAAGCGACGCCGTCCGGTCGAGGCCCCGCCGACCGGCGCCGGTTTCTCGGGTTTATCGGGCGCAGCTCCGGCGGGGACGTCGGGTGGGGCCACGCGCAGCAGGCCGTACAGCACAGCGCACCCGGCGGCCGCGGCGACCAGGCCCGGCAGCGCCCAGGTCCAGTCCGCTCCGGCGCGGGTCGTCGCCGCCACGATCGCCAACAGGCCGAACGCGCCGATGCCCACGAAGCCGTGCCACAGCGTGCGGGTCGCGAGAACACCGATCGCCGCCGCGATCAGGGCCAGCAGGATCGACATGCCGACCAGCAGGGCCAGCTTGTCGTTGGCGCCGAAGATGTCGATCGCCAGGGACTTGACCGACTCGGGCACGTAGTCGATGACGACGCCGCTGACCGCCACGAGCGGGGTCGACCGGGGGGAGGCGAGCACCGATACGAGTTCGGCGACGCCCAGCGCGACGGCGCCCGCCGCCAACCCGGCGAGCGCACCGAGCCACTGGCGCCTCGACAGCCAACGGGCGGGCGACAGGCTCTTGAGTTGGGCCTTCACGTGCCCAGTCTCGCCGGTCGGGCCGGCCTAGCCCAAGCGCTGTAACCGCTCTTTAAGACGCCGGATCTTGGATGGTTCCGGGCCTCCCGGCCTCCCGGCCCGGAATCCATCCAAGATCGCTGGAGCGGTGGGGCGCCAGGTCAGAAGCCGGGGCCGTGGCTGTGGCCGTGACCGTGGCCGTGACCATGGGCGGCCGGCTCGGGCGCCTTCGGCTTCTCGACGATCAGGCTCTCGGTCGTGAGCAGCAGCCCGGCGATCGACGCGGCGTTGGCGATCGCGTTGCGCGCCACCTTCACCGGGTCGACGATGCCGGCCTTGAGCAGGTCGACGTACTGTCCCGTGGCGGCGTCGAGGCCCTTGCCGAACTTCGAGGAACGCACCTTGGCCACCACGACGTAGCCGTCGTGGCCGGCGTTCTGGGCAATCCACCGCAGGGGCTCGTCGAGCGCCTTGCGGACGATCGCGACTCCGGTCGCCTCGTCGCCGGTCTTGTCGAGCCCCTTGACGAGCGTCTCCGCGATCTGCACGAGCGCGGCACCGCCACCGGGGATGATGCCCTCCTCCACCGCGGCCTTGGTCGCCGAGATGGCGTCCTCGATGCGGTGCTTGCGCTCCTTCATCTCGACCTCGGTCGCCGCGCCGACCTTGATGACCGCGATGCCGCCCGAGAGCTTGGCCAGCCGCTCGTTGAGCTTCTCCCGGTCCCAGTCGGAGTCGGTCGCCTCGATCTCCTTGCGGATCTGCTCGATCCGGGCCTTCACGTCGGGCTCGGTGCCGCCGCCGTCGATGATCGTCGTGTTGTCCTTGGTGACGACCACGCGCCGGGCCCGGCCGACCACCTCGAGCCCGACCGAGTCGAGCTTGTAGCCGAGCTCGGCGGCGACGACCTCGCCGCCGGTGAGGATCGCCATGTCCTGCAGCATCGCCTTGCGCCGGTCGCCGAAACCGGGCGCCTTGACCGCGCTGACCTTGATGGTCTTGCGGATCGAGTTGACGACCAGAGTGGACAGTGCCTGGCCGTCCACATCCTCGGCGATGATCAGCAACGGCTTATTGGCCTGCAGCACCTTCTCCAGCAGCGGCAGCAGCTCCTCGATCGAGCTGATCTTCTGGGTGGTGACGAGGATGTACGGGTCATCCAGCACCGCCTCGCCGGACTCGGCGTCGGTGACGAAGTACGGCGAGATGTAGCCCTTGTCGAACTGCATGCCCTCGGTGACCTCGAGCTCGGTCGCGAGCGTCGAGCCCTCCTCCACCGTGATGACGCCGTCGCGGCCGACCTTCTCCATCGCCTCCGCGATCAGGTCGCCGATCGAGGGGTCCTGCGCCGAGACGGTCGCCACGTGCGCGATGTCCTTGCGGCTGACCACCTCGACGGCCTTCGCCAGCAGCGCCTCGCCGACCACGGCGACGGCGGCGTCCATGCCCCGCTTGAGGTCGCTTGGGTTCGCGCCGGCGGCGACGTTGCGCAGACCCTCGCGCACCATGGCCTGGGCCAGCACGGTGGCGGTGGTGGTGCCGTCTCCCGCGACGTCGTTCGTCTTGGTCGCGACCTCCTTGACGAGCTGGGCGCCAAGGTTCTCATACGGGTTGGTGAGCTCGATCTCCTTGGCGATGGTTACGCCGTCGTTGGTGATCGTGGGTGCGCCGAACTTCTTGTCGAGCACGACGTTGCGGCCGCGCGGGCCGAGCGTGACCTTGACGGTGTCGGCAAGGGCGTTCACGCCGTGCTCTAGGCGGCGACGGGCGTCATCCGAGAAGCTCAGGATCTTCGCCATGGGTTGGGTGTCCTTTCACGAGCAACCGCCCCGGCCCGGCAAGCGGGTCCGGGGCGGCAGCCACTGATCAGTAGGTCACTTCTCGATGACCGCGAGGACGTCGCGGGCGGAGAGCACGAGGTACTCCTCGCCGGCGTACTTGACCTCGGTGCCGCCGTACTTGGAGTAGATAACGGTGTCACCCACCGACACGTCGAGCGGAATGCGGTTGCCCTTGTCGTCGAAACGGCCCGGCCCCACCGCGAGGACCTTGCCCTCCTGCGGCTTCTCCTTGGCGGTGTCCGGAATGACGAGACCCGAGGCGGTAGTGGTCTCCGCCTCGTTCGCCTGAACCAGGATCCGGTCCTCGAGCGGCCTGATCGCAACCTTGGTCGCGGTAGTCACTGGCATACCCTCCTGGGGTATTTGATCGTTCTCGCTTTTCAGCCTGGTCGATGCTGGTCCGGAACCGTCGTCGCGGGTGTCGGCCCGACCCAGCCTGGCACCCTCGGTCCGAGAGTGCTAACGGCAGGTTATGTCCCGCGCTAGCACTCCGTCAAGGAGAGTGCCAACTGGGAGGCCAGGGTCGTCATTCTTCTGTGCGGGCCACCTCGCGATGCGGCATCGTTAGGTGACCGGGCTCACACGAGAATGCGTGGAGGGGATGATGGAAGCATCCGTCGGTGACCGGCTGCACGTTCACAGCCACACGGTCGGGGCCCAAGACAAGATCGGCGAGATCATCGAGGTTAGGGGCGATCACGGCACGCCGCCTTACCTCGTCCGCTTCCCCGACGGGCACGAGAGTCTTGTCTACCCCGGACCGGACTGCGTGATCGAGGCCAAAGCGAAGGGGTGACGGGCCAGCCCGGTCGGCTTTCCGACGTAGACGATCATTGTCGAACCTGGCGTCGTAATCTCCGGGCACCGGCCGCGGCGACCACCGCGGAGCCCTCCGGTGCGAGGAGGTTCCGCCATGTTGTCTCGTACCTTGCGTGCGGTGGCTGTCGTGGTCGTCGTGCCGCTGCTGGCCGCTCTGGTCGCGTGCGGAAAGAACAACCCCCGGGGGAGTACGGGCGGCAACGGGCAGGTCGGCGGAGTCCCGAGCGGCGAACCGACCACGCCCAACACCGTGATCACCACCGCGCCGCCCCCGAGCCCCACCGGTGCGGGCTCGCCCACGTACCCGAATGACGCTCGCGCGTACGCGAACGAGATCCTCAAGGCGTGGGGGGCCAAGAACTACACCCGGCTCGAGGCCCTCGGCGACCTGGCGCTGGTGACCCAGATCAAGGACTCGGTCACGACCGGCGGCGTTCCCAACACCCAGTGGACCTACATCCGCTGCAGCACCAGCGTGAACGCCGGTAAGACCGACTGCACGTTCCGCAACGCCCACGGCGACGAGTCGGTGGTGACCCTCATCGACGCCATGCTGGGCAAGCAGGACGCCGGCACGGCGGCGAGCCTGGACCGCACGACGTACGACAACACCCCGGAGGGTTACGTCAGCGACTTCCTGGGCGCCTGGGCGGCCGGCAACGAGCAGCGCATGGCGCGGCTGTCGAGCAACACGATCAAGAACAAGTTCTTCGGCCACGGCAACGCGATCACGTCGCAGACGATGAACACGACGCCCAACGACGCCACCACGGTC
>Ga0209382_10007759_pt1 | contig 13598 bp, 9 predicted proteins | sample SoiMetdeltSBSDD5_FD_187599 | JGI IMG/M metagenome (GOLD analysis project Ga0209382, IMG submission 187599) | Bulk soil microbial communities from a Populus tree surrounding site in Tennessee, USA - Soil MetaG P. deltoides SBSDD5 (SPAdes) (version 2) | ecosystem: Environmental > Terrestrial >... | reverse complement strand
AGCCGCCCGCGCCGGCAATCGGACCCCTGGACGACGCTGAAGGATACGGTGGGATCGATTGCCGGCGCGGGCGGCTCGCTGTTCCTTCGCAAGGGGCTGGTGACCGTGCAGGTGGCGCTCAGCTTCCTGCTGCTGTTCGGCGCCGGCTTGTTCGTGCGCAGCCTGCAGAACTTGCAGGGCACGAACACCGGCGTGGCGCTCGACAACCTCATCACGTTCCAGGTGTCGCCGGCGCTGAGCGGCTACGACAATCCGCGCGGCAACGATTTCTATCAGCGGCTGCTCGATCGGCTCAACTCCGCGCCGGGCGTGAAGTCGGCCGCGATCGCATCGGTGCCGATTCTCTCCGGCAACGAGTGGGACAGCTCGATGTCGGTCGAGGGACATCGCGCCGCCGATGGCGAGGACATGCAGGCGTTCATGAACGCGCTGTCGCCCGGCTATTTCACGACCATGAAGATTCCGCTCCTCGAGGGCCGGGACTTCGTTCGCGCCGACATCAAGGAACAGTGGGACGTGGCGATCGTGAATCGGCGCTTCGCCCAGCACTTCTTCAAGGGGCAGAGCGCGATCGGCAAGCGTATCGGCCAGGGTGGCGGTCCGAACACCAAGCTCAACATCCTTATTGTCGGAGTGGTCGACGACTCGCTCTACGAAGGACCTCGCGAGGGCGTGCGGCGTCAGGTGTTCGTCCCGCAGGGCGGCGCCGGCAGCGCCGCCGTCTACGTCCGCGGCGCGTTGGCTTCGTCCTCGCTCTACGGCATCGTCCGCAACGAAGTGCAGCAGATCGACGCGGCCATGCCGATCTACCAGTTGAAGACGCTGCAGGGGCAGCTCGACGAGACGCTGCTCACCGACCGCCTCGTGGCGCTGCTGTCGGCGGGATTTGGATTCCTCGCCACCGTGCTCGCGTCGGTAGGTCTCTACGGTGTGATGGCCTTCGTCGTCGCGCGCCGGCGGAAAGAGCTTGGTATCCGGCTGGCGCTCGGCGCACAGCCCGGCCGCGTCATCTGGATGGTCATGCGCGAAGTCATCATGCTCGTGACGATCGGCTTGGCCATCGGCATTCCGTCGGCGATGGGCCTCGCGCGATACGTGTCGTCGCAGCTCTATGGCATCCAGCCGCGCGATCCATGGATCGCCGGCGGAACGATGATGCTCCTGCTGGTCGTGTCGGCCGCCGCCGGCCTGATCCCCGCCACACGCGCGAGCCGCATCGACCCGCTGCTGGCGCTGCGTCACGAGTAGGATCGCCGTTTCTGCCCTACAGATCGCAGTTTCTGCCAAGGGGTCTGACCCGGGTCTGACCCCTACAGAAAACGCTTCAGAAATGCCAGCGCTTCCTGTCGCCCCTCGGGCGTTTCCTGGTGGGCGACGTCGTAGCGCAGCAGCTTCCAGCGCTCCGGCCGGCCGTGCGCGGCGTAGACCTTCGTCAGCTCGCGATCGATGATGTCGAGCCCTTCGACTGGCGTCAGCTTGTCCTGCAGTCCGGCAAGGCCGAGATGCGCGCGCGGTGCGATCAGCGCGTTGATCTGTGACGTCGTGAAGCGCTTGAGCAGGCCGGGCACGTAGTAGTACACGCCGTGACCGGCGAGGCCTTTCTTCTCCACCAGCGTGTGAAAGTCGGTGAGGCAGCAGATATCGACGGTCACCTTCACGCGCTCGTCGAGCGCCGCCAGCCACCACGCCATCGTGCTCCCCATCGACATGCCGACCGTTCCGATTCGCGACGGATCGACGTCGTCCCGCGTCGTCAGCCAGTCCAGGGCCTTGAGGCTGTCGAAGACCATCATTCCCCACAGCACCTGGCCCTGCCACAACATCGCCTTGAACATGTCCGCCTCGGTCGTGTGGCTGCGCTCGCCAAAGACCCAGTGATCGATGCACAGAGCGACGTACCCGAGATCGGTCAGGGCCTTGGCGTAGGGAACGGGCTGAAGATACGAGCGGCCCTCGACGAACTCCTGCTTGCCGATCTTGTAGCCGCCGCCGTGCGAATGGTTGAACACGATCGCTGGTGCGCGGCCGGCTGCCGTGCGCGGGCGGGCGAGATACGCCGGTACGATCTCGACGCCATTGAGATCCAGCTCCCACGTCTCGAGGACGAAGCCGTCCCGCTCCTCTTCGCCGCGCTTCTTGCCGCTAACCCGACGCTTGCGATCCGGCAGATCGCCGAGCGTACCGTACAGCTCCTGACGCCGTGCAGGGACGAGGGCGTCCTGTCGTTCAGTGGCGCGTACTGCCTCTTCGAGCGTCGACGACCAATCGAGGGTGGCGAACGAGGCGAGGCCGGCGAGGGTGAGAACGTCGCGTCGGTTCATCGTGAAATTGTCCATATCGTCCCCATTTCGCTCGTTCGCGTCCGCTTCGACCTGTTGGTCAAAGACGCATCGTAAAAACCACGAACGCCGCCGTCCCCGCGGCGATCGCAAGCCATCCCCAGGCGCGATGGCCCGGCAAGCCCCACCACATGTAGAGGCCGGTCGCAATCCAGAGCATCATCGCCACGCATACGAGGTCGACGATGACGCTCCACGAGCGAACGAACAGCCGCTCGTCCTCGAAGCCACCGCGCGCGTGCATGCCGGTGAGGAAGTGGTCCCACCTGAAGCGGCGATCTTCGACCGTCAGGCGCTTGGTGTCCACGTAGTACTTCAACTGCGTCGACTTCCGGAATGAGTACGCGTAGACGTTGATCTGGTTCGCGCTTTGCCGGTACACGCCGAAGCTGGTGCCCTCGAGCCCGGCCTCGTTCATCAGCCTGGCGCCAAACGCCCGCATTGCCCCGTCGTTCCCCTCGCCCGGCACGGGTGTGTCGACTACGCGGTCCATCGTCATCGTCCAGAGCGGGAGCTTCTTCGCGGCGTCGCGCGCATCGAAGTATTGCGAGTGCGCGAAGGGAAACGACGAGAGGCCGTACATGAAGAACCACGGCAGCAGCGCGAGGCCGAGATAGAGGTGCGTGCGGCGGTTGAGATGCGCGAAGGTCATGATCAGATCGCGGCCATGTAGACGGCGAAGAGCGCCGCGCCGGTCAACACGGCAGCCAGTCCGAGCGAGCGCGTGACCTTCATCTCCCACCACATCCACAGCCCGGACAGAGCCCAGAAGATCGCCGCGGCCATGAAGAGGTCGACGCTCACTGCCCATACGGTATCGAGCGTGTAGCCGGTGGCATAACCGCGCCGACGATGGAAGCGCTCGAGCAGTGCGTTGGTGCGGTGCTGCATCCGTTCCACGACCAGCGTGCTGTCGGTGGGGGAGTAGATAATGCGTCGCGGCCTGATCAGGTCCTGCCGCGTGATGACGATCGCGCCATCGTTCCGGCGGGTGACGTTGTGCGCTCCGTCCAGGTCGAGCGATGCCAGCACCGTCCGTGAAATGTCGCGAAGCGGCGCCTGGTCGGAGAACGTGCCGTCGTAGCGGGCTGTGCGCTCGGTCTCGTATGGCGGCGCGCCCGTCCCGTAGCGCGCGGTAAAGAGCGCGCGGTGATTCATCACCAGCGTGCTGAGTGCGTACATCAGCACCCAGGGGAAGACGAACAACGCCAGATACATGTGCGTCCGGCGGATGACTCTCGACAGCATGCGGAGACTTTACCCCGACTGAGACTGGACTATCCTGTCGCAATGAGCCACGCCCAGGTCGCCAGCCCCCGTGTCAACACGCCTGCTCAAGTGCTCTTCGCGAGCCTGGTCGGCACGACCATCGAGTTCTTCGACTTCTACATCTACGCCACCGCGGCGGTGCTGGTGTTTCCGTCGCTGTTCTTTCCCAAGTCGGATCCGGCGTCGGCGGTGCTGGCGTCGCTGGCCACCTTCGCGATCGCGTTTCTCGCGCGGCCGATTGGCTCGGCGCTGTTCGGCCACTTCGGGGATCGCGTCGGCCGCAAGACGACGCTCGTGGCCGCGCTGCTGACGATGGGGCTGTCGACGGTGGCGATTGGCGCGCTGCCGACCTATCAGACGATCGGCGTCGCGGCGCCGCTCTTGCTCGCGATATGCCGTTTCGGCCAGGGACTCGGGCTTGGCGGTGAATGGGGCGGGGCCGTGCTGCTGGCGGTCGAGAACGCCCCGCCCGGCAAGCGCGCGTGGTACGGCATGTTTCCGCAGCTCGGCGCGCCGATCGGCTTCTTCTTCTCCGGCGGTGTGTTCCTGGCGTTGTCGCGCACCCTGTCGAACGAGCAGTTCTTCAACTGGGGCTGGCGGATCCCGTTTCTCGCCAGCGCGGTCCTCGTGCTCGTCGGTCTCTACGTTCGGCTCACGATCACGGAGACGCCGGTCTTCCGCGAAACGCTCGATCGGCGTGAGCGCGTCAAGTTGCCGATGTTCACGGTCTTCCGCGAATTCCCGGGGACGATGGTGCTCGGCACCATGGTCTCGCTCGCGACCTTCGTGCTCTTCTATTTGATGACCGTGTTCGCGCTGTCGTGGGGAACGACGGCGCTGGGGTACCGGCGCGAGACGTTCCTGTTGATGCAGCTGTTCGGCATCCTGTTCTTCGCGCTGACCATTCCCTTGTCGGCCGTGTTTGCCGAGCGCGGCCGCCGCATGACGCTGTTGTGGGTGACCGCGTCGATCGCGGTGTTCGGCCTGATCATGGCGCCAATGCTCGAGTCCGGCGCGACCGGCGCCGTGTTCGCGCTGGCGGTAGGGTTGTCGTTGATGGGCCTGACCTACGGTCCACTCGGCACGCTGCTCTCGGAGCTGTTTCCAACCGCTGTCCGATACACCGGCAGCTCGCTGACGTTCAACCTCGCCGGGATCTTCGGCGCCTCGCTGGCCCCGTACATTGCCACCTGGCTCGCGACCACTTACGGTTTGCAGTACGTCGGCTACTACCTGACCGCGGCCGCGATCGTGACGATCGTCGGTTTGCTGGCCACGCGGGAAACGCGAGATGAAGATCTACGATCCTAGCCGGGATCCGGGATCCGGGATCCGGGGTTCGGGATTCGGGGCTCGAACCCCGAACGCCGAACCCCGACTTCACACCGCGACCGCCGCCTGCGGCTGCGACCGCGCGAACGTCGTACGGCCGATGGTCAGAAACGACAGCCCCGCAATCACGCACAACCCGCCGGCGATCCAGAATGCCAGCTGATAGTCGCCGAGCACCGATCGGATCGTTCCAGCGCCAAAGGCCGCCAGCGACGCCCCGATCTGGTGACTCGCGCCGATCCAGCCGTAGACGACGCCGGTGTTCTCGCGACCGAACGCCTCGCCGGTCAGCCGCACCGTCGGCGGAACCGTGGCAATCCAGTCCAGGCCGTAGAACACCGCGAACCACGCGAGCCCGTGCGCGCCAGTGGACAGCGTGAAGGGCAGATAGAGCAGCGACAGGCCGCGCAGCGTGTAGTAGCCGAACAGCAGATGGCGGCTCGAATAGCGATCCGTCAGCCAGCCTGAGGCGGTCGTGCCGAGGATGTCGAAGATACCCATCACGGCGAGCAGCTGCGCCGAGCGCACCTGCGGGATGCCGTAGTCGTGACAGGCGGCAATCAGGTGCGTGCCGATCAAGCCGTTGGTGCTGGCGCCGCAGACGAAGAACGTGCCGGCGAGGATCCAGAACGCGCGCGATCGCACAGCGAGGGCGAGCGCCTCGAATGGCGCCATCGCTCGAGCCGGTATGTGTCCGGTGTCGACGGGAGGCTGCCCATAGCGTCTCAGGCCGAGATCCTCTGGACGGTTGCGCAGCAACGCCAGGGCAATCACCAACACGACCGCGGCCGCGAACGACACGATGAACGCCGCGCTGCGCCAGCCTTGCTGATCGGTGACGCGAGCAAGCGTCGGCAGGAATACGAGCTGCCCCGTCGCGTTGGCGGCCGAGAGCGCGCCCAGTACCAGCCCTCGGCGCGCCTCGAACCAGCGCGTCGCGACAATCGCGGCCAGCACCATCGACGTCACGCCCGTTCCGGTGCCGACGAGCACGCCCCACAGCAGCATCAGTTGCCACTGCGCGTGCATGCCGGTCGAGAGCGCGACCGACGATGACAACAGCGCGAGCGCGGCGGCAACCGTGCGGCGCAGTCCCCAGCGATCGATCACCGATGCGGCGAATGGACCGATCAACCCGAACAGCGCGATGTTGATCGCGACCGCCGCCGAAATCGCGCTTCGGCTCCAGCCGAACTCGGTTTCGAGCGGCACCATCAGGACGCCGGGAGTCGCTCGAACACCGGCGGTGATCAACAGCACGACGAACGTGACGGCCGCGATAATCCAGGCGTAATGAAGACGCTTCATCTTGGGCTCGGGGATCGGAACGTACTACAGTCGGCGGCGTTCCCGGAGGGGCAACCAGGGATTGGACACAGGTGCCTCGAGGCTACCTCGGCTGCTGCTACACTGACGGCCATGAAAAAGCTGGCGATCGGGTGTGGCGTCGTGCTCGTCCTGGTGGGGATCGTCACCGCCGGCGTGGGTTACTACGTCTACCGCCAAGCGTCCTCGATGTTCGCGCAGCTGCGGGAACTCGACCGGTTGCCCGAGATCGAGCGGGGTGTGCGTGTCCAGAGTACCTATACGCCGCCGGCGTCCGGCGAGCTGACGGTGGCCCAGGTCGAGCGCCTGGTCAAGGTGCAGGAGGGCGTCCGCCAGAGGCTGGGACAGCGCTTCGCGGAGCTGGAGGCGAAGTACAAGACGCTGATCGACAAGAAGGAAGCAACTGCCGCGGACGTGCCGGCGCTGTTGGGAGCGTATCGCGACATGGCCGCGGCCTGGATGGAGGCAAAGCGCAGTCAGGTGGATGCGCTGAACAGCGTCGACATGTCGCTGGCCGAATACAAATGGATCCGTGAGCAGACCTACCGCGCACTAGGCGTGCCGTACATGGATTTCGACGTGTCGAAGATCGTCGAGCACATTCGCAGCGGACGCGGCAACGTCGAGCCTGGGCAGATCGGCGGCGCGATCGGCCCCTCGGGACCGGAGAACAACCGCAAGATCATCGAGCCGTTCAAGAAACGGCTCGAGGAGAACCTGCCGCTGGCATCATTCGGTTTGTAAAAACAAGGGTGCCACGGGGCCAAGGTGCCTGAAGTGCGAAGGTGCCACATTGCCAAGTGCTACGGTGCCGAGGTGCTCGGTGCCAAGGTGCAAAGGCGCGAGGCGACAAAGCGCCAGTGTGCAGCAGTGCCGCACCCTGCACTGTGGCACCCTAGCACGCTAGCACCCAGGCACGGTCCGCACCCAGGCACCATGGCCCCCTGGCACCCTAGGTTGTCCGCAGCATCTTCACTGGATCAATAGATGCGGCCCGCCGCGCTGGGAACCAGGTGGCGAGCACCGCAATGACGGTAATGACGCCAATCGGCACCACGAATGCGGCGAGCGTCGGATCGAACATGCTGCCGGCGCCGCCGCTGGCCCTGACCAGCCGCCCCAGCCCGAACGTCAGGCCGATGCCGATGGCCAGGCCGGTGCCCACGAGCCGCAGCGTGTGCATCGTGACCAGGCGGACCAGATCGTGGCTGCTCGCACCGATGGCGACGCGCACCGCCAGTTCCCGTGAACGCCGCGCCACCGCGAACGCCAGCACACCGTAGATTCCGGCGGTTGTCAGCAGGACGCCAATCACAATCAGCGGGAACAACGGCGCCGTTCCGACCAGGACCTCCTGACCAGACACGCGCCGAACCTCGTCGAGTGGGTAGGCATAGGCCACCTGATTGCCAACCGCGGCCGCGCGCAACTCGCGCCGCAGGGTCTGGACGAGCCCATTCGGATCGGCCGCGCGCACGAGGAAGGTCATGCGTTGCGGCGCGGTCGCCGGCAGGGGCATGAAGATTCGCGGCGACGCGTCCGGCTCGTGGAACGGGTTGTTCGCGTAATCGGCCACCAAGCCGATGACGTCGTACGACACATTGCCGATCCAGACTTGGCTGCCAACGGCGTCGCGACCTCGGAAGAGCCTCCGCGCGAGCGCCTCGTTGACGATCGCCGTGCGCGCCGTGCTCGGCTCGCCGTCGGCAAACGGCCGGCCGGCCCTCAGCGGCACGCCAAGCGTCGGGAAGAAGGTCGGACCGATGGTTCCACGCTCGGTGACCACCGCGCCGTCGCCATTCGCGGCGATGGCAACCCGAACCCGCTCGCCGCCGCCGCCGAGCGGTATCGCGGTTGACGGCGAGACGCTCTCGACGCCCGGAAGACCTCGAGCGACTTCGATGATGCGCGCGATCGGGACGCCGCCGGGGTTCGTGATCCGCGCGGCGAGGAGCGGTGACGTGGCGAAACCCATCGCCGCGTTGGTTGCCCGCAGGTAGCCGTTGATCAATGACGTGGTCTGTACGAGGAGCGCGATCGTGACCGTGATCTCGAAGATGACGAGCGCATGGCGCCAGCGCTGGCGCACGCGGTCCGAGCCGGCGATCGATCGCAGCGGGTTGGTGTGCAATCGCCGGGTCTCGTAGAGCGCGGGCGCGATTCCGGCGGCAATCCCGGTCAGGATCGTGATGACGGCGCTCGCCACCAGCACCTGCGGATCGATCGACAGATCATAGAAGCGTGACTCGCCGCCACTGGACAGGATGATCGCGCGCAGCGCGAGCGCGGCGGCAATGCCGAGCACGCCGCCGATTGCGGCGATGGTCGTCGATTCGGTCAGGAGCGCTCGCACGATGCGGCTGCGGCTGGCGCCGATCGAGGCGCGTATGGCGATCTCCTGCTCGCGCGCGGTCCACTGCGCGATCATCAGAACGGCCACGTTCGCGCAGGCAATCAGCAGTGTCAGCAGGACCGCCATTCCCAGCACGTACGGCAGCACGAACGACATCTGACGTGCCAGCGGCGTTCCTTCGATGCCGGAGAGGCCGAGCAGGAGGTGGCGCTGCGTTGCGGGCAGCTGGCGGGCGTACTCCTCGATGCCCGGCCGCAGCATCGCGTCGAGCATGGCCGGCGTCGTGCCCTGGTCCCGCCGCACGACCACGTCGACAGCATCGTCGCCCGTGAGTGTGTCGACGTCGAGCAGCGTCCAGATCGGCGAGTGCATCTCCGCGTGCCAGAACCGTTCGGGCATCACCGCGGTTGCCACGTAGGGCACGTTGTCGAGCCAGAACTCGCGCCCGATCGCGTCGGCGCGCCCATCGAACAGCTGCTCCCAGACCCGATAACTCAACACCGCCGCCTGCGCCGCCTCAGGACTCCTGATGTCGCGGATCGTCTGGCCGATGATCGGCTCGACGCCAAGCATCGGGAAGAGGTTGGGAGTCACGGATCGCACCGCGACAACCTCCAGGCGATCGCCAACACGCGCCTCGCGGCTCGGCCGGCCCAGCGAACCGGCGATGGATGATCCGAGCCGTGACTGCCAGATCGCAAACAGCGGCGCCGGCACGGCATTGCCGACGGGGCGGATGGGGTTGTCGGGGCGTCCGACCTGCACCCGCGAAAGCTGACCGGCGTCGCGATAGAGCGGCGGCGGCTTGCGGAAGAGCACGTTGCGGACGGTCAGCGTCACCGTCGTCGCGCCGATGCCGAACGCGAGCGACAGGATCGCGACGGCAGCCGAGATCGGATACCGTCGCATCGCGCGCAAACCGCCCTTGATGTCTTGCCACAAGTAATCGAGCCAGAGCACACGGCGTCTCTCGTAGGAGCGCTCGCGGGCGCGGGCGGTGTTGCCGAGCGCGAGGTGAGCCCGGCGTCGAGCCGACTCTGGATCGACGCCATCGCGAATGAGATCATCCGCCTCGTGCTCGAGGTGGGACTGCAACTCCCGGGCGAAATCGTCGTCTTGGGTTGACATTCAACCCGAAGAATACTCCCGTCCCTTCGCGCTGTCCAGCCTGCAAAGGCCGGGGGTCGGATCTTGTATTTCAACAAAATGTTGAAATACAAGATCCGACCCCTCTTACGAGGCTATTCCCGAAGCGCCTCGATCGGATCGACCTGGCCGGCACGATAGGCCGGCAAAAAGCACGCGAGGAACGCGACGCCGATCAGGACCGAGGCCGTCGCCGCGAACGTCACCGGATCGTGGGCCGAGGTCTTGAACAGCTGCAGCGGCAAGGTCCGGCCGAGCAGCCACGCCGCGGCGAGGCCGATGGCGCCTCCGGCGGTTGCGAGCGAGATTCCCCGGCGCAGCACACCTGCGAGCAACGCACTGGGACGCGCGCCGAGCGCGAGCCTGATGCCCATCTCACGACGCGCCGCCGCGACGGTGTACGACATCACGCCGTAGACGCCGGCGGCGGCGAGCGTCAGGCCGACAATCGCAAAGACGCCGAGCAGCACGGTGCTGAACCGTGCGACAACGGCAGACCGCGAGACCAGCTCGCTCATCGGCCGCGGCGCGACCAGCGGCCGGTTTGGATCGAGCGCCGATACTTGCGACCGGATCGACGGCAGCAGTGCCAGAGGATCGCCGTGCGCGCGGACGGCAAAGGTCAGCGAACGTCGATGCCGATTCAGGGTCGCGCCCCACGTCGCCTGCGCCGCCGGCCAGAACATCTCGGGCCCGATTTCCGCGGCCAGGCCGAAATGCCGCACGTCGCCGGCGATACCGACGACGGTCAGCCATGGCAAGTCGGGGCCGCCGCCCTGACGGATTCGCTGTCCCAGGGGGTCGCCGGCGAGGTACTTCTTCGCGAACGACTCGTTCACGATGATCGCGCCGGGCGCGCCGGTGGTATCAGCCTCGGTGAACTCCCGTCCGCGCCTGATCGGAATGCCCATCGCCGCGAAGTAGCCCGGCGTGACGAGACGGTATTCCGACGTCGGCGGAGTCTGCGCGTCACGCGGCTCGCCGTCGCGCACGAACGGGCGCACGCTGTCCATGCCCGAGAACGGCAGCGCATGCGTGGCGCCGGCAGCGGCGACACGAGGCAGCGCCCGCACGCGATCGAGGACGCCGCGATGGAAGGCGCTCACCGATTCGTTGCTGGGATATCGAGCCTCGGGCAGCGCCAGCGTGAAGACCAGCGTGTGGTCGGGGTCGAAGCCGATCGGTTGGTTCGAGAGCCGGACGAAGCTGCGGAGGAGCAGGCCCGCGCCGACGAGCAGCACGACGGCCAGCGCGACTTCCGCGACGACGAACACCTGGCTCAATCTACGGCGCCCGGACGACTGGCTGCCGCGCGCGGTCTCTTTCAGGGCCGCATCGGGACGCAGCGCGCTCGATTGCAGCGCCGGCGCGAGACCAAAGATTGAAGCGGCCGCAAGCGTTGCCACCATCCCCGCGGCGAGCACGCGGCCGTCGATGCCGACCTCTTCGATCCGAGGAATGCCCGCGGGCGCGAGCGCCAGCAGCAGATCGGTGCCCCAGGTTGCCAGGAGAACGCCGAGCGCACCACCGATGGCCGCCAGCACGGTGCTCTCGATCAGGAGCTGCCGGACGATTCGCCACCGTCCCGCGCCCAGCGCGGCGCGAATCGCCAGTTCCCGATGCCGGGCCACGCCCCGCGCCGACAGCAGATTCGCGACGTTGACGCAGGCGATGAGCAGCACCAACCCGACAGCCGAGAGGAGAACGTAGAGCGCCCGCCTCAGGCCCGCCCCGACCACGATATCCTCGAGCCTGACGAGCGTCACGCCCCAGCCGCCGTTTTCCGTGGGAAACGCGCTTGCGAGCCGCGCGCCGATCGCGTCCATCTCCGCCCGCGCCGAATCGATGTCGGCGTTGTCAGCCAGGCGGCCGACGACGCCCAGGTTTCGACCGCCGCGCTCGGGCGCGGCGCGATCGATGGTCATCGGCAGCCAGAGATCAGTATCGGGATTGCCTCGACCGAATCCGCGCGGCATCACGCCGACGATGAGGGTGGGACGATCGTTGATCGTGACCACGCGGCCGACCGCTTTTGGATCGGCGCCGAAGCGGCGCTGCCACAGACCGTGTCCGATCACCGCGATCGGCGACGCGCCCGGCGCGTCGTCGCCCGGAACGAACGTACGGCCGTAGGCCGGTGTGCCGCCGAACACGCGGAAGAGCTCCGACGTCGCGGTCGTCGTCGTCACCTGCTCCGCGACGTTGTCGCTGATCAGCGCTGCCGATCCGCCGCGCAGTGCCACGATCGCCTGAAAGCTTCGAGCGTCACGGGCCCAGTCGGAATAATTTGCGGGCGCAACCGCGAACGTCATCCATCCGCGCGACACGTTGTTCTCGTAGAGCTGCACCAGCCGATCGCTGCGTGGGAATGGCAGCGGACGAAGCACCACCGCATTGACGACGCTGAAGATCGCGGTCGTCGCGCCAACCCCAAGTGCCAGGGTGAGGAGCGCGATGGCCGAGAAGCCGGGCTGCTCGCGGAGCAGACGAAAGGCGTGCCGCAGGTCGTGTCCGTAGCCGCTCATCGAGGCCTCCAGTCGCGGTTTCGCGGTTCGTCCTAGCGACAACCCTGCCATCGCCGCCGGAGGGGTCACAACCGGCGATTTGTTGGGAATTCGAAGGCTGTTTGCTCGATGACTGACCGGTTCCGGACAGTAGGATCCCGATCACGCAATCCTGACTTCGCGCCCAGTGAACGACGCGAGACGATCGGCAATCCCGCGAGCCGTGCGAAGCTGCGGCCGGCTGAGGGCACGGTACGGCTTCAATGCGATGTCGATCGTTTTGCCGATGTCCCGTTTCCGCCATGAGCCCGCCACCTTGCCGTCGATCATCAGGTAGTGCGCGAAAATGTCGTGTTGTATCCCGTCAGGCAGCTTCGGTTCCGCCATTGCCCGGCGATCGCGATAGGCAATCAGGTACTCGTCGTAGATCGGCAAGAGATCGACGGTGTTCGCGGTGCGACGCGCCGGCGGTGACGAGGGCGCCATCCAGTAGGTCTCACCGTCGAACGTCTCGGCGACGAGTGCGCCGGCGAGCGCTTCGAGGGCAACCTTCGTGTCTCGAACCGTCATGCCCGACCACCAGACGAAGTCCTGGATTTTCGCCGGGCCGTGGCTGGTGAAGTAGCGCCGCGCCAGCTCGGCGAGCGCCTCTTCACGCGCCGGGCGCTTGGCGGGACGAACGCGATCGTCGAGCAGCATGTAGGTGGACTGCTTGCCGCGTCTTGGCCCGCTGCAGATCAGCCCCTCGAGCTCGGCATGCATCACCAGGTGCGCCAGGAGGTTCTCGAAGAGCCGGATGCGAGCCCGCACCAGGCGTTCGCCGAGCTCGACCCGCGTCAGCGCTGTAGCTCCTTCGAGCGCCCGCACAATCACCTTCTGGCTGCGCGCGATCAGGGCCGGGGTCATGCCGTGCTTGCGGTAGTAGTAGGAACTGACGCCATGCACGCGCGGCCCGGAGATCGACAGCATCCACCGGATATCGTCGACGGCCACGAAGTGCCACGTCGGCCGCAGGATGTGCGTGCGCACGATCCTTCCCGAATCGAGCTCGCGATCGACGTCGGCTTCGGTAACGCCTCTGGCACGCAGCGCCACGCCCCACTTCGCCGGCCAGAATTCCTGAGCCTGCACGGCGCCCATCCAGGCAACGACGTCCCGCGCGGTCGAGAAGGTCGACGCGGCGATACGCTGATTCTGCAGTCGGATCGCCCGAACGACGTCCAGACCGCTTCGTCGCACCGAGGCACCTTGGCAGCCTGGCCCGCTTGGCGTCACGGTCGGGCGAAGATCAGCGATGCGTTGGTGCCGCCGAAGCCGAACGAGTTGGTC
>Ga0209382_10007758_pt1 | contig 13599 bp, 10 predicted proteins | sample SoiMetdeltSBSDD5_FD_187599 | JGI IMG/M metagenome (GOLD analysis project Ga0209382, IMG submission 187599) | Bulk soil microbial communities from a Populus tree surrounding site in Tennessee, USA - Soil MetaG P. deltoides SBSDD5 (SPAdes) (version 2) | ecosystem: Environmental > Terrestrial >... | reverse complement strand
TGGGGCCGAGCAACGCCAGACGACGCACCCGCCAGCTGAACACGCAGTCGCCGACGAGCCTCCCACAAGCCCGACCGAGGCAGGTTGACACCGAGCCCTTGAAGAGACCGCAAGGTCCTCGGGCATAGGCCGACGCCGCCGACAGCCGGCGGTGGCACGGCGCTCAAGGCAGCCATCCCCGCCAAGAGCCGATGGGCCACGCACAAACTGCGCGGCCCATCGGGCCGCCAAACATGCCCGTTCCCTATCGCAAGCCGGCTAACTTGTTACTCCCGCCGCGGCCGGGCTCGCCCGGGGCGCCACACTCGCCCTCACCGTCGCCGACGCCCGGGCGCCGCGCCGGGACTCATTCATCACGACCAGGGGCCGTCCAACGGTGTCGGCGATCAGGCGAGACTGAGACCCGATGCTCACCAACTTGCTCACGAAACCGGCCGCGAGCAGGCGTAGGTGAGCAGGCTCTGGACCAGGTCGTCGGCGGCGTCCTGGAGGGTGGGCCCTCGCCGTGGGCGAGGCCGCGGAGGCAGAGCCGAACCCGTCCGGAGGCTTCTTGGACGGTCAGCAGGGGGCAGTCGGCCACCCCTGCGGTGTACCCCATGGCCGTACGTGGGAAGCAGTGCCGTCACTGTCTGGCCATGGCGACCGGGAGGCGGTCGTCGGGGGCTGATGAGGTGGTCGTGGTCGTCGACGTCCAGGTCGATCTGGACCCAGCGCACCCGGCGGCTGAAACGGCCGGTCTTGGTGCCGAGCACCTCGACTCGTTCACCCGCTGTGGGTGATGCGCGTGCGGGCAGCCGAGGCGTCGAATGACCTCGGACCATCGCCTCCTGCTCCGGCGGCGGGTTTCCGAATGGTGGAGGACCACGATGGCGGACGATCCCGAGCACCAGGTGCAGCAACGTCCTCGCGCCGGGTCAAGGCGGCTCCTCCAGGCCTTCTCCTCGCCCGACAGCTACGGCCTGGTGCTGGTGCTCATCCTGGTCACCTACGCGCTGTCGGCCACCCTCACCGCGGCGTGGGCCGTGTCGCTGGTCCTATTCGTCCAGATCGCAACGATCTGGGTGACCCTGCAGGCGTCCCAGGCCCACCGCCACCTCCGGCAGGTCACCAGCGCGCTCCTGGTCGTCACGGCCGCCGCCGCGGTCCTGAACCTGTTCATCTCCCGCGATCTCGCCGACGGGGTCATGGCCGTGGTCAGCGGCCTGCTGTATGTGGCCGCGCCGATCATCATCATCCGCCGCCTGGTGCAACGCCGAACCGTGGACACCCAGACCCTGCTCGGCGCGATCGCCGCCTACCTGATGGCCGGGATGGCGTTCGCGTTCACCTACCGGGCGCTGGGCGCGCTGCAAGCCGGCCCGTTCTTCGGGTCACAAGGGGAAGGCAGCTTCTCCCAGGACCTGTTCTTCTCGTTCACCACCTTGACCACGACCGGGTACGGCAACCTGGTCCCCGACGCCAACCCGGGCCAGACCTTGGCCGTGCTGGAGATGCTGATCGGGCAGCTGTTCCTGGTGACGGCGGTAGCCCGAGTGGTCAGCGCCTGGCAACCCGGCCAAGGCCTGAAGCCGCCCACCGAGCACGACGGCAACTGAGCCGAGCCCACTAGGTCGTCTGTCGACGCGACGACCAGCGACCCGGGCAAGACGGGATTCGTCGGGCGGCGAGGTCCGTCCCCGCCCCGCCTAAGCGGCTTGCCCGACGAAACAGTGAGTTACCGAGGGCGGCCCTCATCTGCCGCCGAGGCTGATCTTCGTTTGGTCGCCATGCGAGCTCGCCCGTCCTGCCGTCGGCTCGCCGTCCCCCGTCCTGGTCATTCAGCCGCCGACAGCTCCTATTGCCTGGTCATGGCGACCCGCAGGCGCTCCTCCTGGGCTGATGAGGTGGTCGTGGTCGTCGACCCCTAGGTCGATCTGCACCCACCGCACCCGGCCGCTGAAGTCGCTGGTCTTGGGGCCGTCGCGGAGGCCGCGACGACCACCTTGCCGGTCGGCTGGCCCCAGAACACCAGGGCCAGGGCGTCAGACGCCGCAGAGCAGCAACATGGTGATCAGCGCGTAGCGGATGGTATGCAGCTTGAAGGTGCTGCCGATGCCGACCAGGAACAGCACCGCGGCCAGGAACACCGTGATCCGGACGTAGTTGTCACCCACCTCCCCCGCGTGGCTGCCGGCCGCCGACGCCGCCACGGCCTCCCGGTCCAGGGCCTCGGCCTTGGCCTGGTCGGCCAGCCGGTACTGGGGCATGTAGCTGGGCCCGGGCGCGGCGCGGGGGTTGTGGAGGGGGTCGGTGGCCATCCAGGCGTCGAAGGCCACCTTGTACTCGGGTCGGAAGCGCCGCTCGGCGACCGCCTGCTTCTGGGGATCGTCCAGGGTGTAGGCGGTGAACCAGGCGGTGAAGGTGGAGGAGTCGAAGTTGCGGGTCGACAGGGCGGCCAGGTCGGCCCGGGTGGCCAGGTTGCGCAGGGTCGCGGAGTGAGCGAGCTCGATGCGGGACTCGGTGCCCCATTTGGCCGCGGCATAGCCCGACCAGGCGGCCGCGATCGTGACCAGCGACAACAACAGCGCCTCACCGATCTGCACCGTACGCGAATGGCGGCTGGCGGCCGGCTGGTGGGGCTGGTTGGTGTGCTCGTGCAGCTGCTTGCCGACCTCGATTGGGGACAACCCCTCAGGCATCATCTGCTCCATGGTCATCGGTCATCAGACGAGCGGTCCAACCAGATCGTCGCCGCCGAGCGCCCACCGTCGCATCACCCCAAACAGGTGAACGGCGGCGGGCTAAGCTCAGAAGTCGTTCACCTGCGGGGTGCGTCGGTCGTCATCGAGTACCCCCAAGGTTAGCTAGCTTGGCGACCCCGCCTTCAGACGCCTTCGCGAGCTTCCAGCCGGCCGGATCGGATTGCCTTGGCGAATGCCTGGTAGTCCTGCTCGTTCTGGTCGGCGTAGCGCTCGGCGAAGTCGCTGATCGAGCGTTCGAAGGTGTCGCGCTTGCCCAGGTAGGCGGCGATCGCGATGGGGTCGCCGGAGCGGGCGTGGGCCCGGGCCAGGGTCCAGCCGCAGATCCCGGCGTAGAAGTTGAGCGCGACCGGCACCATCGACTCGACCACGGCCGAGCCCTTCATGTCGCGCAGCTGACGCCAGTAGAAGTGGCGGTTGACCTCGGCTCGCTTGGTCCAGCCCAGGTAGATGTCGCTGGCCGCCTGCATCATCCGCTGGCCGGACACCACCCGCTCGCCGTGCTGGCGGTAGCGGCTCTTTCCCAGGGGGCCCTCCAGCACCGAGGCGGTCGCCTCCTTGACCTGCAAGAACAGCGGGTCCTGCTGGTCGCGGCCCTGGAGCAGGACGATGAAGGCCCGGGTGCCGACGCTGCCCACCCCGACCACCTTGCGGGCCACATCGACCAGCTGGAACCGTTCCAGCAGCTGGCGCTGGTCGTTGCGCAGGGTGGCCCGGTAGGCCCGGAACTGCGCATGGATGGCGCGTTCGGCCTCGTCGGCCGACAGGCCGTAGGTGGCCGCCAGCTCCCGGGCCGGGACCACGATCGGGGGCTGGCTGACGATCCGGTAGCGGCCGTCGACCACCTCACCGAGCTTGGACAGCGCCTGCAGGCTGTCGCGGGTGTGCGCCTTGGCGACCGCCTTTTCGGCGCCCTTCTCGGCCCGCTTGGCCGCCTTGGCTCCCTTCTTGGTCTTGGAGGCCTTGGCGGCGCTGCGGACCCCCTGCAGCAGCTCGTCCTCATCCAGGTGGGCGTACCAGATATCCATGGTGCCCATCGCGGCGAACCCGGCCATCGCCTCCCGGTAAGCCCGCACCGACCCCAGCGTGGCCGCCTTGGTGTCGGCCTTGGCGAAGCCGTTGTTACGGGCGGCGATGGTGAAGCTGGCCGCCAGCCGCTTCACGTCCCACTCGAAGGGCCCCGGCAGGGTCTCGTCGAAGTCGTTCAAGCCGAACAGCAGCTCCCGCTCGGGCGAGGCAAAGGCCCCGAAGTTCGACAGATGGGCATCGCCGCACAGCTGGGCGTGCAGACCGGCGGTGGGGGTGGCGGCCAGGTCGGCGGCCATGATCTTGGCCGCGCCCCGGTAGAAGGTGAACGGCGACACCAGCATCCGCCCGTGCCGGACCGGGACCAGGTCGGGCTCCCGGGTAGCGTTCTGCTCCTCCAGCAGCGCCACCGGGTCGGGCCGGTCGCTGGCCGGCGCCCAGCCGGCGTGGCCGGACAGCGGCGCGTTGTCCCGCGCCTCCAGTCCCCGCGCCCTGCGGTCGTCGACACTCGGGTGGGCGACCCTCCTCTGGGCCATTGGCTCCGCCCTCGCAGCCATCGGCTCTGCACCTCCCGTTCCCCTCTGCAGTTCCGCTGCCTTTGTCATAGCCCCAACCAGCCACCCCTGGCATCACCCCGATGAGGTGAATCCACCGGGAGACCCGAGCTCGGCGGCGCGACCTCGGTGGGTGTCATCGCCAGATGACGGAGAGCGGCAGCGCCCGCGGGTGGCCACTGGCCTGCCGCTAGCCTCAGCGCAACCAATGTAATTGGAGACCGATCGGAGTACGGCTTGGCCAAGTTCAAAGCGCACTTGGAGATGCGGGAGGCCGACGGCAGCCCACGGCGGCCGATCGCCCGAGAGGAGATACAGGTCCAGCACTGACGGGATGTCGAGGTTCGTGCAGCTCTTGCCCGTCTGTGGTCGCCCACCCGCTGCTTTCATCCCAACCGGGTGATGATCCTCAGGTGGCCCCGGCCTAGTGTCTTGCGGGACGAATGTCATGTCGCAGATCCGTGTGCGTCGAGCGACGAGGAGTGGATTCATGGCGGATGTGGGTATCGACCGCAGCAGCCTCCCGATCCGGCGGCCGCCGTTCGCGGGCGCGACGAAGCGGACGTTCGCCGGTTCGGTGCCTGACTGGGACCAGGCTGTCCATGTCCAGCCGCCCGAGGGTGCGCCGAATGTGCTGCTGGTCCTGATTGACGACGCCGGGTTCGGCAACCCGAGCACCTTCGGCGGGCCGATCCAGACGCCGAACTACACTCGGCTGGGGGAGAACGGGCTGCGCTACAACCGCTTCCACGTCACGGCGTTGTGCTCGCCGACCAGGGCAGCGCTGTTGACGGGGCGCAACCACCACCGGGTCGGCTTCGGCATGGTGGGTGAGTACTCTGGTCCCTTCCCGGGGTACAACGCGACCCTCCCGCGCGATTGCGCACCGTTTCCGCGCATTCTCCAGGAGAACGGCTACCTGACGGGAGGGTTTGGGAAGTGGCATCTGACCCCAGACAACCAGCAGGGGTTCTCGGGGCCGTTCGACCGCTGGCCGACCCGGCTCGGGTTCGACTACTTCTGGGGCTTCCTCGGCGGTGAGGCCGGGCAGTACGACCCGCTGATCGCCGAGAACCAGAAGATCGTCGGCGTCCCCGAGGCCAAGAACGGCGAGCCGTACTACTTCCAGGACGATCTTGCCGACAAGACGATCGACTGGCTTCACCGGATCCGCTCCGAGAAGCAAAAGACGCCCTGGTTCGCCTATGTCGCGACCGGCTGCAGCCACGCGCCGCACCACGTGCCGCGCAAGTGGTCGGACAAGTACCGGGGCGTGTTCGATCAGGGGTGGGACGTGATGCGTGAGGAGACCTTCGCGCGGCAGAAGGCGCTGGGGGTCGTCCCCGCCGACGCTGAACTGCCGCCGCGCAACGACGCGTTCCCGAGGTGGGAGTCACTGGATGAGACGCACAAGCGCCTCTACGCCCGTCAGATGGAGGTCTACGCGGGCTACTCCGAGAACGCCGACTGGAACATCGGCCGGATCATCGACGCCATCGACGAGATGGGCGAGCTCGAGAACACCGTCGTGATCTGGATCTGGGGCGACAACGGGGCGAGCATGGAGGGCACGCTCACGGGCACGTTCAACGAGATGACGACGCTGAACGGGCTCCCGCTCACGCCCGAGCAGCAGATGGGGCTGCTGTTCAAGCACGGCGGCCTCGAGGCCTGGGGCGACGAGCAGCTTGCCCCGCATTACTCGGCCGGGTGGGCCTGGGCCGGCAACACCCCGTTCGACTGGGGCAAGCAGGTCGCCTCGCATCTCGGCGGCACGCGGAACCCCCTGGTCGTGCACTGGCCGGGCGGCATCGGCGACGCGGGCGCGGTTCGCGGCCACTACACCCACGTGACCGACGTCGGCGCGACCATCCTGGATCTCGCCGGGATCCCGATGCCCGACTCGATCGACGGCGTCGCCCAGCAGCCGTTCGACGGCGCCACCTTCGCCGACTCGTTCTCGGACGCGGCCGCGCCGGAGCGACACACCCAGCAGTACTACGAGATCCTGGGCAACCGGGCGATGTACAAGGACGGCTGGCTGTTCTGCCAGCGGCTGCAGCGGATCCCGTGGTCGCTCGACCCCGAGGCGCTGCGCCAGTTCGGCCCGGGCTGGGATCCCGATGCCGACCCCATCGAGCTCTACTACCTGCCCGACGACTTCACCCAGTCCAAGAACCTCGCCGCCGAGCATCCCGAGAAGGTGCGGGAGCTCGGCGAGCTGTTCTGGGCGGAGGCCGAGCGCAACCACGTCTTGCCGCTGCTCGGCGGACTGTCGTCCTTTTTCGGCATGGTGCCGCCGATACCCGAGGAGTCGAAGTTCGTCTACCGCGGCGACATCCAGAACATCCCCAGCGGGATGATCCCGCGGATCTACAACCACTCGTACACGATCAGCGCCGACCTGGTCGTCCCCGAGGGCGGCGCCGAGGGCGTGATCGTCGCGGAGGCCGACCATCTCGGCGGGTTCGCGCTCTTCGTGCAGGACGGGAAGCTCAAGCACACGTACTCGATGCTCGGGGTGTTCGAGTACACCCAGGCGGCCGAGCAGCCGCTGCCGACCGGCGAGGTCAACGTCGAACTCGTCTTCACCGCCGACGCGCCCAAGCCGGCGACCGGCGGCGAGGTGACGCTGCTCGTCAACGCCAAGCCGGTCGCGAGCGGGCGGATGGAGCACACCGTGCCGGGCCGCTTCTCGGGCTACTCCGGCATGGACATCGGTCGCGACAACGGCCTCGTCGTCGACCGCAGCTATGCCGACAAGGCGCCGTTCGCCTTCACCGGCCAGATCAAGCAGGTCGTCTTCGACGTCGCCCCGCACCTGAGCGAGGAGGACGCGAGCGCGCTCCACGAGCACGCGGCTCAGGCCTTGGCGGCACACGCGGCGAGCGCCTGAGCTGGAGGCGAGAGAGGAGCACCATGGGTGACAACCAGCAGCTCGACGTCCTGATTGCTGTCTATCTCATCCCCGACCTGGCCCAGCAGGACTTCGACGCCTACACCAAGCTCGCAGGCGACGGCGAGATCGTCACCGACGGCGTGGCGCTGGTCGTCAAGGACGCCGAGGGCGAGGTGCAGGTCCAAGAGACCGGCGACCACCTCGGCCGCAAGGGAGCCAAGGCCGGCGCCGGCGTCGGCCTCGTCATCGGGCTCTTCGCCCCGCCGCTGCTGGCGGCGACCGTCGTCGGCGGCGCCGTCGGTGGACTGGCGGGGAAGTTCGCGCGCCACCGCCTGCAGGCCGGCATCGGCGACAAGCTCGACGACGCGCTTCCCCCCGGATCGGCCGGCATCATCGCGATCTACGAGCACGACGGGGCCGACGCCGTCGCGGGCGCGCTCACCAACGCGATCCGTACCTCGACCGCCCAGATCGACAAGGCCTCCGCGGCAGAGCTCAAGGCCGGCCTGAAGGAGGCATCTGCCGGACTCGCGGGCTGAAGCAGCACGATGATCCAGCTGATCGAGGGGCTTCCCGACGCGGTCGTCGGGCTCGAGGCCATCGGGGAGGTCGAATCCGCCGACTACGAAGCAATCGCGGCGCCGGCGGTGAAGCACGCCCTGGAGCGGCACCCCAAGATACGCCTCATCCACGTGCTCGACGACCGCTTCACCGGCTACACCGCCGGGGGCGCATGGCAGGACGCCGTGCTCGGGCTCGCCCATCCGCGCTCCTTCGACCGCATCGCCGTCGTCACCGACTCCGAGAGCATCCATCGACTCGTGACGCTCGCGGGCTGGTCGATCCCCGGCGAGCTGAAGCTGTTCCCGAACCGGGAGCGCGAGCAGGCCCAAGCGTGGGCCAGCGAAGGGCTCGACACGCCCTGATGGACCGAACCACGGCCACCGTCTCGCTCCAGCGCGGCCGTGCCCGGCACCCGGGGCGATTATCCGAGCCGCGGCGCCCGGCCAGCGAGTGAGGTGACTGTTGCTGCGCGCGCAAGGCTCTCCCAGCAGGGAGGATGCGGCAGGCTGAAAGTCGCATTCCCCGGCCGGGGAGGGCACCTTGTGGGTGCCTGTCACGCGGTCCAGGTAGGCGACCCAGCGGTAGAACCCGGGGAGGCGCTGGCGGGCATCTACGGCCGGGCAACGCCGGTTCCAGCACCGCCGCCGACCACATCGAGGTAGTCGACCGGGCGCTCGCCCAGCTCCCCGCCGCCGTCTCGTGACCAGCCGCTGCTGGTCTGCGCTGACAGCGGCGGCGCCACCCACGCACTGGTCGATCACCGAGTAGAGGAAAGTTGTAACGAGCAACCGTCAACGGATTGACCGTCCGCTGCTTCCGGAATGACTGCCATCCGGACAGCTGGTGTCCGGCAAATGTGGCCGGCTGGTGTCAACGGTCATGCCGATGTCTGCGGCGATCTGCGGTCCGCACGGGTGTCCGGGCGCCTCCCGCACGCCGACGACCAGCCTGGACACGGCTGTTCTTGCGGCAGCTACAGTGGACATAGCACCTGGTGTGGCACGGCTGGCCGGCTCCCGGACCGAATACCGCGTCCGGTGTCCGCCCGGCAGGCGCGGTGGCTAGAGGAACCGGTCGCCGGGTCGGCGGCCGCTGGTGGGATGCAGCCAGCGCCGCCGGACGCGAGCCAGCCGGGCGATCAGGCGGCCGCGGAGCTGGCCGCGGACAGAGGCCATGGCCGGCCGGGTGAGCGAGCGGGCCTCCTCCAAGCCAAGGTCGTCGATCTGCAGCCCGGTCACCTCCCCGTCCAGCCAGCAACCAACGACCGCGTGGGCGACCTGGTCGGGGTCGACGCCGAGCTTGGCCCAGGTGTCGGTGGGCCAGGCGCGCAGCTCACCGGTCAGATCGGCCACAAACACCAGCTCGCCAGCCTCCCGCTCGGGGTGGCCGGTGAGCAGCTCATACAGCAGGCTCCCGTCAAGCTGAGGCACCCGAGGATGCAGCAACGCGGCCGGGGCGACGATCAGGACGGTGGCGGCCTCGGGTTCGCCGCGGATCCTGGCGGCAACAGTAGGCCGAGGTAACAGTCGTCGACGCGATGGCCGCTCGCGAAGAGCAGCCCGGCGGGACGCTTCATCGGGTGGAGCGCCCGGCCGGCCGGGTCGGCCGTCACGAGCGCGCGAGAGCGGCCACGAGGAAGCCGCCACGGCGCCGGCAGTCGGTCCTGCTCCTGACAGGGCAGCCGTACGGGGAGGTCCCCGTGTTCAACGGGCCGTTCGTGGACTAGCCTTCCGGCTAGTTACTGATGGGAGGTCCCAAGATGGCGCGCATCGAGTTGGACCACGTCACCAAGATCTACCCGGGCGGACCGCCAGCAGTGAACGACCTGTCGCTGGACATCCCCGACGGCAGCTTCATGGTCCTGGTGGGCCCGTCGGGCTCCGGCAAGTCCACCGCGTTGCGGATGGTCGCCGGGCTGGAGGAACTCACCTCTGGGGAGATCCGCATCGGTGGCCAGGTGGTCAACGATCTGCCCCCCAAAGACCGCGACATCGCCATGGTGTTCCAGAACTACGCCCTGTACCCGCACATGACGGTGGAGGAGAACCTGGCCTTCGGCCTGCAGCTGCACAAGACCCCCAAGCCCGAGCAGGCCCGCCGGGTCGCCGAGGCCGCCAGGATCCTGGCCCTGGAGCCGTTCCTCAAGCGCAAGCCGGCCGCACTCTCCGGCGGGCAGCGCCAGCGGGTGGCCATGGGCCGCGCGATCGTCCGTGACCCGCAGGCGTTCCTGATGGACGAGCCCCTCAGCAATCTGGATGCCAAGCTGCGGGTGTCGACGCGGGCGCAGCTGGCCGCCCTGCACGACCGCCTCAACGTGACGACGATCTATGTGACCCACGACCAGATCGAGGCCATGACCCTGGGGACGAAGGTGGCGGTGCTCAAAGATGGGCAGCTGATGCAGGTGGATGAGCCGCAGGACCTGTTCGACACCCCCGCGAACCTGTTCGTGGCCACCTTCATCGGGTCGCCGGCGATGAACCTGGCCGAGGCCATGCTGGTCCGCGACGACGGCGGCGGCCTGGCGGTGACCTTCGCCGATCACAGGCTCCCGGTGCCCGACCAGGCCGTGGCCGGGCATCCGGGGCTGGAGCGGTTCCTGGATCGGCAGGTGATCCTGGGCATCCGCCCGAGCTCCTTTGAGGATGCGGCGTTCGCGCCGCCGCGGTGGCCACGGATCAAGGCCGAGGCAAAGGTGACCGAGCGGCTGGGCTCGGAGGTCGACGTGATCTTCGCGGTCAAGACCCCGCCGGTGCAGCACGAGGTGATGGTCGCCCAGTTCGACCTGGCCGCCAAACAACCGCCCGGGCAGGACCAGGAGCAGACCGGCCGGCTGGTCGGCGAGGGGGAGGGCCAGTGGACCGCCAGCGTCAACCCCCACACCAGCGTCCGACCCGGCCGCGCCATCGACCTGGCCGTCGACATCTCGGCGCTGTACTGGTTCGACCCCGACAGCGGCCAGGCCATCGCCCGGCAGGCCGCCAGCGACCAGCCCAGCACCCTCCAGGACGCCGCACCGGCAGAGTTTCAACCCTAACCGCGCCCACAGCTCGTCTGATCGCTACCTGGCGACGGCAGGCGCTGAGCGGTAGAGGCGGGCCTGGTTGCTCGACCCGCACGCGCACGTCGACGATGGTCGCGCCGTCGCCACGGACCTACGGCTCGACCTGGTGCAGCACGCCGACACCAGCGTTCTGGTCCACCGTGTTCACAGGCGGGGTTGGGGCACGTTTGGGGCACACGCGGGACGCGGTTACGACCTCGGCGCCTCGCTCGCCCGCCGGCCGCATGCTGGCCTTGGGCGTGCATGGCGTCGAGCCGGTCGCGCAGCTGGTCGTCGTGGCCTGGGAAGTGGAACTACACCGTCGTGCCAGCGGTCGCCTGATCACCCTTCAACCGTCCCACAACTCTGCGGGGATCCCTAACCTACCTAGAAGGGCCGCGATCGGTCAGGCTGCTGTGATCGGCGCCGGAGCGCTGGGAGGTGCGGGTTGAGTTTCAATCATGCGTGTCCGGACGTGCCGGCACCGGTGATCGCCGACTCGGCGGTGCTGCTGGGGCCGACCTGGATCGGGGCTGGCGTGGTCCTGGCCCAGGGGGCGGTGGTGCGCTCCCATGAGGCCACGGTCTCCATCGACAACCACTCGGCGGTGCTTGAGAACTCGAGCATCGTCGGGACTGGTTCCCATCCTGTGACCATTGGCCAGCGGAGTGTCTTCGGGCACCGCTGCCAGGTGGTCGGGGCCCGGATCGGCAACCTGTGCGAGGTCGGCAACGGCTCGATCCTCATGCCGGGGGCGGTCCTGGGAGACGGCTGCATCCTGGGCGAGGGCACCCTCATCGGCCCGGGCACGGTCGTCCCAGACGAAGCGGTCGTGGTCGGCCGGCCCGGGCACGTCATCCGCACCGCCACCGACGCCGACCGCGAGCGAGTCGCGCGCCTGCGCGACTACGCGGTCGAGCTGACCACCTATCCCCGCGTCTTGATGACCGTCGAGGCGCCGGCCGCGGGAGCCACCATGGGACGTCTGTACGCCTACCAGGACAAGCTGCCGCAGATCGCGGCCAGCGCCCTGCTGCTGGACTCGGCCGAGATCACCGGCGACGTGGTCGTCGGCGAGGACACCATCATCGGTGCCGGAGTCAAGATCATCGGCGACTCCCACGGCCCGGTGCGCATCGGCGCCCGGGTGCAGATCCTTGAGAACACCGTGCTGCACCTCTTGCCCGACAACGAGCTGGTCGTCGAGGACGACGTGGTCATCGGCCCTGGAGCGATGATCCACGGCTGCCGTATCGAGGCTGGCAGCGTGGTCGAGCCGGCCGCGATCATCTGCGACTACAGCCGGGTCGGGGCCGGCTCGCTGGTCCGCGCCGGGGCGTGCGTCAAGCAGCGCGACCGCTTCCCGGCCCGGTCGGTGCTGGACGGGTTCCCCGCCGCGGTCGTGGACACCCTCCAGGGGCCGCCGCAGCGGCCCTCGTGGGCGCTGACCCGTCAGGCGCTCGAGACGCTGCTGCGGCTGTGATGGCCACGGCCGAGCCGGAGCGGGAGGCGGAGAGGGTCGCCGACGCCACCGCGACCATCGGGACCGACCGCTACCACGTCGACCTTGAGGCCGGGCGGCATGTGCTGGCCGCCGATGAACCGGCCGATCATGGCGGGGCCGACACCGGCCCCCCGCCGTTTGGGCTGCTGCTGTCGGGCCTGGGCGCCTGCACCGCGATCACCTTGCGGATGTACGCCGACCGCAAGCAGTGGCCCCTGGAAGGGGTCGACGTCCAGCTGGCTTACACCGTTAAGGACCGGGCCACCCGGTGGATCGACCGGCAGGTCACCCTGCGAGGGCCCCTGGAGAACGACCAGCGGGCCAGGCTGGCCGAGATCGCCGAGAAGACGCCGGTCACCAGGGCGGTGCGAGCCGGCACCGAGGTCCGCACCACCGTGGAGCGGGCCTGACCGGCGAACAGCCCTCGCCGGTCTGAGCACGAGGACCGAGGCGTCGAGGTGGTGGAACGATGACCGAGCGGATGGTGGTCGTCGGCGGAGACGCCGCCGGGATGAGCGCGGCCTCCCAGGCCAAGCGGCTAGGAGGTGACAGGCTCGAGGTGATCGCCTTCGAGCGCGGGGCCCACAGCTCCTACTCGGCCTGCGGCATCCCCTACTGGGTCGCCGGCGACGTCGGTGACGGGGAGCAGCTGGTGGCCCGGACGCCCGAGGCGCACCGGGCCAACGGCATCGACCTGCGCATGCTCACCGACGTGGAGGCCATCGACGTCCAGGGCGGGACGGTGGCGGTTCGTGACCTGGCCTCCGGCCGCCGCTACCGGGAGAGCTTCGACCACCTGGTCATCGCCACCGGCGCGGTCCCGGTGCGGCCACCACTTCCCGGCTGCGACGCCACCGGCGTCTTCGGCGTGCAGACCCTCGACGATGGCGCCGCGCTCCTGGCCGGCCTGGAACGGCTCCAACCGCAGCGCGCCGTGGTCATCGGGGGCGGCTACATCGGTGTGGAGATGGCCGAGGCGCTGGCCCGCCGGCAGGTGGCGGTGACCGTGGTCGACCAGGCCCCCCAGCCGATGAGCACCCTGGACCCTGACATGGGCGAGCTGGTCCACCAGGCGATGGAGAAGCTCGGCATCGACGTCCACACCGACACCGCCGTCACCGGCTTCGACACCGACGCCGACGGCCAGGTCCGGTCGGTCCTCACCACCGACGGGGCCGTGGGCACCGACGCGGTCGTTCTCGGCCTCGGTGTCCGGCCCAACGCGGCCCTGGCCGAGGAGGCGGGGCTGCCGCTGGGTGACCACGGCGGCA
>Ga0209382_10007757_pt1 | contig 13599 bp, 13 predicted proteins | sample SoiMetdeltSBSDD5_FD_187599 | JGI IMG/M metagenome (GOLD analysis project Ga0209382, IMG submission 187599) | Bulk soil microbial communities from a Populus tree surrounding site in Tennessee, USA - Soil MetaG P. deltoides SBSDD5 (SPAdes) (version 2) | ecosystem: Environmental > Terrestrial >... | reverse complement strand
TGTGCTCAATCTTGTAGAATTGCTCAATTAATAATAAATTAATTTAACCACTATTTCAGTATTCCTCTAAACGAACTCCCTTTCAAATCTTTTTCAGTGAATCTATTTTTTATATTATTAAGCCATCTAAGTTTCAAAAAATCCAAAGAAATTAAAAAATAACTAATATTTCACCAAAACTTAATCATCTATTTATACCAATGTCTTTAACTCTTGCATCAATAGTATATGTTACAGTAAATGGTTCACCATTTGTTTTATGAAAAACTAGTGCATTTCCTACAAAATTAAATGAACCAGAACTTATTCCAGTACCGTTTATTTCTATAGGTACATCAACTATATCTCTCATCTGAGTAATAGCAATACTCTTATTACCGGGCAATACTGCATGATAAGGTTCGCCATGTAATGAATCTGGTTTCTGTTCTGGAGCATAAGTATGAAGAATCTCCGCCTCTATTGGTTTACTTGCGGTAAATGTTACCGTTCCCGACCAGACCTTTCCATCATCTCTTAAAGGGAGCGCAAATACTACCTCATGAGATGGTTGTCCAGGATGCCTTACAGGAGCAGGTTGTGACATACCAGTCTTTTGTTCTATAAAAGAGTAGCTATTATTATCAAGAATAGAAGATGAATACAATATAGATGAGTTATTATTATTGCTTATATCTGAAGATGCAAAAACAATTGAGCTGAAATCAATAGATACTATGGATATTGCCGTTCCAACCATAAAAAATATAAATGTAGAAAGTAAAAACGATACTTTTGAATTGTCCACATTAAATTTATCTTTATCAACTATATTGAACATATTAGCCTTTAAAATTGATTTAATTATGTGTTTTAATTAAGTGTTTTGAAATGCCAAAACAAATCAATTTTCTTTTAAATCACAATGATAAGTTCTATATATCTTAAAATAAAAACATGAATATGATAAAATTTATTTCAATTCTAAGTTCACTTATGATAACTTTAATTCTTGTAAATCTGAATAATGTTGTTTCATTTACTGAAGGCTTCTCTAATCAAACTAATAAAACAAATAATACTAATTTTGATATTTCTAAGTTAGTTTTTGAAGCTGGTTCTAGTCCTTTTAATTTCACATATGCAGATTGGACTGTAAAATGGTGGCAATGGGCTTATTCAATTCCACAAATTATCCATCCTGCATATGATGATACTGGAAAATTGTGTAAAGAGAATCAGAAAGAACCTGTATGGTTTTTCCCAGGTACATATGAACACTCAGTTGTGCGCTATTGTGAAATTCCTTATGGAGTAGGGATACTATTTCCTGTATTAAATTCTGAATGTTCATTTGCTGAATATCCAAAAAAGAAAACAAAAGAGGAATTAAGTAATTGTGCCAAAAAAATTCAAGATAAAACGGTTCCAGAGTTTGCAACACTTAATGGTGTAAATATACCAAATCTAGAAGATTACCGTATTCAATCAGATATTTTTAATTTTTCATTACCTGAAAATAATATTTTAGATTTACCACCTCAGACCTCTCAAGCAGTTTCTGATGGAAATTGGGTATTTTTAAAACCTTTACCTCATGGTGATTATGAACTTAAATTTAAGGGAAACATTAAGAGTACAAATAATGAAACAAATAGCACTATAGACAAAGACGAATTTGCAGGCCCTGTCGGTTGGAATTATACTACTACATACATATTAACAATAAAATAATCTAAGTTACAATTTCTTATAGAAAGTATTATAATAACACATAACGATCTTTGGTTTAGTATTTAGATTAATAATAGGACAAATAATTAACAAAAAAGAAAACCTAGTTTTTAATTATTAGATATAAAGTATGAATACAGATATTTTTATTAATAATATCCTACTAACTTTTTTGGCAAATAAAATATGAGAAACTGATTAAGTTCTTAACCAATAGTATTAAAATTAGATAAAAATTTCCACAGATACCATGTAGCAATACTTCTATAAGGCCTCCACGGTTTAGCTATTTCCATCATTATATTTGGTTTTGGAAGTTCGGATAAAGAATATACTTTCTGTATAGCTTTTCTTACTCCTAAATCTGTAACAGGTAATATATCCTGTCTTCCAAGAGAAAATATTAAAAACATTTCCGAGGTCCACCGACCAATTCCTTTTACATTTACCAATTTATTGATAATTTCTTCGTCATTCATCTTTGGTAATTCTTCTAAATTTATTCGACCATCATAGACATGTAATGCCAGATCCTTTAAGTAATCTATTTTTCTATTAGATAAACCAACTTTTTTTAAATTATCATTAGGCGAATTTAAAATTAGAGTGGGTGTTATTTGCTTATTATTGTAGTAATTAATAAACCTATTATAAATCGCATTTGCAGCTTTTCCTGCTAGTTGTTGATAAATAATTGATTCTACAAGAGATTGAAAAGGATCGTTCCGAATATTTATAGAATATTTTCCAACTATTTTGATAATTTTTTCTAGATTGCTATCTACTTTACAAAGGTATTGTACAGCATCAATATTAGATGATTCCATTGCATTTCAATAGATTTAATACTATTCCCATTAATGAAAGATTCGCAGTAAAACAATTTATTTAAAGAAAGGATATTTTTCTATTTTAGTAATACCCATTATTGGCTATAAACAATTTTTTTGCTGGTGTATTTGGTTGGGCTAAATGACTATTGGAGTTGGATAAAAGAATTAATACATTTCGAAAATAACATCAATTTAAGATAACAGTTATTAAATATATTTAATGGATAAAGTACTTTTTCTCATTTATATGAAATATAAATATTTTATATCCATAGGATTATTACTAATTTTTAGTAACGTTTTAGATACTATATCTTAACATTTGTATTCTCATTATATTTATTTTCTAGAAATTGCTTTCTCATCAATAATGTTTTAAGCTTATGAATGCCATATCCCGTTTTGGATGATATAGCTATTACATCACTATTTATTTCTAATTTATCTACAATTTCATTAATCATTCTTGTATCGATTTGATCGACTTTAGTTAATACTGTAAATAATTTGGATTTATTAACATTTAATTCTTCTAAAATGTCCATACAATTCGAATATTTTATTCTCATATCTTCGATTTTCTCTGATGAATCTATTAAAAGTAGTATCAGATCAGCACCAAGCGATTCTTCTAAAGTCGATTTAAATGCATCAATCATATAAGTTGGGAGTCTACTGATAAAACCTACTGTATCTACAATTAATATTCCTCCTTGTCCTCCCTTATTTTTGTTATTATGAGGAACTTTAAATGATCTTGTAGTAGTCGAAAGAGTAGTGAATAAATTTGATGATGTCTCTTTATATTCATTTGTAAGAAGATTAAACAGAGTTGTTTTTCCTGAACTAGTATAGCCTACTAAAGAAACAACAGGGATTCCTGTTTTCTGTCTTTGGTGCTGATAGATATTGCGTTTTATTTTAGCATCATTTATCTTTTCTTTAATAAACGACATTTGTCGTTTGAGATCACGAAACTGTACATCTACTATATACTCTCCCATACCTCCTTTTCCTGCTCTTTCATTACTATTGCTTAACAATTTTGCATTTTCACGTACCCTGGGCATCTCATATTCAATCTCAGCTAATTGGATCTGTAATTTTGCTTCAACTGTAGTAGCTCTTGTATAAAAGATATCTAAAATTAATCTTTCACGGTCTTTAACAGATATTCCTATTAATTTCTCAAGATTATAGATCTGTTTTGAGCTTAAATGTTCATCAACAATTATTTCTTCTATTTCATTAGTTTCTTTAACAAATTTTTCTATTTCTTCTGCTTTGCCTGAACCCATTCCATATTTCGAATGATTCAGATATTTTTGTGTAAAAACTTTGGCAATTTCATATTCTGGAATAGACAGTATAAGCTGTTTACCTTCATTTATGATAAAATCATCAGGATACGTTACTAATATTACTTTAGATAATTTCAATCTTCGACCAATCCATATAATCTTCTATACTATATTCATTTTGGTGTCCTCTCGAACAACTATGTATTATGTTATTTTTAGTAATCGATGATTTAAATTCATCATCATTAGTGAATTCTTCAACAATATAGATTCCTGGGAAAACTTCACCGCAGGTTTTACATTTTAACATCAGCATTGGCATTATATTATTATACCTATTTTATATAAGATGAAGTTGTTATTATACTAGCTTATTCATTATTAACATTAAAAATAATTTTTTTATTTTCTATGTTGGTTAATTATTATTATTATTATTATTATTCAAGCGAAATAACAACAATAAAGGATCTTTTGATCGTTATAGGATATCATGTTAGATTTATATCTAATACTAAAAAAATCGGTATAATGAATATTATATAAAAAAATTTTACCGGATATTATTATATAATATATTGTTCATAACCTTTTAATGATTTCAAGAATGTTATTAATAATTATATTTGCTACCACAATTAGTACAATACTAGTGAGTAGTCCTATAATTCCTACATTTGCTCAGAATGATGATGCTTCTAATCCAATGACATCAGATACAAGTAATAACATGTCAATGACAAATGAAAATATGGATACTACTAGTGATAACTTAACGGGTACAAATGAACAACCAGGCTCAAAAGGTACTTTAGATAAAATAAAAGATACATTAGGTGGGATACTTGGCAACGGAGGGAATGATCAAGCAACAACAGGAGAAAACTCTGGACAAAATTCAGAAGGTACTTTAGATAAAATAAAAGATAAGGTAGGTGGTATACTAGGAAATTGAGTAATAACTAATATATAAAATTAAATATTCTTCTTGTTATTATATATAAACATTATAATTTCTATAGTAAAAATAAGTAATAAAATTTAGTTACTGCGAACAAAGTATTTTAAGTAGGATATTTAGAATTAAATAAATTTTTCAAACCAGATAATTGTTTGAAGATTTTATAAAGTTTAGGTGAGCAATAATAAATTTAGATAAGATAAAAATAAATTCAAAAGGTATTTATGATTATAATAAATATCCAACAAAGTATGCAATTTCTTATAACTTATTGGTAGAATAAATTAATCTCGAAGCTTAGATAGCTAACCACGTAATTTTCTTCTAATCTTCCTTATAAGAAGTACAATTAATAAGATGCTTATATATACTAAAAACAAAAATCCATATACTTGTTATATTTAAAAATTTTATTGAGAAAGGTTATAATTTTTGGAACAGGTAACTTTGCAGAAATTATATATATATATCTAAAGCAATCTACAGAATTTGAAGTTGTAGCTTTTACAGTTAATGAATGGGCTTTAAAAGATAACCAAACATTTTGTAACTTGCCTGTAGTTCCATTTGAAACAGTTCAAGCTATTTATCCATGTACTAAATTTGAGATGTTTATAGCAATAGGATATACTAATATGAATAAGAAAAGAGCAAAGATATTTGATGAAGCAAAAACCAAGGGGTATAAATTGATAAGTTATGTACATCCTACTACTTCGATTAATGAAGAATTTCATATGGGAGAGAATTGTTTTATCTTTGAAAATAATGTAATTCAACCCTTTGTGACCTTAGGAAATAATATAATAATCTGGACAGGTAATGTAATAAGTCATCATACGACTATAAAAGATCATTGTTTTATTGTTTCACATTCTGCAATAGCAGGAAATGTGACTATCAATTCATTTTGTTTTATAGGAATGAATGCTACTATAAGAAACGGTATAAAAATTGCTCGAGAGACTGTAATTGGAGCAGGGGCCATTATACTAAGTGATACAGAGGAAAAGGGAGTTTATACCAATAAGTCTACCATTAAGTTAAATATAACAAGTGATAAGTTAAAATCATTATAGTTTCCTTAAAGTAGCTGATATGATATTATATATTTTTTTATCTCATGATGTTGATTGGAGAAAACAAGGACCAGAAAAAGAACATATATTTGCTAGGAAAGATAGATTTGAAAATTCCGTATTTGAGCGAGTTAATCAAGAAAATTTATATTATAATTTTGAAGAAATAATGAATTTGGAAGAGAAATTTGATATTAGATCCACCTTTTTTTTTAGAACATATTATGAAAATGGAGATTATTTAGATTATGAAGAAGAAATTACATCTCTTATTGATGGAAAGTGGGAAATAGGTTTACATACGGATGGTAATTCCATCAGGAATTTAGACTTGCTTCAAAAAGAAAAAACTAACTTAGAAATTCTTACTAAAAAACCAATATTTGGAAATAGAGTTCATTATCTTAATTTTGATAACAAATTACTATCAAAACTTAACCAAATTGGATTTATTTATGATTCAACCATGAAAAAATACAAGAATTATATTAGTATTGATGATATGAATTATAAAAAAATTGATGGTATAATAGAATTCCCTATAACTCTAATGGACACATATCTATTTTCATATTTAGGAGCAACAGAAGCAAATATCCTGGATATTTTTAAAGAAACTATTTCTATCGTAATGTCCAAAAATGAGTCTGATAATATCAAAATTATAACTTTACTTTGGCATGACAATGTTTTAAAAATGAAAGGAGGAAGAATGTATAAAAATATACTTGAATATTTGACATCAAAAAACAATATCAAAATTATGCGAGGAATTGATCTTGTTAATATTATCAATAAATTTGATAAAGGTTAAAATAAACAAAATCTGCAACAATTAAGGTCATCATATTAGAATATAATAGTTTATCTAACATAAGATATTAACATCTATCCAGTATATTTTCAAACATAAAGTTGAATTTAAATGGAAAATATCCATTTAATTATTAAAAGTTATCATATTAGGATTCTATATTATGTAGATGTTGTTCATATGATGATATATTATACGGTATAATAGTAAGCTACAATAAGAACAACTATGTTCATATACTGTAATTTATATTATAAAATATAGTATCAATATAGATGTTCAATACTTTTATAAACAATTTTGGTTTTCTTTCAATTATTATCAATGGAAGAGAGTTAGATGTAAAATATCATGATATATGATAAAATGTAAGAATTAAAAATAATAAAGTGAAATAAAAAAAGGAGAAGAAATAGTAAAAACAACAACGTTACACATTTGAAAGTATATGGAATAATGCTGTTTCTGGAGAAAAGAAAATAGCAGAACTAGAAAAAGGTAATTGTTTCAAGAGTTAGAGAGAAGAATAACAGAAGAAATGAAATTACGTTTAGAATGAGATAATCTATTATCAATTCTAATATTCACCTATTTGCTTTACACGATTTCTGAAGGATGAAAATTCTTTATTATAATTTTTGGAATGAGCAGTTAGATCTGTAAAAATATAAAAAAGGGAAAACACTTTCATGGAGTACGATATATACTATATATATATAAAGAGATAAAGAAACAATTCCTTTTGCTTCTATATTTCAGAAAATAGGGACACAAATTCGCCATATAAAAAACAATACCCTAATACAAAATTTTTTAATTATTGATAACGTTTTATATTCTTTTATAGAGGAAATTAAAGAATGATGAATATTTCCAAATTTATTTGTAATAAATGAATTTACAGGTGTTAATTATTATAAGAAAACCTTATAAATTATGGAATGAAGAAATAACTGTAGAAGAAAGAATTCGACAAATGGAAGAAGAAGAAGAAAAAGATCAAATAGAAACTAGAATTATTGAAACTCGTACACAATTCCATAATTTTATTACAAGTAGTTTGAAAGATACAATTGAACGGGATTGGTATTTTCAAGATGAAATATTAAAATTAATTTATGAAAATTATTTTGAATTATTTAAAGAGAATATAAAAAAAACATTATTATTAAACAAGATAGAACAAAAGAGCAAACCTAAATCTTCTTTAAATAAAAAAGACAATATTATTGGTTTAAGATGTATATTGAAAATAACTCGCCAAAATATGGAATTGGTAGCAAAATTTCTTGACGTTGAAGGTGTTTACATCCGACATACCAGTAATCCTTTACCCATTAACTTTGAAGTATCAGATACACAATTCAACCTTTCTATGCGTATATCCAATAAAATAGATACTTCTTATATACTTTCTATCCCGGATATATCCGTTATAAAATATTATAAATCTATATTTGAAGACCTATGGAATGAGGGTTTGGATGCTAGAATAAAAATAAGGGATATGAGATCAAATCTAAATGCAGATGAAGGATTTACAGAATTAATCGAAAATCCTTATAAAACTCAACAACTTTTGATCCACCATATACAAAAAGCAACTAAAGAAATCTTGATTATCCTTCCATCAATAAATGCTTTTTTCAGATATAGGAAAATAGGAATATTTAGTATTTTAGAAAAAAAGTTGTTAAATATTAATATTAATAATAATATTAGTAATGAAGAAGAAAACAGTAACAAATTATTAGTGAAAATATTAACCCCTACTAACAATAAATTAGAGAAGTGTATAACAAATATTTACAATAGAATAAAAAAAATAAATAAAAAAAAGGAAAATATTGAATTTAGAAGAGTAGAATCATTATCCGAAATTAATACGGCATGTATAATCATAGACAAAAAAGATTTATTGGTTATTGAATTGAAAGATGATTCCAAAAATAATTTTCTAGATGCAATTGGATCATCAATATATTCTAATACTCCAACTACCGTTTTTTCCTATATTTCAATTTTTGATACTCTTTGGACCCAAACCGAATTATATGAAAGTATCAGAATCGCAAATGATGAACTGCAAAGTACCACAGAAGAATTGAGAGAATCATTACAAATATTAGCAAATGTAAACCAAGAACTTACCATAACCAATGAAATATTAAATAAACATGATAGAATGCAAAAAGAATTCATAAATGTCGCAGCGCATGAATTAAGAACTCCTACTCAGTCTATTATAGGATATTGTGAAATGATAGATGCTTTTCCTGAAAATACTCTAAAATATTTAGAACCTGTAAAAAGGAATGCTGAAAAATTGTATAGATTAACAGAAGATATCTTGGATGTATCAAGGATTGAAAGTGGTACTTTAAAACTTGAAAAAAGCAAATTTGATTTAAGAGAAATAATTGTAAATTTAATTGAAGATCTAACAGCAAAGATGAAAAAAGAAGAGAATATAATAAAATCAAACAAAGAAAATATTGATAAAAAAACCAATATTCAACTAATATATCCAGAATTATCTGCACAGCCATTATTTGTTTATGCTGATAAAAATAGAATACAGCAAGTACTTTCTAATTTGTTAAACAATGCTTTAAAATTTACTGACGATGGAGTAATTACAATTAATACAGAAAAATTCGTCGAGACAATTAATAATAATGCAAATAATGGAGAAAAAGAATTTGTGTCTATCAAAATAAAAGATACAGGAAAAGGAATAGACCCTGAGGTATTGCCACGACTATTTGAAAAATTTGCAACAAAATCTGATAAAGGAACAGGTTTGGGATTGTACATTTCAAAAAATATCATAGATGCTCATGGAGGAAGGATATGGGGGCAGGATAACAATAAATATGGAAAGAATGGCGCAGAATTCGGTTTTACTTTACCTTTACATAATATAAAATTTAAAAATCCGTGATTAATAATTAATATTATTTTAATTATTTATTGGTTTGCAAACTAACTCCATTTTGTTTTATAGTAGTAGTGAGCCTATCTGATCTACTTAATATTCAACAAGATAGGATAGTGTGAAAAATAATTAAAAAATATTTGATTAGTATTTAGTTCTGTTGTATTATATATCTTTGGCTAATTAATTGTAACATTTTATTTTGTATAAAGTAGTTATAATATTTATATTATTTATTAATCAATATTTCCTGAAATATTGATTTGTATTAATTATCTTTTTATTATAATATATTAACTTATAGTAGTAATTACTTTAAAATTTTTATTTAAAAGAAATTAATTTCTAAAAAAATTTTAGCTGTTGCAAATTAAACCACTTATTCATTTAGATTATAACAATATCATTTAATTTAAGAATGAAATGAATAAGAATAAATGTAAAAGGTAGATAGAATAATTTTGTGGACCTCAATTTCTCTATGGAGATGTTTGACATTATAAATAAGACTACACATAAAATTGAAATTATTAATGCTGTAAGTAGCCTCCTGCTAGAAACTATTACTTGTACATCGTATCAAAATTTCATCTTTCAGAATAAGATTTATTACTTTGTAGTATCTAAAATAGCAATTTTAAACGATGATCATGAGACATATCATTCTAGTTTGTTTAACATCGAAAAAAAGAATTTGCCACATATATTCCTCAAAATTTATCTACTTATTATTTTATTAAAGATAATACTACCATATAGATATAACTGTCTTATACTGAAAATCCTAATTATAGAATTTAATTAATATGTCAGAAATAACTTCACTTTTTATATCAATTGTAATCCTATTTTTTCCAGATCTACTTAATAAAAAATATATATTTAATTACTTATGGGACGTATTATCAAAATCTTATAAAACTGATGTTGAACCTGTTAAGGATTTTTTTATAGATATAGAGTCAAACAAATTTGATAAAATATCTAAAAAAGAGATAATAACTACTTATTTTGGATATGGATTTTCTGTTCTTGGTTTGTTTATTACAATAATAATTACTTCATTTTCGATTATAGGTATAATATTATCGAATGTTGGCAATTTTTCTATTATTACTGTTAATTTAATAATATTTATTATTTTGATAATAATGGTATTTGAGATCCAACATCTTGTTTCTCATAACAAAGCAGATAAAGAAAAATTACATGTATATAATTCAAAATTAATGCTTAAACTAAAAATAATAATTGTGGTAATTAATTTGTGTCTTACTCTCTTTAGTTTTTCATTAATTCCTAATTCATAGTTAAAATATAAAACAAGAATATAAAATAGAAGATCAAAGATTTATTCTCTTATCTTATGAATGTCTTCTCTTTTAAATGTATATACTACTAAAATAAAATGAAAACAAACTAACCTATGATGGTTACATTAAAATTTGATTTCGAATTTTATAGTTTTATAATATTAAAACTTTTCTTTACTTATCGAAGTAATTAAATAATTACTTAAATGTGATACAGATTCGTATTTGTAAACTTGTATACCAATATCAACTTAAGAATTAAAAAACTAGTAGTAAGTCCTAAATCATTGGAGTACGTAGAAGACATATGTCCAAATCAAAATCTATGTTTAACCCACACGATACAATTGTAAGCAGAAGAGCCTCTGGAATTTTACTTATTTTTGGAATTTTTGTATTAATTATTGGATTAGGAACTACACTTTATACAATGAATAATAATTATGTAATTTATTTATCAGGAATTGGAATAATACTATCTATTTTTTCCTTTTTTTACATAATAAAGCAATATGAAAGGTCTATTATCTTGAGACTCGGGAAATATCATAAACGAATAGGACCGGGAATTAACTATAGGATCCCTTTTATCGATAATGTCTTGGTAATTGATATAAGAGAAAGAGTAAGAGAATTTAAAGCAGAAAGAATGCTTACAAAAGATAACGTCCCAGTAACAATTGATGCGATTTTGCGCTATAAGATAATTGACGATAGGGCAAAAGATGCTATTTTAAATGTAGAAAATTTTAATGAAATGATTCAACAAGTTTCACAGACAACATTAAGGAATAATATTGGATCATCTTTATTTCAGGATATATTATCTAAAAGAGAAGAAATTAACCTACACATCAGATCAATTATATCTAATGAAGCAAGTAATTGGGGAATAGAAGTTGTAGGAGTTGAAATTCGTCAAGTAATTATACCACAAGAATTGGAAGCGGCTATGTCAAAACAAGCCCAAGCAGAACGAGAAAAAAATGCTAGAATTATTTATAGTGAATCAGAAGTGCTTGTAGCAAATAAATTTGATGAGGCATCAAAAGTATATACAAATAATCCTGTTGCATATGCATTAAGACAATCAAATATGTTGTTTGAATCTATAAAAATTCAAGGTAATACAATAGTAATGGTACCTTCTGAAACTTTGAATTCCTTGGGTTATGGTAATTTGGCAATGACTGTAGCATATCTTGAAAATACTAAAAAAGCAGCTGCATCTACACTGGAACAAAAAGAAAATAAAAATTGACAAGCCCTTAAAATTGTAAAATAAGAAATTTAGATATAACAAATGTTCAAAGAATTAATGCCATATAATTATTGAATATATCTATACTTTCATTTAGTTCGATAAAGCAATTTATTAGAATATAATATTAATGTTTTAGTAATAAAAAATAATAACAAATAAAATTTATCCTATATAAATAATAAATTATGAGAAATAAACTCTTTTTAAGAGTTTTTAGAAACTTCCAAAACCATCATCATTAAGTATACTTATAATTCCCATTTGTTAATAATCATTTTTAAATAGTCAAAGTCATCTATTCACATCCTTATGTTTGAACCCAAAAGTTGGTTTAGAAAATTAATTGTAATAGTTAAGTCCTTTATCGAGTATTATAGGTTCTACATTTCCTCCATTCCCATTTTCTATTCCTGTTTCCATTGCTCTATAATATTTGTAATATGGATAATTAGAAAAAATCTTTGCAGGAATCAGATAATTTATAAAATTTAAATATATTTTATAATTATCTATTAATAATGTTGTTGTTCATTAAATCATACATTTTTTGTCATTTATTAAGTGATCAACAATAAAAACAAGTGGGTTTCATCAATTTTATAGCTAAAAATGAATAATGAAATCGATGTAAAAGAAGTTGCTTTTAACAGTATAATTCAGTGGTTATCTGATATTGGTTTTATAATAGAAAACAAGGAGATAAATAAAAATCCTGAATCAAAAATACAATTTGAATTAATTGTATCTACAGGAATAGGATATCGTTATCCTTTTCGTATCACTTTTACTAACTTACTAAAGGATATATTTGTAATTAGTACAAATATTTCACTTACTGAAGAAGATGCAAAATCAATACAATCTATGAAAAAGAGAGATCGTGAACAAATCTTTATGGATTTAAGAAAGTTAATTTTTCCCTTACATATAAATATAGAAACTCCGTTTCCGAGAATATTTCTATATAAAGAAATTACCCTTGATTCTGTTTCTACTAATAAACAGTTTCTAATTGATGAAGTATATAATTTTCGAAATGCTATGGAATTAGTAAAAATAAGATTTGATGAATTATATTATTCCTTTTATCCGGAAGGATCAAGAACAGATTATTCAAATTAACTTGTGTGAAGTGGTAATAAGTTTTTTATTAATAGTTTTATCATAACGGCTATTTTTATTCTTCCTAAATAATTAACTTTTTTATCTCATTAGTCTATAGATAAATCAGTTATATCCTGCAATTCTGAGCGTCTTTCTCTTAGACTATAGGTATGATGGAGAATTTTTATTATGTAATATGTCTATTATATAATTAGTCTCTAAAGTTTATAAATGGTAGTTCTAATTTACTTAATTATTATATTTATTTATCATCAATAG
>Ga0209382_10007756_pt1 | contig 13602 bp, 10 predicted proteins | sample SoiMetdeltSBSDD5_FD_187599 | JGI IMG/M metagenome (GOLD analysis project Ga0209382, IMG submission 187599) | Bulk soil microbial communities from a Populus tree surrounding site in Tennessee, USA - Soil MetaG P. deltoides SBSDD5 (SPAdes) (version 2) | ecosystem: Environmental > Terrestrial >... | reverse complement strand
CAGCAGGATCGCGGAGATCAGCGTGCCGGCGTGGCCGATGCCGATCCACCAGACGAAGTTGGTGATGTCGAACGCCCAGCCGACCGGGACATTGTTGCCCCAGATGCCGATCCCCTTGAACACCAGGTAGGTGAGCGAGACCAGCAGCAGGCCGGCGAACATCAGGGCGATGCCGAAGCCGGCATACCACCAGATCGGCGTCCGGCGGCCGAGGACGATCGAGCTGATCTTGTCGGTGACCGTGCCGAAGGTGTGCCCCGGCGCGATCACCGGCGGCGTGCCGCTGCCGACGACTGCCGCGCGCGGATCCTCGATCGGCTGCAGAGAATCCGCCATTTATTCACCCAGCTCCGGGTTGACGTTGCGCACGGCCGCCAGGTAGGTCGTGCGCGGCCGGGTGTTGAGCTCGCCGAGCAGCGAGTAGTTCCGCTCCTCGGCCTTCAGCTTCGCGACCCGGCTGCCGGGATCGTTCAGGTTGCCGAACACGATCGCGTCGGCGGGACACGCCTGCTCGCACGCGGTCTTGATCTCGCCGTCGCGCACCTGGCGGTCGTCCTTCTCCGACTCGATCTTCGCCTTGTTGATCCGCTGCACGCAGTAGGTGCACTTCTCCATCACGCCGCGGCTGCGCACCGTGACGTCGGGATTTCTGCCGAGCTTCAGGCTCGGCGTGTTCCAGTCCTGGTAGAGCAGGAAGTTGAAGCGGCGGACCTTGTAGGGACAGTTGTCCGAGCAGTAGCGGGTGCCGACACAGCGGTTGTAGACCATGTCGTTCAGCCCTTCGTCGCTGTGCACCGTCGCGCCCACCGGGCAGACGACTTCACACGGCGCGTTCTCGCACTGCATGCACGGCACCGGCTGGAAGTAGGTCTCCGGGTTCGCTGCCGCGCCGCGGTAGTAGGTGTCCACACGCAGCCAGTGCATCTCGCGGCCGCGCAGCACTTGATCCTTCCCGACCACCGGGATGTTGTTCTCAGCCTGGCAGCCGACGACGCAGGCGTTGCAGCCGATGCAGGCGTTGACGTCGATCGCCATGCCCCACTTGTAGCCGTCGTACTTGAAGTCGGGATACAGCGTGATCGTGCGCGGCGGCGTCTCGTCGTGCTCGTTGACCGCTTTCGGATCGCGAACGTACTCGTCACGCGTGGCGGCGCGCACCATGTCGCGCCCTTCCATCAGGTGGTGATACTGCGTCACCGCGAGCGAGAACTTCCCGCCCGTCTTCGCGACCTCGCAGCCGCCGCCGAACGACCAGGCGTCGGCAGTGCGGATGGCGTTGGCGTTGAACCCGGCGCCTGCGGCGACGCGGCCGCCGCGGGCGCGGCCGTAGCCGCTATGCACGGTGATGCAGTCGTCGGGATGACCGACGACCTGCAAGAGCGCGCCGCGAATCGTGCGCCCGCGATACTTCAGCTCGACCAGATCGGTGGTCACCTGGCCGTGTTCGCCGCCCTGGAACGAAGGCGCCTCGGACGCGCTCAACTTCGCGGCCGTCGCCGGGCTCGCCAGCACCGCGTTGTCCCAGGTGAGGCGTGTGATCGGCTTCGGCAGCTCCTGCAGCCAGCCGTTGTTGGCGAAGCGGCCGTCGAGGATCGACGGGTCGTTGCGAAAGCTGATCTCGATGCCGCCACCCGTCGACGACGTTGCGGATTGCGGATTGGGGATTGCGGGTTGATTGGGGATGTCGGATTGGGCGCGCACGCTCTTCGGTGCGAACGCCGTGTTCGGCACCACCCCGTCGTGCAGCCACCGGCGCCAGGACGTCTCGAAGCTCGCGGCGGTGGCGCCCTGGTTCCAGTGCGCGCGGACGATCTCGTAGCCGGATTGCTCCGGCCGGTCGCTCATCGCCGCCACCACTTCGTGCGCCGACCGGCCGCCATAGAGCGGCGCGATCAGCGGCTGGACGATCGACACGGTGCCGTCGTGGGCGCGCGCGTCGCTCCACGCCTCGAGGAAGTGCGCCTCGGGGATTTGCCACTGGCACAGGGCCGAGGTTTCGTCGGCGTAGAGGCTGAGATGCACGCGCAGCTGCGGCCTGGCGAGCGCCTCGGCGAAATTCAGATCGGCCGGCGCGGTGTACACCGGATTGCCGCCGAGGATGATCAGCAGATCGACCCGGCCGGCGTTCATGTCGGCCACCAGATCGCGCAGCGAGTCGAGCTGATTGACCGGCTCGGCCTCGGCCGTCTGCGTGTAGACGACGGTGGTGCCGGCGTTGCCGAGCGCCTGGTTCATCGCGTGCGCGAGCGCGTGCACGGCCGCAGGCTGACCGTCGCCGGCGACGACGAGGCTGCGCCCGCGATGCGCCTGCAGGTCCTTGGCGACAGCGTCGGCGAAGCGGCGCGCGTGCTCCGGCACGGTGTTGCCAACGCCGCCCCCCTCGCCGGATCGTCCAAGCGCCGCGGCAATCGCGCGCGCGAACGCCTCGATCTGGCTCGGCTTCATCGGCAGACGGTGATCGGCGCGCGCGCCGGTCGACGAGGGCATCGACTCGATCGCGTAGAGCCGGTTCATCCGATCGGCCTGTTCGGGCCGCCGCCGCCCGGCGAAGTCGCGTGCGTAGCGCAGCGAGCCCGGGCCGCAGCCGAGGAAGTCGGCGTCGAGCGAGAGCACGACGTCGGCCTGGTCGAAGCGGTACTGTGCATCGACGAACTCGCCGAAGGCGAGCTTCGCGCCGGCGCGCGCATGGTCGCGGCTCGCCGGATCCCACTGGTGCCACTTGGCCGACGGGAAGCGCTCGAGCAATTCGCGGATCTGCGCCGCCAGCGTCGGCGAGCTCACCGACTCGGTGAGCAGGCGAATCCCGGCGCCGCGCAGCGGCCGCTGCGCCGTCAGCGCCGCGCTGATCGCGCCGAGGAACGCCGACCACGGGCGGATGTCGCCGATGTTGGTCAGCGTCTGCGCGCGATCCGGATCGTAGAGCCCCAGAATCGCCGCCTGCGCGAAGACGTCGCTCGCGCCGAGGCTGCCTGGATGGAGCGGGTTGCCTTCAATCTTCGTCGGACGCCCTTCGTGGCTCTCCACGAGCAGACCCGTGGCGACGCCGGCGAGCGGCATCGCCGTCGCGTAGTAGAGCGGCCGCCCCGGAACGAGCTCCTCGGGCTGGCGGACGTAGGGAACGATCTTTTCCACCGGTTGGCGCGTGCAGGCGGTGGCGCCGGCCAGCGCGATCGACGCGCCCATCAGCTTCAGGAACGTTCGCCGCGCGACCGGATCGGTGATCGCTTCGATCTGCGACGGGAACTCGTTGTAGAGATGCTCCTGGAATGCCGGATCGCCGGCGCGTTCTTCAAGAGTGCGCCAGAACGGGGACTGGAGGCTTGGGGCTGGGGACTCGGTTGGGACATTGGGCTGGGTCTCCGAGCCGCTGCCGACGGCCCGCGCCGAGTCCCCGCCGCCGAGCCCGACCGAGCCGCCAGACCCCAGCCCCAAGTCCCGACGCGGTTCTCCGCTCATCGGTGACACACCGAACAGCTCGTCAGCTTCTGGATCTGATACTCCTCGATCAGCCGCGCGCCGACCTCGGCCTGGTTCGGCGGCGCCACATAGTCGACCCGGAACACCGCATCGCGCGGGCGGACGTAGCGTTCAGGGGCGCGATGGCAGTCGAGGCACCACTCCATCTGCAGCGACTTCTCCTGCCACATCAGTGGCATCCGGTCGACCTGGCCGTGACACGTGGTGCAGCCGACACCCTTGTTCACGTGGATGCTGTGGTCGAAGTAGACGAAGTCGGGCAGGTCGTGGACGCGGTTCCACTGGATCGAGCGGCCGCTGCGGAAGCTCTCGCGGACCGGCTCGAGGAACGGGCTGTTGGCGAAAATCTGCGAGTGGCAGTTCATGCAGGTCCGCGTCGGCGGAATCCCGGCGAACGACGACTCCTCGACCGAGGTGTGGCAGTAGCGGCAGTCGATGCCGTTGCCGCCGACGTGGCGCTCGTGGCTGAACTGAATCGGTTGGTCGCGCGCGACTTGAGCCCCGGTCATCCACGGCGAGCGGTTGACTTCAGCGAAGAGGCCGAGCAGGCCGGCGATGAAGAAAACCGCACCGAAGATGCTGACCCGAGCAATCGTGTTCGCACTGCGGTGAAAGATCTGCGACATCAGACGAACGATTCGCGTGAGGCCGGGGAGGAAACCGGCGCCAGGAGTGCATCGCCAGTTCGATTTGAGAGAGCTTTACCCGTTTTCCCGGCGCCGGGAGCCGATTCCGATTTTGTGAAAAGTTTCACGTGAATGTCAACCGCCCCGCGCGGCCGGGCTTGAAAGCGATGGAGGCTACGGCTGAGGCGCTTTCTCGAACACGTAGCTGCGGCCCATCGCGTACTTCTCGTACCACGCGATCTCGGTGTTCGCCTTGAAGAGCAGATGGCGCAACTCGCTCCACACGTGCCCTTCGCGCGGGCCGACAAAGAGATGCGTCGGCACGTTGTGGCTCTTCATCGCGCGATGCATCTCGATCGACTGCGCCATCGGCACCCGCGCGTCGTTTTCGCCGGCGAAGAGCAGCAGCGGCGTCTTCGCGTTGGCCACGTCCTTCAGCGGCGAGCGGTTCCAGAACAGCTCGGTCGACGCGTTCTTGTGCCACGGCGTGCCGCCGAACCAGGTCCGCCGGAACGAGGTGTTGTCGGTCTGCCCGTAGAGGGAGATCCAGTTGGCGATGCCGGCGCCGGCCGACGCCGCCTTGAACCGGCTGGTCATCGTCACCAGCTTGTTGACCAGCGTGCCGCCGGCGCTCCATCCCATCACGATCAGCCGGTCCGGGTCGGCGACGCCGGACTGGACGAGATGATCGACGCCCGTCAGGACGTCCGAGGCCATGTTGTTGAAGTAGCCGTTGTTCACGTCGCGGTAGAAGGCGCTGCCGTAGCCGGTACTGCCGCGATAATTCGGCCGCAGCACCGCGTAGCCCTTGCCGGTCAGCACCGGAAAGTACTGCAGCACCAGCCCCGGGCCCGCCCCGAAACTGTCCGACACCATCGGGCCGCTGTGCAGCTGCACCACCAGCGGATAGCGCCGCCCCGGCTGATAGTCGAACGGGTAGAAGAGGAGCCCCTCGATCGGCGTTCCGTCGGCCCCCTTCCATTCGACTTTTTCCTGCCGCGGCAGCGCGCCGCTGCGCTCGAGGCTGTCGAAGTGGCCGGTGATGCGCCGCGGCGCCGCCGCCTGGTCCGCGATCGCCAGCGTCCAGACGTCTCCGAACCGGGTCGGTTCGTCCATCTGGAAGACGAGGGCTCCGGCGCTGCCGACGACAGACCAGCCGGGCGGGATGTAGTGCTGCCCGTCGGTGAGCTGCCTGGTGCGCCCCGAGTCTGGCTCGATCTCGAACAGCTCGCCGTGGACGCCCATGTTCACCGACGCCAGTATTGTTGGTTGCTCAGGACTGCGACTGCCGACTGACTCAGAGCCGCGCGGCGACCACACCGCCTGCTCGACGGCGTAGCGAGAGTCGGGCAGTACCGCGCGCACGGCGCCGCCGGCAGCAGGCACCACGAAGAGGCTGAACGGATAGTACGGCTCGAGGCGCGGGCCCGCTTCGGAAACGAAGAGCACCTGCGTGTTGTCGGCCGAGACATCGAGGCCCGACTCCTCGATCTGGTTGCTCGTCAGCACGCGGGCATTGCCGCCGTCGGCGTCCATGAACCAGATTTCGCTGCGGACGCCGTCTTCTTCGAGCGGCGACGGCGCTTGCTTGACCGCGAGCCGCGTGCCGTCGGGCGACAGCTTGTATTCGATTACCGAGAAGTTGCCCTTCGTCACCTGCGTTTCCTCGCCGGTGGCGACGGCGATCTTCCAGAGATGCCGCTGCTTGTAGTCCTCGTCGTAGGCGTAGACATCGTCGCGCAGCCGGGTGCGCTCGCGTTCCTCGGCGGCCGGCGGATCGAAGGCGAGGAAATAGATCGCCGTGCCGTCGGGCGTGAACGTCGGCGAGCTGACGCCGGTCGCGTGGCGGCTGAGGACGCGTGCTTCGCCGCCGGCCGATGGGAGCAGCGACATCTGGCCGGCGCGCAGGAACAGCAGCGTCTTCCCGTCGGGCGACCAGCGCAGGCCGACCGGGATGTCGCCGGTGTCGGCGAAGGTGAGCTGGACCGGCGCGCCGCCGCCGACCTCCTGCCGCCAGAGGTGCCAGATCAGGCGACTCGAACGCCAATCCGCGCGGCTCAACATGTAGGCGAGCGAGCGGCCGTCGGGCGACAGTGTCGGCGACAGGATGCGCGGGATTTCGGCCAGTTCGACGATCGAGATCGGCTTGCGCGACTGGGCGCCGGGCGTGGCCAGCGCCGCGATGCCGGCCACCAGCGTTGCGATCGCAATACGCCGGGTCCGCCTGAAGGCGGACACTCCGTCGATCACCTACTGCGGCTCCGTGGTGGGCCGGGCGGCGTTCTTCTCGTCGCCCGGCGCCTTTTCCCAGGTGTACGAACGCTTGGTCGCGTACTTCTCGAACCACTCGATCTCGGCGTTCAGCTTGAACAGCTGATGCCGCAGTTCGCCCCAGCTGTGCGGCTCGCGCGGCGCGATGTACAAGTGCGTCGGCACGCCGTTCGACTTCAGCGCGCGGTACATCTCGATCGACTGCGGCATCGGCACCCGCGGGTCGCGCTCGCCGACGAAGAACAGCGTCGGCGTCTTGACGTTCGCGACGTCCTTCAGCGGCGAGTGGTTCCAGTAGACGTCGATCGGCGCACCTTTCTGCCACGGCGTGCCGCCGAACCACGGCGTCCGGTAGGTGCGGATGTCGCTCTGCGCGTACATCGACACCCACTGTGCCGCGCCGGCGCCGGAGGAAGCCGCCTTGAAACGATCGGTGAAGGTGACGATCTTGTTCGTCATGTGCCCGCCGCCGCTCCATCCCATCTTCACCATCCGATCGGGATCGGCGATACCGCGCCGAATGAGTTCATCGGCGCCGGCGATGACGTCGAGGTGCGCGTTCTGGAAATAGTGGCCGACCATGTCGCGCAGGAAGGCGTCGCCGTAACCGGTGCTGCCGCGGTAGTTCGGCTGCAGGCTGACGTAGCCCATGCCGGCGAGCACCTGGAACTCGTAGGAGGTCGAGCCGATGCTGTACTTGTCCGCGGCCGCCGGACCGCCGTGCGTCATCACCGCAAGCGGATACTTCTGCCCCGACTGGTAATCGACCGGGTAGGTGACGATGCCTTCGACGGTAACGCCGTCAGCGCCCTTCCACTGGATCGCTTCCTGGCGCCCGAGCTTGAACTCGCGCGGCAGCGAATCGAACACGTGCGTCAGCTGCTTCGGCGCGGTGTCGGCGGCGGCGAGCGTCCAGATTTCGCCCGCGCTCGTCGAGTTCGTGACCGTGAACGCGAACCGATCGCCGCCCTGCGACCAGGCAGCGACGTTGTGCTTGCCGTCGGTCAGCTGCTTCGCCTTGCCGCCGCCGGCCGGCACGACGAACGCCTCGCCGTGCACGCCCAGGTTGGCGGTGAAATAGATCGACTTGCCGTCGTGCGACCACAGCGCCTGGTCGACGTCGTACGGCTCGTTCTCGCCGATCACCACGCGCGCCGCGCCGCCGGCGGCGGGGACGACGAACAGCCGGCCGTTGTAGTAGGTGTCGAAGCGCGCATTCGAGCCGGAGAGGAACAGCACCTGCGAGCCGTCTGGCGAGATTGCGGCGCCGCTCTCGGCCACGGTGTTCTTCGTCAGCTGCGTCGCGCTCGAGCCGTCCGCATTCGCGACCCACACTTCGCCCTTGTCGCCGTCGCCGAGCAGCGGCGACGGGGCGCGGTGGTAGACGATCTTCCGTCCGTCATCCGACAGGTCGAAGCTGGTGACCGAGAAGTCGCCCTCCGTGATCCGCCGTTCTTCTTTCGACGCGACCGCGACCTTCCATACGTGCGTCTGCTTGTAGTTTTCGTCGTAACCGTAGACGTCGTCCCGCAGGCGGTCGCGTGCCGTTTCGTCGGCGCTCTTCGCGTCGGCCGCCTTGAAGTACAGCGCGGCGCCGTCTGGCGTCCAGGCGATGTCGGAGACGGCGGTGGCGTGCGTTGTCAGCTGACGCGCTTCGCCACCTTCAATCGACAGGAGGTACACCTGCGTGAACTCGTCGGCGCCGCGTTTCGCGGTGAACGCCACTGTCTTCGCATCCGGTGACCACCGCGGCGTCGTCTCGCCCTCGGCGCCGCTCGTCAGCTGCAGCGCCTGGCCGCCGTCGACGCGCGCCCGCCAGATGTGCGTGATCCGTTTTCCCGCCTTCCAGTCCGAATCGGCGCGGACGAACAGCACGTCGCGTCCATCGGGCGACAGCTGCGGCTCGGTGAGGCGCGGCACGTTCAGCAGATCCACGATGCCCATCGGGCGTGGCGTCTGGCCGCGGAGCGAGGCGGTGGCAGCGGCGGCCACCAGGAGGGCGGCGAGCGGAATGCGCCAGCTGATAGTAGTCATGTGAGATATTAGACCTGAATCAAGGAGCTTCCCGATGAGGGTTTTTGCCGCCGCGGCCGTCTGCACGCTCCTCTCCCTCGCCTTCCCGACGGCCACCGGCGCGGCCGACTTCCCGGCGCCGGTCGAAGGCGATTTCGTCGTCCGCGACTTTCGCTTCAGCTCGGGCGAGACGCTGCCGGCGCTCAGCCTGCACTATCGGACGATTGGGACGCCGAGAAAAGACGCGTCGGGCGTCGTGCGCAACGCCGTCCTGATCCTTCACGGCACTGGCGGGACGGGCGCCGGGTTCCTCTCTCAGACCTTCGGCGGCGAACTGTTCGGAAGCGGACAATTGCTCGACGCCACGCGCTATTTCATCATCCTGCCGGACGGCATCGGCCACGGCAAGTCGTCGAAGCCCAGCGACGGCATGCGCGCGCGCTTCCCCAAATACACCTACGACGACATGGTGCGGGCGCAGCACGCGATGCTGGTCGACGGGTTGAAGGTGACGCACCTGCGGCTGGTGCTCGGCACCTCGATGGGCGCGATGCACTGCTGGGTCTGGGGCGAGATGTATCCCGATTTCGCCGACGGCCTGGTGCCGCTGGCCAGCGCGCCGACCGCGATCGCCGGGCGCAACCGCGTCATGCGCAAGATGATCATGGACAGCATCACCCGGGATCCGGCGTGGAAGAACGGCGACTACACCGAGCCGCCGCGCCAGGGGCTGACCGGCGCCGTCAACCTGCTGATGATGATGACAAGCAGCCCGCTGCAGTGGCACAAGTCGGGCGCGACCCGCGACGCCGCGGACAAGTGGTACGAGGATCAGATCACGGCTCGCGTCGCCGCGACCGACGCGAACGACATGCTCTATCAGTTCAACGCGTCGCGCGACTACGATCCGTCGCAGGGCCTCGAGAAGATCACCGCGGCGGTGCTGGCGATAAACTCGGCCGACGATGTGGTGAACCCGCCGGAGCTGGGGTTGATGGAGAAACTGATGCCGCGCGTGAAGCGCGGGCACTATATCCTCATCCCGACGAGCGACGAGACGCGTGGCCACGGCACGCATTCGCTGCCGAAGATCTGGGGCAAGGATCTCGCGGCGTTCATGAAAGAATTGACGCCGCCGCCGACGCAATAGTCAACCAACCTGAGAACCCAGGGGACGGCCTTCAGGCCGCCCGGTCGGGCCGGTTTAAGAGATCGGCCCCTACCGAACCAAGCATGAGCGATCGCAAATACCGCCAGCGCGGCTACCAGGACGAACCCGCGAAACCGCGCGGCCCGAAAGGCCCCTCGGCGCCCAAACCGCCGCAGGAGCGCGCGCCGGGCCGCGTGCTGCAGGACGCCTCGGGCCCGAAGACGCCGAACCTGATGGCGGCGCGCGAGGTGTGCCGCTGCGCGCGCTGCGGCAACCTGCTCTCGCTGCCCTTCGCCGGCGATGCGCGCTGCCCGCGCTGCGGCGTCGATTTGCACAGCTGCATTCAGTGCGTGTCGTTCGACACCAGCGCACGCTGGGAATGCACACAGGCCGCCGCGCTCCCCGCGCGCGTGTCGCCGAAGGACGCGCGCAACAGCTGCACGCTCTTCAACGCGCGCACCACGGTCGAGCGCCAGACCGGTACGCCGGCCAGCAGCAGCGGCTCGAGCCCTGCATCTGGCCCGTCCAACAGCGCGCGCAAGGCGTTCGACGACTTGTTCAAGTAGGGGACGGCTTCAGCCGCGCCACGAGGCACCGCTAAAGCGGTGCCCGACGAGATGCCGGTTGCTGGTTCCTCGGACGACGGGTAGCTGGGCAGCTAGCATCCAGCTCCTGGCAACTAGCTCCTGGCAACTAGCATCTGTCACAATCGCTGGATGTCACTCCTCGCCCCAGCCGAACAGGAAAAACTGCGCGAGTGGTTCAACGAGATGACCGGGCCCGTCCGCCTGCTGTTCTTCACGCAGACGATCGGCTGCGAGCCGTGCGTGCAGACGAAGCGGATTCTCGACGAGCTGCCGGCGCTCTCCGAGCGGATCGCCGTCGAGGAAGTCAACTTCGTCCTCGACAAGGACAAGGCGGCTCAGTACGCGGTCGATCGCGTCCCCGCCATCGCGCTCCTCGGCCAGAACGGGTCGGGCGCGGCCGACAGGGACTCGCGGATCCGCTTTCTCGGCACGCCCGCGGGCCACGAGTTCATGTCGCTCATCCAGGCGATCCTGCTCGTCGGCGGCGCCGCCTCGCAGTTGACCGACGCCAGCCGCGCGCGCCTCGCCGCAGTCGACAAGCCGGTGACGATGCAGGTGTTCTCGACCCCGACTTGACCGCACTGTCCGCGGGCGGTCAGCCTCGCGCACGAGATGGCGTTTGCCAACGAGCACATCACCGCCTATGCGGTGGAAGCGACCGAGTTCCCCGATCTGGCGCGGCGTTACCGCGTCACCGGCGTGCCGAAGACGGTGGTGAACGACACGGTGGAGATTCTCGGGGCGCTGCCGCAGGACGCGTTCATCGCGCAGGCGCTGGCCGAGGTCCTACCGCCGGCGGGCGAGCCAGAACAGCAGCCCAAAGGCTGACCAGGCGGCGAACGCGATCCACTCGGCGCGCGTGAAGCTGCCGGGCACGCCGGGGACGATCTTCATCAGCACGATCGCCAGGGCGACGGCCACGCCGAGGCAGGCGACGATTGGCGACTCGCTGAGATACCCCTCGCTCGTGTCGGCGCCGGGGCGCGCCGCCGCGTTTTGCGCGCGATCCCGCCGCCAGCGGGCGACGTAGGCCGCGCACGCCGACATCCAGCCGACGCCGACCGCCAGCGAGCCGACTTCGGTCACCGGCACGAGGATCGCGTCGCCGAACATCGCCGCCGCCGCGGTCAGCGCCCCCATCAGCCCGATCGCCACCACCGGCGTCCCCGTCGTCGGGTGCACGTGGCCGAGTGCCGGGTGAACGAGGTTGCGCCGGCCGATGGCGTAGAGCATCCGCGTCGCGGCGACGAAGTTGCCGTTGAAGATCTTCAGCAGCGAGAGGAACGCCCCGAACAGGATCAGCTGCGCGATTCGCTGCGAGCCGAAGGTGCGCTCGAAAGCCACCTCCGTGCGGACGTGGCCGGCGACGATCTGCTGCCAGGGGTAGACGTAGGTGACCACGGCGATGACGAGGACGTAGAAGAGCAAGCCGCCGAACAGTGCGCCGTAGATCGCCTTCGGGAAGTTGCGCGGGTCGAAGCTGCTCTTGGCTTCCTCCGATCCCTTCGCGACCGATTCGAACCCGGTCATGAAGTAGGGGACGATCTGCATCACCAGGAAGATCGAGAGGAAGATGCCGGCGGTACCCGGGCGGGTGAACAGCGGCTGCATGTTCGCGACGCTGCCGCGCGCGAAGCCGAGCGCGGTGAAGATCGCGAAGATGACCAGCAGCCCGAAGGTGGTGACGTTCTGGAAGACCCCGCTCGGCGCGATGCCGCGGTAGTTGATGAAGACGATGAGCGCGGTCAGGACCAGGCCGACGGCGAGGCGCGGCGCGAAAATCGGAGTGCCGGCGATGGTGTAGAGCTCGAACGAGTTCAGTCCCGGAAATACTCGCGCCAGCAGATTGCCGGTCGCCACCGCCTCCCACGGACAGACGATCGCGTAGGAGAGCACCATCGTCCACCCGGCCGCGAAGCCGATCGACGGCGGGAAAACGCCCTCGGCGTACGCGATCTCGGCGCCGGCGTCGCGGATCCGCTGGACCAGCCGGCCGTAGGTGTGGGCGATCGGGAACAGGAGCAGGCCGCCGAGCAGGAAGCCGAGCATCGCGCCGCCCGGCGAGCCGCGCGACAGCCAGTCGTCCATCACGACGACCCAGCCGACGCCGATCATCGTGCCGAAGCCGAAGGTGAAGTACTCGACCGTGCTGAGGTTTCCGTGCAGCCGTTCGCGCGCCATCAGAACTTCAACCGGAGCAGCGACGGCGCCGATGCCTTCACGGGGACGACGATGAAGAGGTTGTCGTAGTCGCTGTCGTTGATGGTGACGGCGGTGTCGACCTTGAGGGCGCGCAGAATCTGCGGCACCGTGTTCGAGTGGCCGACGACGAGCGCGCGGTCGTGCGCGCCGAGCGAGGTCAGGCGTGACGCGAGCGCGGCGACCTCCGCCGCGGGCAGCGTCTGCGGCGTCACCCTCAGCGCCTCGGCGAGCGGCTTCGCGGTGTCGATCGTGCGCCGCAGCTCGGAGGTGAAGATGTGGGTGACGCCGGCCTCGCGCAGCAGATCGCGCAGCCGGTTCGACCGGCCGACGCCCTCGGCCGAGAGCAGTGAGTCGGGCGACTGATCGAGGCGCTCGGCGTGGCGCACGACGTAGATGGCTTCCTGCGCAGGCGCAATCCCTGGCGCGAGCAGCTGGAGGATGAAGATGACAGGGAGCGCGGCGCGGGTCACCGACGGCACTATACAATCGGCGCCATGACGTATCAACCACGCGCGTCGTTCCAGTCGCCGCGCTTCGCGCAGCCGGCGACCTTCATGCGCCTGCCGCACGTGGAGGATCCGCACGGCCTCGACGTCGCGATCGTCGGCGTCCCCTACGACGGCGGCACGTCGTATCGCCCCGGATCGCGGCTCGGCCCGCGCGAGATTCGCGCGCAATCGTCGCTGATTCGCAGCTACAGCTATTTCCAGAAGGTCGCGCCGTTCGATCGCCTGAACGTCGCCGACGCCGGCGACGTGGACGCGCCGCCGGTGAGCATCGAGAAGGCCTACGCGGCGATCGAGGCGCGCATCGGCGCGGTGGCCGACGCCGGCGCCACCCCGATCGTGGCCGGCGGCGACCACTCGATTTCTCTGCCGATCCTGCGCGCGCTGGCGAAGCGGCATGGCCCGCTCGGGCTGGTGCAATTCGACGCGCATATCGATACGTGGGACGAGTACTTCGGCGGCAAGTACTTTCACGGCACGCCGTTCCGCCGGGCGATCGAGGAAGGGATCATCGACGGCAGGCGGTTCATCCAGGTCGGCATCCGCGGGCCGATGTATGGCGAGGAGGATTTCGAGTTCCACCGCGAGCACGGGATCACGATGCTCGACATCGACCAGGTGAAGGCGCGCGGCATTCCGTCGGTCATCGGCGAGATCCGGCGGGTCGCGGTCGGGCCGGCCTACATGACGTTCGACATCGACGCGGTCGATCCCGCGTTCGCCCCCGGCACCGGCACGCCGGAGGTCGGCGGCCTCACGAGCCACGAGGC
>Ga0209382_10007752_pt1 | contig 13605 bp, 11 predicted proteins | sample SoiMetdeltSBSDD5_FD_187599 | JGI IMG/M metagenome (GOLD analysis project Ga0209382, IMG submission 187599) | Bulk soil microbial communities from a Populus tree surrounding site in Tennessee, USA - Soil MetaG P. deltoides SBSDD5 (SPAdes) (version 2) | ecosystem: Environmental > Terrestrial >... | reverse complement strand
CAGAGCCCCATCGCTCAGTCAGCCGGACCACAACTTTGCGCCAGACTTCGCCTGGGCCCTCGTCGGCGGCCTGATCGTCTTGGGGGTGTCCGCTGTGCTGTATGTCTTGATCGTGACCTGGGGCGGACTGCGCCTCGACCTCGCGCTGCCAGTCGGACAGGCCGCTCCACTGTCTGCGTACTCGAGAGAGCTCGCCGGCTTCTTCCTCGGCGGAGCCCTCGTCGTCCTCGTCGCCAGGGGGATCGGTTTGCAGACGCGCTGAATGCTTCCTCTGGCGTCGCGGCCGACGACGTGGTCGTCGTCTCCACGAGTTGCCCCGATCCGCCCGTGGCAGCATGTCGGACAGCGGCGTTCGTCTTCGCCAGAGGAGGCGGCAAAGCGCGGGAGTGTCGTCGTCGATCCAGGACACACGCGGGGCTTCGCTCGCGATATCAGGAGAAGTCACATGTTCGGCTTCCTGCGCACACCAGATCCGCGGAGTCCCTCTGCCGCGATATGTCACGTCGTCGACCAGGCTGGCCTGCCAGCAGACGTCAGCCACGCATCGAAGTTGCGGGTGGTGGAGTCACGCGGTCGGTACTCAGGGCGCAAGGTGCTGCTCGTCCGGGTCTTCGACCCCACGCGCGCCGCTGAGAGCGCCGTGGTCGTTCGGCGATACGGTGATCTCGATCCGTTTCCGAGCCTGGTCTTGTGGTCGGGACATGTCGAGCGTGACGGGATCGTCGCCATCACTCGTCACGCTCCGACCACCGCTACCAGGACATCAGCGCGAGCGCCGGCAGACCGGGCCGCGCACGCCGACAATGAACGTTTCGTCTTCCCTGGGCGCGATGCTGCAGCGTCAGGAGTGAAGTCATGACGATCACTGATGTGGTGTGGAGCAGCGACATCCACGGGCGTCCGGTCCTCGAGCTCAGGGTAGACGGCCATCCTGCCTATATCCATAGCGGCCAGCGAACCGAGCTGACCCGACGTGGACTCGTTGATGGGATGGTGTTTCTCGCGTCGGAACGGTCGTCCCAGGTGCCCAGCGACTACATCACGGGCGATTTCACGCCGACGTTCGAAGGTCTCGACCTGGTGGGCTGCACTGACGATCCGCAGGTGTTCGCCCTCTATCAGGAGATGTGTGCGGCCATCTCCACGGACGCCTGGCACGAAGGCCGACGTCCGACGCCCGCCTGACCGGACAGAAGACGACGCCGAGGGAAGCCCTTCGGGGCACCGCTTCGGCGGTCCGCAGTGACGAAGATTCAGTCACGCCCCGGCGCACAACGGCTCAGGCGTCTGAAGCATGAGAGGTGGATCATGGAGACCAGGCAGGGCTACTTCAACGATTTGAATCGGCTCCTGGCGGCCATGCCGCCAGGCATGCTCGACATGCCTCAGATCGAGGCGAACGAGCGGCGCCACGGCCACCGATTCTACGACCCACCGGAGACTGTCTATCAATGGCTGCTCGATCAGCAGCGGCGGGTCCAGGCCACCTGAGGCACAGTCGAGGATTGGAAACGGCGCTCCTGGTAGGACGACGGTCCGGGCTCGGGGCCACCAGTGTATCAGGGCGGTAGGTTGACCATGTCCGATGGGGACAAGCTCGTGTCGCTGGTACAGCAGCTTTCGCGGGAGGCACAGCACGCCTTGAAGACGTGCGGGCGGAGGGATCTCGATGCGTTGGAGGCGGTGGCCCAGCAGTACCTCAAGCTGTACCAGGAGCTGAAGGCGCGCGGAGTGATCGAATGACCATGCGAGATCACACAGATCCGCCGGTCGGCCGGGACATTCGTGGTGACCTTATCTGCACGCAGTGCGCTCGCGTCGCCGGCACGGTCCAGGGGGCGAACGTCCGACTGACGAAGACCGTGGCGCTCCGCGTCCATGATCCTCGCCATGCCGACGCCGTCCGCCGCCTCCGCTGTCCAGACTGCTCCGGTCGACTGTGGCTGCAGAACAGTGAGGAAGTTCCGGTGAACCCGCTTGATTTCGACCGCGAGGCACTTCGTCCGAATCGTGGCCGACCACCGAAGACACCGAGGCTGTCATGACATCGACGGGCTCGAGCGCACGCCCCGCACGGGAGGACCGCCATGACGACGCATGACTTCGCCACGTTGAGCCTGCTGGGCGACAGCGATCTGACCGTCGCCGATGGCGAGGAAGACATCCGAGGGCGGACCGTCAAGGACAAGGACGGCACGGAGATTGGGAAGGTCGACGACCTGCTCATCGACAAGGACGACCGGAAAGTTCGCCTCATGCGGGTGGAGTCCGGGGGATTCCTCGGCATGGGCGAGACGAAGGTCTTCATCCCGATCGAGGCGATCACCATGATCACCGACATCGACGTCTGGATCGACCAGTCTCACGACCACGTAGCCCGCGAGTCCCGCTACGAGCCTCACCTCGTTACCGAGCAGAAGTATCTCGGCGATATGGCGTACTGAAGCTCCGCCACGCTCGGCCCATGTTTCTCGCGCCGTCGACACCGACCGCGCGTAGCTTCGACAGATGGCAGCGACCCGCCGAACCGGGCGAGGTGCGCCAGCGGAGGTGCTCATGGATACCCGAGTGATGATCGTGCTAGGGATCGCATGCCTCGTCCTGATCGGGCTCACGATCTGGCTCAGCAAGCGCCGGCAACGCACCGATGCGCTTCGCGAGCAGCCCAGCCAGGGGCACGACCGCACTGGACAGGAGCATGCCGATCACCAGCGTGCCGAAACGGAGCTCGCGGAGCGGAAGCTGCGCGTCAAGCAGCTTCGGATTCGTGCCCTGTCGTCAGACGAGCGCGATGGACTCGCCGAGCGCTGGCGATCGGCCCAGGTCCAGTTCAGGGACGACCCGGCAAGCGCCACGCTGGCGGCGGATGCGCTCGTCGCCGAGGTCATGCGGATCCGTGGCTACCCAATCGGGGAATTCGAGCAACGGGCAGCGGACGTGTCGGCGGACCATCCCCGCGTCGTGGAGCATGTTCGGGCCGGCCACGCGATTGCTCGGCGCAACGCCCGGCACGACGACCAGGGCGATGCTTCCTCCGAGGATCGGCGGCAGGCCTTTGTCGACTATCGAGCACTCTTTGACGACCTCCTCGTCGACGACAGCATCGAGGTCGAGACGGCCTTGCCAACGAAGACCCGACGATGAGCGGCCGACGCGAACATCCACGGCGTACGGCTGACCTGGATACTGAGAACGCGAAGCAGTTCCTCGTCCCGGTCAGTGTGACGAATCGCTCATGACAAGGTCGCCGCCAGGCGAAATACTCACTATGGGTCCATGGGATCCGAGGGGCGCTCAGCCCCGGAGTGGTGAAATCGATGGGCATCATGCTGGCGGCCATGCAGCCCCAGCGTGGCGTGCGTTTCGTGGCGCGACTCGCCCTGGGAGGTGCCGCATGGAGGACAGACGACTCGCCGGCGGGCTGGGCGGGCGAGGGCTCCGGGGCTGGCTGGCGGGAGCGGTCTGGCTCGTGCTGCTGGCGGGCTGTGGCGGCGGAGAATCCGTGGACGCGTCCGCAACGGCGACGGCACGCTTCAGGGAGGGGATGGAGGGACTGCAGGGCGGCATCGAGCGCGGCATGCCGGCGACGGTCACGATGACGGACGGGCAGCGGTTCGATCCACCCCAGGTAACCGTGCCGGTGGGAACGAACGTCGTGTGGCGAAACGCCAGCGCGACCGAGCACACGGTCACGGCCGATCCGGCGCGGGCCCAGACGGCGAGCAACGTCCAACTGCCGTCCGGCGCTGAGCCGTTCGGGTCGGAGAGCTTGACGCAGGGCCAGACGTTCGCCCAGCAGCTCACGGTGGCCGGGGAGTACCGCTACGTCTGCCGCATTCACGAGGGTTCGGGGATGGTCGGGATCGTCACGGTCGAGTGAGTCGCCGGACAGGCACGACGCGAGTCATGAGCATTTGCTCACGCTGTGCGTTGGAAAATGCGGTATGGTCGACGGGGCGGATTGGCCGGGACATCGAGCGCAGGAGCACCTGTCCCCGGGCATGATCCGCTACTGGCACGGGTAGGTGATGTACCCCGCCCGTGCGATTCGTGGCATCCCGCGCGGTCAATGGCGTCCGCCATACGAGAGCTACGGTTGCGGTAACCACCACGATCGTACGCACCTCCCGCGAGGAGCGGTCCAGCGCGTGGCCGGACAGTCCGTCCCGTACCTGAGGACGTGAGCGGCGATGACGACGACCGCGAGGAAGAGAAATTGCAAGAACGCATCGAGATATCTCCATTGAGCGAACCGACCTATCGCGTGACCTTCGAGCGTGATGAGGGTCAAGCGTACCGCGTTGGCGCACGGGCGCGCAGAGTCATATCCGTCACGCGTGAGCGCCCCGTCGAGAGCCCCGCCTGGCGTCGGCGTCTGCCCGTGGGGGCTGAGCTGACGCCCGATGGCAGCGCCGACGTTCGCGTCTGGGCACCCAGGCGGCGGCGCGTCGAGGTCGTCCTCGACGATGGACCGGACCGGGCGGTCCCTGCGCTGCTCGAGCCCGAGCCGGGCGGCTACTTTTCGGGTCACGTTGCCGACGTGAGGGCCGGACTACGCTACCGCTTCCGACTTGACGACGACGAGACCCTCTATCCAGACCCGGCCTCGCGCTTTCAGCCGGATGGCCCGCACGGATCCTCGGAGATGATCGACCCTTCAGACTTCCACTGGACTGACGGCGAGTGGCTCGGCGCTTCGCTCGAGGGCCAGGTGATGTACGAGCTTCATGTCGGGACGTTCACGGCCGAAGGTACCTGGACCGCGGCAGCGCACCAACTCCCTGAGCTCAGCCGGCTCGGCGTTACCTGCCTGGAGGTGATGCCGGTCGCCGACTTCCCCGGCCGCTTTGGCTGGGGGTATGACGGCGTGAACCTGTTCGCGCCGTCCCGGCTGTACGGCCGGCCGGACGACTTCCGCCACTTCGTGGACGTGGCCCACGCCAACGGGCTCGCGGTCATCCTCGACGTCGTCTACAACCACATCGGACCGGACGGCAACTACCTCGCGGCGTTCTCGGAGTCGTACTTCACCGATCGCTACCTGAACGAATGGGGCGAGGCGATCAACTTCGACGGGCCAGACGCCAGCCCATCCCGCGAGCTGTTCGTCGCGAACGCCGGCTACTGGATTGACGAGTACCACCTCGACGGCTTGCGCCTCGATGCCACCCAGCAGATGTTCGACAGCTCACCAACGCACATCTTGACCGAGATTGGCCAGCGAGTCCGTGAGATGGCTCGCGGCCGAGCGACGATCATCTCCTCCGAGAACGAGCGCCAGGAGACGCGGATCGTCCGGCCCATCGCGCAAGGGGGTTACGGCCTCGACGCGCTCTGGAACGACGATTTCCACCACAGCGCGATGGTCGCCCTGACCGGACGAAACGAGGCCTACTACACGGACTACCACGGCACACCCCAGGAGCTGATCAGCGCCGTCAAGTACGGCTATCTGTATCAGGGCCAGCACTACTCCTGGCAGAAGCAGCGTCGCGGCACGCCAGCCCTGGACCTCGCTCCGTCTGTTTTCGTCAACTTCATTCAGAACCACGACCAGATTGCAAACACGGCCCATGGTGAGCGCATTCACAAGCAGACCAGCCCTGGCTGCTATCGTGCGATGACCGCGCTGATGCTCCTGGCACCAGCCACGCCGATGCTGTTCCAGGGGCAAGAGATTGCCGCGTCCGCACCGTTTCTCTACTTCTGTGACCACGACCCGGAACTGGCGTCGATGGTCAAGACGGGTCGGACGGAGTTCCTCCGGCAGTTTCCGAGCATCACGTCACTCATCGATGCGGCGTCGGATGGCGGTGCCTGCCTGGCCGATCCCGGCAGCCTGGAGACGTTTGAGCGCTGCAAGATCGACTGGTCGGAGCGTGAGCGCCACGCCGATGTCTACGCCCTCCATGCCGATCTCCTGCGGCTCCGACGGGAGGACCCGGCGTTTGCAGCAGGACGTGGGCGCGGAGTCGACGGCGCCGTCCTGGGCCCAGAAGCCCTGGTGCTTCGATTCTTCGGGGACGATGGCGACGACCGGCTCTTGCTCGTCAATCTTGGCCGCGACCTGAAGGCGCCGATCGTGCCGGAGCCGCTCCTGGCTCCGCCCGAAGGATGCGTCTGGGAGACCATGTTCTCAACCGATCACCCTCGGTACGGTGGCGGTGGGACCGGACCAGTAGAAACGAATGAGGGCTGGCACGTACCTGGCCATGCCGCTGTCGTCCTCCGGCCCCGAATAGACTATCGCCTGAACGGACACCAGACCCCACCGGGAGTCACCCCATGAATACCTGCTGTCGATCTTGCCTCGCATGACCGTCGCCACTGAGAGTGTGCGGCGCATGACCTGGGCCGGCCCGGACGCGGACGATCCGGACAGGCTGCTCAACCGTGAATGGCTCGTGACAAACGGACTGGGCGGCTCAGCGTCCGGCACGATCGCGGGTGTTATCACGCGGCGCCACCACGGTCTGCTGGTCGCGGCGCTGCCGGCGCCGCACGGTCGGACGGTGATGCTGAGCCATCTGTACGAGCGGCTCCGGCTCCCTGATGGCTCGCTGATGGCGTTCGGCGGCGACGAGCGCGAGGGGGATGCCCTCGAAGTGCCGGTGATGAATCACCTCGTCGAGCTACGGCTCGAGTACGGCCTGCCGATCTGGCGCTACGACGTCAAGGGCTACATCCTGGAGAAGCGACTGCTCTTGCCGCACCTCCAGAACACCGTCCATGTCACATATCAGCTGCTGTCCGGCCCGGGACCCATCCGGCTCGAGCTGCGGCCGTCGGTGAACTTCCGCCCCCACGAGGAGACCGTCGACCGGCCGATCGCCACGCCGTACGTGCTGACGGGCATGGGAAACCGCTACGAGATCGCCGGCCCGCCGGACCTGCCGCCCCTTCGACTGTTCACCTACGGCCAGGGTGAGGCCTTGACGCTTGACGGTGGTGTGATGCGGGACGTTCGCTACCGGGTCGAGGCGGAGCTCGGGTACGAGTCGCGAGGGGCGCTCTGGAGCCCCGGGTACTTCTCGGTTGACCTGATCCCGGCGGAGCTTGTGGACCCGCACCAACGTCGAGATCTGCCGTCATCACCCGCGGACAGCGCGGGAGCGAAGGACGAGCAGACGATGACGCAACGGGAAGCCGATCGTGCGTTAGGATCGACACGCACGCCTGGCCCTCGGGTCCGTGAGCTGGTTGCCAGACCCGGAACGCCCTCTGATCTGGGCAGTCGACGGCCGCGCCTGTGGGATCCAGGTCCCCTGGCGGTCCTCCCGGAGCTTGACTATCAGATGACCCTCGTCGCCTCGACCGAGTCCTGGGAGACGATCATGGCGCTCCGCCCGGACGAAGCTGATCGGGCTGAGCGTCAGCGTCGCGGGCGCCTGCTCCGAGCTGCACCGTCGCACGCTCGGACCGGACTGGCCGCCGAGCTTGTGCTGGCCGCCGACCAGTTCATCATCAGCCCGGCCGGCCGCTCGGAGGATCTCGCACGGGCCCACGCCGCTGGCGACGAGGTCAAGACGGTCATCGCCGGCTATCCCTGGTTCACAGACTGGGGCCGTGACACGATGATCAGCCTGGAAGGGCTGACACTGGCGACTGGCCGAACGGCCGAGGCCGGCTACATCCTCCGGATGTTTGCTCGCCATGTCCGCGATGGCCTGATCCCAAACATGTTCCCCGAAGGTGAGAAAGACGGCCTCTATCACACGGCCGACGCGACCCTCTGGTTCTTCCACGCGCTCGACCGCTATCTCGTCGCGACCGATGACCGTCCGACGCTCAAGCTGTTCCTCCCGATCCTGAGCGACATCGTCGAGCATCACCTGCGCGGTACGCGATTCAGTATCGGCGTCGATCCTGCTGATGGTCTGCTTCGCCAGGGCGCCGAGGGGTATCAGCTCACCTGGATGGATGCCAAGGTCGATGACTGGGTCGTGACGCCGCGCCGTGGCAAGACTGTTGAGATCAATGCGCTCTGGTACAACGCGCTCTGTCTGCTCGCGGGCTGGATCACGGAGGAGCAGGGTGAGGCTGCCAGCCGCGAGCTTCGGCAGCACGCCGAGGTCGCTCGGTCAGCGTTCAACCGGCGCTTCTGGTACGACACAGGCGGCTACCTGTACGACGTCGTCGATGGAGAGCGCGGGGACGATTCGGCCTGCCGTCCGAACCAGCTCTTCGCGATCTCGCTGACCCATCCGGTCCTGGACCGCGAGCGATGGGCGCCCGTCCTGGGCGTCGTCCGGGAGCGGCTGCTGACACCGGTCGGGCTGCGGTCGCTCGCCCCGGGCCACCCGGACTACAAGTCACACTACTTCGGCGACCTGCGCTCGCGCGATGCCGCCTATCACCAGGGAACGGCCTGGGGCTGGCTCGTCGGACCGTTTGTGGACGCCTGGCTCAAGGCGTTTCCAGACGATCGGCTGGGTGCACGGGAGGCGCTCAGCGGCTTCGAGGGGCACCTGGGCGAAGCGTGCCTGGGGACCATCGGCGAGATCTTCGATGCCGAGCCGCCGTACACGCCGCGCGGCTGCGTCGCCCAGGCCTGGAGCGTGGCTGAGCTGCTGCGCGCCCTGGCCCGGACGGCCTGACCCAACCGTCCCTCGCCCTCCGTCAGCCGCGCGGCCCTCGCAAGCGGTGCCGCTTCCATCATAGCGGTGGTGCAGGTAGTGCCGTCCCCGCGTTTCGGGCACGGCACTGGCTTGCGGGGAATCACGGCATCCTGAGCACGGTCGGTCGGCCGCCGCGTTGTGGTCGAAGCGCCTCCCGGTCGAACTGGAGGGGGTCGAATGGTACTTCTTCACGATTCTGGAGCCACAGTCGACCGGCACAATCCGGGCAACTGAGGCGGCGGACGGCGGCGGCATGCAGGGGATCCTGTACGCGGAGTACCACGACCTTCGCCCCCCGGGCATTTGCCCCCTGGACGGTACCCGCTACGCGAGCGCACTGCGTACAGATGAGGTCGCCACGAATGTCGCGTTCGCTGGAGAGTGCAGCGGTATCCGGCAAGTTGGTTCTCCTGAAGATCGCGGAGTTGTCCAGGATGCACTATCACACTCGAACTAGAGCCCCGTCATGAGCATTTCATCATCCGCGGCCATCCCTGCCACAGGCGACGGGGCCGGTCAGATGGCCCGGCCAGATCAACTCGTTGCCGGTCGCCCGGCCCCGAGCCAGCTACAATCTGAGCTGCCACGACGAGCGCGGCCAGGGCCGCACCATGCCGGATGCCATACGAGACAGCGTGTCCGGCCCTGAGCACCGAGGTGAGTGGGGTGGAGACCAGGGGTTTGGGTGGCCCGGCGCGCGTGCTGGTCATGGTCGAGCAGTCGCTCATCGCCGACGTCATCGAGCTCACGCTCAACCACGGTGTCTACGCCACACGGAAGGCAACGAATCTTGCTGAGGCAACGATCGTGCTCGACGAGTGGCAGCCGCACCTGGCCGTGGTCGACATGGACATCGGCGGCGACCATCTGGTGCAGCGACTCGAGCATCCGGAGACTGAAGGCAGAACGCGCATCCCCACGCTTGCCCTGACGAGGCACGGCGACCTCCGGACCAGGCTCGCCGCGTTCGAGCAGGGTGTCGACGACATCATGACGATCCCCTTCTCGCCCGAGGAGCTGCTTGCCCGAATATTGGTGATCACCCGTCGCAGCTACGGCCAGCCACTCTCGATCAATCCAGTCCTGAAGCTCGGTGAGATCGAGATCGACATCATGCAACGCCAGGTACGAGCCGGGACCGCGGAGCTACACCTGACGGGACTCGAGCAAAGCTTGCTCTACCTTCTGGCGGCCCATGCCGGTCAGATCGTGACGCGCGACGAGCTCCTGGATGCACTCTGGGGCGCCGATCACATCGCCGGCAGCAACGTCGTCGACCGCCACGTCCGCAACCTGCGCGCGAAGCTTCAGGACGACTGGCGCAAGCCACGATTCATCGCGACGGTGCCGGGGCTCGGCTATCGCTTCCTCCCAAAGCTCAGGGACAGATCAGGATAGATTCGCAGCCTCGGCCGCTCTGTGACGTCGGCGCTATCCATCGACCGTCCAGATAAGATCGCGATCCGGGGATTGTTATCCTACCTGGAACGACGGTCCGGCCGTGGTCGGCGAGCCCGCGATGATCGGCGTGCGCATCAGCTCCGTCGCCTGGACCTCCGCCGTGTACATCAGGCCGATCGCCGCGCGCAGGCCGGACGGGTCGCTGTTGAACGTGCGGTGCAGCGACCGCAGCAGGTCGGCGTACGTCGCGTTGAACTGCCGCGCGCTCGCCTTGACCGGCGAGCCGGCCGGCAGCGTCGCCGTGTCCGGGTCGTCCACCATCGGGTAGACCCCGTCCGGGTCGAAGCGGATCGGCGGGCCCTCGAATACCCACTTCCCGTCCGCGTTCTTCACCATCTGGCGCCCCTCCACGATCTCCTTGAAGCGGAAGTAGTGTGCCAGCTCATCCCGCTCGTCCAGCGGGTCGGTCAGCGACGTCCCCTCGCCCTGGCGGACGATCTCGTGGATCGCTAGCAGGGCGCTCTGTTTACCGTCGATCCGGTAGAGCCGGCCCGGCGCGTCCGGCCAGTCCTCCGGCGTCAACTGCCGACTCGGATCGCCCACGAACAGCTCGGTGCCGGCGTCGCTCAGCGTCACGATCGCCCGTGCGATCTGGTTGTAGAACCAGCCGATCGTGAACTTCGGGTGCTGCACGCTCGTGAACCACCGCTCAAGCGCTGCCGCCGCGTCCTGCGCGCCCGCCGCCAGCAGCCCCGCCTGATTCACCGTCACGTCGCGCGTGTCGATCGTCGGCAGCGCGGCGGCGACGCTCGGCTCGGCGAGCACCTCCTCCGGCTCCTCGATCGAGAGGAACACGTCGCGGATCTGGTCGATCGAGCAGCGCCGCAGGGTGACCGTCAGGTCCGGCCGCAGTCCAGCCGGCAGGTGGCCCGGATAGCGTGGCACGAAGCCCGCTCGATCGATCTGGGGCTGGCCACCGACCGCGTTGAGCAGGTTGCACGCTAGCGCCATGTGGAGCATCTCTTCGATCACGACGCTCCGGATGATCGCCGCGACCTCGCGGTTGCGACCCTCGACGATCGAGAAAAGGGTGCAGAGGTACGGCGGGATCGTCGAGTGCTCCAGCGCGATCGCCAGCTGCAGGGCGCTCTTCAGGCTCGCGACGTCCGTGATCTCCAGCAGCGGCGGCTCCGGCTCGGCGAGCCACTTCAGCAGCATCGCGCGCTTCGCCGGCGACAGGTCGCGCGTCACCGGCATGTAGTTCGGATCCTCGACCGGCAGCCCGAACACGAGCTGGAGCGCCCGCCGGTGCTGGACCACGCTGTGGTAGTCCGAGAGGTCCAGGATGTCGCGCATGATCGGGTAGAGGTTGGCGTACTGCTGGAGGACCGATAGCGCGTCGGCGACCCAGGTCGGGCGCTCGGGTACCTGATAGTCGTCGAACACCAGCACGCTCAGCCGGCTGCCGCCCGTGACCGAGTCGTCGCGCCCCCAGCCGTAGCTGACGCCGTAGACCTGGCCGTCGATGTACCCGCGCGGGTTGCCGGGCGGCTTCGCCGTGAGCTGCAGCGGGGCTGTCCCATCAGGCCCGGTCGTGACCGAGTCCGGAAACGTGAGCGCGCAGGCCGGCACGCCGACCGGCGGCCCGGCGATCGACCCCTGCTTGACCTGGCCCTGCTCGTCCACGTCGTTGTGCCAGACGTCGATCTCCACACCCGAGGCCGGAACGCCAAGTCTGGTCGCGTACAGCGTCGTCGTGGCCGTGTTGTCGGGCTCCATTCGGAAGACGAAGTCGTCGGCCCGCAGGTAGGTCGCCTCGGCGTTCTCCGAGAGAAGCGTGATCGTCCCGGTGCTGTCCACGATGCCGATCGGGTTCTGACCCGCCGCCGCGAACTGGACCTCGCTCAGCGCCGCCGAGATAATGCCGGCCTGGAACTCGTAGAACCCGCCCAGGCTGTCCAGCGTCGCCAGCACGACCGGATCGCCATTCGCAGGCAACGCCGCGACCTGGAGCACGCCGCCGATCGGCGAGCCTCCGACTTTCAGCGCATCCAGGCCCACCAGCGGCCCGCCGACCGACGCCGTCGGCAGGCTGTTGCCCAGGTCCACGAACAGCGTCTTGCTCGCCGCGTCGAGCCGGCACGGTGCGTTGTTCAGCGGCGAGCCGGCCCCGGCCAGCGGCTGGAGGTAGCGCGCCGCCACGAAGTGCTTCGGCTCACCCGCCTGGTACGGCCCGATCGAGCCGACGATCCGTCCCCAGGTGAACGTCGGCGAGGTGGACGTGTCGTCGAAGCCGTCGACGTTGAACTTGATCGAGAGCTGGCCCTCGTGCGCGGCGGCTCGGAGCTGCTGGAGCAGCGGCGACTCCTGGCCGTCCGTCCACTCCACATCCGTGATGACCGACTGGTAGACCGCGCCGAAGAACGAGTCCGGGTTGCCCGGCGGGTAGCGGACCCAGATGTCCGAGAACGGCGCCACCGTGAAGCTGCCGCTCCAGGCCGGCCGCCCCTGGCTGTCGAGCAGGCGCAGCCGCAGGCCCCAGATCTCCGACACCATCTGCTGTTCGGTGTCGAGGTCGACCAGCTTCGCGCTGACCCGGGCGTCGGCGCCAGCCAGCGTGCCGCCGACGATCGGATCGGCCAGCGCCGAGGCCGCCAGGCTCCCATCCGAGTACAACACGCTCGTCACACGACAGTCGCGCAGCCGCCACGCTCCGGTCCCGCGCGGGTTCCACCAGCCGTTCATCTGGTCCGGCGCCGAACCGGTCTGCGGCTGCTGAAAGCGTGCCTGGAACGTGGCGTCGTCGAAGTGGGACGGGTCGTTGTTGACGGTCGATACGTCGGCCTGGAACGCGCCGGCGAAGTGGAGTCGCGGGTACCCAAGGTACGTCATCAGTCCTCCTACTGCTCATGCTGCCCTGATCTGAGCAAGGGGCCAGGTGCGGGGGAGGGCGTGGCGGACGAGTTGGGGGGCCAGCGCCAGTGCCAGAGCGTCGAGGAGGGATCGTAGCCGGGCCACGGCCGCTGCCATCCCTGCTCGACATACGACTGCGAGTAGGTCCGCCACGGCTCGAGCGGGAGGCGATCGAGCAGGAAGACCGGGATGGCCGGCGTGATCCAGCCGATGACCAGCCCCGGGCCCCGGGCACTCTGCCACTCGCCGAAGCCGAAGTAGGTGTTGGAGGGCGTAGGGCGGCTGTCGGCGAACGCCTCGCGACGGTAGAGCCCGAGGCCCCCGATGAACCGGGCCGGCGTGTACGAGCGTGGCAAGTCGACGTCGTCGACGTGTGGGTACAGCGCCTCGATCCCGAGAAGATGCAGCTCCGGATGGCGGTCGAGCACGTCGAGGCTCTGGCGAAGCCAGCCGGGCGGCACCATCGCGTCGTTGTCGAGCTTGCCGAGGATCGGCGCGCTCGACGCGTCGAAGAAGTCCAGCATCGCGGCGACCGGCGCACCGTTCCGGGTCCTGACCAGGCGGGCCGGGGCTGGCACGTCGCGGATGGCGTTCTCCAGCCACTCGCGCGTCCCGTCCTCGGAGCCGTCGTCGTAGACGAACAGCTCGTGAATGGAGCGCCAGTCGGTGTTGG
>Ga0209382_10007748_pt1 | contig 13612 bp, 19 predicted proteins | sample SoiMetdeltSBSDD5_FD_187599 | JGI IMG/M metagenome (GOLD analysis project Ga0209382, IMG submission 187599) | Bulk soil microbial communities from a Populus tree surrounding site in Tennessee, USA - Soil MetaG P. deltoides SBSDD5 (SPAdes) (version 2) | ecosystem: Environmental > Terrestrial >... | reverse complement strand
TCCATCCAAATAACCAAGCTGCAGCACTCACGGTTCGCTTATTTTTATCAGGGTTTTACGAATTTATAATGTGTTGTATTTTCTTCTATTAGAGGATTTATCCATCTTTCTTATAGTATTTTCAGGTCTTTTATCTGCCAAATGGGCAGTTGTCCACAATACGATAGAACCAGCATTGAAAGTTCTTTGTTCTTCAAAATTAAACTTCCAATTCTTGGAAATGAACTTCCAAAATGAGCGAACGGTAAGTAGAGAGCTACGGAACAAGAAACCGGTGTAAGCCAGGGATCACCTTCGCAGAACTCCTACTTTCTGCGAAAAAAGGCCACCTATGGTGGAATAAGCATATGTTCGTTCGCAAAAATCCCCTGCCAAAGCCAAAACTTGTGAGACAATTTTTGCAAAGGTATGTCAGCAACCTATTGAGCTGTATGCTGTTACGCCTTAACCCGGTTTTCTGTTCCCACGCTCCCTAATACCCGTTTTCAAGGGGTGGAATGGAATTAGGCTACTCACGGCTTAGTTGATTACAAGACTCTTTTATCATTATTTTCTGTATCGTCTGTTTCAGGCCTCCAGTATAGGATACCCGCAATGCCTCACGCAATTGCTCACAGCCTCCTGTTGCATCAGTTTCGGTACGAAACTGAATGAGTGCTTTCATAACCAAGCTTAGTGACAGATTATCACCGTGGACTTTAGGTTTATTGTTCCAGAGCGCTCGATGTGTGCTCAGCGCTTCCTCTACCCACTTCTGAGCCTGCTCAAGGTTATCTTGTTCAAAAGCCAAGCTTGCCAACTTATTCAGTGACAAGCCGATCTCAGGTAGGTAGACCCCCGGATTGGTCTGAGCTAGTTGGCGGTAGATCGCTAACCCTTCCTTGAATACCTCTTCCGCCTTCTCAGGGAGGTGGATCTTACTGTAGAGAAGACCTAGGTTGGTGAGAGTCATCGCTACATCGGGCAAGTAAGCATTATTGGTTTCGGCTTGTTGACGCCGGATCGTTAACACTTCCTTATACACTTCTTCAGCCTCGTTCGGACGTTGGGTCTCACGGTAGAGGTTCCCCAAGTTTATTAGGACAGGAATTATCTTATCTCCGAGCAAGGTAATTACCGCCGAATTCTCCTGGGCCACTAAGTAGAAACCTCCTAGACCTTTCTGGAATGCCTCTTCTGCCTCCTTAAAGCGCTGAGTCCTCGCGTAGAGAACTCCCAGGTTGTTTGTGCTCGCTAATAAACCGGCCACGTACTTTAACGGTACATGAGCTGGTGGATTGGCCTTGTCCCATTGCTTGACCAGTTGGCTGTATGCTTCAGTCACCTTCTGGAATGCCTCTTCTGCCTCCTTAAAGCGCTGAGTCCTCTCATAGAGAGCCCCAAGGTTATTAAGAGTCATTGCGACATCTGACAGATAGACAGCAGGGGCATTAGCTGCCAGTTTGTAGTAGGTCTGCAAAGTAGTTATAAGAATTGGCTCGGCCTCACTGTATCGCTGCTGATCCAACAGCGTAGCAGCATATTCAAAGGCATACTTTTGGTTGTCCGGGCGATACTGATAAGCTTTTTCGAAGTGGGGCAGTGCCTTATACGGCTGAAATTGCAGGGCATACACCTCTGCGCGGTTAAAATGTTGGGCCGCTATGCGCTCTACTGCCTTTTCCCCAGCGTCGAGCAGCTGGTCGAGGAGCGCCCCGGCTTCTTCGAGTTTGCCTTCCTTTACAAGGGCTTTTGCCTGCTGGGCGAGAGGACTGTCCTGCCCTTCCGTGGTAAGGCGCTGTTCAAGGTCACGATACTTCTGCGTCCATTCCTCTGCCTCGCGGATCTTCGCTTGGAGTTCGATGTCTTTTTTATCGAGGAGCTCGTTTAATCGCGCAAGCGCTTTCGGATCAACGCCTTGACAGACAATCGTGACATTCCCGCCAGTGGCACCGACGGCGGGACTGCACCAGCCGGTAGTGGTTTGTGTGATCGTCTCCATGACGGCTGCTTGCGCTTGGAGGGCAAAGACCCCGAGCACCACCAACCAGACGGCCCTCATGATTTACGCCTTGGTCGCCGTGCCTTGGTCTCGCCGGGCGATGGCGCGCGTGCTCGCGAAAGAAGGGCTGCGACAAGGGTAGCTATCGCTGCGATCACTGCCGCGATGACGGGTGGCTGCTGCCACCAAGGTGGCCCCGCCGGTGCGGGCGTGGCCGGTAGTGTCGGTGATGGTGGCGTTGCTGAACTTTGTCCAGCAGGAGGCGACGGCCCCGGCTGCTGCGTAATTGTGACGTCACGGCCCGCGCTGCCGACGGCGGGACTGCCTGCCCCAGACGTGTGTTGGGTGATAGTCGTTCGGGGGAGGAGGGCGGTAATGATGACCGCCAAGACCCCCAAGGCGGCAATAATGAGAGGGGGCTTTGTCCACCATCGCACCATCGGGCCGTCCTCCTGCTCTATGTGCAGCAATTCCCGGAAGAGTCTAAAATCCCACGTTCAAGGACTCTGACTAAACTGATCGATTTTGTGCGCTGAGGACGCTTCATACCACGCGTGGTCCAACCCGAGTGCGTCACAAATCAGCAGATGATGAGGCTGGACACCAGCGATCTGCACGACCTCGTGCTTATCTATCCATAACTGGACCAAGGCTACTTGGCTAAACAAAGCCAACACCACCGCTGCCGTTGGGATGGCCGTCAGGCCTTTGTTGCCTGGGAGCTGTTGCGCATGCGTGCGCAGAGAGAGACGGACCTGTCTCTGGATGACGCTGTAGACCAGTAAGCCAACGACGGTGAGCATCGCCAAGGCGGCAATCCGTTCGGGTTTCTCCAGCCACACGGGAGCAATAGCCGCAGGATTCTTGATCCAGCGAAAGCCCGGTTCCACGGTCGTGTGCTGCTCCTGATAGGCCTGGAGAATCTCGGCATCTGTACTCACCTCAGAGCTCACGGTGGTGGCGAGCACCGTCCAGCCATTGTCCTCCTCCGGATTGGCCAGAGCTTCCACCTCTACGACCACGCGATAACCTCCCTCTGTCGCTGGGGGGTCTGTTTTCGCGGGACGTCCCCGACGGGCGCAGCGCGTACGGCGGGTGTCAGCCACGACGTGATAGCCTACCGTATGATACCGCCAGGGGCGTGGGCGGCGGCCTCGGCGGCCCTGGCCCCGGCCCTCATACTCCGCGATAGCGGCTTCGGCGTCAGGTCGGCAGACGAACCACCGCGCCTGGACCCGCTGTACGTGGTCGGCCACAGCCTGGGCTTCCTTCTCTTGGGCCACGGCATATGTGGAAGTTTGCTGCTGCGCCAGCTGGCTCGACTGGACGATGACAAAGCGCAGGGCCTCCCGAGCGACTCGTCCGTCGCTGTACTCGACCTCGATGTGGCGGCGCATGCTTTGCCCATGCCAGAAGCGCGGGGCCTCCTCCCTCGTCCGCCCGGGCTTCTCGACCAACAGGGGCAAGGCAGGTTGCTGGCGCCCCCAGGTCTCGAGTTCCTGCCGGATGGCACATGTGCGCGGGACTAATGTTACGAGCCCGATCTGGCGCTCCAGACATAAGCCCAGGGTCCGGCGACTATAGCCCTTGCTGTCGGCCACGATCCCGCGCACGCCCTCCAGGCCTAAGGCCAGACATTCTTCGATCGCCACGGGCGTTTCCACACTATCACTGCGATTGCCATCCCGCACGCCGACTCGGAGGGGCAGCCCGCCATCACCACTCACGCCCAGACTCAGGAGCACTTGTTTGAGGTCGTCGCGCCCATCTTTGCTGTGCCCGTAGGCCGGCCGGGGCGCGCGGGCTATCTGCGGCGCATCCTCATACGCCCCATAGAGCGCAATGGTCGTGGTGTCCTGATGGAGCCAGGGGGTCGGGATGGCGTAGACCTCGAGTGCCTTAAGAGCAAGCGCACTAAACACCTTGTTGAGGTTGGCCGCAAACAGCGCATCGAGGATGTGCCCCAACCGGTAATCATGGAGCGAGGCCCGTGTGAGCCCTGGCTGCAGCAGGGTCAGCATGCCGCGCTCTTCCAGCCGTTGCCCCACCTTATAGAGGGCATGATGGCCGTCCAGAATCGCCAGGACCAAGGCTTCGACCCCACGTCCACACGAGAGCACATGGGCGGGGTGGGGCGGGATGAGGCGGTCAATCACGGTGGCCACCTCCAAGCGCCGTAAAACACCCAGGACCAACGGTAAATGCGCAATGGGAGAAATCTGCTGCACAGCTACGGCCATACTGCACCTCCTGTTATTGGCTCGTCCTGGCAGTATCATAGCGGAGCGCAGTCGCAGACAACAGCAGGTCGCTCGTCTCAAGCAAAAATCGCGTGGTTCAACCTAGTCCCTTGAACGTGGGTAGTTGAGCAATAGTGGGTCGCATTACCTCCCAATTTAAATATGTGTGTAGATTGCTTGACGTATTTTCTAAACTATGCTCTTCTTCTAGAAGGACAACAAATCAAAGGAGAATTGCTCATGACCGATGTCGAACGGGAACAGGCTATCCAACATCTTTTAAAAGGTCGGCGTCCTCTAGACTTAGGGGAACATCATTCTCTTTATGAGGCATGGCAGGCGAAATGGAAAAACATGTCTGAAGATGAGAGAACGAGAGAAAAAGAGCTTCTCCGACAGATTGGCGAACTGCATGGCGAGGGCAGTCCATAACAACTGAAATCTTCTCAATCTTTGTTCAGCCGGAGTGAGTCTATCGATTTACTCTGGCTGTTTTTTTGGGTTGCCCTATATTGGTTGAAGATTCTCCATCTGTCAAGCCCAAGATAACGCGACCAGTTTCAAAGTTAGGGCTCCTTATGCAGCTTCCCTCAGGGCCTGCTGGCTGCATTGCGCGGCAAATGCCTGTGGGGGCAGCCCATCGAGAGCTCCGTGTGGTCGTTCGTGATTGTACTCCTCTAGCCAGTTACCGATAATGCGCTTGGCTTCCGGCACTGACGTAAACAGCCAGCGATTCAGACAGCCATCGCGAAAGACTCCGTTAAAGCTCTCGTTATGCCCGTTCTGCCACGGACTCCCAGGATCAATACAATGGGTATCGACATGCTGCGCCTGCAACCAACTCGTGACCCGCTGTGCGATGAACTCAGCTGACTTTTCCGTTGTGCTGTTTCGACCAAATTTCATGCTGGCTTCCGAGGAACACCTCATGAAAGTGCATAAAAATCAATGGCTTTTGACCATGCCATCCCTTCCTGACCTCCCTTATGGAGCCACGAACCAAGGCCTACACCATGGTGTCCGGGGTGCAGACGCCTTCGCAGTGACCTGATCGGGGACGATCCCCAGAGATGTAGGCTTGCAAACCATTGAGAACAAAGTACTTTCACGGAGTATCATCGGGAAATCAGCACCCATACTTGCTGAAATCATGATACGGAAAAGTCAGTCAGGACCATTATCACTTTTGACATACATCGGAGCGCCACGTTGCGCAAACACCCGCCGCAACACTTGGACCACCTCCTCTGCCGTGATCGAGCGAGCACAGTGGATAGTCAAGCCCTCCCGCGTGTATTCATCGAGCACTGTCAGGCACTTCAGCCGTCGTCCATCGGTGGTCTCGTCATGGACAAAGTCATAGCTCCAGACATGATTGGGATGCGCCGCCCGGGTTGGCGTCGTCGTGCTTGTGCCCAGGGGGCGCCGCTTACACGCTTGCTTGATGACTTGTAGCCCCTCGTGCTTGCGGATGCGGCGGACCGTCTCGCGATTCACGCCCCACTGTTCAGCCTTTAACAGGTGGTAAATCTTCCGATACCCAAAGCGCGGATAGCGCTCCGAGAGCGTATGAATGCGCTGTAGCAACTCGACCTGGTCCCGTCAGCCTGACTGCCGCCGCTTGGTGCTGCGGTGGAGCGCCAAGACGTGGCAGGCGCGTCGCTCGCTGACATGATACGTCTGCTCCAGATACGCTGCCGCCTGGCGCTTGGCAGCCAGGCTTACCAGTTTTTTCCCAGCACGTCCTTCAACATCCGGTTATCCAAGGTCAATTCGCCCACGAGACGCTTCAACTCGGCGTTTTCTCGCTGCAGCGCCCGGAGGCGTTTGGCATCAGAGACCTCCATGCCCCCAAACTGCCGACGCCAGCGATATAACGTCTGTTCGGCAATATTATGCTGGCGGCACACGGCGCGGACGTTCCCCAGCGCCTCAGCATCGTGCAAAATCCGAATAATTTGCTCTTCTGAAAATCGCTTGCCTTTCATCGTACCTCCAGTCGATATGCGATAACCCTAACATATCAACTGGACGCATTATAAGGGGGCAAGTCACTCCTCCTGATGGACATGGTCCTCACTCTTGCCAAGGCAGAAACACATCATCTCTATCGTGTCCATCACCCCGAGAATGGTCTGTCCTGCTCTGAGGGTCAAGCGTCCTTCCGTCCCCAGGGGCTCTTCGCTCTTGTGTCCCAGCAGACACTGCCAGAAAATCAACATGGCCACCAGATACAACGAGAGCAAACACACCATCAACAGTACACCCGGCTGCATACACATTACCCCTCCCCATTTTGAAACCTCACAGTGTACGAGAGCACCGGCGTGGATACAGCATCATAGCAGATTGGCAGGAAAAGGTTTCAGATTTATTTCCGGCGACTTGGCAGGGCACCACCGACAACGCCGCAAAATGGAATACTAAACGGGCTAAAGAGAAAAATCCTCAAATGAGTAAGTAAGTATAGACTCAAAGATTCAAAAACTTTCTTACTCAATCACTCAAGAATAGCAACAAATTCACGCAACACATCAGCAATGCGTTTGCCTGCCTTCGCAGCATAGATTTTCAGCTTGATATGCTCGTCCCGCGCCAGGTCAAAATTCACCCGCACGGTCTCGCGTTTATCCGCTAGGGCAGCGAGGGTTGCTGCTTTTTTCTTGTCGCTCGGACGTCCGGCAGAAAGACCCACTTTTCTCTCACTCATATGCACCTCTTACTCAAAACCTCAATAGAGTATTTCCTTAATTTCTTGCATCAATGTACGTATTTCTTTCGCTGCTTCACCGTGTGGCTCCACGTCTAACACTGTAGTGCCCGACGCGGCTGTCGTCGGATAGAGCACGCGCTGCATGATCCGGACGGACAAAATCGGCAAGGCGTAATCAGCCAACGCTTCCGTGACTTCCTGCCCCAGCTTGGTGTTTCTGATCGCCCGGCTGATGAGAAACGCGGCTTGCAATTGTCCCTCAGTGAGTTCTATACGTTGCTTCACCAAGTCAACAAGATCAGCCGTGGCCCAAATATCGTACGGACTCGGCTGCACAGGGATCAACACAAAGTGTGCGGCCTTCAGCGCGCTGACGGCCAAGTCATGGGCCTGCGGGGCGCCATCAATAATGACATACTCTTTGCGGGCAATGCTTTTGAGATCCCGGTCAATCGTGGGGCGGTCAAGTCCAACCACGGGAACCGGTTGGTCCTCCCGTACCGCCGCCCAATCACGGGCCGAACCCTGCGGGTCAGAGTCGACCAACAACACGTCGTGGCCATCGAGTTGCAATGCCCGTGCAAGGTGAGTAGCGATAGTAGTTTTCCCAGAGCCGCCTTTTTGGTTCAGGACTGCAATCCCCTGCATGTACCTGCCCTTTCATACATTGAGTAGATGAGCGATTAAGGAATCACTCAGCGCAGGAGTATACAGCAAAAAGGCCATGAGTAAAGGGTGGTTTTGAGTGGTTGAGTATACGCGTGAAGGGGACTGGCAGCGCGTCTACTGATATAGCACAGAGAAACCAACCAGCTAAAAAGAAAAAAACCGCAGGGCGTTAGCCGCTACGGTGCTCTTGAATCAATCGATCAAAAGAAAAATCACTGCTCCTTGAGCAGTACTCAAGTTCCACGACAATTCTGCCGACACGAGACATAATGACCCTCTTTCTAAAGAAGTCTCTATATGCCTCGTGGACGCAAAACCTCCTTTACCATCCACCTTACGCCTGCCCAACGTCAGACGCTTCTCGCGTGGCAGCGATCAATGGTCATCCATGCTGCCCTTGCCCGACGTGGCCGAATTATCTTACTGCTGGCAAATGGGATGACCATCACCGACATTGCGACCACGGTGGGGATGAGCCGGCGGCATACCTACAAGTGGGTACAGCGATTTGCGCAACACGGACTGGAAGGGCTGCAAAGTCAACGACCATATGATCGCCGTATCCATCCCCGTTTCCTTAATATGTCGGATGAGAATGATGTTGGTACCGGTGTCTAGCCCACTGTTTTTCAGTCTCTCAGCCTACCATTCCACATTACGATAAAAAACCACCTGCCAGAGCCAGCCTGATTCCCCTGTATCTACGCGGGGTCGTCTAGACACAATGCCACAGAACGGCCTCGAGTATGGTGTCGGCCACTTGGTATCGATGAGGCCCTTCACACACAGCGCCTCGCCAGCTGTCAGGGGGTGAAACCAGCAAGCGACCTCGCCATCCTTCGCCATAACGATTTACAGGCGCAAGACTGGAAAAAGAGGGAGCGGTGGTAACGAGTCTCCAAGACAAGCACCGAGGCAAGGATGATCGCAACCAACCCTGGGGGGGCAATTTCAAACGGAATTTCCAACGCGCAAGGTGTAAGATACACTTCCACTGCGCGCACGTCACCCGGTCCATGGACCGGGGCGAGCCGATGCAGGTGGTGGAACCACGGTCCAGTGCCCAGCCTCGGACGACGAGCATCGTGCTTCGTGTGTGTGCCCGCGCAGCCATGCTTACAATCGACGAAAGAGAGAGGAGCACCATGAGCAAGATCGTCCTGGTAGTGTTCACGAGTCTCGTCATCGCCGCCGGTGCGGCCGATGCGGTGGCGCAGACGGCCGGCTCCACGGTCAGCGTCTCGAAGACCGAGCAGCGACAGATCGCAACGGGGTGGAGTGCGAAGAAGCAGATCCTCGGGAAGAGCGTCTACAACAACATCGGCGAAAAGATCGGCGACATCAACGATCTGATCGTCACGCCGGACAAGGCTGTGTCCTACGCGATCGTCGGCGTCGGCGGCTTCCTCGGCGTCGGCGAGCGTGAGATCGCGGTACCGGTGGGCAGGCTCAAGCAGCAGGAGGACAAGATCGTCCTGCCTGGAGCGACGAAGGACACGCTGAAGGCGGCGCCGAAGTTCGAGTACGCGAAGTAGCCGTCGAGCGCGCGGCGCCCAGCAGCGGGTCCCTGGGCGCCACGCAGCCTGGTCGCGCGTTGCCCCGCTCGCTCACGGTCAGAAGACCAGCGAGTACAGGGTGGCCAACGCCATGATCAAGACCCTATAGAGAACATGAAAAAAGCGGGTGACTGATTCACTGCGGGGCGGATTCGTCCAGCGGGAATGCGCGGTATTGAGGCCAGACTTCCATCAGTTGTTCGTCGTTGAATTTTATGTTCACCCAATCCACCAAAGAATAGGTAGTCACAAAAAAATCGTAGGCGGTATACAACATTGCTTGCTGTCCCTCATCGGCTTTTAGCCGCTTGAAGTCGTATACCAATTTATTCAGCAAATCGAGAGGACTTGTTAGTCCGAAGATGCCATCACTCATCCTTTGATCTCCCCGTCAAGACTGCCGCAGTCTTATTTTCTTGTTCTCAAGATACTATTTTTTAAGTCGCAAAATATCCTTTATCCGGCTCTGTTGATTAGTAAGAAGCTCGATCAATAAATTTCACTTGATCTTCCCTATATGATCGATGATCGCTCGTGCTTGTGAAGCATATATTGAAGAATTAATCCCCAGGATGAGGGGTTCACGTTTGTATTGGTAGGGCATAATGGGTCGCTAGGCTGTCAGCACATAGCGGTTCCCACACTTGTGGACGATGCTACGAGTAAAGAGCCCAGAGAGCGCACTTTCCGTCAGGCTCTTGGATAATCCTGTGGCTTCACGAATCTTCCGAGCCGTCAGCCCGTCCGGATGCTGCTGGAGCAGTGCCACAATAACGAGACGGCGTTGCTCAACATCCGTGCCTGAGCTCGTCTGGTGGGTAGGCGATAGGGTTGCGAAATCTTTCTCACTTCTCTGCATTGCAGTGACCTCTGCGGGCAAGATAGGGTAGAGATGTCTTCTTTGGAGAGTGTCAGTGCGCAGGAGCTACAGCACGGGGGAAGTCGTATACAGGGGTTTCAACTTTACGCACGGGCACACCGTATTCTATAAGCTTATCGATCTCTTGCAGCACTTCCTCATCAATCCAAATCTCACCGCACGCAACACAAACCTTCGCAGGTACATTTTGGAATAGATAAATATTGCTGTCTCTCTTCTCCTCATGGGTGATTGTCGTTGCTTTCAGCTCGCCACCACAAACAGCACAGAGTTGTTTGTTTGATTTTGTTGTCATGGTTTTCTTCTCCGCCGCTGCCATGGGTCTTCCCACTTGCGCGGGTCGAGCCAGTGGACAGTAATGACATAGAGCCGATCATCTGATGCATCGTAGCCCACAGAGACGTATAGAGGATGATTGTCTTCCTGCATCCGCATCAGCAGACATTTCGGGAAGGGTTTTGCTCTTGGCCGTTGCTCGATGATGTCACCCTCGGTCAATACCCGTATGGCCTGCGCTCGGGTAATGCCGCGTTCCTGTGCCCTCAGGAGGGCATGGTAACGCCACGTAATACGTCCTGCGTGGGCTGCGGTTCTCATAACAGTGAGATCAAGCGCCATGTGTCATAAATTGGCTAAAGGATACCCGAAGCATAGCATGTTAGGGGGGAACGTCAATGCATTACTTGGCAGTAGCCACGACGCTCTGAGAGCGAGGGATGCTGATTGCACGTGTGCGATTACAGGGGACCATGAAGGCGTACATCTCACTCAAGGGGGAGGAACGCCGATCATGCTCCCGCCCCGCGCCTACTTGATCACTTCGTCTGCCTGGGAGAGAACCGACGGAGGCAGCGTTAGGCCCAGAGCTCCCGCCGTCTTCAGGTTGGCGATGAGCAAGGACTTCTCAAACCGCTCGATGGGCAGGTCTCCGGGTTTGGCGCCCTTCAGGAGCTTGTCCACGTAGGTAGCGGCGCGGCGACACATCAGGGCGGTATCGAGCCGGTGCTCTAGCAAGCCGCCCTCCGCCGCGAACCCCGCGCGGGCCGAGATTGTCGGCAGCCGGTGGGTGGTAGCCAACTCCGCCACGCGGTGATAATGCCCTATGGGCCACGCCTCATCCACCACGAGGAGCGCGTCGATACCGCGCTCGGCCATGGCGGCGAAGGCGCCCTCGACTTCGTCGGTGGTACGAATGTCAATGCGGTGGATCTCGATCCCCAGGGTCCGCGCGACTGTCGGGCCGGTGTCGCGCATGTGGCGGTTCACGACCGGATTATCCGGATGCCCGAGGAGACCCACACGCGTGATCCGGGGCACGGCATCCTTCAGTACTTCGAGCCGTTTCCCAAAGAGCTCGGGGCCATACCAGGTCAGCCCCGTGATGTTCCCGCCCGGCTGCGCGAGGTTGGGGATGATGCCCGTGGTGACCAGGTCCGCCGTCCCCACCACAATGGGGATGGTAGTGGTCGCCTGCTGGGCCGCCAGCACCCCAACCGCTGCCCAGGTGAAGAGGACGTTGGGCGTGTGTTGGACCAACTCGGCCGCGAGCGCGGGAAGCGACTCGGGCTTGCCCTCGGCGTAGCGGTATACGAAGCGGATGGTGTGCCCTTCCACGTAGCCGAGGTCGTGCAGGCCGGCTTTCAAACGCTCGCTGCAGAAGGCTTGCCCAGGGGAGGTATTTGCGAGAACCCCGATCGTGGGGATCGTCTGGGCCTGCTGCGCATTGGTGTCGAACGACGCCAGCAGGAGGCTGGAGACCAGGGCGACCAGAAACGTGCGGGTGATGGGCATCAGAGCCTCTTCTCCTCAGGGAACCATAACGTGTGCGCTCACATTCCTGGAAGTATTGATCGATATTCGCGATGCGCTCTCAGCAATAGAAAAACGGCTGCCCACAGCAACAAAATCGGACTGAGCGCTGCTCTCGCGAGACCGTTGGCAGTGCAAAAAATACCAACCAGCTAAAGAGAAAAAACTTACTGGTCTCGTATGGTGGAGCTATTCGGCCGACTCCATTCTGAGCCCGTCAATCCGTTCAAAGTGGCGTCGGTTGTTGGTGAGCAGCGTGAGATTATGCTGCACCGCGGTCGCTGCAATGAAGAGGTCAACATCACCGATGAGCATCCCCGCTGCCCGGAGCCGTCCGCGTTCCCGGGCAAAAATCTTTGCGGTCTCTGCATCGATACCGAGAAGGGACACGCTCTCCAGGAACGCGAGTAACGACTGCTCGCTCTCGACCGGATCGCGCGAGTAGTACACCCCCTCATAAATTTCCGCAAGCGCAACTACAGAAAGACCAAGACCTTCGGGCTGAAGGTCTTGCAGACGTTGGGTAATGACCGGATGTCCGTTGAGGTGATGAATGGCCCAGTCGGCATCCACGAGGTAGGCAATCGTCATAAGCGGGGTACGGGCCGAGTCGAGATGAGCCGATCCGCGTAGATATTTGCAATAAGGGTGTCGGCGTCAATCAGGCCTTTCCAGCCACCAGCAGAGCGGCGCAACCCGTCCGCATCTTTCGGGGTTGATGGTGAGAGAATCGTGATCGACACTTCCGTGCCTTCCGGCAGATTGATTTTTTCCAGCAACTCTAATCTACCCGCTTTGACTCGGGCACGAATCGTCTCAGCCATAGAGGCCTCCCTTCGTTTTTTGCTGGTTACTACGGACTTCATATGGTTCTAGCTTACGGCACGGGGGACGCATGTCAAGCACCACGGCATGTGAGGTAAAAACCAGCCTGGATCACCGAAGCTGGATATTCAGCAGTGGGATTTGGTTACTGTCCCGTACTTCTAGTATTCCACGAACATTCGTTGCGTCAGGGGTGACGACTGTTCTGCAGGAATAAACGGCATTGTTGGCGATATCTCCTGCAATACCACATGCTGTCCCTGCGGCAAGGGACGCACCGCATTGGTTAACGACTAACGGCACGACGGTGCCGGTCTGATCAGTGATCAGCGGGCTTGAAAGAGTAACTGGCGCCGTGCCAGCGTTGTAAAAATAACAAACCGCACGTACCTGGGCAGGCCCGCCGTAAATACTCCCAGCGGCTAATATTTGTTGGGCGTGAGCATTCGTTCCCATACTGAGTAAAGCAGCAACAGCAACTGAAACAAGGCCTAAACGCATCAGATTCATCCTTTCCCCATAGAGCCACAACACGTACCACGCTGTGCGGCATAATACCATGGCGACAACACACTGGGAAGGGTGCATATCGGTTATGTGCGCTTCGATTTGATAATCTGGGCAGCTTCGGCCCGCATCCGTTTCCACGCCTCAGGAGTCATCGGAATCCCTTTGCCCTTGAGACCTTTCATGAGTTCGATTTCCAACCGTTCCTCTTCCAGACGTTTTAAATCTTCCCGAATGAGCCCACGGATGTAATCACTCGGCGTGCCATAGTGCGCAGTGCGGCTGCGCCGAATCGCAAACTGCTTTACTGACAATTCCAAATTGGCAGATCTTCCCTACAATCCTTAAGTGATTGAAAAAGTGTGATGAAAATGTGCCGTCATGAAGTCTCGCAAATCGTGATGCCGACTCAGGTGACGCATGATCTGCGTG
>Ga0209382_10007747_pt1 | contig 13612 bp, 12 predicted proteins | sample SoiMetdeltSBSDD5_FD_187599 | JGI IMG/M metagenome (GOLD analysis project Ga0209382, IMG submission 187599) | Bulk soil microbial communities from a Populus tree surrounding site in Tennessee, USA - Soil MetaG P. deltoides SBSDD5 (SPAdes) (version 2) | ecosystem: Environmental > Terrestrial >... | reverse complement strand
ACGGGCACGGTCGGCGCGTTCGCGGTGAACGGCGACGGCAGCCTAACGCCGCTCCCCGACACGCCGGGACTGGGCGCGCGTGCCGGGTACATGGGACTGGCTGCATATTAGGCCGGTCGCCAGCACGAGCCGGAGCTCATAGCGGCGCCCCCGTCGAAAGGCGGGGGCGCCATCGCTTGCTACTTCTTCCGCGGATCGTCCGCCGCGTTCACGTACGCCATCGCGAACGGGCCTTGAGAGCGAATGCTCAACACCGTCGCCACCGGCGCGATCGCGAAGTGGTTCATCTTCGCGCCGATCGACCCCGTGTCGCCAGGAGCCATCTTCATCGTCTTGCTCTGGTCGAGCGCGTCACCCATCCCGACGAGAAACTGACCGCTGCGGATACGAACGTGCTCGTCGGTCGGGTGCCAGTGTGGAGGAATCTTGTAGCCCGCAGGGAACGAGAGGCGAACGACGAACTCACCGGGCTTCGACGGGTCGCCGCGTTCCACGGCCATTTTCGCGCCCGCGGGGAAGACGTCGGGCGCCGGACCCCACGTCAGTGACTTCCCCGCGCTCGAGGACGCGGTCGCTGTCGCCGGCTTCGCCTGCGCGCTCGCGACGCTGGCGAAGCTCAGCATGGCGGCCGCAAACACCGCGGCGGTACTGATCTGCCTAACGTTGTACATCGTGCCACCTCCTGCTCGAAAGGTAGTGAACGAAGACCATCAACGATTCCGGAATTCCCACTCGATCCCGTCGGGATCTCTGAACGCGACACATCCCATCCCGACAACATCACCCCGGAGTGGTGAGTGCTCGATGCCCAGGGTCGTGAGTGCGTCCGCAACGGCGCGCAAATCGTCGACAGCAACGCACCAGAGAGCAATACGCTCCACGCGTCGTTGCGGAGGCCTGGGCTCGTCCGTCGTCATCGGCGCCTCGACCTCTAGACGCACGGTGATGTCGCTTAAGCCGGCGCGGAATGTGAACGCGTCGCGCTCTTCGTGTAGCAACGGGAAGCCAAGCCGGGCGAGGTAGAAGACGCGCGCGCGAGCCAGGTCCGCCGTCGCGAATGCCGCGCCGGCAATTCCTCCCACTCTGAAGCCAATCCCTTCGGCAATCGCTGTCATCCCTTCGCCTCGACCACGGTTCCTTGCTGCCCTTCCGCGCAGAGCCTAGTATGGATCGCTGATCTCACCTCGATCTCACCAGCCCCGGGCGTCGCTCCAGGATCTCACAAGGTGCTGCGTCTCAAGACGTTCGGTGGTCTTTCCCTGGAAGGCGAGCACGGGCCCCTCACCGGTGCAGCAACGCAGCGGCGGCGCCTGGGTCTTCTTGCTGTGCTAGCCGCCGCAGGGACTCGCGGCGTTACCCGTGACAAGCTGGTTGGCCTCCTCTGGCCCGAGGTGGACGAGACGCGTGCGCGAGCAGCGCTCTCGCAGTCGGTGTACGCACTCAAGCACGACACCGGTGGAGACCAGCTGGTGCTTGGCCACGACATGCTCGCGTTGAACCCGCTGGTCGTCACGTCCGATGTCGCGGAGTTCGAGGATGCCGTCGTCCGCGACGACGCGGCACTTGCGGCGAATCTCTATACAGGTGCCTTCCTCGATGGCGTATTTCTTCCGGACGCGCCTGACTTCGAGCACTGGATCGACGGCGTTCGGCTGCGACTCGGGCAAGCGGCCGAGCGCATGTTGGAACGCCTCGCCGTCGAGGCCGAGCGTCGAAAGGACTATGTCGCCGCGGCGGAGTGGTGGCGCCGCCTCACGGCAATCGATCCGTTGAAGACGCGTGCGGTGCTTGCACTCATGGGGGCGCTCGCCGAGAGTGGCGATCGTGCGGGGGCGTTGCGGCACGCCGAGCGATACGCGCAGCGAGTCCGGGAGGATCTGGACGGCGAGCCGAGTACCGCGGTGGCAGAGCTCGCCGACACCTTGCGGGGCCAAGCCAGTCGCGAGCGGTTCGCTGACCGGTTCGTGATCGAGCGCGAGCTTGGGCGTGGGGGGATGGCGGTCGTGTATCTCGCGCGCGATACCAAACATGACCGCAACGTCGCGCTCAAGATGCTCCGTGCGGACATGAGCGCGGCAATCGGCCGCGAACGGTTCGAGCGCGAGATTCGCGTCACCGCCGGTCTCCAGCATCCGCACATCCTGCCACTTCACGATTCGGGCGAATGGGGTGATGGGCTCTTCTACGTGATGCCGTTCGTCGATGGCGAATCATTGCGCGCACGACTCAATCGTGAGCGGAAGATGTCCATCGGCGATGCCCTGCTCGTCGCGCAGGAGGTGGCCGAAGCGTTGAGTCATGCGCATCGGCGGGGCGTCGTGCATCGCGACGTGAAGCCCGAGAACATCCTGCTCGCTGACGGGCACGCGATTGTCGCCGACTTTGGCATCGCACGAGTGGTGTCACAATCGCTGGATGCGCAGTTCATGCAGGCGGGCATCTCGCTCGGCACACCGGCCTACATGGCGCCGGAGCAAATATCGGCAGAGGGAGATGAGGGCCCGCTGTGCGACATTTTCAGCCTCGGGTGCGTGTTGTTCGAAATGCTCGCAGGCCGTCCGCCGTGGATTGGTGCGACGCCGTCCTCCGTGCTCGCCCGCCGGTACAAAGAGAGCGCACCGACGCTTCGTACCTTAAGGCCCGACGTCCCGTCATGGCTCGGCGACGTGGTGCGCGACATGCTCGCCGAGGAGCCGTCACGACGGCCGGTCTCCGCGAGCGAGATCGTTCGCTTGCTCACGTCGGGGGGAGCCACGGCGCGGTCGCCCTTGCCCGACGTCGGCGACGAGATGATTGGCCGAGAGGCGGAACTCCGCGCGGCTGCGTCGCTTCTCGATCGGCCAGACGTTAGGCTTCTGACGCTCACCGGTGCTGGAGGAACGGGGAAGACGCGGCTCGCGATTCAGATCGCGCGTGAGCTCGAGCCGCACTTGGATCGCGTCGTGTTCGTCGACCTCTCCCCGTTGCACGATCCAACGAGGGTCACGCCGGCCATCGCCGCGGCGACGGGCGTTCAACCCGAGAGCGGACGGGACCTGATCGACGCCATCGCACTGGCGAACGCCGGTCGCCGCACGCTCCTCGTGCTCGACAACTTCGAGCAGGTCGTGAGGGTGGCACCGGCAATTGCGCAGTTGATCGCGGCCGCGCCAACGATGAAGGTGCTCATCACCAGCCGCAGCCGCCTCGGTATCCGCGCCGAGCATGAGTTTTTCGTGGCGCCGCTGTCCCTCCCGGATTCGGGAGCCGATCCGTCGGCACTGCGTGAGAACCCGGCGGTTCGTCTGTTCATCCGCCGCGCCACCGCCGCAAATGCCGCGCTCGTGTTCGACGACGAATCACTCGCGGCGGCCGCAAAGATCTGTTCGCGCATCGACGGGCTGCCACTCGCCATCGAGCTCGCGGCGGCGCGTTGCCGCCTCATGTCACCGCGCGCGATCGCGACACGCATCGCATCGGGGTTCGAGCTCGTGTCGGGCGCCGGCCGCGACCTGCCTGCCCGACATCAAACGATACGCGAGGCAGTCACGTGGAGCGTCGCCCTGCTCAGTCCGAGCGAGCGGAGCACGTTCGGCCGAATGGCGATCTTCGCCGGCGGGTGCACCGTTGACGCGGCCGAACACGTATGTGCCGCGGACGATCGCTCGAGCCGCGCGTTCGATGACGTGAGCGCGCTCGTCGATGCGAGCTTGCTGATGCGTGACATGACCACGGGATCCGCCGAGCCGCGCCTCCGAATGCTGGAAACCGTGCGAGAGGTCGCGCTCGATGAGCTCTCACCGAGCGCGGACGCCGATGCCGTAGCCAAGCGCCACGCCGAGTGGTATCTGCGGATGGCGACGTCATTCGCACCGAGGCTGACCGGCGAGTCACAGCACGAGGCGTTGGCGGCGCTCGCCCAGGAGCACGTGAATCTCGGTGCGGCGCTGGATTGGATGATCCGGCATAACGATGTTGATGGAGCGCTTTCGCTCGGCGCGGCGCTCTGGCGGTACTGGCTCGTGCGTGGTCACCTCGCGGAAGGTCGCAGTTGGCTGGCACGTGTGCTGGCTATGCTGTCGGCTTCCCGGCCCGACCTCGACGCCTCTCGGGCCGATGTCATGAGTGGGGCGGGCCACATCGCGCAGAACACCGGCGCTGTCGGCGAAGCGGAGCAGCATTTTCAGGCTGTGCTCGAGATCCGTCGTCATCTTGGCGATGAAGCGGGCGTGGCGCGAGCGCTCTCGGACCTCGGGTGGATCGCCTGGCGCCAATGCGACTTTCCGAAAGCGCGGCGACTGTCGGTGGAATGCCTAACGCTCGCCGAACGGATCGGCGCCACCCGTGTCGCCGCCCTCGCGCTCACGAACCTCGGCGCCACCGCGCTGTTTGAGGGCGACCTGGCCGAAGCCTCCGCCGCATTCGCGCGGAGCTCGGTGCTGCGCGCGGAAGTCGCCGATCAGCGCGGCGTGGCATTCGCCGACACGTTTCTCGCGTGGGCGAAGTGCCGCGCCGGCGATCTGGACCAGGCGCTCGCGCTCCTCGAGCGCGCGGAAGATACCCTCCGATCGGTCGGCGACCAACGGCTGGTCTACTTCGCGCGCGACATCCGGGCCGAGACGTTCATTCGTCAAGGCGACCCGGCCACGGCAGCCGCCATTCTACAGATCGATTCGATGACCGGCGTCCGCCGCTTCGGCGACCGCTGGAGCGTGGCGCACGGTCTCGCGGTCGCGAGCTGGGCGTCCCGACTCCTGGGACGTTTCGATCGCGCCGTCGCGTTCGCGACGGAAAGCCTCGAGCTCCGCCGCGCAGAGGGCGATCGCTACGGCGAGGCCGAGTGTCTGGCGTTGCTGGCCGCTACCGCGCGAGCGACCGGGGACGAGACGACCGCGCTCGGCCGGCTCCGCGAAAGCCGTGACATTCGCAGCACGATCGGAGATGTCGCCGGGCTCGCCGAATGCGACGCCGAGCTCGCGCAGATCGCGACTCCGGCGTGACGCAACCGGCGGCGTACCTGCGCGAGCAGTTCGGCGACATCGACGTCTACCTGTTCGATCAACTCCTGCGCGGCCGGATTGCGTTAGGCAGGAAGGTTCTCGACGCAGGCTGTGGCGCAGGACGCAATCTCGTATTCCTCATGCGCGCCGGGTTCGACGTATGGGGCGTGGATGAGAGTCCCGACGCGATCGCCCGCGTGAGGCAACTCGCGGCCAGCATCGCGACGCGGCTCGAGCACGACCGATTCCGCGTCGAGCGCGTCGAGGCCATGTCGCTGGAAGACGGTTCGATGGATGTCGTCATCTCGAGCGCAGTTCTCCACTTCGCCCGTGACGAACGGCATTGGCACGCCATGGTGCACGAGATGTGGCGGGTGCTCGCACCCGGCGGGATCCTGTTCGCCCGGTTGGCGACTACCGTGGGCCAGGCGCGGCTACGACCACTCGGCGGTGGGCGTTACGTCATGCCGGATGGCGACACACGCTTCCTCGTCGACCACGAGCAATTGATCGACGTGACCGCCGCGCTGGGCGGATCGCTCCTCGATCCGCTCAAGAGCACCGTCGTGCATGATCAGCGGTCGATGGGTACGTGGGTCGTCCGCAAAGCTTCAGAGTGATTTCGACAGGGTCTCGTGGTACGGCCTGAAGCCGAAGTCGAGGTACAGTGCACGCGCCGCGGTGTTGTCGCTCAAGACTCCGATGCGCAGCTCCGCCGCGCTTTGGGCCATCGCGTACCGCTCGCCATGAGCGAGCAGAGCGCGCGCGTAGCCGCGCCGACGATACTCACGCCGTACCAGCAGCTCGGCGACTATGGCGTAATCTCCGGGCGGCTCGTCGAGCCGCTCGAACGGGACACGGGTGTACACCGTCGTGAACCCGGCAACGGCGCCATTGACCTCGAGCACGAAGATTTGTCCCGCGTATCGTCGGCACTCTTCGAGCATCGCGACGAGATAGTCCGACGCGATGACGCGACCGGGGCGGAGCCGGCCGTCGATCGCGCGCTCGGCGTCCTGCAGCTCCGCAATGCAGTCGAGCAGTGACGCGCTGTCTTCGTCTCGGTACGTCCGGATAGCCGCGTCGGCGCCGGCGCTCGTCCCGGTCGGAGCGGATGTGTTCGGAGAAGTCATACCGACATGTAGTCACGCGCCCGTCACGGGGTTCCCGGCTTCCTGGGCGGAGCTAAGACGCCTCGCTGGTCAGCCCGTATTGCTTGAGCTTGCGCCACAACGTCGTGCGTCCCATGCCTAACAATTCGGCTGCGCGCGCGATCGCGCCGTCCGTCTGCTCGAGAGCTGCCACGATCGCGTCGCGTTCGTCGTCAGCCGACCGCGTTGCCCGATACCGCGACTCGGAGCTGTCAGCGCCGTGCCGAAGCTCCGGAGGGAGATGCTGCGCCTCGATGCGGCCGAAGCCGGCGTCGACGGCGGCCCGCTCCACCACGGACATGAGCTCGCGAACGTTTCCAGGCCAGTCATAGCTTCGCATGAGCCGGATCGCGAACGACGAGCACGTGAGGTTCGCGCCATCGGGAGCGCGATCGCGGAGCCGCTCCATCGCGTGGGCGACGAGGAGCGGAATGTCTGCACGTCGCTCACGCAGTGGCGGCACCACGAGCGGAAACACCGCGAGCCGGTAGTAGAGGTCCTGGCGAAAGCGAGACGACTCGACGAGCTCCACGAGGTTGCGGTTCGTGGCGGCCACGACGCGGACGTCGACACGAACGGGGCGGGCCGAGCCAACGCGCGTCACTTCGCGCTCCTGCAGGACGCGGAGCAGCCGTTGCTGAACGCTCGCGCTCATCTCGCCGACTTCGTCGAGGAAGATCGTCCCGCCGTGTGCCGACTCGAACACACCCGCGCGGTCGCGCACGGCGCCGGTGAACGCGCCCTTGACGTGTCCGAAGAGCTCGCTCTCGAGGACCCCCTCGCCTAACGCGCCACAGTTGACGGCGATGAAGGGCGACGTGGCGCGTGGTGACAGATCGTGCACGGCGCGCGCGACGAGCTCCTTGCCGGTGCCCGTCTCCCCGGTCACGAGAACGGTCGTGTCCTGCGGCGCGACCCGGCGCAGCGCCGCATACAGCGACCGCATCACCTCGGTGCGGCCGACCATTCCGCCCACGGCGGCATCATCCCGTGACGTCACGGGCCGGCGCTCGAGCAGCTCCGCCACGCGCGCGCTGAGCACGTCGGGCTCGACCGGTTTGGTGAGGAAATCGTCGGTGCCCAGATGCATCGCGCGCACCGCGCTTTCCACCGTCCCGTAGCCGCTGATCATGAGAACGGGCACCGACTCCCCCCACACGCGCAGCGTTTCCACGAGCTGGATCCCATCGATGCCCGGCATGCGCAGATCGAGCAGCACGAGGTCGTAGGCGCGCGCTCGCAGCGCCTGGACCGCAGCAGTGGCGTCGGCGGCGACGTCGACGTCATGCCCGTCGGCCCGGAGCAGGGCCGCCGTCGAAAGTCGAAAGGCATTGTCGTCGTCGACGACGAGCAGTCGAGGCATGGGTGCGTCTGGCACGCGGTCAGGTGCGAGCGTCCGACGCCGCCCGCCTGAACGCGGGTGGTTCGGCGACGGCATGCGCCGCGGCCTCGTTAGGTGCCGGGAGCTCGATGTGGAACCACGCGCCGCGGTACGGCGTGCCTGTCGCCCCGCCGGTATTTCTCGCCGAAATGCTCCCGCCTGCGGACCGCACGAGCCCTTCGGCCACGAACAGCCCGAGCCCGACACCGTGGACCGCATCCTTGGTGGTGAAGAACGGGTCGAACACGCGAGGCAGGATGTTGGGGGCGATGCCGGGGCCGTTGTCCATCACGTCGACTGAAACACGCGCGGCGTGACTGCGGACGGTGATGCCGACCGTCGCGCGGCCGTCGGACGGGCTCGCGTCCCGTGAGTTCTGCACCAGGTTCACCAGCACCTGCTTCAACGCATCAGGTGCCATGGCCGCTTCCGCGTCGTCATCGCCGCTCACGTCGACGACGACCGCGGCGTTATCCGGCGCTGGACCTACGGATGCGAGACGGGCAACCTCGCGCGCGACCAGCACCGGGCGACAGCGCGATGCGCCCGGTTCGCGGGGGCGCGCGAGATCCAGCATCTGTTCGGCCAGCTCGTGCATCCGAAGCAGCTCGTCGATGGCTAGATCGGCGAACTCGCGTGCCTCGGCATCGTGCTCGACACGCCGGCGAATCAGCTCGAGGCAGTTTCGAAGCGACGCGACCGGATTACGAATCTCGTGTGCGAGCTGCGCCACGAGCCGTCCGGCAGCGACGAGACGATCGCGCTGCATGAGGTCTGTCTGCAATGCGCTGAGCCGCGCATTGCGATCGGTGAGCGCCGCGTTCGCATCGCGCAGCTCGGCGAGCCGCGCGGCGAGAGCGTTCCGCATCTCGCTGAAGCTCGTGGCCACCTGGTCCACTTCCCGGATGCTGGACGAGGGAACAGGGGCGGAGAGATCTCCGGCACCGAGCGCCGCCGCCGCGCTCGCGAGCTGCTGCACCGGCCGCGCGACCTGGGCGGCGAGGGCCGCGCCTAACGCAATCGCGATGAGTAACGCGCCTACGGCGGATACGGCGGCGATGCGACGCAGCTCCGGCAGAACCGCGAGCTCCTCGTCGAGCCGGCGCGCGAAGACTGCGCTGCCGGCGCCGTTGAGGCGCGCAGCGACGGCAAGGAGACGATGATCCCGGGTCCGCAGCTCCCGTGGCACACTGTCGATCGCGGCGCGTCCCACGGCTGTCGTTAGGGCGCCGGTGGTGAGCGAGTCCATCGTGCTGGCGACCGGTCCGACGCTGTCGCCGATCAAAACGACCCCCGCGCGTGTCAGCCCCGAGAGCGTGCCGGCAAGGCGCTCGTCGAACGCGACTGTGACGCCCGCGGCGCCGACCCACTGTCCGTCGCGCTCGATCGGCGCGAGCGCGATGTTGAGAATAGAGCGTCCTATCCGATGTGTGACGACCGGCATCTGCCCGGCGCGCGTCCGCGCGATCACTGCGGAATCCACGATGGGACCGGTCCAGCTGTCGCCGCCGGGTCCCACCAGCACAGGAGCCGCCGCGAGCGCCGCGCTCGCGGCGCCAAGTGTGGCGACTGCGGTCGAGCGATCGCCCCGGGCGACTGCACTCGCCAGCCCGGCGGTGTGGGCAAGGTCCTTCGCGTACATCATGTACGTCGTCGCGTTCGCCGCCATGCGGTCTGCCAGCACGCGCGGCGCGAGCGCGAGGTCGACCCGCGCCCTGTCTTCGAGGGCCGACGCGAGGCGGCGGTCGAGGACGATCGCCGCCGGAACCATCCCGGCGAGGATCGCTGCCCCGACCGCCCCGAGCAGTGCACGATTGAGCGAGAGCCGCATGACAGTCTGTATTCTAGCCCGTATGCGGCTCAGAGTTCGAGCACGCCGCGAACGAGCGTCGTCGCGTTACTTCGCTGCCAGACCGACCGTGCCGACGGGCAGGCCCCCCGCCCCGCTAACCGGGGACAGTGAACCATCGTCCTGCCGAACGCTAAACGCACTGATCGTATGCGAGCCGGCCGTGAGGGTGTACAGGAACTGACTGTTGCGACTCACTGCGGCGTCGATTGGTGTCGTACCGGTGTTGCCGGTCTTGCCATCGGCGTTGAGGATCGAGACGCTCGCCTTGTCGACCCGATAGCCCGTTACCGACGCGCTCCCCGTGTTGGCGGCGTACGCGAACTTGCCGTTGTTCGCGACGGCGACCCAGCATGCCGCGGTCTCCGTCGTGGGCACGGATGCGCTCACGACGGCGAGCGTGCCGTTGGTGCCCAACGTGTACGAGGACACGGCGCTGGCGTCCACGCCTCCGCCGAACGCCTCGGAGACAATGAGCACACCGTGCTGGTTGAAGGCGAAGCCGAACGGAGTCTGTCCGGCGGACGGGCTGATAACCGGCGCCGACGCATACCCGCCGCTGCCGACGGCGTACACGTCGATGAGGTTGGTGTTCTTCTCCGTCACCACCAGCCATGAGCCCGACGGGTCGAAGCCAACCTGGGCTGGCCCAACGCCGGTGGCGCTCAGCGGACGGCTCGACCCGGGCAGCAAGGTGAGCGCCCCGGTCTGCCCAACCGAGAAGCCGGTGATGTTTTCAGTGCCGCCGGCATTGAGGACGTAGACGAGGTTGCCGTGCGTCGTTAGGCTGATCGGCAGCGTTCCGCCTGATGCAACCGTGCTGACGCGGGTGAGGCTCGTACCATCGACCACGAACGACGTAATGCTGTTGCTGGCGGCGTTGACGGCGAACAGGAACCGACCGTCGCCGCTGAGCGCAACCGCGCCCTGCGAGCCGAGCCCGGCACCCGTTCCATTGCCTTGCGTGGTGAACGTGCCGGCTGGCGTCAGCGTGCCATCGGCACCACGGGCGAACGCGATCACCGCGTTGCCGCCAGCCGAGTTACTGAGCGTGAACACCGCCCCGACATCCGTACCGCCGCGGGCCAGGTCTGCGGATTGGGGAAGCACGCCGTTCGGTGAGGTGGCGTCCCGCGAGCAGGCGCCCAGAACGGCGAGGAGAAGGACGGTGCGTGACAACGTGTGCATGAGAATGTCTCCGGTTGAGCGTGTTGCACCGGCGAGTGCCGGCGGTGTCCGCGGCGGAAGTGCAACGGCGCGGCCAGTACCGATGCCGCCAGCCCAACCGGACCTAACGAGTTGGTGCGTCGACTGTTGCGACGGCCGCTCGTCTTCCGGCGCTCGCCGCGACAGTGTTTCACGAAACGGCGCCGTGGCGCTGCGCAACCACCGATGGAACGCCACCGATTCAGCGCGCACCGGCGCGGAAGGCAGCGAAGAGCACCGAGCGCCCGCGATGCAGCACCTCACGGAGCTCGGCCACGTCGACGCCGAGCACCGCGGCCGCGGCGACGCAGCTCGACTGGAGCTGGTCGACGAGTGCGATCGCTGCTCGCTCGTCCCACGGGAGCTCGCGGAGCAAGGTGTTAAGCGTCGGCCGGTGGGCCGCAGCTCCCGCTGATGGCGCCTCCGCGCCTTGCGGCGAGCCTCGCTCGACGAACGACGAAACGCACCGCGCGAGCAGGCGATCGCGCAGCCCGTGACCGCCTAACGTCTCCCACAGCCCGTCGCGGGCGCTGGCGTAGACGTCCTCCGTCAGCTCGGCCGCCGCCTCGGGATCTCCCGTGAGCGTGAGGGCGAAGCCGTAGACGGTATCCAGATGCGTGAGCAGGCCGATGAGCTCCGAGGGCGCCCCCGCCCCCTGCTCGTCATCCGCGGGCGAGTATGGAAGTGCGACAGACACGTGCGCTATCTCCGAAGGAAGTGTGCGCCGGAGGAATGCACACGCCGTGCGTGCCGCACGCGGCCGCCGTTGATCGCGGATGTCATTGGCGGCCGTCGACTTACTCGACCCACGCGTGACCCGCCCCATCGCGACGATGTTTCATGAAACAGCAACGGCGTTCCATCGGCACGCCCCGATGAAACACATGGCCCGACCGGCGCCGCAGCGCGGACTGGAGTGCGACGCGCTTTCTTATCGCGGAGGCACGACGAACGCGATGAGATCGGTGAGGGAAGGTCCGCTGCCGTCCGGCCTAACGCCCAGCTCCTCCGGCGGTGCCTGCGTGCGGTTGACCCAGAACGTCGGGTAGCCGAATCGCTTCGCGCCGACCGCGTCCCACCCGGCAAACGCGGCGAAGACGATCTGATCGCGCGGCAACCGCAACGTGTCCACCCCAAGCTGATACGCACGCGGATCCGGCTTGAACGTGCGCGCACGGTCTGTGCTCAGCACGTGCTCGAACTTGTCTGCCAGGCCGCTCCGCCGGAGTGACGCCTCGAGCATGACGGGCGTGAAGTTCGAGAGAAAGCCGAGCCGCACGCCGGCTTCCCGAAGCGTCCGGAGTGCCGCCGGCGCATCCGGCCACGGCGGCAACGCGAGGTACGCGTTCATGAGTCGTTCGCGCTGTGCGTCGGTGAGCGGAACGTTGAGCGAAGCAGCCGCACGTTCGCGACGATCGACGTGTCGGTCGCGACCACTCAGATGGAGGTCGGTCAGGAGGCGACTGCCACTGCGAGGGCCGTGATCAATACGGCGTTCCCGTCGACATCGGGCCAATTGCGTGGACGTCCGCCACCCGGAGGTGGGTGCGGACGGTCAACGGTTGCCCAACGTCGCGCCGCCGCCTAGCATCGACATCATGACAAGTATCGCACGCGATCTGCCCCGTACAGCACGCGGAGCAGCCACCCGAGCCCGAATCGTCGCGGCTGCGGCAGATCTGATGCGCGCACGCGGCGTCGCGAGCACGAGCCTCGACGCCGTCCTCGAGGCAAGTGACACGAGCAAGTCGCAACTCTATCACTACTTCACGGACAAGGACGACCTCGTACTCGCCGTCGTTCACCGACAGACCGAGCGCGTGCTCGCAACGCACAGCCCGCATCTGCGCCGCGTGACATCGATCGCCGGCCTCCGGCGATGGCGGGACGCGATCGTCGAGGTGTCGCGACAGGAGCACTGCGCCGGCGGGTGTCCGCTCGGGTCGTTCGTGTCGGAGTTGGCGGAGTCGGATGGCTCGCGGGCGGCGTTGGCTGATGGGTTCGCGCAGTGGCGCGATGAATTCGTCGTGGCCCTGGAGGCCATTGCCGGCACCACACCGCGCCCTCGCGCGGAATTGATCGAGCTCGCGACCGTCCTGCTGACCACGCTGCAAGGTGGTCTGTTGCTCGCCCAGACGACTCGTTCCACCCGGCCACTCGAGCTCGGGCTCGACCTAGCCATTGATCGAGTGGCCGAGCGCCTAACGACCACTCCTCGGCGAACGTCAGCCAAGCCGCCCACCCGGCGATCGCGCCGCTGATCTCTGGGACGGCGCGACGCGCGAGGGGATGCGCGGCGCGTCAATCACCGCCAATCGAATCCCCGCAGCGACCAGGATGATCCCGGCGGCGAGCGGCGTCGTCACTATCTCATGCAGCGTCAGGGCCGAGATCAGTAACCCGAGACCCGGGGTCGCCAGGAGTGCCATCGAGATCGTGGCCGCCCGAAACGCGCGGCCCACTTCGACGACCGCCCAGTATGTGAACGCCGTTGCCATGGGTCCGACGTAGGCCAGCGACGCAATCCCACGCGCACCGATCGCGTGCGGCCGGCCCTCGACGATAATCGCCAGGGGGCACAACAACGCTGCCGCAACGAGCATCTGCCACGGCGCGAGCGTGAGTGGAGACGCGTCGAAGCGATGGCCGCGAACGACAACGATCGAGATCGCCCACGCCGCGAGCGGCACGACCCAGAGCGGAGTGGAGAAGGCGAGCACCGACGCGCGCCCGGGTGGAACGATCGTCAACGCGAGGTGGGTCGAGGCGCTGCCGCGCTGAGCCGGTCCGCGGAAGCTGAGCCCGGGCGTGCTACGCTCGCGCGCCCACGTGCCGATCGTCAGCGCCCACGGCCTTCACAAATCCTACGGAACGCACGTCGTGCTAAAGGCCGTGGATGTCGTCATTCGCAGCCGCGAGCGTGTCGGCATCGTAGGCAACAACGGCGCGGGCAAGACCACCTTGGCGCGAATTCTTGCGGGCCAGGAGCCACCGGACGCAGGGTCCGTAACGCGCCGGCGCGGTGCGGAGGTGCTGTACCTGGAAC
>Ga0209382_10007746_pt1 | contig 13612 bp, 12 predicted proteins | sample SoiMetdeltSBSDD5_FD_187599 | JGI IMG/M metagenome (GOLD analysis project Ga0209382, IMG submission 187599) | Bulk soil microbial communities from a Populus tree surrounding site in Tennessee, USA - Soil MetaG P. deltoides SBSDD5 (SPAdes) (version 2) | ecosystem: Environmental > Terrestrial >... | reverse complement strand
TGATGCGTGAAGTCTAATGGCGATTAGATCATCGGCACAGATTATCAACATTAGGAGCGAAGTATTCCTTCTATCAGCGTGGTATAATTTCGCTGAACTAGCTAGAACCACTTGTAACGAGGCAACCGTGACGATTATTACCCGGGAGCGCGAAGACTATCTAAAGACGATCTACAAGCTCCAGCAAGAAGAGTCGCCGGTTCGAACAAACTCGATTGCACATTCCTTAGGAGTCGAACCAGCCTCTGTAACAGGTGTAATCAAGCGCCTTGCAGAGCTTGGATATCTTGAACACCAACCCTATAAAGGCGTTGTGCTGACTCGTGCTGGCGAGCTTGTCGCGCTTGAAGTCATCCGACACCATCGTCTTATTGAACTGTACCTCATTCAATCCCTCGGATACAGTTGGGATGAAGTCCATAATGAGGCAGAACGCTTGGAACACGCAGTTTCACCACTCTTTATTGAGAGAATTGAGGCGGTACTAGGCTATCCGAAGATCGATCCACATGGAGCACCGATCCCGACCACAGATGGTCATATCGCACCTCGGAAAGGAACGCGCCTCAGCGAGCTTCAAGTCGGTCAGCATGGTAATGTTGCACGCGTTAGTGACGATGATCCAGGGCTACTCCGCTATCTTGCCAGTCTTGAAATTCGACCGGGTGCTGCTATTACTGTCAGAACAATCGAACCGTATGGCGGACCAATCGGAATAGAAGTAGATGGTGCAGAACGATCAGTCGGGCCACAGGCAGCAGCCCAAGTCTTCGTTGAAATAAAGCCACGTTAGAAGCTGAATTGACAGTTCAGCAGTAGGTCTTTCCCCGAATTAGTTCTCTTGATTATTTCATGATCCCGCCTTCAGTCATCCGGCGTGCATCAAGTAAGCGTGCAATCTCCTCTTCGCTAAGGTAACCCTTTTCAAGTACAACTTCGCGAATTGTTCGGCCCGATGCCATTGCTTCTTTAGCAACTTCAGCACCCTTTAGATAGCCGATGACTGGATTAAGAGCCGTTACCAGGATTGCATTCCGTGCCAACCAGCCCTCTGCCTTTTCCCGATTTGCGACCAATCCTTCGACAGCCTTGGTGCGGAACACGGTGAGCGAATTGATCAACAAATCCATCATTTGAAATAGATTGTAGCCCATTATGGGCATCATGACGTTTAGCTCAAGTTGACCCGCTTGTCCGCACATCATGACGGTTAAATCATTGCCCATTATGTGATACATGGTCTGGTTGACCATCTCGGCAATGCTCGGATTTACCTTGCCGGGCATAATACTTGATCCTGGTTGGACGGCTGGCATAACAATTTCGTTTAGCCCCGTTGAAGGGCCAGATGCAAGCAGTCTTAGATCATTGGCAATCCGGGTAATATCTTGCGCTAGCGTACGCAGCGCACCACTGAAAAACACTGCATCGCCTACCGACTGCATTGACTCGAAAAGGTCATCAGATGATTCGAGTTCGAGGCCAGTCAATTGCTCAAGAGCGGCGATCATACGAATATGATACTGCGGATGGGCATTGAGGCCCGTTCCAGTGGCAGTACCGCCAATACCTAGCCTACGTAGACCCGCAGCCCCTTCTATGATTTTTTCGACATTGCGTTCAATTGAGCGAGCATAGGCTCCGAATTCCTGCCCAAGACGAACGGGAACTGCATCTTGTAGATGCGTCCGTCCTGATTTCACAATTTCGCCAAATGTCTCAGCCTTCTCTCGAAAGACTCCTGCCAAAGCATCAAGAACATCTATCAATTCGTCCAGCCGCCATAGACAGCCAAGGCGGATAGCTGTCGGAATAGTATCGTTTGTAGATTGAGCCATATTCACATGGTCATTTGGATGAACCGGCTTGTTCGAATCATCGAGTGCGAAACCAAGAATTAGATTAGCTCGATTCGCAATGACCTCGTTGGCGTTCATATTGAGCGATGTACCCGCACCTGCTTGAAAAGGATCGACCACGAATTGATCGTCCCATTTCCCTTCTATGACCTCATCTGCGGCTCGCATAATAGCCTGTGCAATCTGCTCGCCAGTGATGATTCGATCACCAGCCTGTTTGTCTTCGAAAAGTCCCAACTCACTATTCACCTGTGCAGCCGCACGCTTGATTGCTGCCATTGCCCAAATGAATGCCCGATATTGCTTGAGTCCCGAAATTGGGAAATTCTCAACACCGCGCTGCGTCTGCGCCGCATAAAGGGCATCGGCGGGTACTTTTAGCTCGCCAAGCGAATCCTTTTCAACACGATAATCTGACATTTCAGCATCTCCTGTTGCCATTCTCTTCAAGAAATCAAAAAGGAGCAGCACCAAGTGCTGCTCCTATTTTATCTTTACACTGGCCCACTTACATATTCAACGCGTCGTAACCAGGGCCTTCTTGGTAAAACTTATAGTTGAAAGGAATATCCGGCGTCAGATCGACTACTTCGCCGCCATTGTATGTGACGAGTTCCTTCGTTACGTGGTCGCGCCGTTCCTGACCTGCTTGCATTGTATATACGGACGGCACTTCTTCCTCAATGAAGATTGCTTCAAACGGGCACTCTGGAATACACGCCCCACAGTCAATGCAGGTATCGGGATCAATATAGAACCACGGCCACTCGTTTTCTGGCTCACCCTTTACAATGCATTCGACCGGGCAAACCTCCACACAAGCGCCGTCACGAAGGCACAGGCTGGTGATGATGTGCGTCATAGTATCTCCTCTTACTTCAGCATCTTCGCTTCAGGATACGAAATAGGATTACTTGCCCGACGATTCGAAGCGCCGGGCAACTTCGTCCCAGTTCACTACGTTCCACCAAGCCTCTAAATAATCGGCTCGGCGGTTTTGATACTTGAGATAGTATGCGTGTTCCCAGACATCGACGCCGAGTAGGGGAGTCATACCCTCAGTGAGTGGATTATCTTGATTCGCAGTACTCATAACCGAGAGTCTGCCGTTCTTATCGAGCACCAGCCATGCCCAACCGCTTCCAAATCGCCCTACTGCTGCTTTGTTCACCTTGTCTTTCAGTTCCGCAAACGAACCGAACGCTTGATTAATCGCTTCAGCAAGCCGTCCGCTCGGTTCTCCACCCCCATTGGGCTTCATGAGCATCCAGAACAGCGAGTGATTTGCATGTCCGCCGCCGTTGTTGCGTACTGCCATCCGAATGTCTTCAGGAATAGAATTCAGATCATGTACAATATCATCCACTGATTTGTCTTGAAGGTCGGGATACCTCTCAAGTGCATTATTTAGATTAGTAACATAGGCTTGATGGTGCTTGTCGTGGTGAAGGTGCATAGTTTGCTCATCAATGTGAGGCTCTAGCGCATTATAATCATAGGGTAGCGGCGGAACTTCGTAAGCCATCGAATGCCTCCTCATGGCGATTGGGACAATCAAGGGAACTGCAATAAGGCAAATGGGCGTGCGATTTGCACATTGACCGCCAGTATAAGCAATGTTAAGATAGCTATAGAATGGCGATGAGATTGTAGCTATATTCACAGGAGAAGTCAAGGATACCGCCCCCTTTTCAGCCACAACTAAATGTGCTCTCGTTGATCGATCCACAACCGATTCTAGACTTTTCACGATTGGGCTATTGCTCGTAATGGGCGTGCTGCCTATGTAGTCTGCATTCATCCTTATCCCTTGGGCGCAAGGTACAGGTAGGTCTCCCTAGTAATTGCGAACTATCGGCCTACTATATACTGCTTCTCGGTTGCGGTAGCTATTCCTAATTGCACGCCTGCGCGTCTGAAGAGACTGTGCTAAACTACGATGGCTTGGGCTTGCAAACCTGCCGTTGAGTGGCGCTTGGATTAATTCCGTAGCTTATAGGGCACAATGCACCAAACTGCGCTCTCCGCTATTTGCCTGCATCGGTCGTTGGGGTCACAATTTTGGGGCCAGTGGGTTCGCCCATACTGGCTATAATGATTCTCAAAGAAACTCCAGGGCAGCAGATCATAGGGCAATACTGATGCTTGTGGAAATTGGGTTAAGAGTTTAAGGGACTGCAAGAACAGCCGCTTTTGCGGAGGCAAATGCCCAAGCGAGTTACTAGAGGAAAGGTATTCGAATGCTCAAAGTATCTTGTTTCAATTGTCATTGGGGTTGGTCAATGAACAATGAAGCTGTCCAAGCGGCACTTTCGTCCCTACAACACGGCGAGGAGTATTATGCAATAGAGTGTCCTCAATGTCGCCGTATCAACAAGATCAGTATCCACAAACTTGAACGGTCTCTTCCGCGTGGAAAAACGGCAGCGAATCTCAATGACCATCAAGAGTAGATCAAAGATGGGCCGACCTCGCCTCATGCTCCATATTGCACGTAATCTGCAATGGAGGCGGGAAAGTCAACAGCCATTCCAGATCGCGCGGCTTGCCCTGACTACTTTACTCGATGCTATCGTAGCCGATCTCGACAATTTTCCAACGTCCAATGGGTATATCTTAGGGGGCCAAACGATTACACTTGATGACTATCTGGAAATTCGTCCAAATGCCCGCGTAAATGTAGACAATCTAATTAAAGCTGGCCGGTTAGAAATTGGGCCTTGGTTTATTATCCCCTACGAATCGCTTGTAAGTGGTGAATCATTAGTACGAAATTTGGAATTCGGCAAGTTGGCAGCAGATAAGCGGGGCATTCAATGCCAAGCTGCGCTCTTAGCGAATACGGCTGGTCATGCCGATCAATTGCCCCAAATTCTACAGAATTTCAACATTTCGGCAGTAGTTGTTCCTTTGATCGATGATCTATTCACATCACCATCATCTTGGAGTTCACGTGATGGTAGTCAAGTCGTGTACGTAGAGGCTCCGACGGTTCCCAGCTCAAATTCTCTGAAAGAGCTAGGTCTGTTGTATCGAGAGACTAAACCCGAAGCTGAAAACAACACAAGCACCGTTTTGAGCCTTGTGCAAATTAACCCTTTGGCAGATACCTATAGTGTCATGCAGGTGCTGGATGATTTACCAAGAACGAAAGAGCTAGTGATACGCTCTGGCACGTTTTCCGATTTTTTCGAAGGAATTGGGCCAAGCTCACATTTAAGCCATGTTGCGAGTGACGTTGAGTTGGATCATGTTGAGTACCCCGTCGATACAGCGTCAACCAAGATCTGGATTAAGCAGAAAAATCATAGTGCGGAGCAAATTCTTCTTCGTTGGGCTGAGCCGTTTAGCGCATGGGCTAACTTAGTTATCCTAGAGAGCACCGCTAACACCAGCAGTAAACCCTTTTTGAGCTCGCCTGCTCAAATCGTCGATTATGCCTGGGAGATTCTCCTCCAGAATCACTCACCTGAGATTCTGTCGGGCGCATATGTTGACGATGTAGACCCTGAGGTCGATTTACGGTTTACCCATGTTCATCAGATTGGGCGCGAAATTACCTCACGCAGCTTGCAGATATTGGCGAGTATCATAGATATAGAGGGCAGTTCGGCTGACGTGCTCGGTTCTATAATCGTATTCAACCCTGCTCCTATCGAACAATCCGGATTAGTTGCCACAAAAATTGCTCCTTTGGGAGATACTATTGAGCTTTTGTTAACAGATACAGAAGGCAACACTGTATCATCGGAGCAAGCTATCAATGTTGGAACCGGTACGCCCCCAACCTTAACAATCCGCTTCGTAGCTGAACATGTCCCACCTATCGGTTATCGTGCTTACAGATTCCACGCAGGCAGCAATTCGGCGGGAACCGTTATTGACGATACAGGTACTAGTATTGAGAATGAACACTTAAACATTGATCTGAACTCAGAGGATGGCACTCTTAGTCTGTTCGACAAAAGAACTGGACGCTCATTTAGCGGCTTAAATCGATTTGTAGATGGCGGTGAAGCAGGTGATCTACGGATGCACTTGGCACCTCATAGAGACACTCTTATTGAGGTAGCCACTAATAGTCCTTTGCACGTAGATCGAACGATCAGCTCGGTTGAGCAATGTCTCCGAACATTTCAAATTTTTCGTATCCCTGAATCGTTGAACGAAGAGGGTGATGCTCGCTTGCCACTCGCAGCACAATTTGTACCAATCTCGGTGTGGACTACAATTCGCTTGCCGCGAGCTGTACCGCGTGTTGATATTGATGTAACAATTTCAAACACGGCCCGTGACCATCGACTGCGAGTCCACTTTCCTACAGGCATCCACACAGATTCTATTTTCTTTGAGAGCCAATTTGGAGTTGTTGAGCGGGAGGTGAATTACCTGTATGGCAGGCGGTGGATCCATCAGGGATTTGTCACCGTTCCTGGCAGCAATACAGGCATTACGATTGCATCTCGCGGACTTCCCGAAGTTGAGCTAATGCAGACGGATGCAGGTATTGAGCTTGCACTAACATTGCTGAGATGTACTGATGGCGTCTCATTGACAAGCAGGGAATATTGGACAGCATTGACAGCATTGGGGGATGAAAGCACTGCCCAAGCCCAATGTATCGGTGAGTATACTTTTTCTTATAGCCTGATTCCGCATTCCGAGGACTTGCTAAATGCTTGGCAGCAGGTATGGGCATTTCAAAATCCGCTTGATGCAGTGAGTGAACCACCACACTCCGGCAATCTGCCCGCCTGGAATAGTCTTGTTTCCAGCAACAATCCGAATTTTGTACTGAGTGCAGTTCGGGCGAATTCGGCTTCAGGTGGATTACTGGTTAGAGGATATAACCTAACTAATCTGTCTCAGGTAGTTCACCTTCATTTGGGATTGCCCTTTAAGCGTGCTGAGAAAGTTCGTCTTGATAAATCCTCCGTTGGAGAAACGTTCAAGATTCACAAGACAAAGGGAATAGAGTTTACGGCACGCCCGAACGAGATCATCACCCTTCTATTGATCAAATGAGCCCTACTACTTATTGACCGAAGCCGAGAAAGCTTCCATCACCGGGCCATTGTTCTAAATCCGGTAATTCGACCTCCTGCCCCGGTGGAACATAGGGCTTAAGATATTGATCCGCAAGACGCTGTAACGTTCCATCCATTGCCATATCCTGCAAAGTAAAGTTGATGAGTGCTAGAAAATCAGAGTCTTGTACAGCAACCGCAACTACGTACCCTGTTTGCCGATATACCTTTTCATCAAGGACAATGCGATCATCGGCCTGGGCTATCAGTTCGAGCGAGAACTCGTCTCCAACGAGCGCATATGCCCCTCGACTGGTTATTGCTTCGAACGCACTCTGATAAGAGTCAGTCGTATCAATCCTCGGAAAGCTATTATTCTTCTTAATCAGATCTTCAGCTACATCAAGCGGAGGAGCTGCCAGTGAAGGTTTCCCATCGAGATCGCTGATACCCGCTATTGTTACATCGTCCATGTGAGCCAGCCGGAGTCCACGTTGGTAATATGGCTTACTAAGACCCAGGGTACCAATCATTGATTTCTCCGGTCGGATGCCCAGCACAATGTCAGCCTGCCCAGACTGAAGCAATCTGATCCCCACAGTGCCCGCAGAATCCGGGATTTCAGCTACCGGCACATTCCAGCGTCGAGCCATTTCGTTAATTACAGCGCGATTGTAACCATCAATAATGGGCTGACCATCAAATGGGACTGGGATTGCCAGGAGGGCGATCCCAGCCACACGTAATGGTTCACCGCGCCGGAACCGCTCAAGCGCCGACTCTTGTGTACTAATTTCAGCAGAAAAATTAGGGTAATCGTAAGATGAGTCTCCAGCGAGAAGCGGATAGGGGTCTGGTGTGTAGCCGAAGAACGTATCAGAAAACACAGTCCCAAGCGTGTTGTCTGAGGCGAGATTTTGTAATGTTAGATCAATCAAGTCTCGTAACGGGTAATCCCCTCTCCGCACAGCAAAAGCATAAGGCTCGGTAGCAATGAACTCAGTTAGAACGGTTGAGTCCGGTGCAGACGAGTTGGCAAGAATCAGAGCCTCACGCCTTCCGATTACTGCTCGAACGGAACTAGAAGTCAAAAGAGCAGCAGCAGCTTCTGGGCTATCAACTAGCTGTATGGTGGACGCGAGGCCATTTTGTGCGGCATATTGGCTAAACATTGCTTCAGACTCGTGTCCGATTACAGCTACCGGCCCACCTCCAATCTGTGCGATAGAAGCGATCCCCGATGAACTAGATACAAGCGCAGTGTATCCACTCTTGAAAGTAGAAGTTGTGAATGTTACGAATTGCTCAAGCTCACGTCGATGCGGCATCGCGGCTGCTAGAATATCCACATCACCACTCATCAGCATGGGGAGTCGAGTTTGTCGTGTTACCTGCACAAAGATAGGATTGACGCCCCATTTCTCAGCAATTTTCCGAATTAGCTCTGCTTCAAAGCCTTCCACCTGCCCATCATGTGCGAGATATCCAAACGGAGAATAGTTATAGAGTACGCCAATGCGTACTTCGCCGCGTTTTCTAATTTCAATAAGTGAGGACTCTGCAACTGGACTAGCAGTCGGAGTCAAGTTTGGGTCAGTTCGTGAAGAAGGTGCGTAAATCGGTGTCACTAGAATGACAGGAGTAACTTGGAGAGCAGGTTTCGTTGACTCGCCTGTATTGCAACCAGCGAGCCACAACACGGCAACGAACAGTATGCGGTCCAGCCGTACTGCCGCGCTTTTATACATGTAGGATTACTCCAAAGGAAATTCTCGATACAAATTGCGGTCGATAATGTACCCGCGCACCGAATCTGTGACAAGATATCGAATTGACCGACCCGCTTTGCTGCGTATGCGAATATCGTGGCTAGAAATATCGATGAGTGGTGTCTTGAGGAAATCGCTCTGTTGAGTTATTCTGGGGAACATTCGTTCAAGAAGGGGCATATCGTAAGCGATCCCAGGTCGAGCCATCACTACAAGCTTAGCAATTTCAACAAGCCTTTGAGGCGACTGCCATGTCGGCAGGTCGCGCAGAGAATCACTGCCGATTAGCAGGAACCATTCTACATCGGGGAATTTCGAGTCAAGTAAATCGAGAGTATCAACTGTATAGTGAGGCCCTGGTCGATCCACGTCCACGCGTGACAGGGCAAACTGCTCGTTATCGGCAATCGATAGCGAGACAAGTTGAATCCGGTCGTCAATCGGAGAAACGGGGTTCTTTTGTTTGTGCGGGGGATTGGCGGCAGGAAGCCACAAGATACGATCCAAGTTACATTGATCTAGGGCTTCTTGAGCCAGTACAAGGTGACCCAAGTGAGGTGGATCAAAAGTGCCACCCAGTACACCGATTCGCATTAATCCTGCCACTCAAGTTCGTAAGTGCCAATGAGGACCGTGTCGCCTGGCTGAACACCAGCATCGCGTAGTGCCTTCGCAATGCCAAGTGCCTCAAGAATTCGATGAAATCGCACGATGGCCTCGTCATATTCCCAATAGGTCATGGCTGCCGCGCGCTCAATTCGGCTTCCGATAACGCGATAGGCATCGTTCTCATGAACAATTCGAAATTCCTCTTCGTCTTCGCGAGGTCGAAAAACTGGTACTTCCTCTGAGGATGCTACTGGTTCCGGAAGTGCGGCAAGCATCCGAGCAGCATGGAGCATCAAATCCTGTACACCCTGATGGGTGGCTGCCGAGATACCCATCACCAAATGGCCGTGCTCTTCTATGAACTTCTCTACTTTCGGCCAATGTTCCTTTGCACTAGGAAGCTCTATCTTGTTAAGTGCCACAATCTGCGGTTTTCGAGTGAGTTCTTCGTCAAAAAGAGCAAGTTCAGTATTGATTTGTACAAAATCAGCAACTGGGTCTTCCCCTGCTCCGTCAAGGAGATGAACAAGCAGGCGCGTTCGTTGGATGTGACGCAGAAAGCTGTGGCCTAGTCCAACCCCTTGATGTGCCCCTTCTACCAATCCGGGAATATCTGCAAGGACGTATTCTTGATCGTCCACATATGCGACACCAAGATTAGGTGTCAAAGTTGTAAAAGGGTAGTTCGCTATTTTTGGTTTCGCAGCAGTGACTACAGAGAGCAGTGTCGATTTGCCAGCGTTTGGTACACCGACAATACCTATGTCGGCAAGCACTCGTAGTTCTAGTTTGAGACTTCGTTCAATACCCGGCTCTCCCCGTTCCGCGACACGAGGAGCCTGATTCGTTGCAGATTTGAAGCGAGTATTGCCACGCCCACCACGCCCACCTGGTGCAACCACTACTGATTGGTCTGGTGCTGAAAGGTCTGCAATAAACTCACCAGTAAGAGCATCGCGCACAATCGTCCCAACTGGAACCTCAATCTTCAGGTTATCTGACGTTCGGCCTGTTTTATTGTTGGTTCCACCACTACCGCCATTTTGGGCTGCAAATTGTGATTTATGCTGAAACGAAGCAAGAGTATTCAGATGTTTGGTGGCGCTCAGAATTACATCTCCGCCATTTCCGCCATCGCCCCCAGCAGGTCCTCCGAAAGGCACATATTTCTCACGTCGGAAGGCGACAACTCCATCACCGCCATTCCCGCTCTTCACCACAATTTCTGCTTCATCAACAAACATAGCGCCGAGAGAATACCGCGCGGGGAAATAAATATCAACGATGCAGCCCTTGCGCCGCATCGTTGGAAGAAGATTTATTACTGATTGCGATTAACGACGAGATTGATGAGGCCTTCAAGCTGACTTCTCAGCTCAGATGGTTCAAAGTGGTCAAGGGTCGCCTTCGCCTGAGCAGCTAGAATGTTTGCCATCTGGCGTCCTTCATCGACCGCCCCACCCTCTATCAATCGTCGCTTAATCGCCAATATCGGATCGGTTTCGAACTCAGGGATTTGTTCTTCTGCGGTCGCAACAGCAGCGTATGTGTTGCTTCCATTCCCGTTATGAGCAATAGCGGAAGCAACTCCCTTGCCCTGCGCTATATCAACTTTAGTATCTTTACCCGTTAATCGAGGATCACCTGTCAAGTCGAGCAGGTCGTCTGTAATCTGAAATGCTAGTCCAAGATAGAAACCAAATTCACCGAGCGCTTCAATTTCCGCTCGGTTAGATCCAGCGAACTGTGCTCCTAGCATTGCCGATGCGCGAAACAGTGATGCGGTTTTCTTAGCAACAATCTGCTGGTAGATTTGGCGATTCAGATTATTGTCCTTGGCTGCCTGCGCTTGAAGTGTTTCTCCTTCAACAAGCGCTACCGTTGCTTCAGCGAATGTAACGTTGAGATCTTTGAAAGGAGCCATCAACTGGTAAACTTTGGTGAACAGGAAATCGCCTGTCAGTAGGGCAAATGTGCGACCCCACCCCTCATTTACAGTTACACGTCCGCGCCGCATCGTACCGTGATCGTTGATGTCGTCATGAACAAGCGTCGCAGTATGAACTAGCTCAATTGCTGCTGCGAGTGGAATCGCCTGTGCGAGGTCAGTGCCGCCACAAAGCTCATATGAGAGAAAAAGCAGTCGTGGACGAACTCGCTTGCCACCCGCCTCGATAATGTGCCTGCTTGCCTCCTGTAATACCGATACATCTGTCTCAACGATTTCCCACATTAAGTCGTCGGTAGCTAGGAGAGCTTGCTCTAAATTCATAGTCGATCCTCCACAGGAGGTATTTGTAACTTTTAGAACTTTATGAAAGAAGTATACATCGGCCTGCCACATCTGTCAACAATGTCATGTGACGGATGTGGCTGTTATAAACTAGAGTCAATTATCAGTATCACTCGAATAGGCAGCAGCAATTTCGTCTAGTTTTGGAGGTTCGCTCTTCGACAAAAGGAGTTCCAATCCTAATTGGGCGTACCCAAAGAAACCTTGTAAGTCCTTTACACGTTGGAGATAATGTTCTGCCAATTCACGCTCTTCATCAGTCAGTGTAGCTTGGGCATGTTGAAGGCTGCGTGCATTCTCCTCAAGAACCTTTAATGCAGTAGTCACTTCGCGTCGTTCGCGGCTTTCTAAAATAGAAGCCACAATCTTCCAAAGATCACTTTCGGCCTCGTAGAACTTCCGCCGATCTCCCTTTACCCAAACCTCACGCACCATGTTCCATCGCTCAAGGGCTCGCATAGTCATGCTCACGCTCGCTTTTGACTTAACAACGATTTCTTCTAACTCGTCTAAGGAGAGTGGGCGTGGACTCATCAAGAGCGCACCGTAGAGATGCCCCATGACGGGACTAAAGCCAAAGAAATCAGTTAATTGACCAAGCCCGCGTATCACGCTGTCGCGAACAGCTTGCAAGTTTTTATCCATATTGAATGTTCCAAAAAGACTATAACAGGCTGCGGTAATCATAACTAGATGAAAGAGTGATGTCAATGATGATTTAGCTCGGCGGGTTTGCCCACATAACGTGCTTATGCTAAGATACGTGCAGGCTTTCACAACCAAGTGCCGCACTTGAATAACGCACGGAGGACGATCTTCATGGCGCGCTCGGACATTCCCGACATTGTGATCGGTCGTTTGCCGATCTACTTGCGGGCGTTGACCCGTCTACACCAGGACGGTCAGGAAATTACATCCTCACACGAGCTTGGCAAACAGTTAGGGATTAGCTCCGCGCAAATCCGTAAGGACCTCTCACACTTCGGTGAGTTCGGTAAACAAGGGACGGGCTATAACGTGGCCTCCCTCAGTTCAGCGCTTCAACAGATACTAAATGTTCACCATGAGTGGCAAGTCGCGCTCGTCGGAATAGGCGATCTAGGACGAGCGTTAGCACACTATGGCGGATTCGCACATAGGGGATTCCGCATCACACATTTTTTTGATTCTGACCCTCATAAGATCGGGCAAGCAATCAACGGCACTCCCATTGAATCTGTCGATTCAATCGCTGAGAAGCTTCGGCGCGACAATATCAAGATCGCGATGATAACGACACCCGCCGAAACCGCTCAGGAAGTTGCCGACAGGTTGATTGAAGCAGGTATCAAAGCAATTCTGAATTATGCCCCTATCGTTATTTCGGTTCCTGACGAAGTGCGAGTTCAATACATCGATCCGGTAATTGGACTTCAACGGATGGCTTACTATCTTGAGGATTGATGGATGAGAGACACCAAGTTACGTTTGAACGTGAACTTACTTTGAATGTTGCCTCTACAGATCCGGGACAGATCGTTGCAGTACCGTGAGTCGCTCAAGTGCGCGGCTTGCGCCCAGAGCGGTGGCTCCAACTGGGTCATCAGCAAGGAAAGCAGGAATCCCAGTCTCACGCGTTAAGTACTGATCGATTCCACGAAGGAGAGCACCGCCCCCGGTAAGTACCATCCCCCGATCAATGATGTCAGATGATAGTTCCGGCGGTGTTCGCTCCAAGACCCGTCTTACCACCCCAGCAATCAGCGATAGGGGTTCTGCCAATGCCTCTACAACCTCACCTGTCGTGATTGTCACCATTTTGGGCAAGCCGTCAACTTGGTCTCGTCCCTGAATATCCATCCTGAGTTCTTCACCAATATCAATAGCTGCCCCAATATTGATTTTTGTAAGCTCTGCGGTTAACTCACCAATGATAAGGTTATATTTCTTTCTAACATAATTCATAACGGCTTCATCGAGCCGGACACCGCCAACTCGTTCCGAAGCAGCAGCCACAATACCATTCATAGCTACTACGGCAGCCTCACTCGTTCCACCACCGAGATTGACACGAGG
>Ga0209382_10007745_pt1 | contig 13613 bp, 15 predicted proteins | sample SoiMetdeltSBSDD5_FD_187599 | JGI IMG/M metagenome (GOLD analysis project Ga0209382, IMG submission 187599) | Bulk soil microbial communities from a Populus tree surrounding site in Tennessee, USA - Soil MetaG P. deltoides SBSDD5 (SPAdes) (version 2) | ecosystem: Environmental > Terrestrial >... | reverse complement strand
GACCGACCGCTCCTCCGGCGGCAGCTCGATGCCGCGCTCGGAATTGAGCCAGCTTGTCCAGTTCACCGAGATCCGCCCGCGCGCCTTCGTGAGGCCGGCGACCGCCCGCAGCAGCGTCGTCTTGCCGGCGCCGGAAGGCCCGACCAGCGCGACCACCTCGGCCCCGACCGCGAGCTCTACGCCGAGGTCGAAGTCGCGGAGCGGAACGTCGAGAGCGAGACGAAGCGGGTCCATCCGGGCAGGAGCTTGAGTGCCAGCAGCACCGCGGCGGCGAAGCAGACGAAGAGCGCGCCGATCGCGAGCGCGGTATCCAGGTTCACCTCGAACTGTGCGTAGACGGCGAGCGGGAGGGTCTGGGTGACGCCCTGGAGGCTGCCCGCAAAGAGAAGCGTCGCACCGAACTCGCCGAGCCCACGCGCGAGTGCCAGCGCCGATGCCGCCCCGAGCCCTCCGGCCGCCAGCGGCAGCGCGACGCGAGCGAAGACGCGAAACGGGCGCGCGCCGAGAGTGCGCGCCGCGTCGAGCTGCGAGACATCGACGCTTTCGAAGCTCGCGATCGCGCCGCGCAGGTAGAGCGGCGCCTCGACGAAGGCGACCGCGAGCACCACCGCCAGCTGGGTGAACGCGACTTGAATCCCGAGCGCGTCGAGCGTCCCGCCGAGCAAGCCGAGCCGGCCAAAGGTGACGAGGAGGGCGATTCCGGCGACGGCAGGCGGCAGAACGAGCGGCAGTTCGATCAGCGAGAGGAACACGGCGCGGCCGCGGAAGCGGCTGCGGCCGATCGCATAGGCCGCCGGCGTGCCAATCAGCAGCACGGCGCCGTGGGCAATCGCGCTCGTCTTGGCGCTGACGACGAGGGCGTCCCGGGCCGCCGGCGTACCCAGAGCGTCGAGGAGGTCGCCCGGCGGTACGTGCACGAAGAGCGCGACGACCGGGACGACGAGGAAAGCGAGCGAGAACGCCGCCGCGGCGACGGCAACGGCGGCGAAGGCGTGCCTCATCGCGGGCGCTTTGGCAGGCCGAAGCCCGCCTGCACGAGCAGCCGCCGGCCGCGCAGCGACGTCAGGCGCTTGATGAACAAGGCGGCCGCGGCGCGATGCTTGCTCGCCTTGACGATCCCGACCTCGTACCGGATCTGCGGCTGCGCCCAGGCCGGAATCAAGATCGGCGTGACCTTTTTGCCTGCCGGCCGGGCGTCGGTCCTGTAGACGAAGCCGGCGTCGCCCTCTCCGAGGGCGATCTTCGCGACGATCGATTTCACGTCCGGCTCCTGGTCGACGACGTTCGCCGTGACGTCGCTCGTGATCCCGAGCGAGTCGAGAACCTGCCGTGTGTACGCGCCCACGGGGACGGTCGGGGTGCCGACGATCACCTTCACGCCGTGGCGGCGCAGGTCGTAGACCGAGTGGACGCCGGCCGGGTTCGAGCGCGGGACGATCACGATCAGCTTGTTCGTCGCGAACACGACCGGCTTACGGAGCAGGCCGTCGTGATAGAGGAGCTCGGTCTGCCTCGGGCTCGCCGAGGCGAAGACGTCGGCCGGCGCGCCCGCGCGGATCTGCGTGGCCAGCTGATCGGAGCCGGCGAAGCTGTAGCGCGGCGTGCGGTCGATGCGCGGGAAGACCTGCGTCAGCGACGCGGCGGCGTAGACGGTGATCCGGGTGCCGCCCGCGCCCGCGAGCGGCAGGAGCAGCGCGAGCAGCACGGCCGATGCGACGACAGCGCGCCTCATCTCTCCAGCATCACCGACGTCGCCTTGACGATCGCCGTCGCCGGCGCGCCCGGCTTCAGCCCGAGCTGCTCGACCGCCTCGCTCGTCACGACGGAGACGACCCGGAACGGCCCGGCCTCCAGCTCGACCTGTGCCAGCAGCCCCTCGACCTTCACCTCGCGGACGGTGCCGCGGAAGCGATTGCGCGCCGATAGCTCGCCATGCTCTCCTCCGCGGAGCCGCGCGATCTCGGAGCCGGAGATCACGCGGCGGTTTGCCCCGTCGCGTCGCGTCTTGATGCGGCCGGCGCGGTCCCAGCGGCGGAGCGTCTCGACACTGATTCCGAGCGCCGCCGCGGCCTCGGAGGCGGTGTACGTACGCTGCCTAGGCATTGCCTAGACATTAGCGGATCGAGCATTGCCCAGGGTCTGACCCCGCAGGGGTCTGCTGTCGCATTTAGGCATTGGCGGCCCCAAGAGCCGCCAGTGGGACAGTCTCCTTTCGGGGACAGTCAATTAGGCGTTGCGGCCCAAGAGCCGCCAGTGGGACAGTCCCCTTCGGGGACAGTCCCTTCCCGTCGCCTGACGGCGACGCTTTCTTTGTTGTGTGGGGACAGTCCCTCCCCGTTTATATGCTCCGGCACCGGAAAACACTCGTTCGCAAGACGAACAGGGTTCGAGCCGGGAGAGAGGGGAGGAGTGCTCCGAAGCCTCTGGCGGGCTGCAACGATCGCAGCGACCACAGCCGCCTTGGCGCTTCCGGCCGTCGCTCACGCGGACGGCGGCCAGAACATGCTTCACCCGGAGAGCAAGCAAGCGCACGCCATCTGGACGCTCTGGTGGGTGATGCTCGGGGTCTCGGCATTCGGCTTTGCCGTGATCGTCTTCCTGCTCGTGCTCGGCTGGGTGCGCCGCGACCGCGCCTCGCTTCCCTTCGGCGGTGGCGAACGGGCCGGGACGGCCATCGTCGTGGGCGCCGGGATCTTCGTGATGATCGCTCTGCTCTCGGCCCTGTTCGTCTGGTCGGACATCTTCGTGCTCAAGACGACCGAGGCTCCGGCCGCGTCCTCGACGCGCCTGACCGTCAAGGTGATCGGCAAGCAGTGGTTCTGGGAGGTGCGCTACCCCGGCACTGCAGCCGTGACCGCGAACGAGATCCACATCCCGGTCCGAACGCGCGTCAACCTCGAGGGAACGACGGCAGACGTGATCCACAGCTTCTGGGTTCCCGAGCTGAACCGGAAGACCGACATGATCCCGGGGCAGGTCAACCGGATCCTTCTCGACGCCGACCGCGCCGGGACGTATCGCGGTCAGTGCGCCGAGTACTGCGGCCTCCAGCACGCGCACATGTCGATGTTCGTGTTCGCGGACCCGGTGCCGGTGTTCCGGCGCTGGCTTGCCAACGAGGAGCGACCGGGCCGTGCGCCGGCCACCGCGCAGGAGCGTCTCGGCCGACGCCTCTTCATGAGCATGCCCTGCTCGGGCTGCCACACGATCCGTGGGACGCCGGCCGCCGGAACGTCGGGGCCCGACCTGACGCACCTCGCGAGCCGCACGACGATCGGCGCGCTCACGCTCGACAACACGCGGTCGAACCTGGCCGACTGGATCCAGAACTCGCAGCGCTACAAGCCGGGCAACAAGATGCCGGGCTTCACGCTCACTAAGACGGAGACCGGCGCCCTCGTCGCCTACCTGGAGCGCCTTCGGTAATGGCGGCCACGGTCACCGAGCCGGGCCTCGAGCGCGTCCGGCGCCTCGAGACGATCTGGGACGAGCCGCACGGGGTGCTCGGCTGGCTGACGACGACCGACCACAAACGGATCGGCCTCCTCTACTTCTTCACGACCCTCGTCTTCTTCGGCGCAGGCGGCGTCGAGGCGCTGCTGATGCGGACGCAGCTCTCGCAGGCCAACGAAAAGGTGCTCTCGCCGGAGACCTACGACCAGCTGATGACGATGCACGGGGTGACGATGATCTTCCTGTTCGTCATCCCGATGACGATCGGGGCGTTCGGGAACTATCTCGTGCCTCTGATGATCGGCGCGCGGGACATGGCCTTCCCGCGGATGAACGCGCTCAGCTACTGGCTCTTCCTCTTCTCCGGGGTGTTCATCTACGTCGGCCTCTTCATGCACGCGGCGCCGAACGCCGGCTGGTTCAACTACGTGCCGCTCGCGCTGAAGCCGTACAACCCGGGGCGGAACATCGACTTCTACGCGCTCGGGCTGATCTTCAACAGCGTCTCCTCGACCGCGGCCGCGATCAACTTCATCGTCACGATCTTCAAGCTGCGGGCGCCGGGGATGTCGATGAACCGGATGCCGCTCTTCATCTTCGCGATGCTGGCGGTCTCCCTCTCGCTGATCTTCGCGCTGCCTTCGCTGACGACGGACCTCGTCTTCCTCGAGCTTCAGCGGAACGCCGGCTTCCACTTCTTCGACGTGGCCCACGGCGGCAGTCCGCTTCTCTGGCAGCACCTCTTCTGGCTCTTCGGCCACCCGGAGGTCTACATCATCATCCTGCCGGCGATGGGGATCGCGACGTCGATCATTCCGACGTTCGCGAAGCGGAAGATGGTCGCGTTCCCGCTCGTCGCGCTCGCGGAGCTGCTCGTCGCGTTCATCGGCTTCGGCGTTTGGGCCCACCACATGTTCGCGACCGGGTTGCCGACGATCCAGCTCGTCTTCTTCGCCGCGGCGAGCATGATGGTGGTGATCCCGAGCTCGATCCAGATCTACGCCTGGACGATCACGGTCAACCTGGGGCGCCCCGACTTCCGTGCGCCGCTGATGTTCATAGGCGGCTTTATCGCCTTCTTCGTCCTCGGCGGCCTGTCCGGGATCATGTTCGCCGCGATCCCCTTCGACCAGGCGACGACGGACACGTATTTCGTCGTCGCGCACTTCCACTTCATCATCTTCGGCGCGGCCGTCTTCCCGATCCTCGGCGGGATGTATTACTGGTTCCCAAAGGTAACCGGCCGGATGTACCACGAGGGAGTCGCGAAGGCGTCGTTCTGGTTGGCCTTTGTCGGCACCGCGCTGACCTTCTTCCCGATGCACATGCTCGGGCTGCTCGGGATGACGCGCCGCATCTACACCTATCCGAACGGGATGGGCTGGGGCGCCTACAACCTGTCGGAGACGATCGGCGCGTTCATCCTCACCGCCGGGCTGCTGATGATCTTCGCGAACCTCGCCTACAGCCGGTTCCGCGGGCCCGCGGCGGGACCCGACCCGTTCGGCGGCGGAACGCTCGAATGGTCGACCACCTCGCCGCCGCCGCACTACAACTTCCCGGTCATCCCGGTCGTGCGGAGCGCGTACCCGAACTGGGACCGTGAGGACCGCGAGGCCGACCGAGCACGCCTGCGGCGCGGTGAGCTCGTCTTCGACGAGGGGCACGAGACGCCGGCGGCGACAGTCGTCGACGCCGTCCCCGACGAGGTCCTCGAGATGCCCTCGGAGTCGCCCTGGCCGCTCGTCCTCTCCGTCTGCACGGCGGGGCTCTTCGTGATGCTCCTCGTCCGCCACTACGTCGTGGCGGGAGTCTTCGCGCTGCTCGCCCTGCTCGTTCTCGCAGCCTGGCACTGGAAGGAGCCGGAGGAGGAGTGAACAGTTTCGCGTACAGGGCGGAGCCGAGGCTCGCGCGGCCGAACGGCTGGTGGGGGATCGCCGTCTTCGTCGCGACCGAGGCGACGCTGTTCGGCACGCTCGTGGGCACGTACTTCTTCCTGCGCTTCGACAGCGCGAAGTGGCCCCCGCCCGGGGTGCCGGAGCCGAAGCTGACCTTGCCGATCGTCCTGACGGGGGTCCTTGTCGCGACCAGCATTCCGGTGCAACTCTCGGTCCGGGCGGCGTCGCGCGGGCGGCTCGGGGCCGCGCGCGCGGCCCTGCTTCTCGCCGCGGTCGTGCAGGCGGGCTACCTCGCCATGCAGCTGCACCTCTTCGTGCACGACTCGCACGAGTTTCCACCCAGCGGGAGCGCCTACTCGTCCATCTACTTCACGATGCTCGGGGCCCACGACCTGCACGTTCTCGTCGGGATTCTGCTCAGCCTGTTCATCCTGCTCCGCACCGCCTCCGGGCTGACGGAGTACCGGCTGACCGGGCTGCGCGCGACCGCCTTCTACTGGCACTTCGTGAACGCGCTGGCCATCGCGGTCGTCTTGACGCAGCTCTCGCCGCGGCTATGACGGCGGCCGGACGGCGGTTCACGCCGGAGTTCCTTCAGTGGTTCGGCCTCTTCGGGGCGGCGCTGACGTGGTCGGCGCAGCTCGTGCTCGGGTTCGGCGTGGCGGTCGCTCGCTGCGGAGCCGCGAACGCGGTGCTCGGGGTCGACGTGCGGGCGTGGCAATTGTCGCTGCTGGGCGTCGGGGTCGTGCTCGTCGTGCTCGCGGAGGCTGCGGCGCTCGAGACGCTTTGGGAGACCCGCGCGGTCCAGTACGACGACGCCGCCCCCGACGGGCGGCGCCACTTCTTCGCGGTTGCCGCGGTGCTCGGAAACTTGCTCTTTCTCGTCGCGATCGTTCTCGGGGGGGTCGCCGCCGTCGTCCACGAGCCGCCTTGCCAACCCGCGTGAAGAAGGCGCTCGCAACGGTCGCCGTCGCGCTCGCGCTGCCGGGCGCCGCGGGGGCGCAGCCCGGCGGCGGCGCGAGTGTCGAGCAGGGAAAGGAGCTCTACGCCGAGCACTGCCTGAGCTGCCACGGCCCGAACGGCAGCGGCGTCACGTCCACGTCGCATCCGACGGGCGCTCTCGGCCTCCACGGGCTTGGGCCGCCGCTGAAGGGCGTCGGAGCGCAGGCGGCCGACTTCTACCTCACGACCGGCTACATGCCGCTTCAAGACCCCTACGACCAGCCGCGCCACACCCAATCACCGTTCAACAAGCAGGAGATCGCGGCGCTCGTCGCCTATGTCTCGTCGCTAGGGAAGGGGCCGCCGATCCCGAAGCCCGAACCGAAGCGCAGCGAGATCTCGCGCGGGCTCCAGCTCTTCACCGACCACTGTGCCGGCTGCCACCAGGTGGTGGCCGAAGGCGGCTACGTGCCGAACGCCGTCGCGCCGCCGCTCCACCAGGCGACCGCCGTGCAGATCGCGGAGGCGGTGCGGGTCGGCCCCTATCTGATGCCGAAGTTCAGCGAAGGCCAGATCAGCGACGACGAGCTGAACGCGATCGTCGCTTACGTGGAGTGGGCGAAGCACCCGGATGACCGCGGCGGCTGGAACCTCGGCCGCATCGGCCCGGTCCCTGAAGGGCTCGTTACGTGGCTGATGGCGGCGGTGGTTCTGATCGGGGTATGTCTGGCGATCGGGAGGAGGGCGCACAACTGAACGCGCTCAAACGTTGGGCGATAGCCGCCGGCGTGCTGCTGTTGGGACGGAAGCGCCGCCGGCCTCTGGTCGCCGAGCCCGAGCGGCTCGTCGAAGCGGGGCAGCCCGATCCACGCGCCGAGTGGCTCGTGCTTGCGCTGCTGCTCGGTGCGGCCTGCGCCGCGGCCGGCTTCATCGCCGTCTACTCGTTCAACCACCTCGAGCATCAAACCCAGTACCTCGGCTTGGCGCTCGGGCTCGCGTTCGCGCTGCTCGGCGCCGCGCTCGGCGTGATCGGGAAGCGCCTCGTCGACGACGAGGAGCATGAGGAGGAGTATCCGCTGCCTCGCCATCCGGAGGCGGAGGAGGAGATCGCGCAGCTCGTTCAGGAGAGCGGCGACCGGTTCACGCGCAAGCGCCTGCTGCTCGCGGGTGGGGGCACCGCGGTCGGCGCCCTCGGCGCGGCGCTCGTCGTGCCGGCGCTCTCGCTCGGGCCGTTCCTCGACACCGACCCGTTCTACGAGACGCCGTGGCGGCGCGGCAGGCGGCTCGTCGACGAGGCCGGCAAGCCGTTCCTGCTCGACGAGATCGAGACCGAGACGTTCTACACCGCCTACGCGGACCGCGCGTCGAAGGAGGAGCTTGGCTCGCCGCTCGTCGTCGTCCGCTTCGAGCCGTCGCAGCTCCACCTGCCGTCCCAGCGCCGCGACTGGGCGCCGGGCGGCGTCGTCGCGTACTCGAAGATCTGCACGCACGCCGGCTGCGCCGTCGCCCTCTATCGCAAGCCGACCTTCCCGCCCGTCGAGCCCGGGCCGGCCCTCGTCTGCCCCTGCCACTACTCGACGTTCGACCCGACCCGCGGCGGCAACGTCATCTTCGGGCCGGCCGGCCGGCCGCTGCCGCAGTTGCCGCTCTACGTCGATCCAAGCGGAGCGCTGCGGGCGCGGGGCAACTTCTCCGGCCCGGTGGGCCCGTCCTGGTGGGGCGTGCGCATGCGCAAGCCGAGCACGGGGCCGTCGACGTGATCCGCGGAGTCGTTCGGTTCGTCGACGAGCGGAGCGGGACCGCGCCGTTCCTGAAGAAGGCGCTCCGCTACGTCTTCCCCGACAACTGGTCGTTCCTGCTCGGTGAGGTCGCCCTCTATTCCTTCGTGATCCTCGTCGGCACCGGGATCTACCTGACTCTCTTCTTCGAGCCGAGCACGGCCTCGACGTACTACACCGGCACGTACGCCCCGCTCCACGGGCACGAGATGAGCGTCGCCTACCGCTCCGCCGTCGACCTCTCGTTCAAGGTGCGCGCGGGGCTGCTGATGCGGCAGACCCACCACTGGGCAGCCGACGTCTTCATCGCCGCGATCGTGCTGCACATGCTGCGGATCTTCTTCACGGGCGCGTTCAGGAAGCCGCGAGACCTCACGTACTACATCGGCGTCACGATGCTGCTGCTCGCGCTGCTCGAGGGTTACCTCGGCTACTCGCTGGTCGATGACCTGCTCTCCGGGATGGGCCTGGCGATCGGCTACTCGGTGGCGATGTCGATCCCGTTCTTCGGCGCCAACCTCGCGGCGCTGATCTGGGGCGGCCCGTTTCCCGGCAAGCCCGAGTTCTGGTCGCGGATGTTCGTGGCGCACGTCTTCCTGTTGCCGGTCCTGATCGGGACGCTGCTCGCGCTGCACCTCTTCCTCGTGGCGGCCCGCCATCACACGCAGTTCCGCGAGAGCCGTCGGACGACGGAGAAGACCGTGGTCGGGATCCCGGCGTTCCCCGGCTACGCGCCGAGGTCGCTCGCCCTCTTCTGCTCGGTCGCGGCGGTCTTGTTCCTCTTGGGCGGGCTCGTCCAGATCAACCCGATCTGGCTCTGGGGCCCGTACCACATCTCACAGGGGACGAACGGCGCGCAGCCGGACTGGTACCTCGGCTGGCTGATCGGGGCGCTGCGGCTCGTGCCGAACTTCGACGTCACGATCGGCAACTACACGCTGATTCCGAACCCGTTCTGGGGCGGTGCGCTCTTCCCGCTGATCGTCTTCGCGATCCTCTACCTGACGCCGTCGCTCGAGCGTCGCTTCACGGGCGAGTACGGCTTCCACCACTTGCTGGACCGGCCGCGCGACGCGGCGTGGCGGACGGCGCTCGGCGCGGCGCTGTTCGCCTGGGTGTTCGTGATCTTCCTGGCGGGGGCTTCGGACCGCGTCTTCGTCTCCTTCGGGGTCTCGTACCAGGCGCAGATCTGGGTCTACCGCGTGCTCGTCTTCGCCCTACCGGTCGCGGCGCTTGTCGTGACCCGGCGATGGTGCCTGGCGCTGCAGGAGTCGGACCGGATCCACCGGCGGCGAGAGCTCGCCGAGGCCGAGGCGCGCGGCGAGCTGCCGCAGGCCGAGTAGGAATGCTTTTCGAAATAGGCGGGACTGTCCCCGAACGGGGACTGTCCTAATAAACGGTTCTTGGGTCAGACCGCCTCGGGGTCGGACCCTCCTGCAGCTCCGACGCGCGCCAGCAGCTCGCGCTCCGCGAACGCGAAGAACCGCTCAGCCCGCGAGCCGGAAGTACAGGAATTCCCGAATCGGCCGCGGCCGGTCGGTCGTGCGAATGATCGTCAGCGTTCCGCGCGCGTTGTCGTACAGCCCGGTGCCGCCGGTGATGGCCAGGTCGTAGAACTGGCGATACCGCACGGTCCCCGTTGCGACGATCTCGCCCTTCGGCAGGTCGAATGTGGCGATGCACGTCCTCGTGCGTCCCGTCGTGAAGGTGCAGAGGAAGCGCGCCGAGCCAATCGGCTTCGGCGTGATCCGCCTGTTGAAGAGCTTGTCGAAGATGATCTCCTGGTCGCCGGGGCTACGCCCGCGCGGGCCGTTGTCGACGCGCGAGTAGGCAAACTGGCGATCGCTGATCCGGATGAATTCGGGGCCTGTGGCGGCTTGCGAATCCAGGCCGCCGTAAACAGCCGACCCCACTCCCGCGAGGAGCGCCGCTCCAACGAGCAGCCGAGAGGTACTGGGCATCGCTTTCTCCTTCCTTTCCTGGTCTAGCCGGGTGCTGCGGTCGGTATCTCGAACCAGAACGTCGAGCCCTGGCCCTGCCTGCTTTCGAAATCGATGTTCCCACCGTGCGCCTCGACGAGCGAACGCGAGATTGCAAGGCCGAGCCCGCTCCCTTCGATGCCCGCGGCGGTCGCATGGCCGCGGACGAACTTACCGAAGATCTCGCGCTGCAGCTCGGCGGGGATCCCGACGCCCTGGTCGGAGACGCTGACTCGGATGACACCGTTCTTGCGCTGGCCGGCGACGCGGACGACGCCGCCCTGAGGCGAGTACTTGATCGCGTTAGAGAGCAGGTTCGCGACCACTTGAGCGAGCCGGTTCGAATCGCCGTGGACCGGCAGCGGTGTCTTCGGCAGCGAGACGTCGAGTAGGTGCTTGGGGCTCTGGCCCGCGAACAGCTCGGTCTGCTCGCGGACGACGGAGCCCATGTCGACGAGCTCTTTCGAGATCGACAGCTTCCCTTCTTCGAGGCGTTGCACGTCGAGGAAGTCGTTCACGAGCGCTCCGAGCCGCCTGGCCTGGGCTTCGATGATTCCCAGGTACTCGCGGCGCTGCTCAGCAGTGACGTCACGCTGGAGCAGGACGGACGTGAAGCCGAGCACGCTGGCGAGCGGTGTCCGCAGCTCGTGCGCGACGACGCTGACGAGCTCGGACTTCGCCCGCTCGCTCTCCCGCAGGCGCCGGTTCTGGTCCTCGAGCTCGCGCCGGCTCGCTTCGAGCCGCTCCGCCATTCGATTGAACGCCTCCGTCAGTTCCGCGACCTCGCCGACACCGTGCGGCTCGAGCCGAGTAGTGAGGTCCCCGCCGGCGAGCCGAGTCGCCCCGTCCGCGACCTCACGCACAGGACGCGCGATCGACCGTGCGAAGTAGAGCCCGAAGCCTGTGATCAGCAGCGCCGAGGCGACCAGGCCGCCCACCGCGGTGATGATCGCCAGCTCCGAGCGGCGCTGCGCGGCCGATGTCCTTGCGCTCGCGAGGGCATTCTCCTTCGCGAGGAAGCTCGCAAAGCCGGCGCGGATGTCGGCGAGCTCGCGCGCGCCCTCCTGTCGCACGATGTCCGTCCGGCTTGCCGCCGGGGTCGTCGTCGTGATCTGGACGACCGGCTCTGCGTAGTACTGGACGTACTGGCGGATCTGATCAACGAGGGTCGTGGCGCGCTGCCGCTCGGCGGGACTCGCCGAGGCGAGCCGCCGGAAGCGCCTCAGCTTGGCGGGCAGCGCCTTCCGCGCGCTTGTCCAGGGCTCGAGGAAGTCGCGCTTCCCGGTCAGCACGTAGCCGCGCAGGCCGGTGTCGAGATCGAGGACGAGCTTCTCGAGCTGGAGTGTCTGCGACGTGAGGGCCTTTGCGTGGCGCTCGCGCTTCGTGGCGTCGTCGAGGGTCGTGACGGCGAAGACGAGGATCCCGAACGCGGCCGCGACGAGGAGGGCGAGCAGAGCACTGCCCACGACCAGGCGCGTCGAGAGTGAGCTGGAGCGAAGATCAATCCGGGCCATCGTCTTCGAGCAGGGCGAGCACCGCGTTCCGGAGCTCGTCCGGATCGAACGGCTTCGGGACGAACCGGTCGGCCCCTGCTTGAACGGCTGCCTCGTCCGAGTGTGACCAGGCGCTCATCACGATCACCGGAGTCTTGGCGAGGTCGTGGTCGGCACGCAGCTCGGCGAGGACGTCGAGGCCGCTCTGGCCGGGGAGCATCAGGTCGAGCACGATCACGTCCGGGTGGATTCGCCGCGCCAGCTCGAGCCCGCTCGGCCCGTCCGGAGCCTCGTAGTAGCGGTACCCGTCGCCGAGCGCGAGGCGGACGAGCGTACGCAGGTTCGTGTCGTCCTCGCAAATGAGGACCCTTTTGGCGGCGGTCTCGGGTTGGGCGCTCACGGGAAAGGAGGAGAGGCCTCGGTTCTCACAGGTTGTCTAGTACTTCGGCGAAGTTCAACCAGACCTAAACTCGGACCGATGGAGCGGCAAATAGTTGGACTCGGAGGAGCCGGGCGGAGCGAGCAAGAAACCCGGCGACTGCTTGCCCACGTCGTCGGCCTTGCGGGCAAGCCGTCGCCGAGGGTGTGCGCCGTGCCGACGGCGGTCGGGGACGACGCGGAGTCGGTGCTGAGGCTCTACGGACTGCTGCCCGACAACGCGCACACTTCGCACCTTCCGTTCTTCCCTTGGCCGCCCAGCGAGCTGCGGCGCTTCGCACTCGGCCACGACGTGATCTTCGTCGGCGGGGGGAACACTGCGAACGCACTCGCGATCTGGCGCGTGCACGGCTTCGACGAGATCCTGCGCGAGGCCTGGGAGGCCGGGATCGTGCTTACGGGCTGGAGCGCAGGGATGATCTGCTGGTTCGAGGCCGGCGTCACCGATTCGTTCGGCCCGCAGCTCGAAGGGATGCGGGACGGGCTCGGCTTCCTCACGGGCAGCGCCTGCCCTCACTACGACGGCGAAGAGCTGCGTCGCCCGGTCTATACCCGCATCGTCGCGGAGGGATTTCCCGGCGGGATCGCAGCGGACGACGGCGTCGGCCTCCACTTCCTCGGTACGGAGCTGGCGGAGGTCGTGAGCGTGCGCGACGAGGCGACCGCCTACCGGGTCGAGGCCGGCGGCGAGTCGCCGCTCGAGGCCCGCAGGCTCGATTAGGGGAAGAGTTGCCGGGTAGCGGAAGCGCATGACCTCGTTCCAGCGGGCGGCCACGCTCCAGGCGTTGCTAGAAGGCGTGCCGCTGCCTGCGTCGCGCGACGAGCTGATCGACTACGCGGAGCAACAGCACGGCGGACACGCGTTTCGACCCGAGCTGGAGCGGCTCCCGAATCGCGAATACGGCGCCCTCGACGAGGTCGGCGAGGCACTCGCGCCGGTACAGCCGTCGTGGGACGGCGCGCGGCCACACGCACCCGAGCCCGAGAGCGGCCTGCCTCCTGGCGGCGACGCCTACACGGACGCTGCGGCCGAGCCCGGCGCCGTCCGCGAGCACGGACCACGCGGCTAGCTGCGTCCTTCGAGTCGTCGGCGCTGAGGGATGACCGTGTACTTCGGGTCGCGCGCCGACTGAAAGCCGGCCTTGAAGACCGACCAGCGGAGCGCCGCCTCGCCTCCGAGCACGAGCGCGCCACCCGCGATCGACGCGAGCCGGCTCCGTCCGCCGGCCAGTGCGAGCAGGCCGGCGCCTCCGAGCGTGCAGGCCTTGGCCAGCTTCGCGTAGCGGCCGGCCTCGTCCTGCTTGTACGGCTCGCCCAGCATGCCCAACCGCTTCACCATCGCGACCATCAAGGCGTTCTCGACGAGCGCACCGCCGATTGCGAGCCTGCGGGCCGGCGCGGCCTCGGCGGGAGGGACGGCGATCGTGGCTGCGGCGCCCGCGCTCGCGGCTGCGCTCGAGCCGAACAGGAACGGCAATTCGTGCCGCGCCTCATGCCAGACGGGGATCGCGGTGTCTGCGAACAGCGTGCCTGTGTAAACGGCGAGCGGCGCTCCTGAGCCCGCCGCGACCGCGCGCGCGGCGTCGCTGACCCGGTGGAAGCGGCGTATCGCGTTCAGGAAGGCGGAGAGTG
>Ga0209382_10007744_pt1 | contig 13613 bp, 14 predicted proteins | sample SoiMetdeltSBSDD5_FD_187599 | JGI IMG/M metagenome (GOLD analysis project Ga0209382, IMG submission 187599) | Bulk soil microbial communities from a Populus tree surrounding site in Tennessee, USA - Soil MetaG P. deltoides SBSDD5 (SPAdes) (version 2) | ecosystem: Environmental > Terrestrial >... | reverse complement strand
CGCCGGCCCTTCGTCGCCAGTACGACGCGCTACGAACGGTCGGGCCGGGATTCGTCCAACAACACTTTCGCGTACGCGAGATGCGCCGCGATGATCGCCGCGGCCGGGATCGCTGCACCGATCCAGGACAGCAGCGCGTTCGTGCGGTCGATGCCGCCAGTCGGTGTTGGCGCGGAGCCGAACGCGATCAGGGCGTAGATCGCGAGGACCCCGAACGAGACACCGACGGCGCCAAGCGCGGCCAGCCTGGCGAACCTGCGAACGGTGAAGGAAGATGTGGAACTGGTCATGAGACAGGTGCTAGTCGTGGTCGAAGAGGCTCGCGCCGTTGGAGGTGACGCGGTGTGTGATCAGCGGCAGGGGCAACTCGGCCTCGTCCGCAATGACGATGGCTTGTCGCAGCGCGGCGAGTCCGGTTTCGATTCCCGCGCGGTCGCGAGCGAACACGGTCGCGAGGGGCTCGCCACTCTGGACCCAGTCCCCGGGTCTGGCGGTGATGACGAAGCCGACGGATGGGTCGACCACGTCTTCGATCCCCGCGCGCCCTCCGCCGAGGGACGTCACGCCACGGCCGACCGTCCGCGGCTCCACACGCGCAATGGCTCCCGCGCGGGGGGCAAGAAACAATTCGCACGCACCCGCCTGCGGCAAGACCGCTGGATCTTCGACGACGCCGGGGTTTCCCCCCTGCGCCTCGATGATCTGTTCGAACTTCCGCGCGGCCTTGCCGCTCGAGATGGCCACTTCCATCGCGCGGCGCGCTGCCTCGAGATCCGACGCCGCGCCACCCATCACCAGCATCTCGGCGCCTAACGCGTAGGTGATGGACAGCACGTCGGCCGGGCCCTCTCCGCGGAGCGTGTGGATCGCTTCCTCGACTTCCAGGGCGTTGCCGCAGGCGCGCCCGAGGGGACGGTCCATGGCCGTGACCAGTGCCACCACGGCGCACCCCCGATCGGTGCCGAGGTCGATCATCATCTTCGCGAGCTCGAGGCCACGCTCGATCTCGGGGAGGAACGCGCCGGATCCGCGCTTCACGTCGAGCACCAGCCCGGTCAGGCCTTCTGCCAGCTTCTTGCTCATGATGCTGGCGGCGATGAGCGGAATGCTCTCGACCGTGGAGGTCGCGTCCCGCAAGGCGTACATCTTCCGATCGGCCGGAGCGATCTCGGCGCTCTGTCCGATCAGCGCGCAGCCGATCCGTTCGATTTGGCGTTTTGCTTCATCGAGGGTCAGCGTCGTGCGGAACCCGGGGATGGATTCGAGCTTGTCGAGCGTCCCCCCGGTGTGGCCAAGCCCGCGGCCGCTCATCATGGGCACGGCGACGCCGAGCGATGCCACGAGCGGAGCCAGAACGAGTGAGACCTTGTCGCCGACGCCGCCGGTGGAGTGCTTGTCGACGCGTCCGATGCCCAGGTGCGCCAGGTCCAGCGTGGCGCCCGACGCGAGCATCGCGTCCGTGAGCGCGCTGGTTTCGGTTCGGTCGAGACCGCGGATGTAGACGGCCATCAGAAATGCCGCCATCTGATAATCCGGCACGTGGCCGGCGGCGTACGCTCGAGTAAGGGCGCGCCATTCTCCGGCCTCGACTCGACCGCCGTCCCGCTTGCGCTCGATCAGACGCTGCGCGAGTGCCGTCACGGGACCAAACCGCCCCTTCGCCGCTTCAAAGCCGCAGGCGGCCGGACCGAGCATTGACCTGGGTGTGGGGTACTTCTACGTTGCCGCCCGGCGCGGTTGAGGGATGCCGACGCCCGGGCGCGCGGTGTCCGCGCACCCAGGGTACCTAACCCGGACCATCGATGCCGTTCGCGCTGATTCTGACTGCCTGCCTCCTGGTGACCAGCGGTGCCCGCGCCCAGTCGCCTCAGGAGCACATCGCCATCGGTGACAGCATTTACGCGCTGTTCAAGCCGGACGAGGCGCTGCCGCACTACATCGCGGCGATCGGTCCCGATTCGTCGAACTACGAGGCGCTTTGGAAGGCGGCGCGAAGCGAAGTCGATCTCGCCGAGGTGGAACGCGATGAGGCACGTCGCAATCAGTACTCGCGATCGGGCGAGGCGCTGGCGCGGCGGGCCATCCGAATGAACCCGCAGGATGCCGAAGCACACTTCCACCTCGCGCGCGCGCTGGGCCGGCGCGCGTTGAGTGTCGGCGTCCGCGACCGCATCAAGTTCGCGACCGAGGTTCGGGCCGAGGCACTCGAGGCGTTGCGACTCAACGCCGATCATCCTGGCGCGCTCCACGTCATGGGCGTCTGGAACGCGGAGGTCATGCGCCTGAATGGCCTGTCACGCTTCATTGCCAAGAACGTCCTGGGCGGGAAAGTGTTCGGTGAGGCGAGCTGGGACCAAGCCCTGAAATACATGGAGCGAGCGGTCGCCGTCGACCCGGACCGCATCGTCCATCGCCTCGATCTCGGCAAGATTTACGTGGACCGAGGCGACAAGGCAAAGGCGCGAGCCCAATTCGAGCTCGTGACGAGTGGGCGCCGCGTGGATTTCAACGACCCGGCGTACAAGCGTGAGGCGGAGGCGGAGCTGGCGAAGCTGGGGCGCTGACCGACGTGCGCGCGTCAGCCCACGACGTCGCTGGCGCGCCAACGCGCGTGCGTAATGACACGACGGGCGCGCCGGCGCCCTCGTCGCGCTACGGCCGCGAGCTCCTCCGCGAGGTCGTCCCACGCATTGCGCGCGCGATAGCGGGCGTGACGCGCCTTTCGGCCGATGGCGAGGCGGGTTTCCTCGCCACTCTGCGGCGCGAACAGGAGCGCGGCACCCGCGCCGACGAGCGCGCCAACCAGGAGCCCCGCTCCGACGAGGCCGACGTGTTCCCAGTCGACGGTTCGTCGGTACGACTTCCCGCGCGGCCGAGCGACGATGGGCTCCGGCTGCGACGCACGGGCAAGCCGGCGGCGGAATGCGCCGGCGGCGTCGGGCCGCGGGGCAGTGGGCGCGGATTGCGGCGTTTCCGGCTTCTCGCCCGTCCGTCCGGGCGAGCGTGGATCGGCGAAAGACATGGGCTGCTCTCGTTTGTGGCTGGTAAGAATCTTGCTATCATCGCGCATTGACGCGAGCCGTTCTGACGCTTCGGATCAGGATCGGCGCGTCCGCGGTCATCGGTCGTCGCGCCGCCTTGCCAGCGGTTGTTGCGCTCGAGCTTGTACTGCGAAACCGCATTTGCGCCATAACTCACGGCGCACCTCCGCGTGCCGCTCGTAGAATATGTTTACCGACAGTCAGAACGGTTTACCCGCGTCAGCCGTGAGGACCCGCATGAACGGGAAGGGGAAAACAGTGCTGCTCGTGGAAGACAACGAGGACAACCGCATCGTTTATTCCACCATCCTCCGTCACTTCGGCTACACGGTCACGGAAGCGCTGAATGGTGAAGAGGGGATCAGCAAGGCGCGGGCGGAAAAGCCCGACCTGATCCTCATGGACATCTCCATCCCGATCATCGACGGGTGGGAGGCGACGCAGGTCCTCAAGCACGATCCGGCTACCAACGACATCCCGATCATCGCGCTGACGGCGCACGCGCTCGCGAGCGACCGCGAGAAGGCGATGGAGGTCGGCTGCGACGGGTATCTCGCGAAGCCATGCGAGCCGCGAGCGGTGGTAGCGGAAGTGCAGCGGTTCCTCGGACGCAACAATGGATCGTGACGGGGCCGCCGCGAATCCTGATCGTCGACGATCACGAAGACAACATCGAGCTTTTGCGGGCACGCCTCGCGGCGCGCGGCTATCGCATCGCGACGGCGATGGACGGCGAGCAGGCGCTCGCGTGTGTGGCCCGCGAGGCGCCTGACCTGATCCTGCTCGATGTCATGATGCCGCGCATCGACGGCTTCGAGGTGGTGCGGCGGCTGAAGGCCGATCGTAGTCTCCCGTTCATCCCCATCATCCTGCAGACCGCCCTCGACTCCACCGAGCACAAAGTGGAGGGGCTGGACGCGGGAGCCGACGATTACATCACGAAGCCGATCAACTTCGCCGAGCTCGAGGCCCGCGTGAAGTCGATGCTTCGGATCAAGGCACTCCAGGATGCGCTGGAGGAGCGTGAGCGCGAGCTCTCCGAGGCGAACCGGCGGTTGCTCGTTATGGCGCAGACCGACGCGCTCACCGGGCTGGACAATCGGCGTTACGTAGAACAGCGACTGGAGGAAATGTTCGAGCATTCGCGGCGGCTGAACGAACCGCTTGCGGTGGTGTTGTGTGACCTGGATCGCTTCAAGAGTGTGAACGACACCTACGGCCATCAGGTGGGCGACGTCGTGTTGAAACAGTTCGCGCGCATCCTGAAACAGGGGGCCCGCGAGATCGACAGGGTCGGCCGATATGGCGGGGAGGAGTTCATGCTTCTGCTTCCGGGGACGGTGCTCGATGCGGCCGTTACCTTCGCCGAACGCGCGCGTAAAGCAGTAGAGGGACATACGTTCTCTTTCGACTCGGGGACGCTCCAGCGAACCATGAGCTGTGGCGTCGCGGCATGGCCGCATCCCCGCGTCAAGGACAGCGATGCCCTCGTGAAAGCTGCAGACGACGCGCTGTACGTCGCGAAGGAGACGGGTCGGAACCGCGTCATTCGCTTCGACAGCCAAGCCTTCAACGAGCACACCGGGGCCACCCGCGATGATCCACACGCCGAGGTTGATGTCAGCGATCGAGCGCTACTCCCCACCGGAACCGGAGACCGTCCGGCTGGCGGAGAGGATCGCGGAGCTGGAACGCGAGCGTGACCAGCTCGTCGCCGTCGTCGACATCCTGCAGGACATCTCGTCTTCCCTTCACTTCGTAGACATCCTCCAGGCCATCGCCCGCAAGCTGGGTGAGACGTTCGGCCTGGACCGCTGCTCGATCTACCTCGCCGGCGGCAACGCCGACGTTCGCCTCGTGGCGAGCTACGAGGACCCGTCAATCCGGAACCTCGTAGTCGACCTCGACCGGTACCCGGAGCTCAAGCGGGCGGTCGAGTCCGGCGACACGGTGTTCATTCCGGACGCGCCTAACGATCCGATGCTGCAGAACGCGCGCGCCGCGCTCGATCTGCGGAACGTGCGCTCGATCGTCGTCGTTCCGATCCGGTGGCGCTCGTCGGTCATCGGCGCGATCTTCCTGCGCACCGAGCGCGAATCGGAGCCGTTCACCGAGAGCGACGTCCGCTTCTGCCAGGTGATCGCCTCGCTCACGGCGAAAGCGCTCCGCAACGCGCACCGGTTCGAGTCGCTGCTCCGCTCGAACGACGACCGAGAGGACACCCGACGTCGCTCGGAGCTCGAGCGGATCGCGCTCGTGGCGTTCCTGCGCCGGCTGCTCGACCGCCACACGGCGCGCGAGGATCACCTCTGGGCGGAGACGCTCCTGCCGCGCGCATCGGACGACGAGCTCGATCGGCTCGTGTCGGTGGCAATGCAGGTCCTCGAGGAAGAGGCCAAGGGATAGCGGTAGCGTTAGGGAATGGCCGCTTGGGGCTGGTGGCTGCTGCTGCCAGCACTCGATCAAGGGGTCAGAGTTGGTGAAACTCGACGCGTCGAGTTTCACCAACTCTGACCCCTTGAAACGTCGTCCTCCGGAGCGTAGCGTCGCCCGGCAAGCCACGAGGATCGGACAGACATCCCTCGTCGCTTTCGCTCCTCGGGATGACAACGCTCCACCCCGTTCACAGCACCTGCCCTCCTCGTGCAACCACCGGACTCGCTCAGCGAACTCGCCGCGCGCGCGGCCGATCTGCGCCAGCGCCTCGAGCGCGCGTCGTACGAGTACTATGTGCTCGACCGGCCCGAGATCTCCGATCAGGAGTACGACCGCCTGTTTCGTGAGCTTCAGGACCTCGAGCGCGAGCATCCCGAGCTGCGGACCGATGACTCGCCGACCGTTCGCGTGGGCGCTCCGCCACAGTCGTCGTTGCCGAAGCACACGCACCTCGTGCCCATGCTGTCGCTCGGCAACGCGTTCAACGACGACGAGCTGCGGCAGTGGGCCGATCGGCTCACCCGCCTCGTGGGCGACGACGCGAAACGCAGCGGCTTCTCGGCCGAGCTCAAGATCGATGGTGCCGCGGTCAGCCTGACATACCGCAACGGCGTGCTCGTCACCGGCGCCACGCGCGGGAACGGTACCATCGGCGAGGATGTCACGGCGAACCTCAGGACCGTGCGCGATGTGCCGCTCCGGCTCCGCACGACCACTCCTCCCGACATAGTCGAGGTTCGCGGCGAGATCTACTACCCGTTCGACCGCTTCGAGCAGATGAACGAGGCACGGGTCCAGGCGGGCGAGCCTGTCTTCGCGAATCCGCGCAATGCGGCGGCAGGTGCGCTGCGCCAGCTCGACCCGGCAATCACGGCAACACGCCCACTCCGATTCTTCGGATACTCCGCAGTCGCGCCTGCGGGGACCGTACTGCCGTTCCGAACACAGAGCGAAGTCATCGCCACGCTCAAGGAATGGGGCATTCCGATTGCGCCACATCACGTGCGGTGCGAGTCGCTCGATGACGTCGCCGGCTGGGCGCACGAGGTCGAGACGAAGTTCCGCGCGCAGCTGAACTTCGCGATCGATGGCGGTGTGGTGAAGGTCGATTCGCTCGGGCTTCAGGACGAACTCGGCGTCGTAGGCGGACGCGAGCCGCGATGGGCGATCGCGCGGAAGTTCGCGCCCGATATCGCGGAAACGCGGCTGCTGAGCATCGAAGTCAACGTCGGTCGCACCGGCATGTTGAATCCGTTCGCTGTGCTCGAGCCAGTGGAGATCGGCGGCACCACGGTGAAACTCGCCACGCTGCATAACGAGGGGCTCATTCGGAAGAAGGACCTCCGGGTGGGTGACATCGTCCAGGTGAAACGTGCCGGCGAGGTCATTCCGCAGGTGATCGGGCCGGTTCCCGAGCGGCGGACCGGCGACGTGACGATCTGGGAGATGCCATCGGCCTGCCCGCAGTGCGGGACGCCCGTCGAGCGGGACGAGGAGGAGGCGGCGGTCTACTGCCCGAACGTTGCGTGCCCCGGTCGCCAGCTCGAAGGCCTCGTACACTTCGCGTCTCGCGGCGCGATGGACATCCGTGGCCTCTCCTACGCGCGCATCGAGCAGATGATCGAGGCCGGACTCGTGCACGACGTCGCCGACATCTACTCGCTCACGACCGACCAGCTCGAGAACCTCGACCGATTCGCGGAACGAAGCGCCGCGCAGCTCATCGAGGCGATCGATGCATCGAAACGACAGCCATTGTCACGTTTGTTGTTTGCGCTCGGCGTCCGCCATGTCGGCGCAACCGCCGCGGAGCTTCTGGCGCGGCACTTTGGTTCCATCGACGCGCTCATGAATGCGAGCGTCGACGCCATCGGAGAGGTTCGCGGGATCGGTGATACGATTGCGCAGGCGGTCCGGCAGTTCTTCGATTCGCCGTCGGCCCGCGAACTCGTCGAGAAGCTGCGCGCGCGTGGACTGACCCTCGTAGAGGAGAAGCGCGCGGCCGCCGATGGTGCCCTGCGCGGCAAGACGGTCGTCATCACTGGAACCCTGCCGACGCTCAGCCGGGGGCAGGCGACCGCGCTGGTCGAGGCGGCCGGGGGCCGAGTGACCAGCGGCGTGAGCAAGGCAACGAGTTTCGTCGTCGCTGGCGCGGATCCCGGCAGCAAGCTCGATAAGGCGCGCACCCTAGGCGTCGAAACGATCGACGAAGCCGAGCTGCTGGCTCGGATCGGGCAGTAGGTCGGGGCAGATTTACGAGACGCGCAGAAGCCACCAACCGCAGTCACCTTCCAGGATCAGGCGGGACGAACCCATGCCACAATCGCTCGATCTCGCGAACCATCAGATGGTCGCGCTCTCGCGCTCTTCGCTCGCCGCGCTCCGCTCGGCGCTCATCCGCGACGCGGGTCCGGCGGCGGCTGCCTACCTGCAGGAGGCAGGCTACGCGGGCGGCGAGACAGTGTTCCAGTCGTTCGGGAGCTGGCTGGCTGCACGCGGGGAAGCGGAGCCCGCCGAGCTCGGCGTGGAGCAGTTCGAGCAATTGGCCACAGAGTACTTCCGCGACGCCGGCTGGGGGTCGCTGAAGGTAGGGTCGCTCAACGATGCCGTTGCCACACTCGACTCCAGCGATTGGGGCGAAGCCGACCCAAAGAGTGGTCTCGACCACCCGGCGTGCCACTTTACGACGGGGATGTTCGCCGATTTCTTCGGCCGTATCGCCGACACACCGCTTGCCGTGCTCGAGGTCGAGTGCCGTTCGATGGGAGCATCACGATGCCGGTTTCTCGTCGGAAGCGCCGAAGTAATGGAGCACGTGTACGACGAGATGGGCCGTGGCGTGGGCTACACCGAGGCGATCGAGGCCGTACACTAAAGGCAGTCGACAGCCATCAGCCATCAGCTAAAACGGCGGCGCGGCTAAAGGCGTCGCCGCGCTGGCTACCTGTTCCCCATCCCGGGGTCGCGGTCGCTGCCAAGCACGCCGGCGTACATCGGATTCGGCACGAGCTCGCCGTTCACGAGGACCTCGCGGTCCCACGGCAGAATGATGGTGCTGTCCGTGGCCAACGCGTAGTAGTCGGGCTCGTAGGCCCCCGTTCTGAACGAGACGGCGGTTCGCACCTCAGTAGCTCCGGCATTCACGATCGCAGACACCGCGAGACGCATGGTGGCGCCGGAGTCGCACGTCTCGTCGACGATGAGTACCCGCTGACCTCGCGCTTCGATCGGCGCCGCGCCCATCACGGCCGGCGTCTGGCGGACGGTCTCGGCGCGGTATCGCCGACTCACCATGATCGAGTGGAATTCTCGGTCGAGAATGGCCGCGACCACGGCCCCTGGGACGACACCAGCCGTCGCGACGCCGACCACGATGGCCGGGTCGTATGCGCGGGCAACCTTCAGCGCGAGTGCCCGCGATAGCTCGCCGAACAGCGGCCACTCGATCTCCAGGACGCCCTTTGTCGGATCGACTTCGTATCGGCGCGGCGACATGCAGGCTCCGGAAATGGCCGAGGCGTAAGCTAGTCGGGAATCGGGAATCGGGAATCGCTCTGCCTCCGATTCCTCATTCTCGATTCCGCCTCCTGATCCATTTGCTCGTCTCACCCCCGCGTAATAGCTTTGCGGCTCTGGACTCGGCCGTGCGCCTCCCCTGCCAGGGCGTACTTCGCGCCGGTTTCGCTCATCAACAGCCGATCCCGACCGCATGTCCTGGTGGAGCCGCGTCTTCGGCGGCAAGTCCCCACGTGAGATCAAGCCGCAGCGCCTCGACTATCTGAACGAAGCGCTCATGCTCGAACGACAGGGCGATTACGACGCTGCCCTGACGTCCTACCGGCTCGCGCTTCGCGACAAGCCGGATGATCACCGTGTGCTCCAGAACATGGCGATCGCGTTCTCGAAGACGGGGCGGCACGACGAAGCCGTGCGGTGCTACCGGAAGGCCCTCGAGCTCGAACCCAAGTTGTCCGGTGCCCACTATGGGCTGGCGTTCCTGCTCCTCAAGCGCGGCGATAGTGAGGGAGCGGCTCAGCACCTCGAGGCGTTTCTCCGACAACCGCCGTCCGGCGCGGAGGCCGACCGGTGGGTGAAACATGCGCAGCAGACTCTCGAGGATATCCGATCGGGCGTGGAACCACGCGCCGCACGCGAATTGACCGAGCAATAATGGCGGGGCACGTGCTCGCGGTGGTCAGTCAGAAGGGTGGAGTGGGCAAGACGACGACCTCCGTCAACCTCGCCGCCGCGTTCGCGCGCCGCGGGCTCAAGACCCTCATCGTCGACGTCGACCCGCAGGGGGCCGTACGGTACGGCGTGGGCCTCAAGCGCGGCCACCCGGCCCACGGCTTCTCGGACTACCTCAACGGTGCCCGCGCGCTCCGCGAGGTGATCCTGCCAACGGCGCTGCCGTGGCTGCGCGTGATGCTTGCCGGGACAGTCAGCGACGCTGCCGACCATGGCACATATCACGCGCTCGTGGCCGAGACGGATCTCCTCAAGGATCTACTTCGCGCGGCGCGCGAACGATGCGACGTGGTGATCGTCGATACCCCGCCCGGGCTCGGGCCGATCGTGCACAAGGTGCTCGAGGCGAGTCAACACGCGATCGTGCCGCTGCAGTGCGAGCCGCTCGCGCTGCAGACCACTCCGCAGATCCTCCGCGGCATTCAGGACATCGTCGCGACGAACGAAGAGCTCACCCTCGACGGCATCCTGCTCACGATGTACGAGCGCGACAATCCGGCCTCCCAGCGAGTGGCGCAATACGTGCGCTCGCATCTTCCCGCCAACATGGTGTTCGACGTCGTGATCCCCCGGACGCCCGCCTCCACGGAGGCGTTCGCCGCCGGCCAGCCGGTCGTGCTCCGCGATCCGGCGGACGCGGCCGCGCAGGCATACGTCAACCTGGCGACGATGCTCGCCGAGCGGTTCGAGTGATCCGTCGTCTCATCGGCGTCGTCGCCGCACTCGGCTCCGTCGCGTGCACGGAAGTCGTGACGGACCCTAACGCGGTCGTCGCTCTGCGTTTCGACGGCTCGGCCTACCCGTCGATCGTCGCGAGGGACTCCCTGCGTGATTCGCTGGGCGCCCTGCAGCCGCTCCTGGCCACGGCGCTCAACTACAGGGGCGAGCCGGTGGAAGACGCGGTCTTCGCATTCTCGAGCCCCGACACGGTGCTGCGCGTGTTCGACGACGGTGTGGTGTACGCAACGGTGCGGAAGCCGGATGGAACACCGGCGCGCGTGTTCGCGACGGTGGGTACGCTGCAGAGCCAGCCGGACTCGCTGGTGGTCGTGCAGCGCGCCGATTCGATTGCGGGGAAGACCAGCGAGATAGTGCCCGTCGCGGCTACTGCCGACTTTACGATTAGCCAGCCGGACTCGCTTCGATTCTTCGTGTACGGGGATACCGCGACCACCGGTCCCCCGGCAACCGTGCCAGCCTGGCTCGTCAGTTTTCAGCTGCGCTACAAGGGAACGTTGATCGCCCCGAACGACACCTCGGTCGCATTCATGTTCGTGCCCACAAACACGACCCCGCCCGACCGGCGACTGATGCCGATCGACACCACGGACGCCCAGGGGAAGGCGACGCGCCAACTCGTCGTCAAATCGATACCGACGACGGTGACCGAAGACACGATTTTCGTGATCGCCACGATACGGACACGGCGATCAGGTGACGCGCCAATTACTGCTCAGACCATGGTCTTGCTGCGCCGCGGCACCACACCGATGATCCAGCCGTGACCCATACCGGATCGCCGCCCACGTCGCCCCCTGCCTCCGCCGGCCCCCATCCCGACGCGGCGATGTCCGCGCGCGGTGGACCGCGGCCCGCGCCCGGCACACTGAACCAGTTGCTGTTCGAGGCTGTCGAGCGATACGACAAGCCCGACGCGATGCTGGCGCGCGTCGGGGACCGCTACGAGCCGGTCTCTCATCGGACGCTCGTCGACCGGGTTCGCCGAGCGAGCCTCGGCCTTCGGGCACTCGGCATCCAGCGCGGCGATCGTGTCGCAATCCTCTCAGAGAACCGGGTGGAATGGGCCATCGCCGACCTCGCGTGCCTGACGAGTGGCGTGACCGATGTGCCGCTCTATCCCAGCCTCCCGGCGGAGCAGCTCAGCTATCCGCTTCGCGACTCCGGCGCAGTCGCGATCTTCGTATCGACGGAGGCGCAGGCGGCCAAGATCGCGGCCATTCGCGGCGAGCTCCCTGCCCTGAAAACGGTCATCGTCTTTGACCCTGCCGCGGCGGCGACGGGCGACATGACGCTGGACGCACTCGAGAAACGCGGTGCGGCGGAGGATTCTCCCGCTCGCGCGCGCGAGTTTCGCCAGGAGGCGCTCCGCGTCCAGCCTGACGATCTGGCGACCCTGATCTATACGTCGGGGACGACGGGCGAACCGAAAGGCGTGATGCTGACGCACGACAACATCTATTCGAACGTTGCCGCGACGCGAAACGCCATCGCGATGGGCGGCGACGACGTGTCGCTCAGCTTCCTGCCCCTGTCGCACATCCTCCAGCGGATGGCCGACTACTGGTTCCTCGCCACGGGAACCTCGATCGCGTACGTGGACTCGTTCGATCTCGTCCCACTCGCGATGACACAGGTGCGACCGACGATCGCGGTCTCGGTTCCACGGCTGTACGAAAAGATGTACGCCCGGGTGCTGGAGAATGCACTCGCGGGGGGCGCGGTGAAGAAGCGGATCTTCTTCTGGGCCCGTGGCGTCGCCGATCGTTGGGCCGACGAGAAGCTCGCTGGTCGCGAGCCCGGTGGATTCCTCGCCATGCAGTACCGGCTCGCACAGCGTCTCGTGTTCTCGAAGCTCAAGGCGCGCACAGGCGGTCGCCTTCGATACTTCGTCTCAGGTGGCGCACCGCTCGCGCCGGAGATCAACAAGTTCTTCTACGCCGCCGGACTCGTGATCCTCGAGGGCTATGGGCTCACCGAGACGTCACCGGTCATCGGCGTGAACACACCGGAAAACTTCCGCATCGGCACGATCGGCAAACCGATCGACGGCGTCGAGGTGAAGATCGCGGAGGACGGGGAGATCCTGACGCGCGGCCCGCACGTGATGCGCGGCTACTTCAACAAGCCCGACGCGACGCGAGACGTCATCGATGCCGACGGATGGTTCAAGACCGGTGACATCGGCGTCCTCGAGGACGGGTTCATCCGCATCACCGATCGCAAGAAGGACATCATTGTCACGGCAGGCGGCAAGAACATCGCGCCGCAACCGATCGAGAACGCGGTCAAGACGAACAAGTACGTCTCACAGGCCGTCATGATCGGTGACAAGCGGAAATACCCCGTGATGCTCGTCGTACCGAACTGGGACAATCTCGAGAAGTGGGCGAAGCTCAAGAACATTCTCTGGACCGATCGCGCGCAGCTGCTCGCGATGCCGACCATCCAGGCGAAGATGGACAAGGAAGTCCGCTCGAAGTTCGAGGGACTCGCCAGCTTCGAGACCCCAAAGAAGATCGCGCTGCTCGAGCAGGACTTCTCCGTCGATAGCGGGGAGCTGACGCCCACGCTCAAGGTCAAGCGGCGCGTCGTCGACCGGACCTACAAGACCATCATCGACGGGCTCTACACCGACCGCGCGTAGCGGCGGTTGAGCGTTACCCGCGCATGTTCATCGAGCTCGTGGACTCGCTGCGCTGTGTGGAGTCGCACGAGGACACGTGGTTGGTGGCGACGGTGTTCCAGATGGACGGTCGACACATCGTGGAGGGCGTCCTCGGATGTCCCGCGTGTAGGCGCGAGTATCCGGTGCGCAATGGCATTGCGTGGTTCGTCGACTCTAGTGAAACGGATGCAGCGCGGATTGCGACGCCAGGCGCGGTCGCGAACCCGGGTCTCACCGCGCGTGCCGCGGCGCTGCTCGGGTTGAGCGACGCCGGCGGGATCGTGGTGCTCGGCGGACATTGGGTCGCCTGCGCAGACGCCCTTGGGGAACTCGGGCCTGCGCACATCGTGCTCGTAGACGCGAAGCCCTCGGTCGACAGCACGCAAGAGACCTCGGGGCTCGTGGTGGGCGAACGGCTGCCGTTCGCGCCGGGCACGCTCCGCGGCGTGGCGCTCGGCGGAGCGTCGGCGCGTACTGGTCGC
>Ga0209382_10007743_pt1 | contig 13615 bp, 13 predicted proteins | sample SoiMetdeltSBSDD5_FD_187599 | JGI IMG/M metagenome (GOLD analysis project Ga0209382, IMG submission 187599) | Bulk soil microbial communities from a Populus tree surrounding site in Tennessee, USA - Soil MetaG P. deltoides SBSDD5 (SPAdes) (version 2) | ecosystem: Environmental > Terrestrial >... | reverse complement strand
CTGTCTTCCGTCGGCTGATGTGCGACTGATGTCCGTCGGTTGATGTGCGACACCTGGCCGGGTCGGCACTCTGTTTCGGGACGTCTCCGTGGGGCGTCTCGAGCCAGGGAGGCCGGGATTGGCACTGGTTGTCTTGTCGGTTGTCGAGCAGCGTTTGGATGCGGTGCGTGCGGTGTTGGCGGGCGCGGAGGTCACCGAGGTCGCGGCCCGGTTGGGTGTGCATCGCGCGACGGTCCATCGGTGGGTGGCGCGGTATCTGGTCGATCGGGTCGGTGGGCTGGCTGATCGGTCTCACCGGCCGCGTTCGTGTCCTCATCAGACCTCGGAGCAGGTCGAGTTGGCCGTGGTGGAGATGCGTCGGGAGCATCCGCGGTGGGGGTCGCGGCGGATCCGGTTGGAGCTGCTGCACAAGCCGGGCCGGTGGCTGCCTGACGGTGTGGTGGTGCCTTCGGAGCGCGGGATCGATCGGATCTTGAAGCGGTACGGGTTGCTGCGGGAGCGGCCACGGAAGAAGCCTCGCAGCGCCTATGTGCGGTTCGAACGGCCGGAGCCGATGCAGCTGTGGGGCATCGACATCGTCGACGGCCTGCAGCTGGTCGACCCCGCGACCGGTGAACTGCGCGGGGTCAAGGTCGTGACCGGGATCGATGACCATTCCCGGTTCTGTGTGATGGCCAAGGTGGTGGACCGGGCGACGTCGCGGGCGGTCTGTCTGGCGTTCGCCGAGGCACTGGTGCGGTTCGGCGCACCGCAGGAAGTCATCACCGACAACGGGAAGCAGTTCACCGATCGGTTCGGGCGGCACGGGTTGCGCAACGGCGAGGTGCTGTTCGACCAGATCTGCCGAAAGAACGGGATCACCCACCGGCTCACCGCACCGGCGTCGCCGAACCAGAACGGCAAGGTGGAGCGATTCCACGGCACGCTGGGGCCGGATTTCATGGCCGATGCGGAGCCGTTTACCAGCCTCGACGCGGCGCAGGCAGCGGTCGACGGGTGGGTCGAGCACTACAACACCGATCGGCCCAACCAGGCGCTGGACCCGAAGGCACCGGTCACCCCGGACGAGCGGTTCACCCCGGCCAGCGATGCCGAGCGTGAGCTGCTCGAGCTGTGGCTGCCACCGACGACATTGGTCGAAACAACCTCGCCGGCGACCGCCCCCGCCAAGACCACCCCGACCCCAGCACCGGCGACGTGGGCGGGCCGGGCGATCGAGTTCGACCGGGTGGTCCCGCCGTCGGGGAACATGGCGGTCGCGGGCAAGCAGTTCTGGCTCGGCCCGCACCGCGCCGGGCTGACGGTGCGGTTCTGGGCCGACTACGACGTCATCCACCTCAGCATCGGATCTGCTCGGGTCAAGACCGTCCGGTCGCACCTGACCGATGCCGACCTGCGGCGCCTGGTCGCCCAGGGCGCGGTCAACGCCGGCCCCCCACCGATCCCCGCTCCGGAGTCCGGGGAAGCCTTCGAGGTCGATCGGACCGTGGCCAACGCCGGCACCGTGTCCCTGGCCAACAAGGTGATCCTGGCCGCCTGGATCCTGGCCGGCCGTCGGGTCAGTATCCGGATCGAGCCCGACCTGCTGCTGTTCTTCCACCCCGACACCCGTGAACTGCTGCGCACCCGGCCCAACCCGCTCGGACCCGACGCGATCCGCCGGATCCGCGGCCTGCGCAAAGCAGGGCCACCACCACGCCCCTCGCTCGAACCGATCCGGGTGCAGCGACGCACCGACAGCTCCGGAACATTGGCCGTCGTCGGACAACAAATCGCCCTCGGCCGCGAACACCGACTCCAGACCCTCGCGATCCTCGTATCCGAGACCACACTGACCGTCGAGATGCCCGACGGCGGAACCAAGGTCGTACGACGCACCACAACCCAACCCCCACGTGTTATCAAGAGCAGGCGGCCACGGACCGCATCAACTTCCTAGCCCAGATGTCGCACATCACCCGACGGAGATGTGTCGCACATCAACCGGCGGACGGCAAAGAATCGGCACGCTTATCCTGTGCCACCTGATGTGCGCCGCTCGCTAGCCACCTGATGCGCGACAGTCAGTCGAGAATGCATCGCATGGCACGCGATGCATGCGCGCGGACTTGCGGCACGCAACAGGCTGCGCTCCACCCGAGCGTCCAAGTATGCGAATGCGGCCCAAGGCGAACCAGAACGGATGGATCCGGGTAGGGCGGGTCTCCGGTCGGAGACGGACCCGGGTATACGACGACCCCGACCTGTGAGCCACCACTGGCAGTGGCCACACCCGTGGGCCGGGGTCGCAGCTTGCGCCGGGTCGGCGAGGGCTTACCTCGCCACCGGCTTCAGCGTACATCTTCACTCATTGTGGCGGCGCTAGTTGCAGTCGCCGGCCGGCTCATACGGGTTCACCAGTCCCGTGGACGGCGATGTCGAACGCGGCCTCGAACTCGTCGTGGCTGGGCGCCAGCATTTCGGCGAGCTCGGCGAACCGGGCGTAGACGGCAGTGTTGACGGCGGGTGGGAGGGCGCGGCGTTGGTGTCTGGTTGAGAGGTGGGCGACGGCGTCGGCGGCCGCCCGCCGGGCGATCACATCGATAGCCCACCCAAAGTCGGTTGCGTGCTCGTTCACGGACTCAACGGTCCCGCGTGCCATCAAACGCCACAAGTGTCGAACGGCACCACACACACGACAAACGGCCGAGCGGCTGACACTCCACAGCCACGGTCGCGGCAGGCTACAGCTGTTGCATCTTGTGGAAGGGGCTAGTGATGCGAACCGTTTGCCAGCCGAAGTCGACCGTTACCGCGCTCGCCTCGACCCCCGTGACGCGACCCACCCCATACGCGTCGTGGCAGACCATGTCGGCAATCGCATAGTGCTCGATAGTTGGCTCGGGCTCGCGCTGGAAGGGGCTACTGGCGAGATGTCGCCGCCGTGCCCCGGATGGCGTAGTCATTTGCTTCAAGTATGCGCCTGCCGATGCTTCGCAGCGACGTCGGCCCCGACGCGTTTCCACGCACGCTCATTGGTTCATTGCGGTAGCGACCGGTGCCTGGCCAGGCTTCGGTCTAGGCGCCCGGGCTGTCGCTCTCACATCGGCTGCCCACGCTGGTCGTGTGGCTCTCATTTGGCCTGCGCTGTTTCGGGCGTCACCCCAGGGCGGGGAGAGGCTCAAGAGGGGCTCGCTCTGCTCGAAGTAGCGTTGCCCACCCTCGGGTGGCGTACTCCAGGTCTCGACGTCGACGACCGTGAACCATCGGTCGCGCAACTGATTGATGTCGCTCGAGTCGACGGGATCCGTCCTAGCGGATTGTGCATAGCACGGTGGTGGTGGGGTGGTGTCCGGCCTGACGGACTGACTTTAGGGCTGCGGGTTGAGGACCTACGCCGGGTCCACCGCCGACCCGATCTGGAGTATGAATAAGGGAGATCGTCCAGGACGTCGGGTCCAGAGTGATCGTCCGCACGTGACGAGGATGCGGTGTCGATGAGTGAGTTTGTCGTTGTGGACCCCAGCGACGAGTTGTCGGTCGATGTGCTGGGCGAGGCGTTGGCGGCCCGGGTGGAGTCGCGGGGGAGCGAGCGGCGCAGTTGGTTCGACACGTTCGACTGGCGGCTCTACCGCGCTGGCCTCGTACTCGAGCATCGAGCGTCGCCGTCCGGGCGATCGGGTTTCGTCCTGACCGATCTTGAGGGCCGGCGCCTGGGGCAGCTTCCCGCGCCGGCCGGTGGTACCCCGGGCGTCGACGAGCTGCCCGCCGGACCGCTCAAGGAGCAGGTTGTCGGTCTGGCCGGGTTGCGGACGGCTTTCGTCAGGGCGTCGGCCGAAGGACGGGTCGGCGTGTTGGCGGTGCTCGACGCCGACGAGAAGACGGTGGCCAGGGTCGCCGTCGATGGGCCGCTCGTCGTTGATGGCGCGGAACCGCTTCCGGTGCGGGTCCGGGTGGAGGCGCTGCGAGGGTACGAGAAGGACGCGCGCGGTGTGGCCAAGCGCGTCGGGGCGTGGCCACTGGTACGGCCCGCCGAGGAAACGCTCTTCGAGGCGATCTGCGCGGCGACGGGACTGCGACCGGGCGTCTATCGGTCGAAGCCGCAGGTCCAGCTCGACCCAGCGATGCCGGCCAGCCGAGCTTTCGCCGTGCTCTTAGACGAGCTGCTCGACATTGCACGGGTCAATGTCGACGGTACGTTGCGCCAGATCGACACGGAGTTCCTGCACGACCTGCGCATCGCGGTGCGAAGCAGCCGGTCGATCCTCAAGGTCGCCAAGGGAGTGTTCGACGAGCGGCCGCGGTCGCTCTATGCCGCGGAGCTGAGATGGATCGGTGACGTCACGACGCCCAGTCGCGACTTCGACGTCTATCTGCTGGAGTTCGACGATCTAGTCGAGCACGCGATGGATCCGGAAGCGATGCGGCCGTTCCGAACCCTTCTCACGCGCCAGTGCCGCAAGACCCACACCGAGCTCAACAGGGCGCTTCGCTCCAAGCGCTTCGTCCGGATCCTCGACGGCTGGCCGGACGAACTCGTCGCGTCCGAGGAACCGGGCCCGGACGCCGATGTCCCGATCGTCCGGGTCGGCGGAGATCGACTTCGCTCCGCCTGGCGTCAGGTCCGGCGGCGGGGCAACGCCGTCACGGACGCGTCACCGCCCGATGCGCTGCACGATCTCCGCAAACGCTGCAAGGAGCTGCGCTACCTGCTCGAGCACCTTGCCAGCCTGTACGAGAAGGGCCCCCACAAGGAGATCGTCGACGAGCTCCGTCAGCTGCAGAACAACCTCGGCCAGTACCAGGATGCTGACAACCAGCGGCAGCTGATCCTGCAGTACGCCGAAGAGCTCATCTCCCAGAACGCACCGGCGAAGACCCTGGTCGGCATGGGCCGGCTCGACCACTACTTCGAACACCGGCAGGCCGCTGTGCGAGCGCAATTCGCCGACCACTGGGCGAGGTTCGATCGCAAGCACAACCGTCGGGTGTTCGCCACCATGCTGGAGTCGCGATGAAGGTTCTGGCGACATACAGCATCAAGGGTGGTGTCGGGAAGACCACCGCGGCGGTCAACCTAGCGGCGCTGGCGGCCAAGGAGGGTCGAAGGGTTCTGCTGTGGGACCTGGATCCGCAGGGCGGCGCTACCTACCTGCTCCGCGTGCGGGCCAAGGTCAAGGGTGGCGGTCGTGGCCTGGTTCGACAGCGGCTTCGCCTCGCCGACGCGGTCAAGGCCAGCGATTTCGACAACCTCGATCTGTTGCCGTCCGACTTCTCCTATCGGCATCTGGACCTAGTCCTGGACGGCCAGAAGAAGCCGACCCGGACGATCGGCCACCTGCTGGCCACCCTGTCCGCGGACTACGACGTGGTCATTTTGGACTGCCCGCCCAGCGTGTCACTGGTGACCGAGAACGTCGTACGCGCCGCCGATCTGCTGCTTGTGCCACTGCTGCCGGCTCCGCTTTCGGTACGCACGATGGATCAGCTCGATTCCTTCATCGCGACGACCAAGGGCAAGTCGCCGGCGGTGCTTGCCTTCTTGTCGATGGCCGACCGGCGTCGCAGCCTGCATCGTCGCCTCGTTGAGGAGCTACCGCGGGAGCGCCCAGATCTCGTCGACGTCGTGATCCCGGTGGCGTCGGCGGTCGAGCAGATGGGCGTCCGCCGCGCTCCGTTGGTGACCTGGTCTCCGGCCAATCCCGCATCCCAAGCCTTCGCGCGGCTGTGGCAGGAGGTCATTCGACACTGGTAGCGAACCGTTCGATTGCTGGCTGCCAGCCGGACCCGCGGCCCCGACGAATCCTCGTCGACTCCTCGCGGTAACCGAGGAGTGGTGCGATTGGGAGCCCGACCGCACCACTGACCGCGCATCCGCCAGGACCAGATGTCGCAACGGCTGGGCTGCCGACCCGGGTGCGTTGTCGCCTGCGACCCTGCTTGACTCCGAGGGCGACCGTGCCCCCGGCAGGTTTGGCGAGTGTCACGCCTGCCGGACGCATGCTGCTCGATCTACGCAGACTTGACCATGGCGACCGATTAAGCGCGGGTGCTGACCATCCGTCAGCTCCCGGGCTCGTCGAGCATCGACGACGGCTGCTGCGATGCCTCCTGTCATCCCTGGGACCGTTCAACATGTTCGAAACAGGTGCTCGACCGGCATCGTGGTCGTGCTTCGGCACCCGGCGGCCTCGTCCGGCACCACATGTAGACCAACGGCACCCTGTCATCGAGCGGGACCGCGCGTCAGCGGCATGTGAGTGCTGCAGGCCGGGTCAGATGTGCATGGATTCGAGAATGTAGTCGAGCGCCTCGACGGATCGACCGGGGGGCAGCGTCAAGGTGGGCATCTCGGCGCCGGCCGCGTACCAGCGGTCGAGTGCCGCGCGTGCCTGCTCGACGTCGCCCCAGAGCGCGAGCTCGTCGAGCAGCATTCGGGCAGACTCGGGCACATTGAAGCTGCGAGGGGTGGGGTTTGCCGCCAGGACCTCGTCGACCGCGTCGCCGTGTCCGAGTCCGCGCAGGGTCTTGCGGTACAGCGGTCCCATGCTTACCAGGTAGAAGGACATCCACCAGCAGGCCATCTCCAGCGCCGTGGACGGCTCGGTCGAGACCGCTGTCGGGATGCACGGCGTGATGGTCGGACGCGTACGGCGGGGATCGGTGCGCGCCATGCCCTCTTCGAGAAACTGAAGGCTCGGACCAAGACCGGACAGTGGCAGGAGAAATGGACACCAACCGTCGGCGAGCTCGCCTGCCACCCGGATGGCGTGCGGGCCGAGCGCGGCCAGGTAGATGGGGACCGCCGCCGCTGGCGCGACGGCTAGCTTCAACGGTCGGTTGTCTCGTTCGACCGCCGCTTCGAGGCGTTCGCCGGCCAGCAACCTGCGTACCTGCCGGGTCACGGCGTCGAGCCGCTCGACCGGCGCCTTGAAGTCGACGTCGTGGAAACCTTCCGCCAACGGCGGGCTGCCCGACCCGAGCCCCAACGCGAACCGGCCACCGGTGACTTCTGTGAGGCTCGTGGCCAGCATGGCGATCGTGGCAGCCGTACGTCCCCAGATGTTGAGGATCCCGGTGCCGATCGTGATCCGGTGCGTGCGCGTCGCAATCTCCGTCAGCAGAACGCCGGCGTCGTGACCCCAGCCCTCGGCAACGAAGAACGCGTCGTATCCCAGCGCCTCCGCCCGATCCGCGAGGTGCAGCACCACATCGCGGCGGGTCTCCATCGGCGTCAGGCCAACAGCAAGTCGTCGCGCTGGCATGCTCCGATCCTCCACGCAGGTCGGCCGGATGTACAGAGAGCGGCCAGCCGGCGCAACGGCATGGCTCGAACTCGGGTCGCGCGGCAGCGCTTCGCCCCAGACCCGACAGCAGCGGACCCCGGATGGACCCGCCCATGTCTGTCGGAGTCACGCCCGAACCAGCGGTAACCCAGTCTGTGCGTACTGAAGCGACGCAAAGACGCGGCAGGGACAGAGCGCAGCTGAGCGTAGCTTCAGGCGGCGCGCGAGAGGCGGTTGGTGATGGCGACGCGCGCCTGTTGCAGGTGGCCGGGGTCGTCGTCGAGGACGAACTCGGTGTTGCCCATGAGGAGGAAGGCGTGGATCTCGAAGGCTAGCTGCCTCGGATCTGCCGCCGTGTCGAGCGAGCCTGCCGCCTGTGCTTCGCGGATCAGTTGCTGGAGCAGTTCGGTCCAACCTTGCTGAGCTGAGGCGATCTTGTCCTTGACAGGGCCGGGGCGCGTGTCGAACTCGGCTGAGGTGGAGGCGAAGAAACAGCCGCCGGGGAACACGCGCCGTTCGACGTAGGAGAGAAACCGGTCGCAGAGCGCCCGCAGTTGTTCAAGCGGATGGACGATCCCCGGGTCAGGCTCGACGACCTCTGCGTTGAAGATTTCGTGGGCGGTCTCGACGGTGGCCAGTTGGAGTTCCTCCTTGGAGCCGAAGTGCGCGTAGAGCCCGCTCTTGCTCATGCCGATGCGCGCGGCGAGGTTGCCGATCGATATGCCTTCGAGGCCGTCGATGGTGGCGAGGTTGGCGGCCGCGCCGAGGATCGCTTGGCGGCTGCGCTCGCCGTCTGCTCGCGTTCGGCGCGGCTGCGTCTGGCGGGAGCTTGCATCCATGCTTGCAATCTAGCACGATCGGTCGTACTTTCTAAATTAGCACGACCGATCGTGCTGTCTATTTAAGGAAAGGATTTACCATGCAGGTCACCAACCGTGTCAACGGCGTCGATCTCGACCGCCTCGTCGAGACGACCGAGCACATCGGCGCCGACCCAACGCTGGGACGCTTCCAGTTCCGGGCTCACAACGACTGGATCGACGGCGGTCACAGCCGATCCACGATCAAAGGGTTCTACGGCGCCGGCCGGGAGGACACCAGTCGCACCGAGCCGTTCGTCGTCGACGCCGACGAGCCGCCGGTTCTGCTCGGTGAGAACAAGGCACCCAACACGGTCGAATACGTTCTGCACGCACTGGCCGCGTGTCTGGGAGGCACGATGGTCTACCACGCGGCCGCCCGCGGAATCGTCCTCGACGCCCTCGAGTGCACGATCGAGGGCGACGTTGACCTCGCCGGCTTTCTCGGCCTCGACGAGACCGTCCGGCCCGGCTTCCAGCAAATCCGAGTTGCGTTCAAGGCCAGCGGCGACTTCGATGACGATCAGCTCGCCGAGCTTGCCAGCTTGACGCGCTATTCGCCCGTCCGCGACATCGTGAGCAACCCTGTGCCCGTCGCGATCGACGTAGCCCGTGCCTAGAACCAGCCATGCGTCCGTCCGCTCCAGGTGCTTTGCCGGGAGCGGACGGGCGCGGGCAATGGATGAACGGCGCGGTAAGGCCCACCAGTCCTGAGCGAGCGATGCGGCGAAGGCAAGCGAGGCAATCGGCAAAGGAGCCCGCGCAGCCTGGATGACGGTCGACCTAGCAATGGCAAGACGAAGCGAACCCACAAGGCATCCGCGTGTGAACGGGCAACGGCCCGCATGACTCGTGAACCGCGCTCTGCGGTGTCACTCTCGACGTCCGGAGCGCCAGGGCGATCCAGCCGTCGGCCTGGTCGGTGCCGGGCTTAGTAGCTCGTCGGCATCGCGATCTCGGCTGAGCGCGTCGAGGGCCGCAGGCACCTGTTCCCGGTCGGTCACGATGACCGCCCGGCGATGTTCGGGAGATGATGTGTCCGCGATCGCCTCCTCAGTCAGGTGGTCCGGGTCCGGCCGTTACGGCGCTTCGTGCTGCCGGGCCGCTCATTACTACTTGCCGCACCGCTATCAGTGCCGCGGGTGGAGGCCCACGCCGCGGCACCGAGGCAGATGGCTCCCGAGCAGGACGGGGACTGCTCTTGGGTTCACGCTTGCGGCTGGGCGCGAACGCTTTCACCGTCCGGGCTGGTCGCCATGGTCGCCGACGGTGCGGTGCGGGGCCAGCTCCAGGCGTACCGAATGATGAGGGCGAGAAGGATCAGTTCCAGGACGATCCCAAGGCCGTAGAAGTACAGCCAGGACTCGCCCACCGCGTTGAATGCCGTGACGGGGACGTAGAGCGAGGCCACGATGAGGTTCGCGATGCGGTTCACCCGAGCGGGCAGCGTCATCGACAGCACAACATGAGGATCGGGATGGCCATGAGGATCAGCGCCATGGTCGAAAAGGTCTGGGAGAGGTCGAACTCGAAGACCTTGCCGTCGAGGATGTCTTCGATGACGCCGGGTGTGAAGAAGTTGAGAATGTCCACCTAGGCGTACAGGAACATGAAGCTTGTCCACGCTGCGGCGAGCTTGGCTCTCACCGAGATCGGCTGGTCTTCCAGTGTGGTGGTGGGCTGACGTGTTCTCATCGTGGGCTCCGTTGTGGTGAGGATCGGTAGGTCCACGCTCGCTGAGCCCGGCGGCGGGCACATCGGCCCGGAGGCTGGGGTTCGCCTGGCCGATGGCATGGTCTCTCTCTCGTTCTTTCGGCGGGTACGCCGAGGCGCGCCGATCCCTAGGCTGGAGCCGTGGTCTCTGTCCGGCGCTCCATCTGGCATGAGCCGCGGCCTGCTGACGCCCCACCCATCGGTCGTCTCGACTGGCTGCTGGTGGGCGTGTTCGCGGCCGCTGCCTTGGTCGAGGGCATCGTTCGGCCGGACTTGGCCTGGCGACCCCTTGTGACGGTGCTCGCCCTGGCGCTGATGCCTGCCCTGCTCTGGCGGCGGCGCCGCCCTCTGATGGCCGCCCTGGTCGGGTGGGGCGTCGCCGGGCTGCTCTCGGTCCTCCAGCTGACTGCGCACGCCGGGGACCTCGGCCTCTACTCCATGCTGGCCGTCCTGATCCTGCTCTACTCCCTGGTGCGGTGGGGCTCGGGACGGGAGCTGGTCTTGGGGACGGCGTTCGTGACAGTCGTCGTCGCGCTGGGGATGTACGCCTCCTCCGCAGGCTGGGCCGAGGTTTTCGGCGGGAGCGTCCTCTTGCTGTTGTTCGTCGCCCTCGCGGCGGTGTTCCGCTACCGCGCGGACCTCTGGCATCGCCAACAGCGCGAGATCCGCAATCAGGAGCGGGTGGCGCTGGCGCGCGAGCTGCACGACACCGTGGCCCACCACGTCTCGGCCATCGTGGTGCAGGCGCAGGCCGGTGGCGTGGTCGCCGGTATCCAGCCTGAGAAGGCTGCCGAGGTCCTTGCCGCGATCGAGTCTGAAGCGTCACGAACCCTGGCGGAGATGAGATCCATGGTGCGGGTGCTGCGTGAGGAGGAAGCCGTCGCCTACTCACCGCAGCTGGGTGTCGCCGACCTGCCTGCTCTGGCGCGCGCCGACGCGATGCCCACCGTCGAGGTCTCGCTGGACGGTTCGTTAACCCGGCTGGCACGACCCGTGGACGCCGCGCTCTACCGGCTCGCGCAGGAGTCGCTGACCAACGCCGTACGGCACGCCCGGAGCGCGACCCGCGTCGGGATCGACGTACGCCGGGAGGGCGACGCCGTCAGGCTGCGTGTCAGCGACGATGGACAGACCGAGCCGGGGCCAGCCCCGGAGCCTGGGTTCGGCCTGCTGGGCATGGCCGAACGCGCCCAGCTCCTCGGCGGATCGCTCTCCGCGGGGCCGGGGCCCGAGGGTGGCTGGGTGGTCGAGGCCGTGCTGCCGGTGGAGGCGCTGGCATGAGCATCCGTGTTGTCGTAGCCGACGACCAGGACTTGGTCCGGACCGGGCTGGTGATGATCCTCGGCGCGCAACCCGACCTCGAGGTCGTGGGGGAGGCAGCAGACGGGCTCGCAGCGCTCGACCTGGCGACCCGGCTGCGTCCCGATGTCCTCCTCGTCGACATCCGGATGCCGGGGCTCGACGGCGTCGAGGTGACGCGGCGCCTGGCCGGGCCAGACGTGACGGACCCGATGGCGGTCGTCGTGATCACCACCTTCGACCTCGATGAGTACGTCCTCGGCGCCCTACGCGCCGGCGCCCGCGGCTTCCTGCTCAAAGACGCCGGGCCGGAGCTCCTCGTGCAGGCCATCCACGCGGCGGCAAACGGGGACGCGCTGATCGCCCCCAACGTCACCCGCCGGCTGCTGGCAACCTTCGCCGACCAGGCGCCGGTGGTACCGGTCCAGCCCATCGACCCGCTCACCGAGCGCGAGGAGGAGGTGCTCGCGCTGGTGGCACGCGGCCGGACCAATGCCGAGATCGCCACCGAACTCTTCGTCGGCCTGAGCACGGTCAAGACCCACGTCGCATCATTGATGACCAAGCTCGGCGCCCGCAATCGCGTCGAGATCGCGATGTGGGCATACGACACCAGACGCGTGAGAGCCGATTAGTGGGTACAGATCGCAGCGTAGGCCCGTCGGGTTCGGCAGCCCAGCGATGAGTGCGGCCGGTCGTGGTTGTACTCCTCCTTCCAGTCGCCGAGTACGGGGTGTCGTGTCGCATCTACCGGGATGAGCAGAGTCGGATGGTCCCCGTTCCGTCGGTCGACCAGATCCGAAGCGCCGCTGGCAGCGGCGATGTGAGTGCGTTCCTCCAGTGCTCTCGACATACTGATCTCATGCGGCAGGCGTTCGCGCATGAGGCGGTTCTCGTCATGGATCCGGGGGCAGATGAGCGGGCGCCCGGTGCGGCCGTCACGGTGGCGTTGTGCGGGCACTGGGACCACGAGCCACCATGTCCTTTGTCGCCACACCGCGTCCAAGCCGACCGGGTCAACCGCGAGCTGCACGTCAGAGTTCTGTTCGCGGCGGAGCCCGCGATGGAAGGCGAGGTGCGGAGGCGTATCGATCAGGCGCTGGCCGGGCAGTGGCAGTTTCCGGTCGGCTTCACAACCCCGTGGCGGCTTCAGGAAAGTCGGGCTGGCGACGTGCCACCCGACGAGACAGGGGCAGCCCAACGCCTGCTCCACGGCTGACCGCGCGGAGCGCAGCACACGAGCGCGCAACGCCCGAGCTCGGCAGGGCCCCGCGACCAGCGGACGGTCTGACGAGTCCTGACTACGATGCCCGGGTGGACCATGACGGCCGCTTCGCAGTGGGTCTGGTCGTCATGGCCAACAGGCGCCTGGGTCGAATATTTTTCGGAGGTGGAATACCGGCTACTTGATTAGCCCACGCCATGCCGCCAAGCCCTATCGGGAGGATCGACGCGGCCGTGTCTGGGTGGCGATTGCGGTCGGTGGAGGCTGGGTCCTGTTCGGGTGCCGCGGTCATGCTTCTCCCCGCTCGACCGCTCGTTCACCGACGCTGGTTCAGGGTCGACATGTCGCAGTCGACACCGGCGAGCGGTCCCGCGGTCATAGCCGGCCGAACGGTGCGGCGTAGCGGAAGCGTCCGGTCTGACCGTCGTAGTGGGTGAGGGTGCGTACCTGGAAGTAGTCACCCCAGGATGCATCAGGGGCGGATACCGCGACCGACCCTGCCGGGACGAAGCCGAACCTGCGGTAGTACGCCGGGTCGCCGAGCAGCCCCACCAGGCGTTCGTCCAGCGCGTCGGCAGCGCCCAGCACAGCATGCATCAGGGCCGAGCCGATGCCTGATCTCTGTCTGTGCGGGAGAACACTCACCGGTCCCAGACCAAGGGCTGGCCGGTCGTCGACGTACGCTCGCGTGCAGACGACGTGGCCGACCACCACCCCGTCCTCGACGGCGACCATGGACAGCTCGGGGACCCAATCGACATCGGCTCGTAGCCACGACACCAAGGTCGCCTCTCCCGGGTCGCTGCTGGCCTCCACCGGTGGAGCGCGGTGAGCGGCATCGCGGAAGGCGGCGGCCGTGACTGATCGGATCACGTCGATGTCGTCAGGGAGTTCGCGTCGGATCAGCACTACGAAACCGTTTCGTGCCTGTCGGCTCGCCGCAACGGGTTTGCGACTGGATAGGCACGGCCAGAGCGGGCGGCCCCGCGGGCGATCCTCAGCGACGCGGATGGAGCAGTACAAACCGGGATGAGCGGACGTTCCCACACCGGCACCACACTCCATCAGCGGCTACTTGTTTCATTGCGGTAGCGACCGGTGCCCGGCCAGGCTTCGGTCTAGGCGCCCGGGCTGTCGCTCTCACATCGGCTGCCCACGCTGGTCGTGTGGCTCTCATTTGGCCTGCGCTGTTCCGGGCGTCGCCCCAGGGGCGGGGAGAGGCTCAAGAGCGCCTCTGTGTGTCAAGCGGCTGC
>Ga0209382_10007741_pt1 | contig 13616 bp, 11 predicted proteins | sample SoiMetdeltSBSDD5_FD_187599 | JGI IMG/M metagenome (GOLD analysis project Ga0209382, IMG submission 187599) | Bulk soil microbial communities from a Populus tree surrounding site in Tennessee, USA - Soil MetaG P. deltoides SBSDD5 (SPAdes) (version 2) | ecosystem: Environmental > Terrestrial >... | reverse complement strand
ATGGTCAACTACCGCAACGAGAAAACCCGCGGCCACATCATCACGATCGAGGACCCGGTCGAGTACGTGCACAACCACAAGGGCTGCGTGATCACGCACCGCGAGGTCGGCGTCGACACCGAGAGCTGGCACATGGCGCTGAAGAACACGCTGCGCCAGGCGCCGGACGTGATCCTGATCGGCGAAATCCGCGACCGCGACACGATGGAGTACGGCATCCAGTTCGCCGAGACCGGCCACCTGGTGCTGGCGACGCTGCACGCCAACAGCGCCAACCAGGCGCTCGACCGCATCATCAACTTCTTCCCCGAGGACCGCCGCGAGCAGCTGCTGATGGACCTGTCGCTCAACACCCGCTCGTTCATCTCGCAGCGCCTGATCCCGCGCGAGTCGGGTACCGGGCGCATCGCGGCGATGGAGATCATGCTGAATTCGCCGCTGATCGCCGACCTGATCTTCAAGGGCGAGGTCGCGGCCATCAAGGAAGTGATGTCGAAGTCGAACCGCCTCGGCATGAAGACCTTCGACCAGGCGCTGTTCGAGCTGTACGAGACCGGGATGATTTCCTACGAGGACGCGCTGCGTAACGCGGACTCGAAGAACGAAGTGCGTCTGCGCATCAAACTAGAGAGCAAGCGCGAGACCAAGCTGACTGACGAAGCGGGTGCCTCCTTGCGGATCATGGAAGAAGAGACTGAAGGCGTAATCGGAAGATAATCATGGCAGCCGAAGGTGATGTGCTCGACAACGAGATGGGTGGGGACGACCGTGCAGTCGTCCTCAACACGAAGCCGCTGTTCAAGCTGATGGTGGACAAGCGCGCGTCGGACTTGTTCTTCACCTCGTACGCGCCGATCAAGATCAAGATCGAAGGCCAGATCTTCCCGGTCAACAAGCAGATGCTGACGCCGGAAGTCGTGCGCCAGGCTGCTTACGGCCTGATGACGCAGGAGCAGATCGACGCCTTCAACGACGAGCTGGAGATCGACTTCGCGATTTCCGAGCCCGGCCTGGGCCGCTTCCGCGTCAACGTGTTCCACCAGCGCGGCAACCCTGCGATGGTGCTGCGCTACATCACCGCCGACATGCCGCGGCTCGACGACCTCGGGCTGCCCGAGCTCCTCAAGGAGCTGGTGATGATGAAGCGCGGCATGTTGCTGATGGTCGGTGCAACCGGCTCCGGCAAGTCGACCACGCTCGCGGCGATGATCAACTTCCGCAACGAGAATTCCTCCGACCACATCATCACTATCGAGGATCCGATCGAGTTCCTGCACTCGAACAAGAAATCGATCATCAACCAGCGCGAGGTAGGCCTGGATACCAAGTCCTACGGCCGCGCGCTGCGCAGCGCCATGCGTGCCGCGCCGGACGTGCTGCTGATCGGCGAGATCCGCGATCGCGAGACCATGGAGTCCGCCATCATGCTGGCGGGCACCGGCCACCTGGTGCTGGCGACGCTGCACGCGAACAACGCGGCCGAGACGCTGGACCGCATCATCAACATGTTCCCGCGCGACCAGCACACGCAGATCTTCCTCGACCTGTCGCAGTACCTGCGCGCGATCATTGCGCAGCGCCTGGTGCCGGGTAAGAACAAGCGCCGCGCGGCGGCATGCGAGTTGCTGATCAACACGCCGCACGTGCAGGAGCTGATCAAGAAGGGTGACGTGATCGGAGCGAAGGAAGCGCTGCGGACGAGCAGCGAGAAGGGCATGCAGCACTTCGATACGGCGCTGTACGAGCTATATCGCCAGGGTCGCATCACTCTGGAAGATGCGTTGGCGTACGCAGATTCGCGCACGAACCTCGAAGCCAAGATCAACTTCGGCTAGAGCTCGGGGTACACGGCCTTCGCGTCGAACACCGGCCCATCCACGCATACGCGCTTCATCGCCGGTCCATTCGGCGTCATCACCTTCACGGCGCATCCGGCGCAGCCTCCTACCGCGCACGCCATGAACTCTTCCAGCGACACCTGACACGCGATCCCGAACCGGCGTGCCACCGCCGCAGCGGCCTTCAGCATCGGTGTCGGTCCGCACGCGAACATCTCCACCTCGCCCAGCACGCCGCGATCCAGCGAGCTGAGCCAGGTGGCCGCCAGCTCCGTCACGTAGCCCTCGTGGCAGCCCGCGTAGCCCGCCATGCTCGTCAGGCGGCTCGGAATGCCCCATTCGTCGAGCAGCGGCATGCAGGCGATCACGCCCTCGGGCATGCCCGGGACGAGGATCGTCGACGGCCGCGCACGGAACGGAAACGGAATCTCCGACCCCATGAGCACCAGCGGTTTCCACGGCGTGTTCGTGTCTTCGCGCAGACGCTCCGCGAGGAACACCATCGGCGGAATGCCGACGCCGCCGCCGACCAGCAGCGTGCGCGGGCGGTCGCGATGCGGGACGAAGCCGTTGCCGATCGGGCCGAGCGCGTTGATCGATTCGCCGACGCGGCGCGCCGCGAGCGCGCCCAGACCCGGACCGACGATCTTGTAAAGCACTTCGATCGAGCCGCGCTCGGGATGCGCGCGCATGATCGACAGCGGCCGCCGCATTGGTACTTGCTCGTCGCAGCTGAGGTGCACGAACGAGCCCGGCGTCGCTGCGCGCGCACACTTCGGCGCCCGCAGCGTCAGCACGAACTGATCGCCCGCGAAGCGCTCGTGCGCGAGGACCTCGGCACGCTCCTCGAAGATCGTGCCGCGGTGGGGGCGGGCCACCACATCTACTTGAGCGTTCATTGAAAGTGTCGTCGCGATTGCACGTTACGCGCGATCGTCGCGAGCACTGCCATGCGTATGGCCACACCGTTCGCGACCTGACGCTGGATGACCGACTGCGAGCCGTCTGCCACGTCGCTGGCGATTTCGACGTCGCGATTCATCGGTCCGGGATGCATCACGATCGCGCCGGGACGCGCCTTTTTCATGCGCTCGGCGGTGATGCCGAACGCGCGGTGATAGGCAGCGTCGTCGGGAATGTGCGCGCCGCTCATGCGCTCGCGCTGGATGCGCAGCGCCATTACCACGTCGACACCATCGATGGCGCGGTCGATGTCGGTGAAGCGCTTCGCGCCCGCAAACTCGCGCGCACCGGGCATCAAATCCTCGGGTGCGGCGATGCGCAGCTCAGCGACGCCCAGCGTCGTGAACGCCTGCCAGGCCGAGCGGGCCACGCGCGAGTGGCTGATGTCACCCGCGATGAGCACGCGCAGCGGCGCGAAGTCGCCCTTTGCCTGACGCACTGTGAGTGCATCGAGCAGTCCCTGTGTCGGGTGCGACAAATGCGCTTCGCCGGCATTCAGGATGGAGACGTGCGGCGCGACGAAGCGCGCGACGTAGGCCGGCAGGCCCGGCTCGGCGTCGCGCATGACCAGGATGTCGGCGTGCATCGCCTGAAGCGTGTAGATCGTGTCGAGCACCGTCTCGCCTTTGACTCGCGAGGACGACTGCATGTCCAGGTTCACTACGTCTGCACCGAGCCGTAGTGCGGCAAGCTCGAACGAGACACGAGTGCGCGTACTCGGCTCGAAGAACAGATTGGCGACCGTGCGCCCCCAGAGACTCTGGTCGCGGGCCGGCAAATCGCCGGCTTCGCGCAGATAGAACTGCGCGAGATTGAGCAGGCCGATCAGCTCGGCGGCGGTCAGGCCTTCCAGAGTAATGAGATGTCGCAGGCGCCCATCGGCGTCGCGCTGCACGGAGGTGCCGGAGTCATGTGTCATGGCCGCGCATTGTAGAAGCTTCGCCTTCGCCTGCGAACCAGCGTTCCAGCAGGATCCGCGCCGCGATCATGTCGACGTCGGCGTGCGTGGTCCGGCCGCGCTTCAGGCCGGCGGCGCGCGCGTCGCGCAACTGGGCCTCGGCCTCGCGCGAGCTGAGCCGCTCGTCCACCAGCGCCACGGGCTTGCGATAGCGCGCCCCGAGGTCGGCAGCGAAGCTGCGCGCGGCAGCGGTCAGCGCCGTCGGCGTGCCGTCCATGTTGTGCGGCAAGCCGACGATCAACTGCGACGGCTGAAGGTCCGCGAAAACCTTGTCGATGGCGGGCCAAGGCATGCCGCGCGCGCAATCGAGCGTCGCGAGGCCGCGCGCCGTGCGCGTGAGCGTGTCGCCGCTGGCGAGGCCGATGCGGCGGGTTCCGAAATCGAACGCGAGGACCAGTTGCGGCGGCGGGGCTGCGGGTTGGCCCGCCATCAGGCATGTCCGACGTGGGGGCTGATCGTGGCGAGGTCTATGCCGAGCAGGCGGCCGGCGGCGCGCCAGCGTTGCTCGTACGGTGTATCGAACAGGATGCGCTCGTCGGCCGGCACCGTGAGCCAGGCGTTCTGCGCGATCTCGTTTTCGAGTTGTCCGGCGCTCCAGCCGGCGTAGCCGAGCGCGACCAATGCCGTCTCCGGGCCGCCGCCGCGCGCCATGGCGTCGAGGATGTCTGGCGAGGTCGTGACCTGAATGCGCGAGGAGACCTGACGAGTGTGCTCCCAGCGCCCGCCAGTCTGATGCACGACGAAGCCGCGATCGGTCTGCACGGGCCCGCCTTGCAGGACCGGCTGGTTGCCGGTCACGCCCGGCGCGGTCGGCATCTTCAGCTGCTCGAACACGTCCGCGAGCCGCATCTGCAACGGCCGGTTGATGATGATGCCGAGCGCCCCGTCCGCGTTATGTTCCCAGATGAAGGTCACCGTCTGCGCGAAGTTGCTGTCGGTCATCGCCGGCATTGCGATCAGAAACTGGTTCGTGAGGAAGTCGCCGGACATGGTCAAAGATTAGCGCGGATGACGGGCGAAATGTTGCGCCAGGTCACATTCAGCCGCCGCCGAGGAACTGCCATTCGTAGGCAAAGCGCAGCTCGTCATATTGCTTCGCCAACTCCTTCGGGAACGGGTCGAACGGCGACGCCAGCCGCAGGATCGACAGCGCGGCCTGGTCGATTTCCTTGTGCCCGCTGGAGCGCTTGACCAGCACTTCGCCGAGGCTGCCGTCGCGGCGGATCGCGACCTCGAGGACGGGGTTGCCGGCGCCAGTGCGCGCGATCTGCGGAAAGTTGAGCGTGCCGAGGCGCTCGACCTTGCGCCGCCACGCGTCGAGATACGGCGCCAGCTTCGACTCGCGCGTGTTGGGGACGACCTCGAACGAGCCGTCCGCTCGCTTGCCGCGCAGACGCAGCGTGTCGTCGGTGGCATTGGTGGCGATCGGACGCGGCGTGGTCGGCGCGAGCGCCAGGGGCGCCTGCGCTTGCTGGGCCGGACGATCGTCGCCGCTGCGATATTCGACTTCGCTGTGCTCGCTGCGGCTGCTGAGAATCTCCGCCGACTGCTGACCCGCGACCGCTTCGCGATATTCGCTGCTGTTGCCGTCGGGGATGCCGGCTTGCTGAGCAGCGATCGCCGACGAAGCAGGATTCGCCGGGCGCACGTGCTCGTCCGTCGTCCCGCTGCCTTGCTGATTGCGCTGCGCGAGATATTGCGCGCTGAGGTTGTCCGCCGCGCGAGTGTCCTCGCCGGTCACGAGCAATACTTCGATCGACGCTGCCGGTTGCTTCTCCAGCATCGGCACCGCGAACGTGACGCCGAGGATGACGATGCCGTGGAACAGCGCCGCCAGGAACAGCGTCGTCGTCATCCGATCTTTGACAGGCGCCACACCCTCCCGCATTTCCAGCGGCAGGGGCGAGCTTTCGGGCGCAGTCGCGTTCATTTCGCCCGGGTTGATGCAGACATGTGTTTCTCGATCGCGTCCATCAACAGTCCTGCGATCTGCGTGCCGAACTGCTTGTCGAGCTCGCGTACGCCGGTCGGGCTGGTCACGTTGATCTCCGTGACGTAGCCGCCGATCACGTCGAGACCGACGAACAGCATTCCGCGGCGCCGCAAGGTCGGGCCGATCTCGTTCACGAGCCAGCGGTCGCGGTCGTTGAGCTCGCGGCCTTCGCCACGCGCGCCAGCCGCCAGGTTGCCGCGATTGTCGGATTCCTGCGGGATGCGGGCCAGAGCGTACGGCGCAGGCTCGCCGTCGATGACTAGTATGCGGGAGTCGCCGGTGGTCACGATGTCGGGAATGTACCTCTGCACGATGGCGAAGCGCGTGCCGTACTCCGTAAGAGTCTCGAACACGACGTTGGCGTTCTTGTCGCCGCGGTCGACGACGAAGATCGAGCGCCCGCCCATGCCGTACAACGGTTTGCAGACGATGCGCACGTGCTCACGCAGGAAGGCGTGCATGTCGGCCATGTCCCGCGTGATCAGCGTCGGTGCGCAGCACTGCGGGAACCACGCGGTGAACACTTTCTCGTTCATGTCGCGCAGGCCCTGCGGCCGGTTCACCACCAACGAGCCCTGCTCCTCGGCGCGCTCCAGGATGTACGTCGTGTAGATGTACTCCATGTCGAACGGCGGATCCTTGCGCATCAGGATCACCGGGAAGTCCGCCAGTGGCCGCGTATGCGCCGCATCGAGCGTGAACCAGTCCTTGAGGTCGTCGCGGACGCTAATTGGGCGCACACGGCCGGAAGGGACGCCGTCGCGCAACCACAGGTCGCGCTGCTCTGCGTACCACAGCTCCCAGCCGCGCTTCTGCGCTGCCAGCAGCATGGCGAGCGTGGTGTCCTTGGCCGGCTTGATCTCGTCGATCGGATCCATCACGACGAGCACGCGAAGCGGGGACGATTGCAAGGGTTTTGGCATCGGTTCACCAAATCAGCGACGCACTTCACACCGCAGCGGTGAAGGCGAAATCGCGCACCGAAACTCGGTGTGACGAGCTTCATAGTATAGAGAGGTGGGCGATGGCGGCCCTATAACCAATATGTTAAAAGTTCCGCCGTGTTGCGCCGGCCTTCGCCAAGACTCGCAAGTACACGATTCCAAGCTCCATTCAGTACTTTGCGGCGCGCGACGGAGCGGTGCGTGGATTCCCGTGTGAGGTAGCGATGGAGAACCTAGCAACGAACCAGTCGGCCCGGCTCGCGGGTCTCAAGGTGCTGGTCATCGACGACAGCAAGACGATCCGCCGCACCGCCGAGACGCTGCTGTCGAAGGAAGGTTGCGAGGTGTTCACGGCGGTCGACGGCTTCGACGCGCTGTCGAAGATCGCGGACCACCAGCCCGACATCGTGTTCGTGGACATCATGATGCCGCGCCTGGACGGCTACCAGACGTGCTCGTTGATCAAGCACAACAAGGTATTCCGCTCCATCCCGGTGATCATGCTGTCGAGCAAGGACGGTCTGTTCGACCGCGCGCGCGGTCGCATCGTCGGCTCCGAGCACTACCTCACCAAGCCGTTCACGAAGGACGAGCTGCTGAATGCGATCGAGACCCATGTAGGCGCGTTGGCGCGCTAACTCAAGCAGGGGCAGGTACTCCCGTATGGCCGGACAAGCAGCAGTGCGATCTCAGCAGGGCACCGCGGAGCAAGGTATGGCACTGATCCTCATCGTCGACGATTCGCCGACGGAAGTTCACGTCATGCAGAAGGCGCTGGAGCGCCACGGCTACAAGACGGCCAGCGCAGGCGACGGCGCGGAGGCGATCCGCAAGGCCAAGGAGATGAAGCCGGACCTGATCTTCATGGACGTGGTGATGCCCGGCGTCAACGGCTTCCAGGCGACGCGCAAGCTCGCCAACGACCCGGACACCAAGTCGATCCCGGTGATCATGGTGACCTCGAAGGACCAGGAGACCGATCGCATCTGGGGCATGCGCCAGGGCGCGGTCGACTACCTGGTGAAGCCGGTGTCGATGGAAAAGCTGATCGAGAAGGCCCAGGCCGCCCTCGCGGGCTGAGCCTGCCGGACTGAAATCACGATGACGGCGAGCGCCACTCTCAGATCCCTTCGCGATAAACCGTTCGAGTTGCTGCTGGAGCTCGAGCGGCTGGCGCGCATTGCGTTGACCGGCCAGGGCCGCGACGCAGGCAGCGAGCGCGAGTGGGTCGGCGTCGCCTTCCGCCTGAGCGCGGAGAGTTTCCTGGTCGCGCGCGAAGAGACGCGCGAAGTACTCGGCTTTCCTTCGGTAGTGACGCGCGTGCCCGGCGCTAAGACCTGGATCCGCGGCATCGCCAACGTGCGCGGCCAGTTGCTACCCGTAGTCGACTTACGCGCCTTCCTCGGCGGCGGGGCCACGAATACCGGCCGCTCGACCCGCGTGCTGGTGGCGCACCACCGCGAAGTACCGGCCGGCCTGCTGGTCGACGAGGTCCTCGGCTTCCGGCGCTTCAACGAAGACGAGTTTTCCAATGCGCCGCCGCCGACGATTGCCCGCTGCGAGCGCTACCTGGCGGGCGCGTTCCGTCGCGGCACGGAGAGCTGGCCGGTGTTCAGCCTGCGCACGCTGCTCGAAAGCCCGGAGTTCCTGCAGGCCGCCGCTTCGTAGGCGCGCCGCACTCCCGAACCTAAGTGAACCGACAGATGCGCGTATCGAACAATCGTTTCCGGACCGAAGGACACCGCCATGGCCGAGACTAAGATGTACGGCGTCCGGTTCCTGCCGGCGCTGATGGTCATCGCCCTGGTCTGCGTCGCAGCGGCAGCGGGCCTGCTGGCGTTCGGTGGCCAGGACATGGAAGCCGGCGCGACCTCCGTGCGCAGCATGAACGAGCTGCTGGCCCTGTCGCAGAAGATTCCGGCCCAGGCCAACGCGGCGCTGAACGGCGAGACCGGGGCGCTGGACCGGCTGCGGCAGTCGCGCGCGCGTTATTCCGAGCTCGCGCATGCTCTCGGTGGCGACGTGCAGTCGTTCGACGGCTCGACCGAGGTTCTGAAGCAGAGCCAGGTCATCCTGAGCTCGGGCGAAGCGATCGACGGCGTGCACAAAGCGGCGACGGAAGTGCGTGCGCTGGTGCCGCAGCTGTTGCAGAGCCTCGGCAATGTCGCAAGTGCGCTCGGCACGCCCGGCATCGAAGGTATGACTCGTCATCTCGAGCGCTTCGAGCTGACAGGTCTGCGTCTGCAGCAGGACATGGAAGCGCTCGCCGGCGGCGTCGGCGACGCCACCGTGATCGCGCGGCGTCTCGCGGACGGCAACGACTACATGGGTCAGGTCGTAGGTGGCCTGAGCGGCGAGGATTCCGGGCTCGGTCTGCCCAAGCTCACCGGCGCGGATGCGCTGGCGCGCTTCAAGTCCACCAGCGCGCTGTATGCGCAGCTGAGCGAGAAAGTTCGCACTGCGATCAGCTCGGCGGATCGCCTCAAGCTCGCGCGCCAGGCTGCGGCAACGCTCGCCACCTCCGGCGATCAGATTTATTCGCGCTTCGACAGCCGCGTCGGCGTGCCAGCGGCCGGCGCTTCGGGAGTTCTGGGTAGTCGCGAGCTGCCGATCGCCTTGCTTGTCGCCGGCCTGCTGTCGCTGCTCATTCTCTCGCTGTTGCATGCGATGAGCGGCAACATCCGCAAGACGCTGGAGATGCAGGCCAGCAAGAACGAGCGCAACCAGGAAGCGATTCTGCGGCTCCTCGACGAGCTGTCGAGCCTCGCTGACGGCGACCTCACCGTGCAGGCGACGGTTACCGAAGACATCACCGGCGCGATCGCGGACTCGATCAACTACGCGATCGAGGCGCTGCGCGAGCTGGTCACGACGATCACCGATTCCGCCGTGTCGCTCGACGCCTCGGCGAAACAGACGCAGGCATCCGCCGGTCATCTGGCCAAAGCATCGGTCGCGCAGTCGAAGCAAGTCGCGCTGGCATCCGAGTCCGTCGCGGCCATGGCCGCCTCGACCGAGGAAGTGTCCGGCAACGCCGAGCGCTCCTCGGACGTCGCGCGACACTCGGTCGACGTCGCGCACAAGGGTGGCGAGGCCGTGCGGCGCACGATCGACGGCATGAACGCGATCCGCGAGACGATCCAGGAGACCTCCAAGCGCATCAAGCGCCTCGGCGAGAGCTCGCAGGAGATCGGCAACATCGTCGAGCTGATCAACGACATCGCCGAGCAGACCAACATCCTGGCCCTCAACGCCTCGATCCAGGCGTCGATGGCCGGCGAGGCGGGCCGCGGCTTCGCGGTCGTCGCCGACGAAGTGCAGCGCCTCGCAGAGCGCGCCGCCAACGCGACCAAACAGATCGAGGTGCTGGTGCGGACGATTCAGGCCGATACCAACGAGGCCGTGGTCTCGATGGAGCGCAGCACGACCGACGTGGTCGGCGGCGCGCTGCTCGCCGAGAACGCGGGTGCCGCGCTCGAAGAGATCGAGCAGGTGTCGAACCAGATCGCGAGCCTGGTGCAGAACATTTCCGCGAGCTCGCGGCAGCAGGCCTCGGCCGCGCAAAACATCTCCCGCACGATGGGTGTGCTGCGCGAAATCAGCTCGCAGACCGCGGAGAACTCCGCCGCGACCTCCGGCTCGGTCGGCAAGCTCGCCGAGCTGTCCGCGCAGCTGCGCAAGTCGGTCGCCGGCTTCCGCCTGCCCGACAGCAGCTCCGCCGGCAGCGCAGTACTGACGGCAGAGAAGAAGGCGCCACCGCCGCTGGTCAACGCCACGCAGGTTCGTACCGCGACGCCTGCACCGAAGAAAGTCACAGCGGCTTGAAGCGCGAATAAAGATTCATGGCCGAGCTGTCATCGCAAACACTGCATATCGTCGCGCGCGAGCTCAATAGCGAGCTCAATGACGCGCGCACTGCTCTCGAAGCATTCGGCGAGCAGCAGGACAACGTTGCGTTGCTGAGAAAGTGCAGCGAGCACCTGCGCTCGGTGCATGGTGCGCTGCGCATCGCCGAGGTCTACGGCGCCGCGTTGCTGGCCGAGGAAATGGGCCAGGTTGCGCGCTATCTCATCGATAACTTCGCCGAGCGTCGCCATCTCGCGGAAGGCCTCGACGCGTTGATGCGCGCGATGGTGCAGCTGCCCACGTATCTCGAACGCGTGATGAGCGGCGGCCGCGACATGGCCCTGGTGCTGCTGCCGCTGCTGAATGACCTGCGCGCGGTGCGCGGCCATGCGCTGCTCTCCGAAGGGACGTTGCTGCTGCTGAACCTCAGCTCGGATCAGCAGGCGAATCCCGTTACGGCCCCGGGTGAGGCGCTGACGATCGCGCAATGGGCGCGCAAGCTCCGCACCCGCTTCCAGCTCGGCCTGCTCGGCTGGATCAAGGGCGAGCGTGTCGATCAGAACCTGGAAATCCTGTCGCGCTCTGCCGAGAAGCTCGAGCAAGTAGCGACCACGCAGCCCGTGTTCCAGCTGTGGTGGGTCGTCGGCGCGGTGCTCGAAGCATTGCGCGAAGGCGGGCTCGAAGGCAGTGCCTCGATCAAGCGGCTGCTCGGTCATGCCGACCGCGAAATGAAGCGCCTGTACGAGCAGGGCGAGGGGCGCTACGTCGATACGCCGCCGCTCGAGTTGCTCAACAACCTTCTGTACTACGTCGCGCGGGCACGCAGCACCGGACCGCGTGTCGCGGCGGTACGCGCGTCGTTCCGCCTGACTGAGCTGCTGCCAGTCGATGATCATGTCGAGCAGGCTCGCGAGAGCCTGTCGGCGCCGTCGGTCAAGTTGATGAAGACCGTCGCCGCGGCAATCAAGGAAGACCTCGGTCGCGTGAAGGATGCGCTCGACATCTTCGTGCGCCAGGGCGGCACGCAGGTGGACGAGCTGGCGCCGCAGCTGGAGCTGCTGAAGAAGATCGCCGATACGCTCGGCGTGCTCGGCCTCGGCGACCTGCGCGACAAGGTACAAGGCGAGACCGGCGATCTGCAGGCGATCGTGAATCAGCGCTCGGCCGCGAGCGAGGGCACGTTGCTGCGCATGGCTGCGACGCTGATCAAGGTCGAGGACAGCCTCGACGAGCAGCTGGTCGGCATGATCGTGCCGAGCGCGGACAGCGCCACGGCGCCCCTCAGGCCCACCGGGCCGGAAGAGATCGAGTTCCGCCAAGTGACCGAGGCGGTGCTGCGCGAGTGCATCGTCAACATGGCGCGCATCAAGGAAGCGGTCGCGCTGTCGTTCGAGAAGCCGCGCGAAGCGCAGGCCGCCGATCAGATTCCGCAGCTGATGCGCGGCATGATCGCGGGCCTGCTGATGCTGGGCAAAACGCGCGTCGTCGAGATCATGGAAGGCGTCGATCGCGCACTCGGCCAACTCCTGCGCAGCGACGGCATGACGTTGCCGCAGGAAGCAGTCGATCGCCTCGCCGATGCGATCGTCGCGGTCGAGTACTACATGGAGACGCTGCAGGCCGGGCGCACCGACCCGTGGTACATGCTGGACAACGCCGAGAATTGCCTGCGCTTCCTCGCCGAAGCGCAGCCGATCCCGCGAGTCGAGGCCCTGGCACAGGGCGGCGATCACGCGCGCACGATCGTCATCGAGCCGATGTCGCAGACGGTGGCATCGCCCACATTGGCGCCGACCGAGCACGAGCCCACGGCAGTGCTCGATCCTGCGACGGCCGTTCGGACCGCAGGCCAGCCGCGCAAGCCCGCCACGGCGCCAGCGAAAGCGCTCGATCGCGAGATCGATCCGGAATTCCTCGAGCTGTTCATCGAAGAGGCGAAGGACGAGATCACCAAGCTCAAGCGCCTGTTCCCGCTGTGGGACGAGAACCCGCAGGATCAGGACTCGCTGGTCAACGTGCGCCGCTCGTTCCACACGCTGAAGGGCAGCGGCCGCATGGTCGGCGCGCAGCTCATCGGCGAGTTCGCGTGGGCGGTCGAGAATCTGCTCAACCGCGTCATCAACAAGACGCTGGACCGCAGCCCGGAAATGATGACGTTGCTGCGCGAAGCAGTCGCAGCCGTTCCGGAGCTGGTCGAGCAACTGGAAACGGCGCGCCCGCCGCAAGCCAACGTGGCGCGCATCATCGAAGGGCTCAACGAGATTGCCGGCGTGCGTCCGAGCGCGCCGTCTGCAGCCGCTGCGCCCAGCGCGCCAGCTCCGCGTCCGGTGGCTGCTCCGGCCCCTGTGGCCGCAGCGGCGCCGGAACTGCCGATGCCGTCGCACACTCAGACCACCACGGTCCTGTCGTCCCAAGCCAGTCCGCAAAAAAAAACGGCCCCGCTTCAAGACATAAAACCGCCGCCGTCCCAAATGGACCCCGGTCTACACGAGATCTACGCAAAGGAAACCGCGGGCCATCTCGCGACCATCCTTGAGTTCATCGCGGCGTGCGACGCCGCGACGCCGCCTTATCCGGTCACCGAAGACCTGCATCGCTCCTGCCACACGCTGAGCGGCACGGCCAAGACCGCCGGCGCGCGCCAGGGCATCAAGATCGCCGAGCCGCTCAACCGCTACGTCCGCAAGCTGTTCGACAACTCGATCGGCATGCCGGCCGCGGGTCTGGCGGTGTTGAAGGACGCCACCGCGGCGATCCAGCAGGTGGTCGATCACATCGACGAGAACACCGGCTTCTTCCTCGACCATCCGCGCATCGCCGCCCGTCTGGGCGAGCTGGAGCACGAGCTCGACGAGGAAATCGCCCGGCTCGCCGAAACGATCGACGCCACCATCCAGAGTCCGACGCCGGCGGCGGCAGCGGCGAGCGTCGCAGCGACTGCTGAAGAAGATTCCGGCGTGGACGTCGTCGAGCTCGAGCCGACCGACGCCAACGCGCTCAGCATGCTCGACTGGAGCTACGACAACTTTCCGCCAGCGCCCGCGATCGCGGACGACGCCTCACCCTCGCACGAC
>Ga0209382_10007736_pt1 | contig 13618 bp, 5 predicted proteins | sample SoiMetdeltSBSDD5_FD_187599 | JGI IMG/M metagenome (GOLD analysis project Ga0209382, IMG submission 187599) | Bulk soil microbial communities from a Populus tree surrounding site in Tennessee, USA - Soil MetaG P. deltoides SBSDD5 (SPAdes) (version 2) | ecosystem: Environmental > Terrestrial >... | reverse complement strand
TCGAAGGGCCCGAGCACGAGCTCGTTGCCGTCGAGCAGGTAGATGCCGACCCAGGAATAGTCGGGCATGCGGCGCTTGAGCGTGGCCACGGCCGCAGCCATCGCGCGATCCTCGTCGGCCTCGGACTGAATCTGGCGGGTGATCTCGTTGAGTACGTCGTTGTGGCTGGGCATGAATTGCTCTGGTAGACGACTTTCAAAGGCGATACTAACCTTTATCGCGGGTTCGCGGGTTCGGAGCTTGACGTACGAACCACGAACCGCGAACCCGCGAATCGCGAACCCGCGATCGATCTTCAATCTTTCAGTTCGAACAACAACAAGGCGAGTCCGCCCAGCAGCGGAATGAGCTGTACGGAAACGGATCGTGCGTGCAGGCGGCCGAATTCGATGCGCCGCGGATCGGTGAGGTCGAGCGTCGACGGGGCCGCGCCGATCGACTGCTTGGCATGGGCGACCTGCGGGGCCACGACGAGGCCGGCGTACAGCGCGGCAGCCGTCATCAGCACCAGTCCGCCGACCCTGAGGGCGAACCGCCGCGGCCGCGGCCCGAGCACGCCACGGACCGTAAGGCTCAGGAGCACGACGGCCGCGCACGCATAGGTGACGAGGTTGAAGCGCCGCAGCGTTTCACCGACGACGGTGCCGGCCAGCGTGCGTCCCTCGGCGCCGCGGGCGCCGAGCACCTCGAATGCCGCCGGCGCGGCGAGCGCGCCCAGCGTGACGAGCCCGCCAACCCAGACCACCAGGGCCAGCACAGCGGCAAACCGCAGCGCGAGCATCGCGTCATTATAATTGAGCGTTCATGCCGGCCATCGCCTGGCTCCCGTGGAGCGCGGTGTCGTTTGCGCGCGCACGCACCGAACGCAAGCCAGTGCTGCTCTCGATCGCGCCGACCTGGTGCCGCAACAGCGTCGAGATGGATCGATCGAGCTTCGCGGATCCGGACGTCGTGGCGCGCGTGGGGCTGCGATACGTGCCGATTCGGGTGGACGCGGATCGGCGTCCGGACATCTGCGAACGCTACAGCCTCGGCGGCTGGCCGACGACCGCCTTCCTGACGCCCGATGGTGGTCTCCTCGGCGGCGGCACCTATGTCGAGCACGAGCGTCTCGCCGACGTGCTCGAACGCGTCGCGGATGCGTTTCACAAGGGCGGTCATGCGACGGTCGCCGACACCACACCGCGGGCGCGAGCGGCCCGCCCTGCCGGCCTCACCGCCGAGCAGCTCCTCGAACAGATCGACGGATGCTACGACCCCGAGCACGGAGGTTTTGGCGGCGCGCCGAAGTTTCCCCACGTCGCGCCGGTACATCTCGCCCTTGCGCGCTATCGCCGGCAGCAATCCGCGACGCACCGCGACATGGCGATCAGGACCCTCGACGCGATAGGGTGGGGGCCGCTTCACGACGATCGCGATGGAGGCTTTTTTCGTTACTCACGGGGCGGCGACTGGACCTCGCCAGAGCAGGAGAAGCTGCTCGATGTGAACGCGGCGCTCCTCGACCTGTACCTCGATGCGTTCGAGACGCTCGAGTTGTCCCGGTACGCTGAGCGCGCCGAAGACGTGCTGCGCTACGTGCAGACCTGGCTGGCGGACCCGGTCGACGGAGGCTGGGCGGGATCGCAGCGGGCCGACCCCGGCTACTACTCGAGCCCACCTCGCGACGCGGGCGTCGCCGACCCGCTCGCGCCACCAATCGACAGGACGCTCTATACAAGCTGGAACGCCGCGATGGCGTCAGCCGCGCTGAACGCCGGACGCGTGTTCGGCGACGCCGGTCTGTCCGAGTTCGCGATCCGCTCGCTCGAACGAATCGTCCAGCTGTCGTATGAGCCTGGCGCGGGCATGGCCCATTACCATGACGGCGCTCCGCAGGTGCGAGGCCTGCTCGGCGATCAAATCGGCATGGCGGATGCGCAACTCGATGCGTTCGAAGCCACCGGCAACGTGACCTATCGGATGTTCGCCGAGGAGCTCGTGTTGCATGCGCTGCGTACGCTCTGGGACGAGCCCGATGGCGGATTCTTCGACCGCGCGGCGGATCCGGAGAGCGATGTGGGATTGATGCGGGACCGGTTGAAGCCGTTTGCCGCCAACTGTGCCGCAGCCCGGCTGCTGTGCCGCGCCGCGCGCTTGTGCGGCCGCGAGGCGCTGGCCGGGACGGCCGATCGAGCGCTGGCCGCTGTTCGTCACGACGCGGCTGATGCCGGCCCGCTCGCGGCGGAGCTCGTGCTGGCGCTCACGGCCATGGCCGAGTGATAGACTGCCCGTTCAGGCACGACCGAAATTACGTTCTTCTTCAGGTGAAAGCAGAGACACCATGGCTGCTACTTCAGTTGCCGCGCTTCGTGACATCGCCACCCAGCTCAGGATCGACTCGGTTGCCTCGACCAGCAAGGCCGGCAGCGGGCACCCGACGACGTGCCTCTCCGCGGCCGACATCATGTCGGTCCTGTTCTTCTCGGAGATGCACTTCGATCCGAAGAATCCACAGGACCCGGACAACGATCGCTTCGTGCTCTCGAAGGGGCACGCCGCGCCGATTCTCTATGCCGCGTGGGCCGAGGCAGGCCTCTTCCCCCGCGAGCGTCTGATGGAGCTGCGGACGTTCCAGTCCGACCTCGAAGGGCATCCCACGCCTCGGCTGCCGTTCGTGGACGTTGCCACCGGGTCGCTCGGGCAGGGCATCTGCGCCGCGGTCGGTATCGCGCTGAACGCCAGGCGAATCGGATCCAGCTATCGCACCTACGTACTGCTCGGCGACGGCGAGATCGCGGAAGGATCGGTCTGGGAGGCGGCGGACGCGGCCTCCCACTACAAGCTGGACAACCTGTGCGCGATCGTCGACGCGAACGCGCTGGGCCAGAGTCAGCCGACCGAATTCCGGCACGATCTCGATCGGATCGCCGCTCGCTGGAGCTCGTTCGGATGGAAGGCCATCGTGGTGGACGGGCACGACATCGCCGACATCCAGAAGGGCCTCGAGATCGCGCGCGGCACCACCGGCCAGCCCACAGCGCTCGTGGCCCGCACGATCAAGGGCAAGGGGCTGTCGGCGATCGCGGGCAAGGAAAACTGGCACGGGAAGGCTCTCAAGAGCGGTGAAGAAACGGACAAGGCGCTCGCGGAGCTGGAGAGTCGGCTGACGAACACTCCTGCTGAAAGCCCGATTCCCGGGCCGCGCAGCCGTGGCCGCGCGGACGTCCCCCCCGATTACAGCACCCTGCCGGCGCCCAACTACAAGCTCGGGGATCTGGTCGCCACGCGCGAGGCGTGGGGCACCGCGCTCGCCGCGGTCGGCAAGCTCGACACGCGGATCGTGGCACTCGACGCGGACGTCAAGAACTCGACGTTCAGCGACCGGTTCGAGAAGGTGGCGCCCGACCGCTTCTTCGAAATGTTCATCGCCGAGCAGGGGATGGTCGGCGCCGCCATGGGCTTTGCGGCGCGCGGGGCGATTCCATTTCCCTCGACGTTCGCCTGCTTCCTCTACCGCGCCGCGGATTTCATCCGCATGGCCGGCATCTCCATGCTCAACCTCAAGCTGACCGGCTCACATGCCGGTGTCTCGATCGGGGAGGACGGCCCGTCGCAGATGGCGCTCGAGGATCTCGGGATGATGCGGGCGATTCCCGGCGCCGTCGTCCTGTATCCGTGCGAAGCGATGAGCACCGAACGGCTGGTCGCCGAGATGGCGCAGCACAAAGGGCTCTGCTACATGCGGACCTCCCGGCCGAAGACGCCGGTGCTTTATGGGCCCCAGGAGCGGTTCCCGATCGGCGGCTCGAAGGTGCTGCGGCAGAGCGCGGACGACGTGGCGGTGGTCGTCGGCGCGGGTATCACGGTACTCGAGGCGCTGAAGGCGCACGATCTGCTCAAGGCCGAGGGCATCTCGATCCGGGTGATCGATGCCTACTCGGTCCAGCCGATCGACAAGGGCCGGTTGACCAGCGCCGCGCACGCGGCTGGCGGCGTCGTGATCACCGTCGAGGATCACTACTTGGCCGGCGGGCTTGGCGACGCGGTGGCCGAAGCGCTGGCTGACGCGAACGTTGTCGTCCAGCGGCTGGCGGTGCGCGACATCCCGCGCAGCGGCCAGCCCGAGGAGCTCGTGGACAAGTTCGGCATCTCGGCGCGCCACGTTGTCGAGACGGTGAAGCGCAGCCGCACGACCGCGAGGGCCTGAGCGCTTGCGCGGGCCGCGAGTGCGCGCGTTCGCGGCTCTCGTCGCGCTGGTCATCCTCTGCGCGGCACCCACCATGCAGACCGGTGGCGCCCAGGATCCGGCCTGGTCGCCGGACGGGCGCCGCCTCGCATTTTCATTCCTCGATCAGATCTGGATTGCCGACAAGGACGGCAGCGGTGCGCGGCCGCTCACGGCCAATGGAAGCGCCGTCGAACGTCATCCCGCGTGGTCGCCAGACGGCAAGTCGATCGCGTTCGCGGAGGACCGCGGCACTGGTTACGTGATCATCGTGGTTGCCGCGGACGGCACAGGCCGACGCGCGATCAGTGGCGGTGGCGAAGCACGATGGCCATCCTGGACGAAGGACGGCCGCGTGATCTTTTCGCGCCGGCACGAGGGCCACTGGCGGCTGTTTGCGTCGGCGCTGGACGGCAAGGCGCCGGTGCGCCTGTTCGGAGAATCTGATGCTGACGATCAACGCCAGGCCAGCGTTTCGCCGGATGGCAAACAGGTCGCCTACATCTCCGATCGCGGGAGCGAGGATGGCGACGTCGACCTGTGGGTCGCGAACCTGACGCCGGGAGGCGGGACGCGCGTGCACACGCAGGTGACCCGGATTCGCGGCGACGAAGCATCACCGACGTGGGCCCCTGACGGATCGCGGATTGCGTTTTTCGGTGTGCGTAACGGTGTGTCCGGCGTCTGGGTCACCGCCATCGACCCCGGAGCTCGACCGGCGGATGGCCCTGTGCTCGTGTCCAGGACGGGCGGAACCCCCGCCTGGTCCCCTGACGGCCGGCGGATCGCCATCGCCGATTTGCCGGCCATGGAGTCTGCCTACAACGGCAACCCGCTTCGCAACCAGGACGATTCGCCGCCGCTCTTCTCCGAGTCCTACCGCTTGCGGTTCGTCGATGCGCCGCTTCCCGTCGACTCGGGCGCGAGGACCGTCAGCCTCCCGAAGGCGCCTTCGAGCCGGTACACGGCGGCCTTCGATCGCGTTTGGGAAACACTCCGCCGCCTCTATTACAGCGATGGTCCTGGCGCTCGGCAGTGGAGCGCGCTGAAAGACAAGTATCGCCCCGGCGCTGCCGGCGCAAGAAACGACGGTCAGCTCGAGACGGTCATGGATCAAATGATCGCCGAACAGCCGCTGATCAAGCCGGCCGTCAGGTCGTCTCGCGCGGTCGTCGTGTCGGGCCATCCGCTGGCCTCACGTGCCGGCGCCGATGCGCTCGAACGGGGCGGCAATATCGTCGACGCCGCGATTGCGGTGTCGTTCGCTCTCGGGGTGCTCGAGCCTGACGCGTCCGGCATCGGCGGGGACGGCATGGCCGTCCTTTACCTGAAGGGGATGACCGAGCCGGTCGTGATCGACTACAAGGATCAGGCGCCCGGTCGTGCCACTCGCGACAACCCGTTGCTCCAGCGGGGCGCCGCCGACGGTCCGGCGGCGGCAAATATACCGGGGGTGGTCGCCGGTCTCGACTATCTCTACCGCACATACGGGAGCAAGAAAATCTCCTGGTCCGATCTCCTCGCACCGGCCATCCGTTACTCGGACGAGGGCTACCCACTGGATACGGCGCTGCCGACGACGATTGGAGAAGGCCGCCGGTATTTCGCCAAGTACCCGGCGGCCGCGAAGATCTATCTCCCCGATGGTCAGGTGCCGGCGGCCGGCCAGCGGTTCGTCAACAAGGACTACGCGTCGACACTCCGGGCGATTGCCAGGGATGGAGCAGCAGCGTTCTATCGCGGCGGGATTGCGCGGCGAATCGCCGACGACATGGCGCAAAACGGCGGGCTCATCACGCTCGACGATCTGGCGCAGTACCGGACGATCGAGCGGAAGCCTCTGACCGGCGACTACCGCGGCTACCGCGTGTTCTCGGCGCCGCCTCCGGTCGCGACCGGTGCCGCCCTCATCGAGACATTGCAGATCCTTCAGAACTATCCTGCGAAGAACGGCGCCGCGTACAGCCGGGATCCCGGATTCCTTCATCACGCGATCGAGTCGTGGAAAATTCGCGACAACGCTCCTCGGATCGCGGATCCGGCGCTGTGGGATGTCACACTCGGGCCGCATCTCGAGCCATCGCACGCGGCGACGTTGTTCAAGCGCATCGATCCGTCAAAGGCGAGTCGCACGCGGTCGGAGGAAGGCGAGGGAGCGACACCCGAGCGGATCGGCCGGGGGACGACGGCGTTCGCGGTCGCGGATGCCGACGGCAACATGATCGCCGTGACGCAGACGCTGAGCACCTGGGGCGGGACGTTCTACGTCTCGAACGGGCTCGGCTTCCTCTACAACAATCACCTGCGATTCAATGGGGGAACGCCGCCAGGACGTTTCCTGCCGCTCGCCCGTTCCTCTTCCACGAGCGCTCCGACGCTGCTGTTCAAGAGAGCCACTGGCGCTGATGGTCCCGGGGCACCGGTCCTGGCCGTTGCGGCCGCGGGCAACAACTGGATACCGGCGTCGGTCTACAACATCATCCTGAACGTCGTGGACGCCGGCATGCCGGCGCAGGCCGCCGTCGAGGCGCCGCGATTCCTGATCGGCCGGGACCCGGCCGATCCCGCCGGCACGCGAGTACAGATCGAGGATCGCATTCCGCGGGCAGTCCTTCAGGATCTCGCCGGCCGCGGCCATCGGTTCCATAAGATCGGCCGCAAGGGTGAAGTGCGGTATGGCTATGCCGCGGCCATCGTCATCGATCCCGAGCGCCGCGAACTGCAGGCCGGCTCCGAGCCGCGCCGCTCGCACGGCGCGGCAGCGCCCTCTGGGCAGTAGATCAGCTCTTGTGCAACCAAGAACTTTTCACAAGAGGACAGGAGTTCAGGAGATCAGAAGTTATCCAAAAGGAAAACTCCTGATCTCCTATCCTCCTGAAAAAAAGGCTCTGTGGCGATTCTGGGTCCCGGCCGTCAGCTCAGAACGCCGACAGCCGCGCCGTGTCGACGCGGAACATCCCCGAGAAAATCTGACGGAGCAGTTCCGGGCGCTCGCCGAGCAGCGAGTAGAGATCGTCGCGATCCAGCCGTAATGCCGTGCCGTCCTCGACGACGTCGGCCTGGAGCCCGAGCGAGCGGCCCGACATGACCTCGAGTGAGCCGATGACCTCGCCACCGCGAGCGGTGACCGGTGGCGTTTCCGAGCCGTCTTTGAGCACGACCGAGCCCGACAGCATCAGCCAGAGTGCACCAGGAGCCGACGTCGTGAAGAGCGTCGTCCCCTTCTGCATGGACACGACCTTTGCCGCGTCGGAGAGGTGCCGCATCTCGTCGGCGGAGACGCGCGCGAACAGTGGCACACGCTGCAGCGCGAGGACTTTCTCGACGGGCGTGAGGCCTTTGGCCGCGAGTTGACCCAGGTCGGCCGCCGCGGCTGTGGCCTGGATTGTCCCGCTCACGCCTGGAGGCGTTGAGGACAGCGTCGCGAACAGGCCGTTGACGAGATCCGTGTTGTCGGCCAGCAGCGTCCGCAGCTCGCTGCGGCTCATCGCGAGCGTGACGGCCAGACCGTCCGTCCGGATGGTGCTCGCCATGGGCATTCCCGACAACGCTTCGGTGAACCCGAGTGGCGCAGGAGCCTGGATCGCCTGCGGCGCCGACTCGCGTCCGGTCGCGATGACCCTGCCATCCAGCAGGAAATGGAGCGTCTCGGGGATCGCGCCTTCAGTGAGCAGGACCGTGCCGGGATCGTGGCGCACCTGTTTCGCGGCCGACGCGATTCGGTACAACTCGTCGATGGTGACCGTGGCAAAGAGCGGCAGTTCCCGCAGGCGCGTCGCGAGCTCCGCGGCGGGAAGCGGCTCGTTCCACAGCTCCCGCCGGCGCTCCGCCGGCATCCGCTGTTCCGCCAGCGCCCACGACGCCGCCTCGAACACATACCAGTCGCGCACATCGCGGTGGGCGAGCACGTGTTCGATGTCGTCGGCCAGTGCCCAGACCTTGTGTTCCCGCGCCGTATCGATCGCCGATGCCGCGATGACCTGATCGTCGTCGTTGATCAGCTGCAGCAGGGTTTCCTCGACATCGCGAGGACGCGTCTTGAGAAGCACGTTGGCGCGACGGACCTTTTCCTCGATCGGCATCTCTTCGAGCACCGGCATGACTCGCTTGCGCAGCGCTCCCTCGAGGATGTTGTCGAGGTATTCCGACGCGCTGGCGCGGCTGCGCGAGTCGCCATGGGCGATCGTCCACTGTGCCGCGTCGATGTCGCGCCACGGGTAGATGAGCGCCAGCAGGCGGTAGATCCGATCTTTGCTCCGCTGGATTTTCTGTTCGAGCGCCAGCGCCAGCGTCGAGCCTCCCGGCAGCCGGTTCTGCCCGAACAGGTTGTAGCGCAGCGACAGATAGGTGAAGTAGCTGCGGGCCTCATCGAGCGCTAGGTGTTCGATGGGCTCGCGCGGGAAGGTCAGGGAATCGTGCTCACGGCGCAGCCGCTCGAGGGCGGACACGACCTTGTAGCGAAGGAAGCCGTCCTTCTCGGCAAGGGCTGCCGCCAGGACGTCCACGGTTTTCTGGCTCGGAATGAGCGCCAGCGTTGCCGGGATGTGGCGCCGCACCCAGATGTCTTCTTCGGGTTCGCGAAGGAAGTGGGCGAGCGCATCCACGACCGGCTCCCCGTAGCCGACGAGCACCAATCGCGCGCTGCCCTTGAGCCGCCTGTGGCGGAGCAGCGCAATCAACGTCGGCACGAAGACGAAATCATCCGCGCCGGCAGCCTTGACGCTGTCCATCGCCTCGTCCGCCACCTCCGATGCGGGATCGTAGAGCAGCGGGATCAGCAGCCGCCGGAAGCGGGGGAGCGACGTCTGGCGGATGGCCATGGCGACGTCGCGGCGGGTGGGTCGGGCTGCTTCGGACGTGTCGGCGATCAAGCTGACGAGCGCGGCCTCGGCAAGGTCCAGATCGTCCGGCCGCGGGCTCGTGGCCAGCGCCGCCGCCGCCGTGGCGCGGATTCGCGGATCCTCCTCCGTCAGCATCGGCCGTGCGAGCGTGGCGGCGTCCTCGTTGCTGATCGCGCCGAGCGCCGCAATGGCGCCGGCCCGAACCGCAGGATCCGGATCGCCGAGGAGCCGTCGGATGTTGGGCGCCCACTTGCGCGCGATGTCGGTCTTGGCGGCTGCAAGCGCCTGCAGCGCCCGCGCCCGCACCTTCGGCGACTCGTGATACAGCAGCAGCGGCGTCACCAGGTTGCGCTTGTCGAGGGATTCCAGCACGTCAATCGCATAGATCACGCGATCCGCATCCGGATTCGCCAGCTCCTGCACCAGCGTTTCGACGGTGGAGAGGTCGGCCGCGTCGAGCCTCACCTGCTCCGGCTGCACGATGCGCTGTTCGATGCTGCGTCGGAAGGACGACAGGTACTCGCGCTTGGCACGCACCGCCATCACGAACCACACAAGGGCGAGTCCGAGGCTGATCAGGCTCAACTGATTCCACGCGAGCGCCAGTCCCCAAGGCTGGATGAGGACGAGGGTCAGCAGCGCGCCCAGGGCGCGCGCCATCCGGTCGACGGTGACGTCCACCAGCGGCTTGACTTCCTGCCGCAGCTCGGAGGGCAGCGGGAGGAAGAGCACCTCGCGTGTGGTCTTGTCCACGGTGTACCGGAACGACTGATCGGTCACGCGGGCGAGTGCCGGTGCCCAGAGCGCGTTGTTGAGCAGGATGATCGCTGCGGTGATGGACAGATTCGTCGGGAGAATCAGGAGCGCGAAGCCGATTCCCAGGTAGCGGTGGATGCGCGGGGTGATCCAGACCTGAATCACGAACGCGGCGGCCGACGTGTAGAAGCGAATCTGGGCCAGGAACGCGCCGATCGAATCCGCCTGGCCGGCGCCCTTGAAGACCTCCGCCGCCATGTTGACCTGCTGATCGAGCAGCGCGGCGCCGAGGGACCCGAAGCTGATGATCAAGGCAATGATCTGGATTTGCCGTGAGCCCCGGAGCAGCGCCACCGCTCGCGCCATGGTGACGCCGCGCTCCTCCTTGGTGTCGGTGGACGCGGCGGCCGCCCCCTGCTCCCGGCCGAGAATCGCCGCGACAATCGCGCCGCAGAGCAGAAGCGTTGCGGCACTCACCAGGAGCAGGTTGTTGGTGCCGACCTCCTGCACCATCAGCGCGGTCAGGCCTGATCCGGTCGCTCCGCCAAGCGTGACGCCGCCGCCGACAAAGCCGAACAGCCGCTTGGCCTGCCGGGGATCGTAAATGCCGTTGGCGAGTGTCCAGAACTGGCTGATCAGCAGGATGCCGAGGAGCGCGCCCCAGACATAGAACACGACCGAGACCCAGCCGGCCCCAGTGCCAAAGAGGAACCAGAAGCCGACCATCGTCACGGCCATCAGTCCCTGGGTAATCGGCAGCGCCCACCGGCGGGGAAGCGCGCTCACCAGCCGTGTGTAGCCCACCATCAGCACGCTGATGATCAGGCCGGAGCCGAGGATCACCCACGGGACGTTCACCGCTCCCAGGCTCTGGATCACTTTCGAGCGCGTGAGCGGCTGGACCATGTTGTAGGCCGCCATCGCCAGGAAGGAGTAGACGAACATCAACAGCGCGCTGGGCGCCTCCTCTTTCCTGACCTCGACGAAGGGAGAAAGAATCCGCTGGAGGGACATAAGGGACACAGCCTAAGCGATGAGGTAGTTGAAGTAAACTGCGCCTGTCCATGCTTCAGCGGATCCGCCGGTTCCTGGACGTCAGGCCCGGCGAAGGGCTGCCGGTCCTTCTCACCTTTCTCTATATCTGGGCCGTCGTCGCTTCATTTCTCCTGGCGAAGCCGATTCGCAGCGGCCTGTTCCTGGGCGAGCACGACGCTTACGACCTGGTCTACGTGTACGCGGCCGTGCCGCTGGTGCTGTCGCTGTTCGTGCCGGGCTATACACGGGTCGCAGCCCGGTTCGGCGCGCGCACGGTCACCGTTGCCACCCTGGTGTTCTTCTCGCTCAACGTCCTCGTGTTCTGGTACCTCTTCAGATTTCAGGACATCAAGCGTCTTCCTGACGTCTTTTTCGTCTGGGTCAGCTGTTACGGGGTCATTGCGCCGGTCCAGGCCTGGAGCTTCGCCAATTCGCTCTTCGATACCCGCCAGGCCAAGCGGCTCTTCGGCCTGATCGGGGCTGGAGCGTCGCTCGGGGCGATGTCGGCCGGCGTCCTGGCCCGTGTTCTGGTCGAGCCGGTCGGTGGACCTGCCAACCTCCTGCTGGTGCTGGCCTTCCTCATCGCGCTCTCGGCGGCGATCGTGCTGGTTGCGAACTTCAGGATCCGCCGCGTGGGTCTGACGCGCCGGGGACGCCCGATTTCACGCCCGTTTGCGGAGACCTGGCGGGACATCGTCGGCACCCCGTATCTGCGGCTCCTCGCCGGGCTGGTGTTCGCTGTCGCCATCGCGACCCAGTGGTCGTCGCTGCAACTCGGAGTCGTGTCCAAGCAGCACTTCCAGGGCAGCCCGCAGGGCATCACCGAGTTCTACGGCACATTCAGTTTCGTCACCGGAGTCCTCAGCTTCCTGGTTCAGCTGCTGATTACGGGGCGGGTGCTCCGCACCTGGGGCGTGTCGGCTGGTATTCTCGCGCTCCCGCTTGCGCTGGCCTCCGGCAACGCCCTGATCTTCCTGGCACCCGGGTTCTGGAGCGTCCTCATCACCAACGGGTTCGATCAGGGGCTGCGCTTCTCGGTCGACAAGGCGACCTACGAACTGCTGTATCTGCCGATCGCTCCCGGCAAGCGTGTGTCGATCAAGAACGCGATCGACATTGTCGTCAACCGCATCGCGGATGCCGTCGGCGCCATCCTGCTCGGCCTGGCGACGAACGGCTTCCTCTTCCTGCCCGGCCTCCATCTCGGGTTGCGTGGAACCGCCGCGATCAATCTCGTGACGGTCGGCATCTGGACGTCGCTCGCCTGGTGGCTCCGCTCCGAATACATCCGCACCATCCAGGACAGCATTCATCGCCACAGGCTGGACACCGAGCGGGGCACGGCCGCCGTGACCGAGCGGTCGGCGGCCGATGTCCTGACCGCGAAGCTCGCGGCCGCGGATCTCTCGGAGGTGCGCTACGCCCTGGATCTGATCGAAGGGCAGCGGACCCGGAAGTGGTTCCCCGCCCTGCGAACGCTGCTCACGCATCCGGACCCGGAAATCCGGCGCCGATCCCTGGCGACCCTGAGCGCGGGCGAGGACGAGACGATCTCGGAGCGGGTGCCGGAGATGCTGCGCGATCCCGATCTCGGTGTGCGAACCGAGGCGCTGCTGTATCTCTCGCGCGAATCGGGTGTCGATCCGCTGCGGCAGATCCAGGAGCTCGGGGACTTCGAAGATTTCTCGATCCGCGCGGGAGCCGCGGCATTCCTCGCGGCACCCGGCCGGGCGCAGAACCTCGATGCGGCGCGCCTCATGGTCGAGGCGATGGCGCGCGCGACCGGCGAGGATGGCCGGCGCGATCGCGCCGAAGCGGCGCGGCTGATTGGAGCGGTCCACGATCCCGGGTTCATCCTCGATCTGCTGCCGCCATTGATCGTTGACGAAGACGCCGACGTGGCGCGCCAGGCCGTGCGCTCTGCGTACCGGGTGCCTCGAGACGAGTTCATCCAGCCGCTGATGATTGCGCTCGGCCAGACCGATCTGACCGAGGATGCCGCCGAGGCGCTGGCACGGCTCGGGAGCAGCGTGGTGCCCACTCTCTCGCAGGCGCTGCGATCGGATGACGTGTCGGTCGAAGTGCGGCGGGAGCTGCCGTCGGTCCTTCTCCGGATCGGGACATCAGACGCGGAACAGGCCCTCGTCTCCAGCCTGCTCGAGTCGGACGGGACCGTGAGGCACCGGGTCATCGCCTCGCTGAACAAGTTCCGGGCGGCGCGGCCTGACGTGCGCATCGATCCGAGCGTGCTCGAGCTGCTGCTCGCGGCGGAGATCGCCGGCCACTACCGGTCCTATCAGGTGCTCGGGCCGCTCGAGGCGCAGCTGAAGCGCGATGACAGCGTGGTCGACGCGCTGCGGCATTCAATGGAGCAGGAGCTCGAGCGCATTTTCCGGTTGATGGCGCTGCTGCTGCCGCAGACGGGGCTCCACGATGCGTATGTCGGCGTCCGGTCGTCGAATCCGACGATCCGGGCCAACGCCCTGGAGTTTCTCGACAACGTCCTGAAGCCGGAGTTGCGGCAGGTGCTGGTCCCGCTGCTGGATTCCCAGGTGACGGTGCAGGAGCGCATTGCATTGGCCAACCGGCTGGTCGGCGCTCCGCTCGAAACATCCGATCAGGCGGTCGCGACGTTGCTCGCGAGCGACGACCCGTGGCTGCGCTCGTCCGCCATCCAGGCGGTCGGCACGTTGCAGCTTCGCCAGCTTGCGCCGGAGCTGAAGCGATACGAGGACGCCGCCGATCCGCTGGTCCGCGAGGCGGTCGTCGCGGCGCGGGC